>Ga0209070_100226_pt1 | contig 61532 bp, 67 predicted proteins | sample SynthPrep_5_END__FD_187205 | JGI IMG/M metagenome (GOLD analysis project Ga0209070, IMG submission 187205) | Synthetic microbial communities from Ohio, USA - SynthPrep_5_END_DS10_MetaG (SPAdes) (version 2) | ecosystem: Engineered > Bioreactor > Aerobic > Activated sludge | place: USA: Ohio... | reverse complement strand
ATCTGCCCGATCATCGAGGCACTGATCAGAGAGTAATGCCTGGCGGGTGAGCTGGAGATCGGAAAGCCCCTTTACGGTGGGATTCAGAGCTTACGTTGGTTTTTGGTTCCATTGCTCCCCAAACCCCATGCACTAGCGTCTGTAGGATCTCGACCAGGGGAATCACTGCGAAATAGTCGGGATTCATCGCAATCTCATCCGCCTTGATCCCATCGCGGCGAATGAAACGGGCCTGAGAGAAATACCCCATGGTCCGCTTTTCGCGCTGATATGTGATCAAGCACGCCGGCAGCCGCTCCTGGCTCGCGAACAAATGGTCATTGTAGAAATCGTAGGCAGCCTGCAGTTCTGCATAGGCTTCCTCGGTCGGCCGTCTGTGGCTCACCAGCACCCCCGCTGCTTGCAAATCTGTAATGTGCAATACAGAAATCATTCAAGGTTCTGTATTGTGCAATACAGCAACCACTCCTGAAACAAGGCCCCGAAGGGCCTGGCTCTACATCTATTACTGAGCGTTCACTGCACGCTTCAGCGGTTCCCCTGGGGTGAATCTCACCGCCTTCCTGGCTGCCACAGTCACAGGCTCACCAGTATTCGGGTTGCGTCCGTTTCGCGCAGCCCGATCGACAACGCTGAACACGCCGAAACCGACCAGGGAAATACTCCCTTGACTGACCAGCGCACTCTGTATGCCAGAAAGCACGGTATTCACGATTTCCGATGCTTCTGCCTTGGTTAACCCGTGTTTCTCGGCGACAAGCCCAACAAGCACAGCCTTGCTCATCCTCCGCTCCTTTGTTCGTCCTGGCTCAGTTCCAACGGAAAACGCCTCACAGCCGCGGCCAACACTCAGGAAGTCGCGCTTTCCGTGATTCCAAGCAGCTTGTTGATGTCTGCTGGCCTACAGCCAGCATACTCTAGAAGTTGATCTATTGCAGGGTACCTCTCGCCCTTTTCGGCTTGGTAGCGCTGAATTGTGGCATCCAGCACGAGCATTGCTGCAGATATCGCCAGTGACTGCTGCCGCTGCTTACCCGGCGCTCGCGCAGGAATTTTCAGCGTTACCTGGCATTTCTCGAAATCGAGAGCCGCATCGCCTACGAGGACGCAGGAAATCTTCAAGTTGTCTTCACCCACGTCAAAACCTCCGCGCACTATGACAATACGCATTAAAACCATTTTTCCACCAAACCGCCACTCCACTTCTCTCCCTCATCACTGAAAGCTGCCTGCGCGATACCTCGCCAATGACCGCTGAAACGCCTTCAGGGCGCCTTAGACATGGTGTAAATACGTTATTTACACCATGTTTAGCCATGATAATACAACGAAAGTTGACAGAAGGCCGCGCATTGGCTCAAATCAGGCGCGTATAGTCTAACGATAGTCAGGCGAAGCTAGGCGATGTGCTCGCGCTGGGGTGTCATCTGTAATCCAGCCAGTAAAAACCCAGCTCCTGGAGAAATTCGCAGATTTTTCAAATTTCCTTGCATCGCTGTTATTTTTGCGTATTGTCTGCGCTTATAGCACAACGAAAGTCAAAAGGAGATCACGCATGAAGCTTTCGCAGCTTGCAGGGCTCTGGTCGAAGGACAAAGGGTTCATCCAGTTTTTGAACGAAGAATCTGCTTTCCGTTCCGAAAGCTCGCCATTTGGTCTGAATAGTGGCGACCGGGATCCTGCCGACTTGATTCGTGCCGAATGCTCGATTTCATCGCGCCGGGATCTGGATAGCGACAAGGCAGCTGCTGCGATCTTCAATCGCGAATTTCGTCACCCGTACATGGCTTGGGCTGCAAAGACCAATCGGACCCAGCAAGCCATCCGCACAACGTTCTAGGAGCTGTCATGTTCTTCTCTAACCTGTTGCTCTACCGCCTGACACAAGACCTCGCGAAGGATCTCGGAATCGATGGCGAATCACTTGCCCATGCGTTGAAGTCGAAGCCGGCTCGCGCCTGCGGCAGCCAAGAGCTCACCAGCTACGGATTCATTCCTCCGTTGGGCAAAGGTGAAGATGCTCCGCTCGTTCACGAAAGCAATGGCTTCTACCTGGTCGCTGCGCGGAAGGAGGAACGCATTCTCCCCGGCAGCGTCGTCCGCGACGCACTGGCGGAGAAAGTGGAAGAGATCGAGACCGCACAAAGCCGCAAGGTCTATAAGAAAGAGCGCGACCAGATCAAGGACGAAATCGTCCAGGCGTTTCTTCCCCGGGCGTTCATCCGCAAAGCAACTACCTACGCCGCGATCGCTCCAGCCTTGGGGCTGATCATCGTGAACGAGTCGAGCGCCAAGAAGGCCGAAGACATCCTCTCGACACTGCGCGAGGCTGTTGGCTCTCTGCCTGTTCGACCGGTTGGGGTAAAGGTGGCTCCCAGTGCCACCCTGACTGATTGGTTGAAGAACCAGAAGGCCAGCGAAGGGTTCTACGTCCTGGACAACTGCGAGCTAAGCGACACCCACGAGGAAGGCGGCACCGTTCGCTGCAAACGCCAGGACCTTACCAGCGACGAGATCCAGAACCACCTTTCAGCTGGCAAGCTCGTCACACGGCTATCGTTGGCGTGGAGCGACAAACTCAGTTTTACCCTGGACGACAAGCTCACCGTCCGCGGTCTACGTTTCGAAGATCTGCTGCAGGAACAGGCCGAGCGCGACGGGGGCGACGATGCTCTATCGCAGCTCGATGCCAGCTTCGTTCTAATGATGCTCACCCTGAGTGAATTCGTTCCAGAGCTGCTGGATGCCCTGGGCGGCGAAGAACAGCCGCAGGGGATCTGAGCAATATGACAGCCTACATTCACCCCAAGATCCTGACCCGTGAGATTCGCCATTTCCATCTGTTCTGCGGGCTGGGCGGCGGAGCTAAAGGTTTCAACAAAGCCAACCCTCGCGTAGGCAACCTACACGGCAAGTTCCGCTGCATCGGTGGCATCGACGTCAACGCGGCAGCAATCCGGGATTTCGAACGCCTCAGCGAATCTCGGGGAACCGTTCTCGATCTCTTCGACCGTGATCAGTTCAAGGATTTCCACGGAAAAGAGCCGCCGCGGGAATGGCGCGAAGCCACTGCGGCAGATATCCGCCATGCGGCCGGCGGCGAATACCCTCATATCGTCTTCCTCTCGGCTCCCTGCAAAGGGTTCAGCGGACTGCTGTCGGAAAACCGCAGCAAGACAGCCAAGTACCAAGCATTGAATCGCCTCACACTCCGTGGCGTATGGCTGATGCTGGAGGCCTTCCAGGAAGACCTCCCGGAGCTGATCGTTTTTGAGAACGTGCCTCGCATCCAGAATCGCGGCCGCCGCCTCCTCGATCAGATCGTTCAACTGCTGCGCCGCTACGGGTACGCCACTGCCGAGACCACGCACGATTGTGGCGAGCTCGGCGGCCTCGCTCAGTCGCGTAAACGCTTCCTGCTCGTCGGCCGCAACATCAACAAAGTGCCGGACTTCATCTACGAGCCTGAGAAAAAGTCGCTTCGCTCCGTTGGCGATATTCTGGGCCGTATGCCTCTGCCCGGCCATTTCGACGGCGGCCCGATGCACCGCGTACCGAACCTGTTCTTCAAGACCTGGTTGCGGCTGGCCTTCGTTGAAGCGGGCAAGGACTGGCGATCGCTGAACAGGCTGAACGTTGAAGACGGCGTGCTGACAGATTACCTGATCGTACCCGAGCAAGCCTGGCGCGATGGCGCTCTAGGGGTGCATCGCTGGGACTCCCACAGCGGAACTGTTACCGCTCGTGCCGAAGCCACCACTGGCCGTTTCAGCGTTGCGGACCCACGGCGCTTCGACGCGATGCACAACGGCGTCCTTGGGGTTCGCGAGTGGGCGGATCACTCCGGCACCGTCACGGGTAATTCCCGGCCGATGACAGGTGCCTTTGCTGTCGCGGATCCTCGACCGGAAAGCAAGGCTGAGTACGCCCAGTACGGCGTCATGAACTGGGGAGACACCAGCGGCACGGTCACCAGCCAACGCTCGCCTGGCCAAGGTACCTTCAGCGTGGCTGATCCGCGCCTGGCTGCAGACAGCAACACCCATAAAAACGTCTTCCGCGTCGTCCGCTTCGATCAAGCGTCCGGCACCGTTACCAGCGGGCATGGCCCAAGCTCAGGCGGCCAGGCAGTGGCAGATCCTCGTCCAGGTTGGAATCGCCACAGTAACAACCTGGCAGTCCTGGAATGGGAGAAACCCTCGTCCACAGTCATTGCCGGCGGCAAGGGCGTGCAAGGTGGCCAACTCTCCATTGCGGATCCTCGCTATACCAACTGGCATCCTGGTGCGAGCAGCCGAAAGCTCGGCGTTACTCGCTGGGACGAAAGGTCTGGTTGCGTCATCGGTGCCCAACAAGTTGCGTCAGGTGCTCTCGCGGTCGCTGACCCGCGCCCTGGCCTGGACCGCAAGAAAGGCGACAACTACCTGACTGCCGGTCACTACGGCGTGGTCCCTTGGGACTCGCCTGCAGGGGCGGTATCCGCAGCAGCAGGCCATGACAACGGATCCTGGTCGGTAGCTGACCCAAGGATCCCTGCAGATAACGAGCGTGTTGTGGCTCGCATCATCGCACCTGACAACACCTGGCATCGCCCCTTCACCACGCTCGAACTGTGTGCGCTCCAAAGCCTGATCGAGCCGGAAGAGTACCTGGAACTCGACGGGCTCTCCGATGGTGACTGGAGGGAGCGGATCGGCAACGCGGTGCCCCCGAATGCAGCCGAAGCGATCGGCGAGGCGTTCGGTACCACCCTACTCCTGGTCTGGAGCGGGCAGACCTACTCAATCGGCAAAACCCCAATCTGGGTACGCAACAGCCTCGCAGCGCTGTCCGTTGCCCAAGGAGATTTCAATGTCCAGTAACCATGCCAACGGCCGTATTCGCTACTTCGTCAACGACACCTCGCGCAAGGCGCTCGCGGCTGCAGGGCGAGGCCCTGCGCGAGAGGCCCTGGAGAACGGTTTCCGAGAGGTATCCCAGGAAGAGCATCGCCAGTTCACCGCAGAGAATGCCCGCCTGCTGCAGGCAGTCCTCTCGAACGTAACAACGTACCTTCCACTAAAGGAAGAGGTTGCGGCATGAGCCAGGTATCGATTCCTGAGCAGCAGCTTCGTCTGATGCATCACACGCTTGGCCTTCGCCCCGACCAACGCGAGTCGCATCGGAACCATTACCTGGCCGGACCAGGGCATTACGCGATGCCGGATCTGGAGGCGCTGGTCAAAGAGGAGTTGATGGTTGTCGGCCGAACGCCGGCATTCTGCGATCCCACCGACGTGGTCTTCCACGTCAGCGAAGAAGGCAAGCGATATGCCTTGCAGCATCTGCCGCTGCCGCCGAAGAAGACCAAGTTCGCGGAATACCTCGACTGGGACTGCTGCGAAAGTTTCGGCGATTGGTTGCTTGGCGGGATGAAGCCGAAAGTCGAATGGCGCGAAAACGGAGGGAAATTTGAGTACCGCATGTACCGCTGCCGGCATAGCGAACAGCACTCGGAAGTGAAGGGAGAGTGGTGCCGCACCCAGAAAGATGCCAAAGCCAGCTACAAGTCCGCCCTGCGGCAGCACCGCGAAACCATGCGCCAGATGCGCTCGGCAATGCAGAAAGCCGCATGAAGCCCTCCAATCAGCCCGCCTTCACCCACCGCGATCTGTGCGACATCGCGGTGAAATGGCTTCAACGGCCAAACAGCGCCGGTGGTCCAGCCTGCCATGTTGCTGTCAGTGAGTGTCGCACGGGCTGGACCGGGGAAATTCCCGACGCGATCGGCTTCCGCGCCGCGGGATTCGAAGACGGATCCATCGTCATCGAATGCAAGGTCAGCCGCTCTGACTTTCTCGCGGATCGTCGGAAGTCTCATCGGGTGTCGGGAGGCGTCGGCAACTGGAGATACTTCTTGGCCCCGGCCGGTGTGATCCAGGCGGACGAACTCCCTCAAGGATGGGGCCTCCTGGAAGTGAACCGACGTGGCCACGTCAAAGCCCTCGCGGGCGTAGCCGCCTATTACCGGTGCGGCTACGACGAGCTGCGAGAGCAAACCGCCGTATGGCGTCACGAGGCCGATCGCGACCGCGAGCAATTCCTCCTGGTGAAGGTTCTCCATCGCGCCGGCAATCCCGAAACGGCCAACCGGAACCTGCAGATCGCCTTCACCGAGAACCAGCGCCTTAAGCAGCGCGTCAACGAGCTCACGGAAGAGATCCGCTCCGACCGCCTACGCCGGTTCTCCAAACAGCCTCGAAACGAACAAGCAACGCCCCGATCAACTACGCGCTCCGTCCCCTGCGAATTGTGAGGTAACCAATGAGCAGCTTCGTCAATGTCATTTTCCGATTGCCCGAGGATCCGGCCGAGGCCCGAGCCTTCTTGGACTCCATCGGTGAAGCCTTCGAGAACGACAAGCCCCTGCAGGGTGCGCTGATCAGCTCCGCCTCTCTACTTCCCCAGGACGGCAGGGTAATCGCCTTGCCCCCTATCTCTGCGCCTGTCCAGCTCGCTCCCGGCCTGCAGGTAGCAGGCACGATATTCCGCCAGATCGCGCAAGCCTACCGACGCGACCATGAGCGCCTTGTGGCAGCAGGTGCTGACCCACAGAGCAACAAACACCTGCTGGACGCCGAGATGATCATCCGCATCGCGCTCAAGCAGATGAACCAGGAGACCGAACGTCTCCTTTACAAGGCATCCGGCGAGCACGCTGAGGCCGAATCTTCATCCACCTGACCTTCACTCATCCGATAGGAGCAACACCATGGCACGAGGCGTCAATAAAGTGATTCTCGTCGGCAACGCCGGCGGCGACCCGGAAGTCCGCTACACCCCGAACGGCAACGCCGTAACGAACATAACCCTCGCCACCAGCGAAAGCTGGAAAGACAAGCAGACCGGCCAGCAGCAGGAGCGTACCGAGTGGCACCGCGTGGTGTTCTTCGGCAAGATCGCCGAAATCGCGGGTGAGTATCTGCGAAAAGGGAGCCAGTGCTACGTCGAAGGCACCCTGCGCACCCGGGAGTGGGAAAAAGACGGCGTGAAACGCTACACCACCGAGATCGTCGTCGACCAGGTGAACGGCAGGCTCCAGCTGCTCGGCGGACGGCCTTCCGGAGACGATGGCTCGCGTGCTCCTCGTGAACCACAACAAAGCCCGCAGCAGCGCCCCGCCCCCCAGCAGCCAGCTCCACAGCCGGCCCCTGACTACGATTCGTATGACGACGATATACCGTTCTAAGTCATTGATTTATAACGGTTATTTTTATTTTATACGACTCTCGCAGCTTTAGCTAGGACCGTTGCTTTCTCCCGCGCAGGGTAATAACATTGTTACTACCTTGCGCAGGGAGAACCAATATGCCCGATGTCACTCCGAGAACTGCCGTAAACCACTCTCAAGCACTCAGCCTACGAGCAGCTGCAGATCGATTCTGCAGTCTGATCAGCGCCTCGCCGATCGAGCGTGGAGACCAGCTCGAAGCTTTCGTCTCCGAGCTCACACCGGAATATGCGCAGATCTCCTTCAACTTCCAGGGGGGAGTGGTTCAAGGCCATCTCACCCTAACCCTACTGTCCACCCCACCGAGGATCTGGGTGCAATTCCCAATTCCTGGCCATGAGCCGACACCAATACCTGGTGACGGAGTGGATGCACAGGCGTCGACGCTGGCGGACCTCATCCGCGAGCAAATGGCAAAGCGCCCACCTGTCTCCGAGCGATTCAAAGCGCTCCAGGCGCAGCGCAACCGCCTCTCGCAAGAGGCTACAGAACGTTGAAAACGACTATCCGTGCGATTGGGAACTCTCAGGGCATCACAATACCCAAGCCGTTGCTGGCCGAACTCGGCGTAAGCCTTGGCGACCCTGTAGACGTCTCCTTCAAAGACCAGACCCTGGTGGTGTCCAAGGTCGCTACCGAATACGATCTCAGCACGCTAGTCGCCCAGTGTGACCTGGAGGCCCCGGAGCCGCCGGACATTCACTATTGGAGAACATCTGCGCCGGTAGGAAACGAAGCATGAGCAAGCGCCTGCAGCATCAATTCGACCGGGGTGACATCGTCTCCCTGGACATGGGTAGCGCTTCAACGCAGGTGACCTGTAAAGCGCTCGTGCTTTCCCCAGCAGCGTACAACGCCCTGGGGCTCGCCCTAGCCGTTCCTATCACCGAGCACGACAGCAGCCGCTACGCCGGCTTTGCCGTCGCGATCGTCCTTCCGGGGCGCACGCCGGCGAGCGGGGCAGCCTTGGTCAACCTGGTGCGGCCGGTGGATCTTGCTGCAAGAGGTGCGAAGCTGCTCGGGAAGGCACCCCAGACAGCCATAGATGAAGCCCTGCAGCGCCTGCAGGCGGTTGTTGGGAAAGACCAATGAGCAGCGAACCCACGCTTCGGCAACGCACTGGTGTTGTCATCATGGCAGTTCACCCAGCGCTTGGCCCGCTCTACTGGGAGTTCGTATCCGAGGCCAGCGTGGGTGGTCCTGATTACCACTCGATCACCACCCGCATCGACAGAGCTCTGCTTCTCGCCCCTGACTGGCGTACATCCTCCACTTTCAGGCTGCACAGCAACCATATGGAACGTGTTCTGCGCGATCAGGTGACCGTCGTAGACGACTTCGACCCCGGCGGCGGCCCCTGGTCCCAGATCGATTTCGAGGGCGAGCTCAGTGCCCTGCACTCGCAATCAGGTCAAAGTGATAAAGAATTTCTGGATTGGATACGGTCTGCCGAATGGGGTGATGCCCCCGGCCCAGTCGTTATCGAGAGGCTGGTTGATCATGGCTACTTCTACGAGTGGGAACGATCAAGTAGAGGGTCCGACGGGATCCTGGAAAAATCCGCCAAAAATGATCTAAATACCTGATAATAGGTTTTATTTTTCTGTTTATGAGGATTTCGCCAGAGTCCCGGACACGCCTCTCACTCTGACGCTAACTGATAATCTTCGCTTTGAAATTCAAGGGCGGGACCTCCCGTTTCAAATCCAGGGTGTAGTCGCCAAAGCGGTTGATATGAGCCGTGCGATACGGCGATAGCCCGCCCAGGAGTTCTCTGGTGAGGTCCTGTCCGTCGCCGGCGAATGTTTTCAATGCCTGCGTCATCTGCTCGACGTTGTGCAGTATGACCATATTGGCCACCAGCTGATTGTATTTGACGACCTTGCGCTGCTCGTGCCTGATATTCTCTGCAATAATGCCCTGCCCACCGAAAAACAACCACTTGGTAAAGTTGTTAAATTCTTCACTCTTGTTAGTGGCTGATTGGATCGTCTTGCGCAGTTCAACTTCATCCATGTACCGCAGTAAGAACATTGTTCGAACCACTTTCCCGAGCTCTCGAAAAGCGAAATATAACTTGTTCTTGCGACTGTAAGTGCCGAGACGGCGAAGGATCGTGGAGGCGGTAATCTGGCCTTTCTTGACAGAAACCGCGACCCGGAGCATGTCGCGCAAATGGGTCTCAATCAACTTAAAATTCACATGGCCTGTAAACAGTGAATCGATATTTCGGTAACGGTATCGCTTATCGGGCCGATACAGCGTCAGGTCATGGATGTTGCGGATGCGCGGCATCAGATTGATGCCCAACAGATAGGCCAGCCCGAACACGGGATAGCTCTGCGCCTGAGTGTCACCATGCAGTGTGTCGGGTTGAATATCGGATTTGTTGCTCATCAGACCGTCGAGGATGTAGACGGCTTCATACACACCACAGGGGATGAAGTGGCTAAAGAGCGCAATGTAAGTATCCGAGACATGGTAGTAACCAATGCCGCCATAGCCCCCATAGCGAATGTGGTATTCAGAGAGCAGGTTTTGCTCATAAAGATCCCACTTGGTGCCGTCTGCCGAAACGTGGCGGCCGGTCCCCCAGTATTTGGGCAAGTCGAACTTATTGTAGGCGTTCACCACCTGGACGATGGCTTTATCTAGTCGTTCCTCAGTGGCGTGTTTGAGGTTGAGCCAGGCTACTTGCCGCGGGCTGATGCCTTTGATGGATCGGGCTGTCTGTGTCGGCCCCAGGTTGCAGCCATAGCAAAACAAGGTTGTGATGAATCGCTTTTGGCCTTCGTCCAGGCGGGATTCATTACCCGACAAGGGCGCGAAATTGCCATGCAACTCGAGCCATTTTTCGGTATCGGTTAATACGTCGATGATGCTGGCCTGCGGCAGTGTCTGCGTGATCAGCTCGTCGAGCCTCTTCAATTCGTGCGTGAGAGGTTCAGCCTTGAGCCGGCGTAACACCAACCTCCCACTTTGGATGTCCGCATGCAGGTTTTGCGGAAACCGTTCATCGACCCGCCGGGAGGCCTCCGTAAGCAACTCTTTCAGATGGACGCAGAACGCCTTTGGCTCACTCAGTGGCAATTCCACCTGCTGGCCGTACTCTTCGAGCTCCGCATCCAGTGTCTCATCATCAATCAGTTGCTCCCGATAATCATCAAATTGAGCACTGTGGGGTATGTGAAGATCGCCCGATGCCAGCTCCTGTTTGACATGAATCAGTATCCACAACTCCAGATACTTACGATGCAGTAGATCGTGGTCACCTGAGTGTTCGGACTTGACGAGCACCAACTTTCGCCACTTCTCCGGCATCCAGTCGGCGTCGAAGGGTTCGCCCATGGTGTCGTTGGCAGCCGCAATCTTGATGTACTCTGTACGGCTCGTCTGAAGGGAGCGAAAGAGCGTGAGCAATGCATTCGAGGTAGTGTCGTTAGAGGTGGACTTGAGATCGAGGATGGTAAGGCAATTGAACAACAGTGCACGCTTTTGGCGATAAGGTGCGAGCATAAAGGGATAGTAGTTATTGCCGGCATAGGCCATATGTTCGTTGCAGCGATCAATCAGCGCGCTGCTGTTCTCGCCGATAACCTCTTCAATGGACGCCAGTCGTCGCTGCTGGGACGTATCTTGCTCGTAGGCCGTCAGCACATCCTTGAACGTCTCGATCAGTCGATCAACGTGTTTTTGATGATCCAGAAGATACTGCTGTAACGCCGTTTGGGCATGGCTTTCCATGGCTCTGACCATACGGATATGCAGCTCGGCCACATCATCGAGCGCCTTGCTGTGCTGGCTGTGGATCAGGATCACAGCTAAGGCATAGCGTTTATTATGTTTCAGTTCGGCCATCTCTGCGGCATTCAGTGCCCGGGCTTCCAGTGCCAGTTGCCGGTGTTTGACAATCGGTAGCTTGACTGTGGGCATCTCTTGCCCAAGCCCCTGTAGCCAATGCACGTGCTGGAGATAACTGCGCACCTCCTTGTTGCCGGGGCGTTTCGGTTCGCGTTTGAGAATGTGCCAAGCGCTGTAGATCTGGCCGCTGGGCGAGAGAAGCTCATCAATTTTCTGCTTCGCCTCACCCGTCAGCTGAGAAGTGATCGCGCTAAAGCAGTACTCGTTCACCTCGTTGCGGGCTCGTCGCGCGGTGCGTTTCAGCACCGTAAAACCCGGCAACTCAAAGCGATGGCGCACCAACTCTTCGAGCATGACGTTCACAATGTCGGCGAGCATTTCCTTGGTTTCAGCCGCACCCAGTGCAACGTCATAAAGCCACGTGTTGTCGTTGCTCGCCAAGGGCCTAATACCCAGGTAGGTCCGGATCTGCTTCTGGTTTCTGTGCTTGGCCCCTGACCGCTCATACTGCAGGAGCTGCGTCTGGGTCGGCAACTTCCTAAACTGACACTGGTGGCCAACATGCTCAACAATTTCCCGTGGCACCGCCGCCAGGGACAGAAAATAGCCTAGACGCTGAAAGAGCTTAAGGTGAAGCAACAGGCCCAACCGCGCTACCGGAGTTTTTGCCGGTCGAGCCCAGCGCTGCTCAGCGTCAGAGGGTGTATAGGATTCCTGCAACTCCTTTTCAGTGATTTCGGATTTCAGCCTTGGGTAGGCTGTTTCGTGCAGGCTGCTCATGGCGCTCCCTCGCGTCGGTTAGTCCCATGTCGCCCCAGTGGCGGGATCCATGATCATCACTTCGAGCATGCACTGATGGTCATTGGCTAACGCATGCATTTGCTGAAGCAGCTCATCCAAAACTTCATCCAGGTGCTCCGGACCCTCATGCGTGATCGTGATGTGATACTGCGTTCCTTGGTCATTGAGCCTGGCCATGGCCCAATTCGCAAAGCACACACGCTCTATCAGCTCGCGGACTTTCTTCATGCTGCGCACTTGGCTGTTATAGCGCTCCAGTCGTAGTGTCACTTCCAGGAGTGTCGATTGCGCCAAAGAAGGGGCGGCCGGATGGCCTTCCAGGCTCTGTTCGATCCGATGCTGGGCGAACGGATCCGGTAGCTCGATATAACGCATAGCCGTCTGGACGCTTTTCCAGCCCACATACTCCATCAGAGATTTGAGATCCCAACGGTTGGTGTTGGCCCAGGTAGCAAACCCACGGCGCAACGAATGACTGCTGAAACTTGCGGGATCAGGCAACCCGGCCTCTTGGCAACACTGTCGCAGAATGGTAATGACACTGCCGGGATGGAGGGCGTATTGGCCAAGCGTTCCCCAACGGTTGATGTTCCGGAAAACAGGACCTCGCGTGAGTCCGGCCGCAATCACCCAATCCTGATAGGCGCTCACCGGGCACAGTTGGCGTAATGCGGGGGCTTTGTAGGTTCGCCCGAGCGACTGCCGATCGGTCTTCGTGCGAGGTAAAAACAGCTCCATCCCTTCCCCGGGATAAAGCCGAATGTTCTCAATACTCAAGCGGACCAGCTCGTCACTGCGAAACGCCCGCCAAAATCCAATCAGAATAAGCGCCTTGTCACGGGCCAGCCGCAGCCCATAACGGCTGTTGGCGCTTTTGGGGTCGCGCTGCTGGTGTTCAATCCACTCGATCAGCTGTTGTAACTGCACGAGCCAATACCAGCGAGGCAGCAGTTACTTTAAAAAAACGCTCCATAAGCCTGCTCTCTGATGTGGCAAGATAGTGGAACGCTGTCAGGCGCGCGACACTTCATAGCCTATCTGCGCAAGACGGGCCTCAACCTGTTCAGGGCTGAGCTTGCTGCTGTCGATGCTCACGCGAATAGCCTGCCCTTCGGCGCTTGCGACCACCTGGTGCATTCCCTCGAGGCGTTGAAGCGCGTTCTTGACCCGACTCTCGCAGCCCGCGCAGTGCATCTTTTCCTCGCCGGTGACGGTGTAATTTATGCTCTCAAGCATCTCTGGCCTCCTGAGGCTCCTATCTTTTCGTAAAACTAAGGGTTGGAGCAGGTCCAAGGTCAAGGTTGACAGATTTTGGGGAAACGTTCCCGAAATATCTTGACATTGGAGCAGATCAAACCCTCATCGTAATAGGTGGTTGCCAGGAAGCCCGACAAAACATACCGGTGATTCCGTGGGGCTAAGCAGTCGGTTGACCGATTTCCAACGACCAAACCACGAAGAGGTAATGATTATGACAACTGCAAATTGGAATCAAGCCAGCAAGACCATCCTTGAATGCTTCCAACTCTGCCTTGAGTGCGGTGCTGAATGTGCCGATCAAGGCAGCAAAGAGAATGCGCAGTGTATCAAGCTCTGCTATGCCTGCGCCGATGCCTGCGCGCTTTGTATAAAGCTTATGAGCAGCGGCCTGCCACAATCGAGCAGTGTCTGCAGAGCCTGCGCCGAACTCTGCGATGCCTGTGCGGCCGAGTGCGAGAAAATGGACGGCGAGTTAATGCGCAAATGCGCCGAGTCTTGCCGTCAATGTGCACAGATGTGTCGCGAGATGGCCGCTTAAAAATTTGGTCTTATGGGGGCTGCGCCTGCGGCCCCATTCCCTCAATCTGACTTAACCCTTGACCTTGGACTGTACTCCAAGCTGTAGAGTGACCTTTCTACTGTCTCAAGGAGATTGCCATGGCTTCAGTCACACCGTCTGAAACTGAAACCGGCGCCCCATTGTGGAGCGAGGAGCCGGCCAGCCGACCTGACCGGGCGCGCATCCGTGCCCGGATCGGCGGCCTGCACTGCTCGTTGTGTACCGGCACGATAGAAAAGGCGCTGGGCCGAGAGCGCGGCGTCGACAAGGTATCGGTGAGCCTGACCCATGAGCAGGCACTGGTCGAGTACGACCCCAGCGTTGCTCGACCCGAGGCACTGCTGCAGACCCTGCGCGACATTGGTTATACGGTCTCCGACCCCCGTAAGGCGCGCCCCTTCGAGGAGGACGAGCGCGATCTGGTCAACGAGGGCCGGCGCTTCCTGATCGCGACGGCGCTGAGCCTGCTTACGATCACGCTCATCAGTGAACGCACGGGGCTTGCTTCAATCATTGTTCAAGGGGTCGTCTTGCTAAGCCTCCTGGGCATGATCTTTCTCGTGCTCAGGGCGCGCGGCCTCTGGACCGCTATCGGGGGTGCCGTCGCGCTCGGAGCCGTGGCCTTTGGACTCGTACTGGTCCGGGACCAGGCCGGATTGAGCGACGCAATCCCCTGGATCGCCGCAGCGTTTGCCGTGGTCATGGTGTTCGGGATCGCGAAGCACATCCTGTTTATGGCCACCCAGGCGTTACGCCGGAAGATCCTGAACCAGCATGTGTTGCTGGAGGCCGGCGCCTTCGCCGGTCTCGTCGGCGGCGTCATTGGCCTTATCTTTCAGCTACCGGGCTATCCCACGGCGGCCTTCTTCGCCGTGTCCGTGCTGATCTCGACCTACCACATCTTTTCCGAATGGCTATCGCTGATCGTCAAGACCCGCAGCTCCCAGGCGGTAAAACGGCTCCTGGACCTGCAGCCGGAGACGGCTCGCGTGGTGCGTGACGGTGAAGAACGGGAATTACCCATCCAGGAGGTCGCGGTCGACGATCTCGTGCGGATACGCCCGGGTGAGCGTGTGCCCGTGGACGGGCAGGTGGTCAGTGGCCACTCGGCGGTGGATCAGGCCCTCGTCACCGGCGAGCCGATGCCCGTCGAGAAAGCCGAAGGCGAATCCGTCATCGGTGGCTCGATCAACGGCACCGGCACGCTCCTGGTGAAAGCCACCGCCGTTGGCGAAGGCAGCTTCCTGCAAAAGGTCATTCGTGAAGTGGAGGACGCCCGCGCGCTCAAACCCGGACTCCTGCACCTGGTTGACCGGGTGTTGCAGGTTTACACGCCAGCGGTTCTGATCTTTTCCGTGCTCGCCTTCAGCGGTTGGCTTCTCGGTTCCTGGTTCCTGGCCGGTCAGGTCGACCTGGAACGGGCGATCTTCGCCGGCTTGAGCGTGCTGGTCATGGGCTACCCGTGCGCGGTGGGGATCTCCGCCCCGCTGTCGATCGTGCGCGGTGCCGGCGAGGCGGCTGAGCAGGGCATCCTGATGCGCACCGGCGAAGCTTTCCAGGGCCTGCGTTTGGTGGACACGATTGTGCTCGACAAGACCGGCACCCTTACCGAGGGGCGGCCGGCGGTCCGCGAGATCGAGGTCCTCGACGGTACCGAGGAGGACCTGCTCGCGCTCGCGGCCGCCGCCGAGGGTGCTTCCGAGCATCCGTTGGCGCAGGCGGTGGTCAGCGCGGCGCTGCAGCGTGGCGTGCAGCTGCCGAAGGTCCACTCTTTTGAAGCGGTACCCGGCAAGGGGGTCATCGCCCACACCGAACAGGGTGAGATCCTGGTCGGCAGCCCGGCCTTCCTGACGGGCCATGACGTTGAACTCTCGCCGGTGTCAGAGCGCATTCAAGCATTGGAGGAAACCGGGCGAACCGTGATCGCGGTCGCGCGCGACGGCCGGGCGCTGGGAGTACTCGCCCTGGGTGATGCGCTGCGGGCCGAAGCGACGGACACCATCGCCAGCCTGCGTAAGGCGGGGCTCAGGACCGTGCTGCTGACAGGCGACAACGAGCGCGCGGCGCGGCGGGTCGCAAGCGAGGCGGGCATCGATGAAGTACATGCGGGTGTGCTGCCCGACGGCAAGGCCGATCTGGTGCGTCAGTTGCAACAGGGTAGCCGGGTCGCAATGGTAGGCGACGGCATCAACGATGCCCCGGCCCTGATGCAGGCCGATGTGGGCATCGCCATGGGTGGCGGCACTGACATCGCCATCGAATCCGCCGACATCATCATCCTGTCGAACCGCCTTGATGCCCTGCCCAAGGCCCGGGAGATCAGCCGCTACAGCTACCGCAAGATGCTGCAGAACGTGACACTGGCCTTTCTCTTCAATGGCGTCGGCATACCGATCGCGGCCACAGGCCTGCTGTACCCGGTCTGGGCCATGGTGGCGATGGCCGTGAGTGTCACTGCGATCTTCATTAACTCGCTCTGGGGGCGCCCGGGGCTGTTTATCGACGCCATTCTGAGCGTCGGTCGCCCGGTCGGTGCGGCGGAGGCCGCAACCGGGTCATGAGCTCTCTAGAGGCAGTGCGGTTGGAGAATACGATTCTTGTGGCTGTCTACTTTTGCCTTAATGATCTTAAACTAAACTTGCCTAAGAGGGGGATGTGGTGACGATACCCATGTGGTTGACGGTGCTCGCCTGGTCCATTACCGGCATTGGATTGTTGTGCGCGGTAATGATCCTTATCGATATCTATGTCGGTGGCTATCGGCAGCCCATGAAGAGTTGGGAGGCGGTGTGGCCAATCACCGCTATCTACGCCGGCCCGCTGGCGCTTATCGCCTACTACCGCTGGGGCCGCCCGGCCACTTCAAAGTGGCGGCAACAACATGGGACTCCACCACAATTTGGCCTGAATACGACGGCCGCCGTCGAGACGATCCCTGGCGGTGCGGCTTCCTTTGTGGGCCACCTGATCGCGGTGCCGATCGTGGTGGCCACCGGCGTCACGATCGCTGGCAAAGGCGTGTGGCCGATGATTCTGCTCATCGCCGCGTTTGCGCTGCCGCTGCTGATTGCTTTCGAGTACCGCTCGTTGACCCAGGCAGGCCAGATTCGTTCGGCCGGCTTACGACTGCGGGCGGCGCTGAAAATCTCCGTGCTGGCGATCATCGCCTTCGATATGGGTATGGGCGTGGTGATGCTGCTCGTGGCCTTTGTGTTGGGCTACCCGCCCACTACGATCGCTTTTTGGTTCGTCATGTGGGGCGGCATGTTGTTAGGATTCATGACGGCCTACCCAATGGTGCGGTGGCTACTCCAGAGAGGCATTACCGAACCCGCGGAGGCGAGTTAAGTCGCGGGCGCGGTGGTCGCTTGCCATTATGGTCAACCTGATCGCATTGCGTCCGGACCTCTCGGCACCTCGTGCTACAACTGTCTACGATCTGAATAGGTCTGAAACATCACAGAAAAAGGAGTTAATCAATGACGACTCGAAACCTTATGATCATACCGCTCGGATTGCTGCTGTTTGGCTACGTCGCTACCAGCCAAGCCGGGGCGGCAGATATCGCGCAACCCGAGCGTTCTGCTGCGAATGACGCATTGATCGAAAATGCCCTGAGCGCCGCACCAGCCAACGTCGCGAGCGGTGCCACGGTAAAAACACCGGACGGCGCGGTACTGCGAGAGGGAAACAACGGCTGGGTTTGCTTGCCCGACCATGCCTCGCAGCCGGGCAACAGCCCCCGGTGCCTGGACCCGCAGTACCAGGCCTTGATGAAGGCCCTTCAGCAAAAGACACAGCCGCAGGTCGAGCGGGTCGGATTCGCCTACATGCTTCAGGGCGGCAAGCCGGGCAGCGACACGAATCCGTTTGCGACCGGCCCCAACGATCCGGGCACCTGGCATGCGACGCCCCGACTGCCGCACATCATGGTCGTCGTCCCCGATACTGAGGATCTGAGTGGACTTCCCACCCAACCCGGCAGCGGTGGCCCCTGGGTCATGTGGTCGGATACACCCTACGCACACCTCATGATTCCGGTAGCATCATCGGAGCCTGCCGATCCACCATTGGCCCCACTGAAATCTCGGTAATTACCCGAACCATCGAACGCAGGCCTGTCCCGAACGGCCATTATGGTAGTAAGGGTCGGTCAGCTCAGAAATAGAAGGAGAAACCATGGCTAGTAAGAACCCTTCAGCACTGGAGGTCTTTGGGGACCATCTACAGCAGGCTAAAGAGGGGGCGGTTCGACGAGGATTTTGCCCGTAACTACGCGGATGGCTGTCTCGGGGTTTTTCCTGCTGGGCTACGGCAGTTTCCGATTTAGCGCGGAATTCCTCCGAGCGCCGGATACACACCTGGGGTTCGTGGCCATGGACTGGATGAGCATGAGGTAGGTGCTCTCGGTGCCCATGGTCCTCGCCGGTGCCTTCTTGATGGTAATAGCCTACCGGCGAACTCTTGACTTACCGGATAAACGAACCGGCCGCACAGGCTATTGACGTGCAAAACCACCTGCCTGGATTTATGCGAGACAGACACCGGTAGCGGCCAGGGTGAGTGTCCAGGATAGAGGCCGATACGCTGATCACCTTGTAAGCTCCCTCACACGTGGAGGATCATGATTCGCCCTGTCGTGTATAAAGCCACCATGCCGCAAAACCCAAGCAGAGGAAACCAGCCGTCCCCAGGGCCAAATTAAAGCCCGTACCTGACAGGAGTGGAGCCGCCACACCGGAAACGAAGGTCAGGAACATGGTCTGGATAAATCCCTGCAGGGATGAAACCATGCCCCGCATCGACTGGAACAGATCAAGGGTCAAAATCGTGATGCCTGGCATAGCCAGTGCCATCCCTGTGGTATAGAGAACCACGGGCATAATGATCCAGGGGATGAGTGGCGGCAGCAGCAGGTTGTACGCTAGGTTCAACGTCGCTGCTACAAACATCGTTATATAGCCATACCGAATTGTTGCCTGAGAACCCAAGCGCTTGGAAACCCTCCCCGAAAGGTAACTGCCTAGCATCACACCGGACATGGCGGGAATAAAGAGCCAGCCGAACTGATCCGCCTCCAAGTCCAGATAGCCAAGAATGAACAGTGGCGCAGAGGCGATGTAGAGGAAAAATCCAGCAAAATTACTGCTAACACTCAATGAGAGCAGCCAAAAATTCTTGCTTCGGCCGACAGTGCCGTAACGCTTACCCAATGCTACAGGGTGCATGGGTTGACGCTTTTCCTTGGGGTGTGTCTCAGGCAGATAGGTGTAAGAAGCGATCAGCTGAACCAAGCCAAAGAGCCCCAGAAAGATAAAGACAGACTCCCAAGGGAAGCTGTTTTGCAGCCAGCCCCCTATGACGGGCGCAAAGGCCGGCGCCAGGGCAAAAATCATGGTCACCTGTGAGAGCAGTCGTTGCGCTCGATGTCCCTCAAGCCGATCCCGAATAATCGCGCGCCCGACGACGCTTCCTGCGCCGACAGACAGCCCCTGCAGTGCTCTAAAGACCAATAAGGCTTCGATGGATGTGGCGAAAGCTGCGCCAAGGGACGCGAGCGTATACGTCAGCAAGCCGAGTAGAATCACCGGGCGTCGGCCGTAAGAGTCCGACAAAGGGCCATGGAACAACATCATGAACCCGAAGCTGGCCAGGTAGACGCTCAAGGATAGTTGGATCTCGACGGTCGTGGCCTCAAGGCTCGCCGCAACCTCAGGGAAAAACGGCATGTACGTCGAAATGGAAAAGGGGCCCAGCATGGTATAGCCGCCTAGCAGCCATGTCAGCATCAGCGCCTCAAAGCGACCAGGGCGGTTAAGTTGATCATCATGACGAGAAGTTGTTTCTTGGCTCATTATTCACTGTCTGCTAGCTGATAAGTCTGCGGATTCTACAGGTTGGAGGGCGGTCCAAGGTCAAGCGGGATCTGCAAGCGCTCAGCAACGACGCTACGGCATGCTGTGCAGGCTCGCGCTCTGCCAATTTCCACACGCGATCCAATCCGCGGCCACTGAACACAGTTAAAAGCCACTCCAGTGCAAGGTCCAAGTCGCATCGAATTGCCGTTTAAAAGCGCTTGACTCTGGTCTATGGTCCAAGGTTTAGACTGCAGGTATAGGAGACGACATTATGCTGACAATTGGTGAAGCCGCCCAACGTTTGGCGGTGAGTGCGGATAGTCTGCGCTATTACGAAAAACAGGGATTGCTCACGCCTACGGAGCGTACGGGCGCTGGGTACCGGCTTTACGATACGGGTGCGATGCGGCGTTTAAATTTTATCAAACATGCCCAGCAGTGCGGTTTCTCGCTGGCAGAAGTGCGTGAGCTTTTAGATATCCAAGGGCGCGAGGGCGCCCGCTGTGAAGACGTGCGTCGCCATGCCACTGAAAAGAAGCTGCAGCTCGAGCACAAAATCCGTGCTCTACAAGCAATGTCAGCCGCGCTCAGTGAACTGATCGACGTTTGCCCCGCCCAGGATGACAAGGCTCTGGAAGCCTGTCCGATCGTGGCTGCTCTAGAGGCAGGGCTTGCTGTGCCAGCGCAAAGCGAGGAGTCCTCATGACGATTACCGTTGAAGTGTTTACCGTTCCCGGCTGCCCCAACTGCGCCAAACCCCAGGCCAGCCTCCGGGAGGTTGTCGCGGATTTCGGGCCCGACAAGATCCACTGGCGCGAGGTCGACCTTCTCGAGGAAATGGACTATGCCATTGATCTTGGCGTCATGGGTGCCTCAGCCCTGGCCATTGATGGCAAGCTCGTGTTCGCTTCGCTCCCCAAACCTAAGACTCTACGGCAGGAACTGCTCAAGCGGCTCGAAGGCCAACCTGCTAGCGCACCCACCCACTAGGAACACATCGTGGATCTAGAAACCCTCAAGACGACTCTTGAGCAGGCGAGTCTTGCCTCCATTGCCATCGGTGCACTCACCGGATTTGTTTTCAGCTTCAATCCCGTAGCCCTGGCCGCAATTCCCGTATCCCTCGGCTATGTGACGAAGGCGCGTGAACCCCGGCAGGCGGTGGTCTTTGGCGGTATGTTTATCCTCGGGCTCCTCGTCACCCACGCCGTGTTGGGTTTCTTCTCGGGTTTGGGCGGACAGTGGGTGCAAGGGCTGTTCGGGCGTCAGTGGGGGCTGGTGCTGGGGCCACTATTGATTGTGCTCGGGCTGATGTGGCCGGGCTGGATCAAAATGCCTTTACCCACCATCCCGATGCGGGCGCAGCGGGCCGCGACCGCCTGGGGTGCGTTCGCCCTCGGGGCGCCGTTCTCCGTAGCCGTCTGTCCGTTCTGTACGCCTGCGTTGCTGGTGCTGTTGGGGGTCTCCGCCGGGATCGGCTCGCCCTTGTTCGGCCTACTGCTACTGCTCGCGTTCGCGCTTGGGCGTGCCGTGCCCATCATTGTGGGCGCCGTAGCAGTGGGCTGGCTGCAATCGTTGCGTGGCCTGGCGCGCTATCAAAAAGCATTCGAGATCACCGGCGCCATATTCCTGATCCTGTCAGGCCTTTACATGCTGAATGCGTACTTCGTCCTTATCCCGGCGTTGGCGATTTAGCCTCTCGCTTTCTGAAAATGGACTGAATCATGATCGGTACGGTTGTGCGTGGTGTGCGCAATCCCTTTCGCAGCGGCGCCCGCACGGCCTTGCTTGTCGGGCTGTTAGCGCTATTGCTGGGTGCCTTTGCGCTGCTGATGCAGGCGACCGAGGCCATGCAAGGCCAGGTGCAGCAACTGCAACGAACGCTGGGAACGGTGATTGAGCTGCGCGAGGCCGGCGCCATGGGCAGTGGCTTTGGTCAGGGTGCTGATGAGGGCGCGCTGACAGCGACGACGCTGACATCTCTTAGGCAACTGCCCCATGGCGGCGCCGTCACTCGCATCGAGCCCTACGTCTACCAGCCACAAATCGAGGCGCAGTACCCCAACGTCTATGCTATGGCCATCGGAACGGCGCCAGAGGCCCGTCTTCGGGCGTTAGGGGATCTGGCAACCGAAGAGGCGCCGGTGATCGCCGGGCGAGGCTTTACATCACAGGATGCACAGGCCCGCGTGGCGGTGGTCGGAAGCCTGTACGCCGAGCAGCGCCTCGGGCAGAGCCCGGCGCAGGCGCTCGGCACGATGCTGACCCTGGGCACGGCGCCCTTCGAGGTGGTGGGTGTTTACAGCACCGGCAACGATACGGCGGATAATCACGTATTCATTCCCATCGAGACGTTCCGGGCCGTGTTCGACAGCGGCGAGCGACTCTCCAAAGTGTTTTTGACAGTGAAATCGATCGATCAGCTTGAGGCGGTGGTGCAAGATCTGCAGACCCTGCCGGGGTTGGATGTCGTCACTCAGCGCGAGACCGTGGCGGCCACCCAAGGGCACCTGAGTAGCCTGGCCGGCAGTGGGCGCTATGTGGCCGGGCTTCTCGCGGTCCTGGGCAGCGTGCTGGTGACGTTCGTACTCATTCTCAGTATGCGCGCGCGCCAACGTGAACTCGCCACGTTCAAGGCGCTGGGTGCCTCGCACAGCGAGCTTATTCTGCAAGTGGTCGCGGAAGCCGCCACCTTGTGCGGCCTGGGCGCCGTTGGGGCGTTGCTGGTCGCGGCCGTCGGCGCGCATTTTGCCGAGTTGCTGTTCGGGCTCGCGCTGCCGTTGGACGCCGCGCAGCTCCTACCCACGCTTCTGTTCGCTGCAGCCCTTGCCTTGATCGGCAGCATATATCCCGTCATCCGTATCTTGGGCTTAAGTCCCGCCGTCGCCTTTAAGGAATCTGCATGAGCATGATCTGGTTGGGGTTGCGCAACCTCGCACGCAGTCGGCTGCGCCTATTTGTCATCCTCGGGCTCCTCAGTGTCGCGTTCTACCTGGCGCTAACGATGACGGCGATCGGCAACAGCATGTCGGCGCGCACCGAGGCCTTGCAGGGGAGCGTCAACAATACGCTGCAGCTGCGGGCTCGGGGTTCGATGAGCCACATCAATATGGTGAGAAACGACGATCTGATACCGGCGGGGGCGCTTGAGCAGGTGCGCTCGACACCGCACGTCGCCAAAGTTGAGCCGTACCTCCTGGCCATGACGCCGACCGCGGGAATGGGCTTTGCGATGATCATCGGGGTTGAAGCCGGGGACACCAAGCGCCTGGAATCCCATGGCGAGGCGGGGCTGCCGCGATTGATCGCCGGGCGTGATCTAACCGCGGCGGATGACGGTGATTCTGTCGCCATCATCGGCCAGGGCTATGCGGAGTTTCTGGGGATCAGCGCGGATGAGCTGGGATCGGCTACGGTGACGCTCGATCTACGCCGGGGCCATCCCATGATCTACCCCATGGATCGGCCCGCGCGGACCCTCAAAGTGGTCGGCATCTACGCGAGCGGGTACACCTTCGGCGATGTGCAACTCTTCATGCCGCTCTCCACTATGCGTGAGATCTACGGTGTACCGGAGCAGCTTTCCTGGCTCTACGTCGCCGCCGACAGTGCTGAGAACGTCCCGGCTGTCGCGGCGGCGCTGCGCGAGAAGCTTGGTAATCAGGTTGGTATTATCGCGCCGACCAATGTGGCGAACTTTCAAACGCGGGTGAGCGGCAGCGTACAGCAACTCACCGTCACCGGGAGTGTGCTGGCTTATGCGCTGGTGCTCATCGTCGTGTTCTTCCTCATGCTGCTCCTGGTTCGGGAACGCCGACGGGAGATTGGCACGTTGAAGGCGCTGGGCGTACCGGCCGGGTCAATCGTCGTCAGCCTTTTAACCGAAGCGATCGCCTTTACCCTGATCGGTGCGCTGCTGGGCGCAGGCGCCTTCGCTCTGACCGGCGCGGGCGTGATGGAGGGACTGCTCACCCACGGCGCTACCCCCTGGCTGCCGGCGCGGTATCAGGATGCCTTTGCTTCCAGTCTCAGTCTAACGGCGGGCCTGGCGCCGATGACCCTCGCGACAGTTATCGGGGCCGCACTGCTGGTTGCCCTCGCAGGCAGCCTTTACAGCGCCTATCAAACCCTTCGCCTATCGCCTCTGGAGGCCATTCGCCATGAATAATGTTGCCATCACGTCGAGCCCGGAGCCCTTTATCGTCGTGGAGGGCGTCAGCAGGCGTTACCAGCGCAAAGGTGGTCCTGCCGTCACGGCGTTGGAAGGTGTTTCCCTGACGCTGCCGGCGCGCGGGATGGTCGCTATCGTCGGCCCCAGTGGCAGCGGCAAATCCTCTCTGCTGCATCTGCTCGGCGCGATGGATCATGCCTCGGAGGGTGAAGTCATCGTGGCCGGGGAGCGTCTCAGCGGCCTCTCGGAAGCACAGCTGGCCGTCTTCCGGCGCAAGAAGATTGGTTTTGTCTTCCAGAGCTTCAACCTCATTCCGACCTTGAATGCCCTTGAGAACGTAATGCTGCCGATGGAGTTTAACCGTGTCTCGAAACAGGAGCGGGTAAAGCGGGGTAAAGCGTTGCTGGAGCAGGTTGGGCTGGGGCAACGGTTCACGCATCGGCCCAACGAGCTGAGCGGCGGTGAGATGCAGCGCGTCGCGGTGGCCCGGGCAATCGCCAACGATCCGCCGGTGGTCCTGGCCGACGAACCGACGGGCAACCTGGACTCGGCATCGGGCGAGGTCATTTCAGCGCTACTGGAGCAGATCGCTCAGGAGCGGCTGGTCATTCTAGTGACCCATTCCGAGAAGCTGGCACTGAGGGCGGATCGCGTGCTGCATATCAAGGACGGCAAGCTTTTAGACGCGGCTTAGAGGGCCACAACCATGCTTAAGGTAAGCGTGAATAGCGAGCGGCACCTGATTCTGCGCAAAAAGTTAATCAGTGCTGGCGTATTGGGGGCGGCGCTCCTGGCTACCTTGACCTTGGCGGGCTGCGGCGCGGAGCCCGAACAACGGTTTACCCTCGTCGGTGACGAGCAGGCCATCTCTGGCACGGTCATGGAGACAGAAATGACGCTCTGCGGTCCTTCGCCCGATCATCCAGGGGTGTGCGCAGGCACCCTGGCGCTCAGGCCGGTGGATGGGGGCGAGGCCGAGCGAATCACATTGGAGATTACCCGGGCGGTACCACTCAAGCAGGGCGAGCATTTGGTCATGCTGTCGCAGCTCGAAGGAAATCAGGTGAAGGCGACCTATCGGGCGAGCGAGGAAGGGCCAAAGGTGGCCACCTCTGTCGTGGTGGCGCCATGAACGTTGAACATCCTCAAGGGCGGACCCCGTGAGCCTACCCGCGCCATTGAGGAGACTGACGCTGGCCGGGCTCTTAGTCCTGATCTTGAGCGCCTGCAGTGAGGCCGCCGGTCCCCGTGTTGATGCCCACGCGGCGACCGAACTGGGCTTCAGTCTGTGGGACGAGCCCCGATCGGTGCCGGAGGTGAACTTCGTCGATGCCCATGGCGAGGCACTCAGCCTGGAAGCCTTCCAGGGACAGGTTGTGCTGCTCAACCTCTGGGCCACCTGGTGCCAGCCCTGCCGCAAGGAGATGCCGACCCTGGATCGTTTGCAGGGGCAGTTGGGTGGCCCACAATTCCAGGTCGTGGCGCTATCGATCGATAAGGATGGCCTGGCGGCTGTCCGCGAGTTTTATACGGACATTGATGTGCGTCGGCTTGACTTGTATGTCGACGATACCGGCGAAGCCATTACCGAACTCAACGCCCCGGGTATTCCAATAACGCTACTGCTTGACCGCAACGGCGAGGAGCTGGGCCGTAAGCTGGGTATTGCCGAGTGGGATAGCCAGGCCATGCAGGGTTTCCTGCAGCAGGTTATTAATGCTGGGCAGGGCCGTTAATACGACAGAGCGCCGACCCGACTCGGTCGGTCGGTCTACCGCGCTTTAATAGATCAGGACTGGGTCATGAATAAAAAAACGTTCCTCAATGCGCCAGAGCTCCACATCGGTATTGCCGCCTTCTTCCTGCATTTTGTCTGGGAACTCATCCAGACGCCGTTATACGAATGTTTTCGAGACACGCACTATTACACCGTTGTCCTGCTCATTATCCGCGCCACGCTGGGCGATGTGCTCATTTCGCTTGCCGCGTTCTGGTCAGCCAGTGTCGCCGTCAGATCCCGTTTCTGGATCCTCGAAGAGGACAAAAAAGGCTTCTGGGTATTTCTGGGCATAGGCATGCTGATCACGGTCGTTTTCGAGGAACTTGCGACTGGACCGCTGAACCTTTGGGGATACACGGATGCCATGCCTGTCTTGCCCCTATTGGGTACCGGGTTGGCACCGGTAGCCCAGTGGATCATCTTGCCGCTCCTACAATTCTGGTTCGTCAGGCGGCAATTGCTGGGAGGCTCGATAAGCGGCCATTTGATTCAATAGTTTACGGTTCCAGCAATTGCCCTGGGAAAGCCTCACGCTACTGGAAAAGGAACTCTGCCGATGGATCCGATCAGCCTCACTAACTTGATACTGATCCCCCTGGGTCTGGGCCTACTGGGCTTTATCGAGCCGTGCACCATCGGCGTGAGCTTGTGGGCGGTGAAGTATCTGGAAGGCGAGTCGGGGTGGAGCAAGGCCCGCCACATGCTGATCTTCAGCCTTACCCGGGCGCTGCTGATCGGCATGCTGGGTATAGTTGCGGCACTGCTCGGCAGCGGCTTCTTTGTGTTTCAACAGGGCGTGTGGCTGATCCTGGGGCTGATCTATGGCGGGCTCGGGCTGCTGTATCTGAGCGGCCGCAGCGGCTGGCTGAGTCGGCGCTTCGGGCCTTCCCTGAATGCGGTCCCGCGCAGCCGGGGTTCGGTTTTCCTTGGGCTCGTGCTGGGGCTTAACATCCCCGCCTGCGCCGCGCCGCTCCTGTTCGCGCTGATCGCCACCACGGCGACCAGCGCCCAAACCTGGGTTCAGGGCTTTATCAGCATGGCCCTGTTCGGCCTGGCGCTCTCGGTCCCCCTGGTCCTGGCCGTGCTGTTGCCCCAGGGCCGGCGTCTGCTCGACCGTCTCGCCGGCCTATCCAGCCGCGCGCCGCGTTGGACGGGGTTTTTACTGTTGGGGTTGGCGGCCTGGTCGATCTATTTCGGTTTGACTGTCGATATAGAGCAATGGCGATAGATCCGAAGGGTTGGAATAAGCGCATGATCTCGGGAAAACCAATCTGTCCTTCGACCGTAGAGGGCAGCGGTTCTATCTCCGTAGCCATTGCGGAGCAATCCAGGCCCTTTCTTGGTCCGCTGCGACAGCCGCGTTCCTCCACGGAGTAGGAGGGAGCTAGCGTGATACGAACGGCCAGTGTATTTGCGATTGTTGTAGGAGCGTTTGTTGTTGGCACTTGGCCCGTTCTGGCAAAAATAGGCCGGCGGTGGCTGGCATTCGACGAAGCCTACTCCCATGGTTTAATGATGTTTGCGGTAGCTCTCTACCTCGTGGTCCGTACTTGGCGCAGCAGACCCCCGGCTGCGGGCTTTTATCCGGTCTGGCTACTGCCATTGGCATTGATAATAGGCACCTATGTCATCGCGGCATTGCTGTATGTCGAAGCGGTACAACAGTTCCTGCTCATCCCGATGCTGCTCGTCGCGATTGCCGCGATAAGCGGGTTTGCAACAACCTGGCGGCTGCTCTTGCCGATCGGGGTTCTGGTATTCGCGCTTCCTTTCTGGGACTACACAGCCTATCCCCTGCAACTGATCACAACCCAGATAAATGAAATTTTTCTGGGCCTCTGGGACATTGAGTTTGAGATCGAGGGCGTGCTGGTGTTCCTGCCTGGTATAGGCGCGTTTGAGGTTACACACAGCTGCTCCGGGCTTCGCTATCTTCTTATCGCCATGTCTCTTGCGACCATCTATAGCGAGCTGAATTACCGCCTATGGCGCAATCGCATCATTTTGTTCTCCGTCGCGGTTGTCTTGGCCTTGGTGACAAACTGGATTCGCGTCTTTGTGATCATATACATGGGCTACATAACCGAGATGGAGACTTCTCTGGTCAGGGACCATGAGTTTTTTGGATGGGTGCTGTTTGCAGTGGCTCTTATCCCGCTGTTTACCTTGGCAGGCCGCCTGGAGCGCGGAAATATCGAGGAGGGTCCTCAGGGAACGGAGAATGGACGCCAGCCATTATTGGTCTACAGTCACCGAGCGGTCGTGGCAGGAATTGTCGTCGGCCTCTTCTTGCTTTCTCCGGTTTCGGTTTATGCGCTGCGCGGAGGGAATGAGGTAACCCAAAACTTCAGTATGTCCCTTGAGGGCTCTGAGGACTGGGCTCCTCTGTTTCAGCGTATGGCAGGATTCTGGGAGCCTGATTATACGGGTGAGGATCATCATAATCGGAAAGCCTGGTTTCTCGCCTCTGAAGACCAGATCGAGCAGATGCCCAAGGCTTATAGCGCTGCCCATGTATTGACCTATGAAACCCAATCACCCGGAAAGGAGCTTATAAGCGACCGTAACCGTATTGTGGACACGGAGAGATGGTTTCCTCAGGACAACTTTAGCGTAACTGTTGACGGGCATTCCTTGTCGGGCCTTCGGCTCAAGGATCGGCGGACCGGTGAGCCGGCTGTGGTTGTTTATGGCTATTACGTCTCCGGAATGTGGGCCGGCGACCCTTTCGGCGCTAAGCTGCTGCAGCTGTATGCTGCCATCAATGGCAGACAGGACGCCTCGCTTGTCGCTGTGTCCGTGCGGTGTAGCGACTGTGATCCTGAAACCCGGGCCAGAGAGTGGGCAGAGCAGATAATGCCTCAGGCACAGCGGGCACTCGATGTACAGTTCGAGGCTAAGCCGGGCTAATGATGCGATTAAAGACAGCGAGCCGCGAGGACCTTGAGCTTTAACCCCTCAGGATCTAATGCGTAAATGGCTGTAATCGCCACGCCGCCAAGCTGCTGCTGAAAGATAGTCGCACGGCCGGTCCTGGAGAGGGCGGCCGTCCTTGGCTGCTCCGCCTGTTAGTAGGGTAAGGAGGCGTAATGACATTCGCCATTGTTTGAATGGCTTGACGTTGGAGCAGCTCTAACCCTTATGTTCTCCAGCTCGTTAAGGGGAGTCTGTACGTTAAACAGATTCATCATGCCATCGCCGGCGATGGGGAAATCCATTGCCGCGGTTGCGATATCCGTATCAGCCATGCCGGAAGGCCAGGCTGACTAACCCAACATAGCCGGAGAATTTAAATGACGGATGCCGCCGCACGCGACCTTGATCACACTGAGCGGGAACGCTTACTGAGGATGCTCGCAGCCGCCACTTTTATTATCTTTTTTCAGGCATACATGGTCGCGCCCATCATACCGGCACTCTCAAGCGCTTTCGGCACCTCGGAGCAAACGGTCGGCCTTGTGGTGCCGGCCTACCTGATCCCCTACGGGATCGCCACGCTGGTCTACGGCCTGTTGGCCGATCGGCTCGGTATTCAGCGGGTCATGTTCGCCTCTCTGGCGGCGTTCGCGGCGCTCACGGCTCTGACGGCCACAGCAACGTCCATCGGGCAGATGTCGCTGTGGCGCGTTCTGACGGGCCTGGGTGCCAGCGGAGTGGTACCGCTCGGGCTGGTGCTTGTCGGCAGACTGTTCCCCTATGAGCAGCGAGGCCGTCCACTCGGATGGATGTTCGGCGCAATGGCTGGGGGGATGGCCTTCGGCTCACCCCTGGGTGCAATGCTGGTGCCTTTTATCGGTTGGCAAGGCCTTTTCCTGCTGGTCGGTGCGGTGGGAGGCATTGTCCTGCTGCTGTTTTTGCCCTATCGCCGTATGATCGCAGCCGCGATGCAGCCGACTGGCAGCACACTTGGCGGTCTCTTTCGCGGCTACCTGAGCCTCATAGGCACCCCACGAGGGCAGAGCACTTATGGCTATGTCTTTGTGAACTCGATGTTCCATTCCGGCGTTTTCACCTGGCTTGGGGTGTACCTCGAAAGGCAATACGATCTCGGACCAGTCGGCATCGGCTTGGCCTTACTCGGCTACGGCGTGCCGGGCCTTCTACTCGGACCGCTGATCGGTCGAGCGGCGGATAAGTGGGGACGAGCCAGATTGCTGCCGATCGGACTTGCACTCAGTACACTCGGCGCCGTTGCCCTGCTCTTAGACTTCCCTTTGATCCTCGCACCGGTCGTGGCTATGGTGCTGTCCCTGGGTTACGACATGACTCAGCCACTGTTCGCAGGCATTGTTACGTCGATCGGCGACAAGCGGCCGGGGCAGGCGATGGGCTTGAACGTGTTCACGCTGTTCGTTGGCTTCGGCCTGGGTAGTCTCATTTTCGGAGAAGTACTTCGCTTCGGATTCGGCGCCGCGTTGGGCCTATTTGCAGCCGTTGAGCTGACGGCTGCCGTGTGCGCTCTCTGGTTGTTTCGCTCCGAAACCCCCTCCAGAGCGACAGGCCTGCCATAGCTTTCTGGGCGATCCTTTAGTGATTGGCCGAGACTGCGGCTCGAAGGGCCTCTTCGCTCGGCTGATGGCTTGCGCAGCCGTTAGCCGTCTTGTCTGGTTCCTCTATGCGCGCAAGCTCTTCTTTGCGCGGGCAGATCGCACAGCCGCGCTTGAGGTACCAAAAGAAGCCGATCATCCCCACAACCGTTACTACGCCTCCTATGAGCGGCCAGTTTGGGGTTAGAAAGGCGAGCGAGCCCCCCGAAAGTAGAAGAAGAAGCGGACTGCCGCAGCACAAGAGATGCAGCCCGGCAAAGAAGGCGATCGGAAATCTCGATCGGCGGTCGCTAGCAGTTCAAATGACACCGTACTCCAGGCCATTGTTTTGACCTTTAATCGATAGCCGACGCTGGCGCGGTCCCGCCAAGCTTATCCAGAACTGCAGACTTACTGGCCCAATCTTGATTGTTCAATGACGCACCTGTTTGCGGCACTTATATGGCGAATGTATGAGTACGGCGTAAGCTCGCTGTAACCAAGCCTCTTCACCTTCCCGCTGAGCGATGGTTTCCAGCGCTTGAAATAGATGCTCAGCTAACTCTAAGTCCCCCTCGCGACAGGCGCGTTCGAATGTCACAAACACATCGGTATAGAGGCAGGGATTCTTCATCGTCATGGCATCTCCGGTAGACTCGCAGACATAGCCCATCGTACACCCTGGACCTAGCTCCAGAGTCAAGCTTTGGCGCCAGACCTTGAGTCTAGGGTTCGTGCTTTAGATGGGCTTGTTCTTGCTTGAACGGGAGCCCACGCTGACGTCGACGATCCAGTTCAGCCCTGACTGTTTTATTCTGCCTGTTAAGAGCGTTGTTTTCGCCAATGAGCTCAGCGCCTCCGCTCTTCGAGGTAGCAGGCAGCTTCCACATGAGCCGACGCGCCACCTGATGGCCAGTTATACAGCAAAGATGACATCGGAGCGCACGAGGTGTCACTTGGATCCTCCGTGTTGGCCGCAGGTGTACTGAATTTTGTTGATTAGAAGGTCAAAAACGTCCTAACACAGGATAATGTCCCATTATCTAGTGTTAGAGCTGATCTATGTTGTGCTTAATCCTGCTCTTAATTAGTATGTAAATACGAGGTATGTAATACAGTACGAAATAAACAGGGCGAGGCAACAGCGTGGCGCGAGGCGGTATCAACAAGGCACAGGTTCAGCAGGCACGCGAGGCGGTGCTGGCCAAAGGGCAGCACCCTTCCATTGATACGGTACGCATCGAGCTGGGCAACACCGGCTCCAAATCGACCATTCATCGCTACCTCAAAGAGCTGGAGGAAGAGGCATCCACTCGGCTGGATGATGAGGCACTGCTGAGTCAGCCCATCAGGGAGCTTGTTGCACGCCTGGCGTCGCGTCTTCAGGAAGAAGCTCACAGCATTGTCGACGAGAGCAAAACCCGCTATGAGTATCAGATCAAGGAGCTCTCCGGCCGATGTGCCGCGCTCACTGAAGACGCCGGTCAGATGGCCAATCAGCAGAAGGCCATGGAACTCCGCCTTACCGAGACTGACGAAGCGTTAACCGTCAAATCCGCAGCGTGTGACACCTTGGATAAACAGGTCGCCGAGGCAAAACAACGCGAAGCTAGCCTATCGGCACTGCTCAAGGAAAAGCAGACGCACATTGACTCCCTTGAAGAGAAACACCGCCACAGCCGTGAGGCGCTGGCGCATTACCGTCAGTCGGTCAAAGAGCAGAGGGATCAGGATCAGCGCCGACATGAGCAGCAAGTTCAGCAGCTTCAGGCGGAGATTCGCACGCTCAGCCAGACAATCTCCATCAAGCAGGGCGACCTAACACAGCTGAACAAGGACAATGCGCGCCTGGTCAGCGAGCTGAGCGCTGCCCGCAAGGCAGCATATGACTTAGAATCGAAGCTAAACAGTGCTGACTCTAAGCTTGAGGATGCAAAGAGGCGGTTGCAGGGTCAGTCAATTGATCTGGCACAGCATGTCGACAGCACGCAGCGCCAAGCCTCGGAAATTGATGAGCTTACACAGCGGCTGGAATCAGCGCAGAGCAAGATACAAGATTTCACCGTCAGCCAGGCGAAACTGGAGGTTGAGTTATCGGTTAAGAACGACCTGATTGAACGCTTAATGGCTGAAAAGCAGCGTAACCATGACCAACCGGCAGCGCAAGAATGAGGCGCTCCTGACCGTTATTACTACCGACCACACCTAAGGTGCAGTTAAGAATTAAAGATTCCAGAGTGCCGGAAACAATCATATTATCATAAGGTTATAACGTTTTTTGGCGGATTTTTCCAGGATCCCGTCGGACCCTCAAGTATGAGTGACGCACTTTCGCATCGAGGTCCGGTCGACCTGACAGTGGTGTACGGCGATGGCGGCCAGGCGAATCTCCCGGCCGCCGACGTCGTGATCAGCCGCGTCGCCGCCGGCGAAACAGTCGCAGTGCTGCTTGATACCGCCTTGGGATTCGCGATGCTCAGCCGCGGGGATGTGAAGCGGGCTCGTCTCGTTCTGCCAGACGGCGCGGTTATCGCCGGCAACGTCGGCGAAGTGTCAGCGGACTATTTCGAGCTGATTGAAGATTGGCACCAGTAGCACCTGGTGCCCGTGGGCTGGCAACCACCAACCGGGGTGGATAGGTCCACTCACTTCAAGGTCTGAAAGAACACTCGATCGGCAAAATCCATTTCCTTGTGCACTTCCCAGGCCTTGGTCACTAGCTTCACGTCTGAGTGTTTCTTGATAAACCACTGCTTCTGCCCTTCGGCGAGGCTCTCCCACCAATCCACGGCCTCGTCGTAGTTCGGGTGCATGGAATCGGCGATCTGCTCTGCAGCGGTCGGCTCCCCGGGCTCACGCGCCTGGTCCATCAGATCGAACAGACGCTCCATCGTCATGGGCACTTTCGGGAGGTTGGATTCCAACTTGTAGCTATAGTGGCTCTGCGCAGTGCGGGAGCCACTACCCTCACTGGAGAGCCCGAGGTTATCGAGGATGCCCTGCAGGACTTCTCCAATAAGCGGTTGATCTTCCTTTGCGAAATCCAGCTCAATGGTCAGCTTCGCCTTGATGCGATCCGGGATTTTTTCATCGCTCATTTTTTGTTTCCTGCTCGATCCTGCGAAGTAAAAAAAGTGGTCGGAGCCGTGAAAACCGCTCCGAGAGCGGAAGGATATTACTGTCACTTGCGAGGCCGGCAAAGAACCCTCGCCACCAGTACGTCCAGCGCTCTGTAGGTGTTGGCTCTGGATCTCCGTAATGGGCATGAGCTTCTTCCGCAGAGGCCACGCTGTAAGCCGCATAGTCGAATGCTGCCGCGAGCCGCGGCCACCTGCTACCCATGGCTCCCTCGTGGCACAATCCGAATCCAGCTCTTGCGGGCCTGGTATTCAGAGAAGGGATGGCAATGCACGCCAGGCGGCGCCGAACTGAAGCTCGGCAGATCGAAATCCGGATCATGGAGGACAACACCGAAACTCGTGTGTCGCTCAGCCACGACCCAATGCCAGTTCCGGCTGGCAGTGCCCTGGCCGTTGTTTACAGCCACGATGCCAAGGCCTTCCACTGCATCCCAGGTGCTCCAGCGCTTCAGCTCAGACCCGATCCCGAGGAGCGCCAGAGCGTACTGCATCTCTGAGAAATTGGTGGCGAGGGGCCGCTTCTTGCGAGCGCCTATGCCATTGTCGACGAACAGCTGTCGCACGACACCGTATGGTTTGCCGGAAACCATCGCTGCACAGGCCACCCCGCACCCCAGGCGATCCCGCTGCATCACTTTCTGCACGCGGCAACTCTGTTCCCAGCAGCTCATCAATCGAAGTTCCGAAATTGCTCGGCCGAGAGCGGCACAAAACGAGTTTCCTTGCCAATAAACGCGGTCCGCACGGTACCGGTTTCACCGTTCCGGTGCTTGCCGAGGATCAACTCGGCAACCCCCTTGTACTCAGTGTCCGGGTTGTAGACCTCGTCTCGATAAACGAACATGATGATGTCCGCGTCCTGCTCGATCGCGCCGGACTCCCGCAAGTCTGCGTTCACAGGGCGCTTGTTGGGCCGCTGCTCACACTGGCGGGACAACTGCGATAGCGCGATGACGGGGCAATTGAACTCTTTGGCCAACCCCTTCAATGCCCGGGAGATCTCCGCGACCTCCTGAGTGCGGTTCCCCTCGTAGCCTGGGCAGCGCATCAGCTGCAGGTAATCAACCATGATTGCCGCCGGCGGACCGTACTTACGGGCACCACGCCGAGCCTTCGCTCGTAGCGATGTCGGCGTAAGGTTCGCGGAATCGTCGATCGCCAAACGGTCCTGCATACCCTGAAAGACACCAACGGCTGCCGTCAGCTTCGGCCAGTCTTCATCCTGAAGCTTGCCCCGCAGCAGCGCCTTCAGGTCGATACGCCCCAGCTGGGCGAGGAATCGGAACTGCAACGCCCTTGCCGGCATTTCCATGCTGTAGATCTGGATCGACTTCCCGGGAGAAGCATCAAGGATCGGCTTGGCCCAGTTCATCACCAGGGACGTCTTGCCCATCGAGGGACGCGCCGCGACGATGATCAGATCTGCAGGCTGCAGGCCGCCGGTCATTGCATCCAGATCGGGCAGGCCAGTAGGAACACCCGTCACCTCCGTTTCGGAGTTGAAGTTGCTATCGATCTCGTCGATGACGGCGCTCAGGACTTCGCCCATGTCGGCAAAGTCCTGGTCGCGTTCATCCTGGCTGAGACCGAACAGGGCGCGCTCCGCTTCTTCATGAACCAAGGCTACGTCGGCCCCTGGCTCGTAGGCCTGCCGGCTCATCTCGAAGCCGATGGAGATCAAGCGGCGCAGATGGGCTCGCTCAGAAACGATCTTGGCGTAGTGAACGATGTTCGCGACCGAGGGAGTATTTTTGGCGAGCTCGGCCACGTAGGCCAGGCCTCCCCAGCCAGACCGCCCTTCCAACACCTCACACACCGTCACGATGTCGAACGGTTCGCTACGGTCCGCCAACTCCAAAATCGCTTCGAAGATCTGGCGATGATCGTTCCGGTAAAAATCCTCCGGGTGGACTTTATCCGCGACCAGATCCCAGGCCTTGTTATCCAGCAGCAGACCACCAAGGACGCCTTGCTCGGCCTCAATCGAGTGCGGAGGCACATTGAGCTGTCTTTCCATTGTTCAGGAACTCCTCATTAGCTCGAAAGAATACGCCATCCGACATACAGGATCACGCCAACAACAACGCAGATCAGGACCTGCCACCTCGCTCGGTCTTCGCCGGCATGCCGCCCGCGAATGAACGCACGGCGCTCAACCGTTTCCGCAAGGTCAAGCCCCAGATCTCGAAGCACTCGCTCACAATCAGGCATTCGGGTCCTCCGGCAGAAAATCCGCGACAAGTGGAAGCAGGATCCTCACCGAGCTCCGCATGTGGAACTTGGTCGGAGACCGTGCAATGCGATCCATCAGCAGATACCAAGCGGCGAAGAGGCTACCTCCCTCCATCGGCCGCAGCTCGATGTCGGTTTTGGTCGACTGGAACTCGACTTGAGCTCGGTTGAATAGCACCGTCTGCCGGCAAGCCGCCGCGAGTTCCCTGATCGGGCCTTGGAGCTCAGCGAGCCGTTGACTGATCGCTTCCGGGCTATCGTACCCATCGAGAGCGTCCATCAGCTCAATGAACTGGTCGTCGATCGATTTGCGTCCGATCTCGGCGTCCCATTCGGCCACCCGCTCGGAGCAACAACTGCAGACGCCCTCGCCACGGCTGTAATCCACCCGCAGCCAGTAACAGGGCCCGTCCTCTGAAACGCAGGCGCACATATCAGTGCACCCGCAACCGATACACTCAGCAATCATGGGCACCCCCTCAGCTCATCTTCACAGGCACGGTTAAAGCCGGCCTGCCACTCTTCCGCCAACTTTGTTCCAGCCGGATACGGGTTATCGTCCAGATTCTTTCCGTCACGAAACGCCTGGTTGCCCAGCTGCCAGGCAGCGCCTGCAGCGGGCTGCTCAGTAGTCATTCAACGTGCCCTCGGCCTGGGTCTGCTCGATCAACCGCACGAGCTCGGTTTCACCCTGAACGCGAACAACCTCCGCGAGATGCCGCTCAGCAGCGGAGATCAAGCGGCGCTTCGCTTTCATGTGCAGCAGGCCGCACTGCCGACCTGTCTTGAACTCGGAAATGACGTAGGCGACGTGCTCCAGAGGCGCAACAGGGGGATGAATGGCGAAACGGAACGACCGCCCTGCTATCGGGTAGTCGAATGCGCGAACCACGCGAACTTCACTGAAGATGAGCCCGCGCCCGTTCGAGCGGGGTACAAGCATGGTCGCTTGAACTGACTTTCCGACCACGACAGCCTCCGAAAGCTTAACCAAGTAATAACAATGTTATTACTTGGTTATCACCTGGTCAACCCTCACATCCGAAGAACGGGGCGCCCGACCTGGCGTTGCAGCGCGTCCTCGCGGAAGTCCTCGTCAGCGGAAACCCGGTCTCCACCGCCTCGCAGCCAGTACCCGACGGCGCGAATATCGAGCGTCCGGCCAGCCAGCTCGAAATTGCGGTCGCTGACAGAGTGGAACCACTCGGCCAGCTCGCGAATATCGACGCGCTCGATCGAACGCAACGTTTCCGCCGCGGCGTCCTTGACGATGCCTTGAATGCTCACTTCCAGGACGTCACCACTATTCGCCGAGCAAACCATCGAGAACCCTTCGCCCGAGACAGTGAAGCGATCATGCCCCCAGTAGGGCGACGGATTAGCTCGGTTGACGACCTGCGCGGCCGCGAGCTGGACATACTCGTTCAAGAGCCCGTCGTACTCGCTCCTATGAGCCCGGAAAACCGAGAGCCCGTCGACCGACGTGCAGATCCGGCTGTAGAGCTCGTGAATGCGGTTGTATACATTGAGCAACCTGGTCGCCGGTGCCTTGCCGTCGACAGAGGGTTGCGCCTGTTGGGCACGGGCCGTGCCCCCAGCTGACACCTGGTTGAGTGAGTCGCAGCGCCGAAAGGCCGCCTCGATACTCCGGTAGCTCACTTCCAGCTTCTTGTTGAGCAGCGTGTCGTAGGGAACAAAGCCCAGCTTGGCATCTGCTTTCACCATGAAGCGCATCAACGATAACGACATGACTCCCCTCCACTCACGCTGCGTTAAAAAGCTTGGCGGCCATCTGCTCTTCGACGAGGCCGGGATCCTGAACAGAGTCATCGAGCAGATCCTGCTCGATGCTTTCCTTGTGCTGCAGCAGTAGTACGACCTGCTCGTCGATCGTCCCGGAGATCACGGGCATCAAGACGGTGACGGCTCTTTTTTGGCCGTTTCGGTAGGCGCGATCTTCGGCCTGTCGCTTCGCCGCAGCAGTCCACGGTAGCGACGCGAAGAACACGTAGTTGGCAGCGACCAGGTTCAGGCCTACACCGGCTGCTTTGGTCGTGCCGATGAACACCTTGACCGCAGGATCCGACATGAAGGTGTCGATCGCTTTTTGCTTTCTTGTTCCAGAATTAGATCCGGTGAAGGTCACCGTCTGGATCCCGGCCTTGGCGAACTCGTCGGCCAGGTAGGCCACAGACTCGGTGTACTCGCAGAAGATGATCGACTTGTCGTCGTCACCCAATGATGTGATCGTATCGATCAGCCACGAAGCCTTTAGACGCTCCAGTAGCTGACGGATCTTTCCGATTTTGACGATGGCGGTCTGCGTGTTGTCGGAGACCGCTGCTAGGTACTGATCACGCTCGCCAGTCGCTAGATCTACATACTTGAATTCGTGACGTTTGCCCTTCAACGAAGCCAGTACATCTTTACGCCGGCGCAACATCCATTCGGAAACGCGCTCGCTCAATGCCTTCCTGAGCTCTGGAGAGCCGGCAAAGTCCGACAGAAAATCGCTAAGCGGAATGGCTCCGATTGGGTGACCGGAGAGCCGCAGCAGGGTATGCAGCTCGCTCTCCCGGTTCAGCACCGGAGTCGCAGTCAGAAGGAACCGGCGCTCGATATGCTTCGAGAGCAGGAAGGCGTTTCGGGTACGGGTGGAGTCGGGCTCCTTGAGATAGTGAGCCTCATCGCACAGCATCACTCGGAAGCGCACATCGCCGTCGCTCATGGCCTGAACGACGGCGCCCAACCTCTCGTAGTTCACGATCAGCCAGTCAGCCTGCGACCAGGCCTCGCCATCGCCGCAAATCACAACCTTCGCGTCGGGCTGGATTATATGGATCTCCCGCTCCCAGTTGATCCGCAGGCTGGCTGGGCAGACCACCAGCACTGCACCCGGCCCCGTGACCAAGCTCGCAGCGACGACAGCCTGGCGGCTCTTCCCGAGCCCCATATCATCGGCCAGCAGACAGCTTGAGTACCTTAGGAGATGACGAACGCCCACTTCCTGGTAGGCATACTCACCATGCAGCCCATATGCCTGGACAGCCTTCGCCAAATCCGCCTCGTTGATCCAAAGCTCCTTCATCGGTGTTGCGATCACGCTCAACATCGCGTTCTCGCCTTCCGCATCCCCAGCGCCGACTCGCTCAGGGACCATACCGCCCACCTGAACACCTGGTCGGTCTCCCTCACCCATCGAAGCATGCTGCTCCAGAACGATTTCGGTATCGCTGAGGAAGATGTGTTCTCGACGGATTCCAGCCTGCGTCTCCAGCACCTCAAGCAATCGCGGCAGGGCAACCTTTACCCGCCAGGCATTTCGATTACGCAGGAAGGTGCCCTGCAGGCCCTGCAACGTGCTAACTAGGAGAGGATCAAACCGAGATAGGCAAACGAAGTCTCCGCCCTCAACAGGGAAGATCTGGACATCCAGGAAGGGCGCGAACAGGTCCGGATCGGGAGACGCCAGGGCGAGGCGAAGCTTTTGCGCAAACTGCCCGACATCGTAGAGGATTCCGGATGGCAGGTTTTCGGCCAAACTCGCCGCGAATGCGCCATTGATTTTCGAGCGGTCGAAGGCCCACATACGGCCCTGGCCAAACCAGGTACCACCATGCTTCTCACGGAAAAAGGCGCTAATCCAAGGAGCGAAAGCCGTGGACAAGCCCACCCGGAACCCGTCAGAACGGACCCCCTGAATGAACTCTTTCGGTGACTTCTTGTAGTCGGACAGCTTCATGCGCTAAAGCTTTATCAGCAAATTAGCGCTTACTATAGCCTAATGAAAGTCAAAAGATCGAGAGCAACCCATCTGCTCTCAGAGAGACCACCAAGCCAGCAATTTCGCCAGGTCGACCTCGCCAAGCCGAGCCCTTCCCCACTCCAATGCCGTGCGGAAGTCAGCCTGCCCGGATGTAGCAGGCTCGACGCGCACCGAGTCAGCGCCCGCCAGTGGGGCACTCAGCATGCCAGCCACCAGCAAGGCTTCATCTACAGAGGAAATCACATCCGCGTGCTCAGCACCCCCGAGACGATAACGAACTGAGCAGGAGCCAACCCAACCCTGGAACTCAGCTGCGACCACACCAGGTAGGCGCATATCGGCGACCAAGCGCCTATGGCGAATGAATTTCGCCACCGGTGAACTATCCGCAGCCAACTTGATCACGACCGGCTCCTATCGACAACAGTCCTGCACATACCAATTCGCGCAGCGACAGCCCTCTTCCGGCCCCACCGATACCCCCATACCCAGACAGCAAAGACAACCAGCAATCCCCACAACCCAAGCCCGAGGCCAATCGGGACAGCCACACCGAAACAGCTAGACACTACCACCGGCAACAGAAACAGGACTGCAAAGGCAATAGACGCCCAGACCGCCCCTGCAGCACCCGCTCCTTTCGAAACCTCTTCCGGAAGGGCGCCATAAACGATTCGACCGTGACACCCCCGGCACACATGATCGCCGGGGGAGAATTCCGTTCCACAGCCACCACAGGTATATGTCTCTGCCACCACCCACACCCCTTCGCTCGCAACTTACGGTGGACTATCCGTGGCGTGATCTAGGTTTCAAAATCACGCCACGGATAGATGCCTCAGCGCTCAGCCTGGCGCTTGATGAAACGAAGAGCGTCAGCATTACCTGCCTCTGCTGCCTGCTGCATCAATGACTCGAATTCGCCTTCGTCGCCGTCACGGAGGCGCAGCGCCGCGAGGGTGAAGAGCGCCGTTCCGTTCCCTTGGCTCGCCAAAGCTTCGAGAGAGGTCCTGTTCTCTTTCGGGAAGTTCTGCGCAAGCCAGATGATCGCTTCCGGCTTGCCCTGCTCAGCGAATTTTCGCATCACCGGCTCCAACTTAGCGCGATCAGCCTCTCGATCCATGGACTGCAGCCACGACGAGACAGGGCCACGTTCGCCGAGGACCGCCATGCCCCCGCAAAATAAAATGGCGATGGCCAAGAGGGTGAGACCTACCCGCTTGCGCGCACTGGGTTTGACCAGCACGACGACGTCCCGCTTATGCGGCCAATCGGCATTGCTCAAAATGCTTGTATTCGACATCTAGCGTCCCTAGTAAGGTGAATGGATATGGGGCGCCCTGCCCGAAAGGTGAACGGATATGGGGAGACCGCGCCAGACGTGCGTTCTACGCGGCTCACAGAAGCGCCCAGGCACTTCAAAGGTGAAAGTTTATGGGGAGCGCCTTTTCACGGTGAAAATCCCCCCACTTCAACATCATCATTTGGCCGCTACATAGCGCATCTGCTCCCATGCAAGGCGGATTCGACAGCCTCCTCGACGCTTTCGCCATCCAGCACAAATCGCCAGACATCATCGAGCCGCCCATTCGCTTCCAGATCTCGCCATACGTCGCCATCGATCACATGACCGATACCGGTACGCCCTTCGATCGTCGGCACAACTCCAACCTTCTCCGTCGGCGAGTCGGAGGGACTTTCCGGCTGCCACTCTGGCGCTGTGGACACCAACTCGCCTTGCTCGTTAATCGAAACCTTGAACGTGCCGGCATTCCCATCGCGACAAAGGACCATTGCGCTGATGTAGTTCTGGTTCATCGCCCCTCCCACTCAATCGGTCGTAACCACGATCTTGACTGCCTTCGTCGGCATCCCCCACCTGGCGGCCAGCTGGATCGCCTCTCGACGCGATACCGGCCCATGACAGTCACCCCAGCCGCGACCATGGGCGGCATACCAGCCATCCGGGTTTCTGCATACGCCGGCCTTGCCCCGCGCTGCACGCTGTTTAAGTACCCGTAAACGATTCATCCGACCTCCTTACCAACTTGTTCGGCCACAACCACCCTCTACGCCATCGACCGACCCGTCAGTGCTCGAAAATGACTTTGTGGCCCAGAGAGGGCCCTACGAGCGTCAAAGGACGTTCGACCTCTACATGCCCTGTCTGGCGTCCAAATTGGGCTTTGGGTTTTCGATCACAACACTCAACATCAACATTCAGCGCGCCCAAAATAATCTGATGGCCACCCTCCCCTTTGCGACCTAGATCGGCGAGGGCCTCAACGAGTCCGCCTCGTGCTGTCGAACTATTTCCTGAGTAAGCCCGCTGGATTGAGCATTCAGCATGTCCAGATACCCTTCCGCCGTCAGACCTTGATCGCCTGGCAACTGAAAGACGGGCTGACGTCCGTGAGCCGTGATTTCGTCGACCAAACCCATTCTGGCAACTTGCTGCGCAGTGGCGTGCTCTCCAACGAGATCGAGCAGCGCCTTGTACATCTCGGAAGACCGCAGCTTCTCTTCAGCGAGAATGTGCGGATGACGCAGATCGTTCTGCAGGAGTACATCGACCAGGCGTGAAGCCCGACCATCGATATCCAGGGCAGGTCGGCTCTCACCAGAAAGGACCAGCGCCGGCAACAACTTCATAGCCTCGTCGGCCCATGTCGCCGGCCGGCGCTGAATCCGCTCGTAGAGCTCAGCCTTCTCGGCAATTTCGCTCACAAAGGCATGCCGCAGCTGCATGTTAGAAAGGGGATCCAGCGTCTCGAAAATTTGCTCAACGACGTCATACAGTTCGGCGACGTGCATGCCGCGATAGCTACTTGCGTCCAGCCGCTGAAGGACAACCCCGAGCATGTGCTCGGTCGCATGCTCGGGATCCGCCAACGAAGCCCCGCGGAAGGCCCCCAGCGAAACCACAGCGTTGACGAAGGAGCCATCCTTGCTCGCATGCGCGAGCGCTACAGCGAGGTCGGCCTTGAGCTCGCGAAGCGCAGTGCCATACAACTTTCCGGCTTCCCCAAACTCAGCAATGGCACGACGCCGCAGGTCATCACCACTCACATCGCGGCAATGCTGAAGCTCGTGGACCGTCGCAAAAAACAATTTTTCCTCTGCCGACTGAAGGACTCGTGGCCCGCCATTGATCGCGTCATCCACATATTTGAGACCGGAATCGCTGATAGCCATATCGGCGCCGACGCTTTCAAGACCGCCGACAAAGCAAAGAGTCTCTCGCTCACTCCAGAGGTACTTCTTCTCCGACAATTTGATGGCGAACTGGCGGTCCCCACCTCGCTCTGCTGCCAACCAGAAACGGCTCTGCGAATCCAGAAGGTCTGGGGAACCTCGCATCAGAAAAGCGGGGGCCTGGCTGACGAACTGCATGAAATCAGCCGATGATGTCGACACGATTCGGATAGAAGTAGAGCCCGGAGCCGCCAGATTCTGAAGCTCCAGGGAAATGGAGTCCTGCCCCAGATGAGCCAGGTCCGAGAGACCCGCCTGGCGGCCATCTGCAGCGCTCACCGGCGCTGCCAAACACAATGACGCCAGGACGCCAGCAGCAATCGTTCTGAGCAGTGTCTTCGCCCCAGGCGTAGAACCCTCTTTCGAGTGCACAACAGTCGTCCCGGACATCAGAAAATCGGTAACTCCGCTACCCATGCAGTCCTCCGGACAACGGAACATGCCGGACCTCGGTCACTCCGGGCCGCGGCTGGAAAATCACGTGAAGCCCCGCCGCCTCGATAATCTCAAGGCATTGACTCTCCACGGCCGGCAGGACGATATCACCGGCCTCGCTCTTGATCCGGACATCACGTCGCACGCCGAGAGGCCTCGACACCACCTGCACAACGGCATCGTGGAATGGCCAATCGGGCGCAAGCCAGAGTAAGGCGCAAGACTGAACTCCATCGAGTTCACCTCGGTGCAAAAGGTATTCGTCGAGCACAACCGGCAGAGCGGATGTCATAGCCCGATCCTCACAACACCGAGAGCGAGCTGCCGGCTTTCCTGCAGATCGGGCAGCTCTTCCAGGATGGGGCCTACATGAAACCCCTGGACGAGTCCCACGCGCAGCTCCCTCAGCCGGGCGAGCTTTTCTTCGGAGTCGACATGCTCGGCGATCAACTCACCGCCGAACGATCGCGCAAGATCCCGGATAGGCAGGATCTCTCCGCTGCTGCAGAGCCTTGCAACCAAGTCGCCACTCAGTTTCAGGTATTCCGGTTGGATTTCGCGCACGAGCGGCGCGGTAAAGTAACCATCGCCGAAGTCGTCGATGGCCACCTTCGCGTTCAATAAGCGAACCGCCGCGACGAACTGCTGGATCCTCGGCATATCGTTGATCTGCGCCGTCTCGGTGATCTCGAAAACGACCTGGTGTGCCAGATCCATATTCTTGAACACCAGCGAAAGCAGCTCGTTACAGGATTCCTCTATCGTCAACACGGACACGTTAACAGCGACGCGCACATATGGCCGATCGCGCAGTAAACGGAAAACATGCCGCAGCACTTCGAAGTCGATGAGGTCAATGAAACCGAATTCCTCGCCCAGCTGCAGCAACTTTACATGCCCGGAACGGACCCCCCTCGTTCTGGCAAGGGCTTCGTAATGCGAGACAGCACCTGTCCGAGCGTCCACGATCGGCTGGAACACCGGGCTTACTATTTTCCGCATTCGTCCCCCTCGCCTATTGACAGTTCTTACAGGTCTTTGGATGCCCAATTGATCGGCGCATCGGTGATCGCCTCGATCGAGTTCAGATGAACCCACAAAGCACGCTTCGCATAGATACGCGCCTCGCCGGCGATCCGCTTCAGCTCGGCCGAGTTCAGAGGAGCGACGCCCTGGTGAATGGCGTTACGGAGAGCAACCACTAGTTCAAGGTGGCTGTAACTATCCGCAGCTCCGCCGAAGGCTTGATGCACGGCGCGAAATAGATCCGCGTTATCACGAGTGATCGAATCCAGATCTCCCAGATCAACAGGGAGGGAGCTGTCCTGGATCGGCACATATCCGGTTCCGTCGACGTTGAGGTAGGCGACGGAAAACTCTTTGCCATGCGCGTTCACCGACTGAGCCTGGACCACTTTGCGGCCGAGGCCGTTCGCCTCGAACGCGATATCGTCCAGCTCAACGTAGTGGCCGGCGGGGAACTGAACAGCCGACTGGATCACGGCCTGCGGATAGGTGAATTGGGTATTCAGAGCAACAGTCATGGCGATACCTCTACCTGAATTGGGAAATATTATTTTCTGTTATTATTGCGTATTGTCAACGGACTTTCAGGCTATTCCCGCCCTCTTCCAGCTCGTTGCTCATTCGCTGAACTCCCGCCAACATTTGCGCCTCGGACAGCAGCGAATTCGCAAACTGGTCTTCCTGCAGCTCACCCAGGCCGTCACGCATTTCTCTACGCAGTTCACGACTGACCTGAGCGGCCGCCCCGGTTTGCACCCGAGAAAGGCGCTCCAGGGTTTCGTTGATAGCGTTCAGTCCACCGGCCACCTTGTGCGCCAGGGCGTTCAGGCTGGGATCCCGAGCACGCAGTTCACGGACGCTCTCGGCGCCGGAGTTCAGCTCGTTCACCGCCCGCCCATGGACCAGGTAGTCCTGCACCTGCTGCAAATGGCGCCGGATCTCCAGGTGGTAGAAGTTCTTCGCCGACTCGACATAGAGCGGCAAACTGAAGCCTTGGCCGTTGGCCGCTCGATTGCGGTACTCCAGATTCAGTCGCTCGGCGAAAAAATCCTGCCGCTCTTGCTTCGCAATTGCTGCGGGCAGGCCCGCGACTTCCTGGCGTCTCATCATCTGTTCCAGCTGCTCCCGGTACAGGTAAATCACGTCGGTAGCGATGCTGTCTTGGATCCGCACCAACACGTTGCGGTCCAGCCCATTCGGTACGGCTGCGACAGCACGCAACTCGTCAATCACCAGATCTCTCACGCCGATCATCATCTCTGCCCCTTATGCGGCTACTTGTTCGGTGTACTTGCAACCCGACCGGAAGCCCTCGCAGCCGATAAACGGCCCATTGCCTCCCATTCGTTTCATCAATTGGCTGCCGCATTGCGGACAGGCCTTGCCGACCGGCTCCGGTGCGACACGAGGGCCCGAGCTTCCACCTTTGCCTGCCCCCGCTTTCGCCGGCCCCGTGTAGGGGATATTCAGGGGTTTGGAGCGGATCTCCGCGATCACCTTGGTAATCCACGAGCGCTGCATCGCCTCAAATCGATCGATGGTGCTTCTGCCCGCCTCGATCTCGCGCATCGCCGTTTCCCACAACGCGGTCATGTCCGGTTTCGCGATCTCGGCAGGCAGCGCCTGGATCAGCGCCCTGCCGGCTTGAGTCGAGATGATGAATTCTTCCTTCTGCTTACCCTTCGGCTTCACGAATTCCACCTGGGCCAGGTCGACCAACTTCGGCACGAAGGTATGCCTTGTTGCAGGGGTGCCCAGGCCGCCTGCGGCTTCTTCTTCGCCCGCTTTCCGGTCATCGATCATCTGCTTGAAGATCGCCTTGATGCGCTCGTCGGTGACGTACTTGTGCACGTTGATCATCGCGTCGAGTAGCGTGGCGTCAGTGAAGTGATCGGGTGGCGTGGTTTTCTTCGCGTTGATGTCCAGGCCCTCACACAGGGCAGCATCCCCAACGGTCATCGGCGGCAGCACGTCGTTTTCGCCGCTGTCGTCTTCCCCTTTCTTCTTCGTTTTCATGCCCGGGTAAAGGGCTTTCCAGCCCGGCAGAAGCGGGGTAGTGCCGGAGGTACCGAAGCGCTGCCCTGAGACCTCGACCACTACCTCCACCTGGCGGTAGCGATGAAGCGGCATGAACTGCGCCAAGTAGCGCCTGCATATCTCCTCGTAGAGGTCCTGCTCGATCTTGGATAGGGCGGCGATATTAGCCCGCCGAGTAGTGGGAATGATTGCGTGGTGGACCGGAGTCTTGGACGTGTTCCAGGCTCGCGACTTGCGAGTTAGATCAATGTCCTGCAGCGGTGCGCCGAATTGCAGGTTATTCGTGACGGCGGCGTACACTTCAGGAGCGTCAGCATGCTGACTCTCAGGCAGATACTGGCAGTCGGATCGCGGATAGGTGGTGAGCTCATGCTTTTCATAGAGGCTCTGCAGGGCCTTCAGCACCGCATCCGACTTGTAGCCAAATTTCTTCGACGCCAGGATCTGCAGTTGGTCGACGGAGAACGGCAAAGGGGCCGACTCGGCCTTTTCAGTGTCGCTGTATTCGACCACCTTGCCAGTCTTGCCTTGGACCGCAGTGTTCAACTGGTCGGCTACTCGCCGATCCAGCAGCCGCCCTTTTTCATCCAGCCCCGCCTGGTTGGGGTACGGTTTCCAGCGCGCACGGAAATCACCTTTGGTGACCTTGAATCGTGCCGACAGCGCGAAATAATCAACGGGAACAAAATTCTCGATCGCCAGGTCACGCTGGACGATCAGCCCCAACAACGCGGTCATCACGCGGCCGTAGGCTATGTGCGATCCTTGAAATCCACATTCCTTCGCGTGAAGGGAAATGGCACGACTGAGGTTCATCCCCGCCAGCCAATCAGCCCTTGAGCGCGATCGCGCTGCGTCACGAAGACCGATGAAGCCGGCGTTGTCGCACTCCCCCTTCAAACCGTTCGCGACAGTAGTCTCATCGAAACCCGAAATGAGCACGCGCCGCACCGGTTTCCGGTTGCCCAGAAACTCCAGGATCTCGTCGATAAGCAACTGCCCTTCGCGGTCTGGATCCCCGGCATTGACCACCACAGTGGCCTTCGCGACAAAAGACTTGATCGTCTTGAACAGATCTTTTTTCTCAGAGTCGAGCGCTATCGACCACCCTGGTAAATCGCTCTGCCCAGGGAAGAGCGGCAGGTGATCCCAACTCCATTTGAACTTGCCGTTCTTGCCCTTCGGGGCGCCTGGGAAAGCAGCCCCGATGTAGTAATCGGGTTCTTCGAGCGCAAAAATGTGCCCTGCAGCCCAGCAAACCGCCCAACCATTTCCTTCCGCAAAAGTCCCTCCCCTGTTGGTTATTGGCGAGGTCTTTGACAACACCTGAACCATGGCCTTACCCAGCTTGGGCTTCTCGGCGACGTAGACTTTCATCTCAAGATGCCTCCACTGGCCAATTGCGAAACGGTTTCCAAGCCGCGTTCGGTAGGTTTGGTATCATCAAAATGAGTTCGAAAAAGGAGTCCATCAAATGGACAAACAACTGAGAGACCTGGTGAAAAAAGCCGGCACCTTCGCTCGGGAAAAAAACGGGGGCCTTTCTCACCGAATCCGCACCAAACTTGACGAGATCAAGCCCGCAATTGCGGTGCTTGCTCAGGAGCGTCTCACCCCCAGCGATATCCGCGAGTTCATCCAGAAGGAAACTGGTATGAAGATCGGTATCCAGAACCTTCGCCGGTACCTGAAGGACAGCTTGAACTACCCCCAAAATGGATCCGGCGGCAAAGATTCGGACGCGGGAGAGTGATACCAGGGCAATGCGTCTACGCGCTTGCATCATCGCCCCCTAGCACCCTCATACCCTGCATGGCCAACAGCAGATCGGCCATCACTTCGCCACCCTCACCGGCGGGCACCAAAAGCTCACCGGACCTTTCCGAAAACTCGACCTGCATTACCGGCTCACGGATGACGCCGGCCTCGGCCTTTTTCCATTCGGATACCGAAACTCGAATCTGGTGCTCGTCATCACCCTCAATCCACTCAACTGCGGCATCTGCCCCAGTGCTTTGATCAGCGCTGACAAACCCTAGCTGCACATAAGGCAATTCGCGGCCGATATCCGATGGCATTTCCATGCGGGAGCAGAATTTCTCGAATGGCGTCATGCAGCCTCCCTAAGCTTTCACAGCGCGCATGCGCTCTTCATTTTCACTTTCGTTAGAGTATATGACACAGCTTAAATTGTTAATAGCTTGTCTCAAAGAGGATTCCGCATATAGCGAAACGCCCTGCCTATACAAAATACCCATCGCTTTCGAGATGTTTTCGGTGGGAAACTTGGCCACCATCACCTTCCGCGTGCCGGCGAAAGGCCCGGTAACCTTGATCAGGTCTTCGTTCGCAAAGTAACGACCGCCCCAGACCTTGCTTCCGGGAACCTCCATGACGGCCATGCCGTCCTGCAGGAAAAGACGCATCTCGCTTTCGTCGTCATCGCTCAAACCTGGCGAAGTTGTGAGTTTCACCGCCGGGAACCGGTCGAGTACCTCACCACACATAGCCGCCGTTTCCACGCGAACTGGCAGGCTTTGTAAATGCTTGAGGTCGACGCCCCTGGCCATGAGCACCCCACGGTGACGAGCTCCGCGCTCATCGGTGTAAATGATGCTGCTGCCGATGGATCCGGCCGCCGCGATCTGTGCGGCCTTAAACAAGTTGCCATCGAGGATCAACCGCTGGTACGTCACGTTCCCAGCAGGTGCAGTGTCAAACTTCAACATGAGCTCATCCAGCAAGCCGGCCTTGGGCATGATCCGGAACTGGACATCGTCCTGCAGGCTGTAGAGCGTCCGGTCGATTAGTGACTGGCGACCAGGCACCGCAAAGCTGAGCTCGTACCCTCCAAGCAAGTGGATGTGCTTCGGGTTGTCCGGCACGGCTATCGACGCGATGACACCAAAATCAGTTTCACCGTCGTTGTTGGTGAACCGTGCTACGGCGCCCACCTGTAGCCCGTCGAGAACGCCGTCCAGCACCTTGAGTCGGTGCATCATCTTCTGAACTGAGTTTGGCCGCTTGGCAGACAGCGCCTCATCGACCGACTTGCAATCCTTCGCCAAAACCGCTTCCAGGAATTTCCTACGGTTGACCGCCAGGAACGCCTTGAGGGCAAGAAAGAAGTCCTGATTCGGACGTCGCTCATGGTTGATCCTGAACTGCTCCACCGCAGCAGATCCCTCACGAACCAGACGCTTGACGGCATCAGACCTCATAGGATCTAGGGCGACGTCGTACTCAATCGTCTTAGCGAACACAGGCTGATTGAATGCGCTGTCGGAGTGGGGATTTCCGCTCTCGAATACCACCCGCCCGACCTCACGCGCCCTCACATCGAGCTCTCTCGACTTCAGAGGGTTCACGCCTTTGGCGTCGAGCTCCTTGATGACCCGGAGATATTCATTAGTGAGTGCTTCGTAGATCTGCTCTTGCTCAACCACCCGCAACATCACAAGCCGACTTGTCAACTTGTTGATGAAGTACGACTCCTCGCGCTCGTCCTCATTCTCTAGGTTGATGTCGAGACGCTGCGCGATGCGCGGGTTCGCCTCCAAATATCGGAAGGCAACCTCGTCACCAATGCCATTGATGAAGTCCGGGACCGACCGATCCAAAGCAGCGTTGTCCTGGTTTGCGGTAGTGTTGGCAGATAGCTTCCGGAGCTTCGAGTTCTGCATCGCAATCGGCCTGGCCTCACCGATCAGCCCGGAAGACAACGTCTCGATTTCAGGAGAGGACGTTTGCCCCTTCCGGTTAACACGGCCGAAGAATTGCACACGAACATTCACGTCCGCGGCCGACTGAAGCTCGATCATCACCCGGCGCCGCTGGTCGGGGAATTTCTCGCCGGCATGCAGGCTGATACCCGTGCTGCCGGCACGGGTAAGCAGCAGGGCATCGGTAGTGCCCGTCACGAAGTCCTTCACGATCTGCGCTTTGGGCCTTTCCATTACAGGCGACGCGAAGAAACCCCCAGCGCGCTGGTGGATCTGCAGCTTGCGCCCGGACAACTCGTCGCAGATGAAGCCTGCAGCCGCAATCCGGGTTCGGATCTCGTCGAGGGGCGATACCGGTAGATCTGGGAAGTCATTGATCAACCCGTCCACTGACGACACCACGTCCATGAACTCCGCCGAAGTCACCGGAACCTTGGTTGCCTCACCGTAGCGGTTGGTCTCCACGTAGTAAGTCAGACGATGCAGCATACGGTGCAGCACGTCACGAAAGGTGAGGTACCCATCCAGCTCAGTCTCGCCCTGCAGGCTGATCCCGAACTCCTCGGCGTCGGCTTCATCAAAGCCAGGCCGAAGGTCCGCCACGATGTCAATCAGCAGGGATTCCATGGTGTTCTCAAGCACGATAACCGGCTTCTTGCCCTCTTCCAGGGCCTTGATTGCTCGATCGGCGGCGAGATCCGTCTTGATGGCCATCATGAACTGGCGGTAGATCGCGTAGAGGCGAGACCCGAAGTTGGTGCTGACAGCCCCCATTCGGTTGCCCTTGCGCTCTGCCTCCGGAATGGCCTCCAAAGCCTTCTTGATCTCTTTATTGCGGCTGTTGACCAACTCATTGATATCGCCGGCCAAGTAATTCATCAGCTCCAGGATCTCGGCGAGCTTGTCCGAAAGCCCACGGTTGCGCTCCTCTCGCTCGTCGTCGCTGACGGTGCTGAAGGCCAGGTTGCTGAGATCGTGCTCTCGCCGGATAAACACGCCATCCCGGGCCAGCATTCCCGAGAGCACTTCCTGCAGGACTTCACCACCGATGGCCAGCGTCTCCGGTAGGGCGCCCATATCCACCGTTTCGGGGAAGAGCTCGGAGTACAGCATCACGTTCTTACCGGCCTTCATGGCTGTCGCCGAGGAGTAAACGACAAAGTCGGCGTTGTCGATGGCGAGGCCGATGTTCTGCCCGGTATTCGACTCACCGGCCGCATTGTGCGCCTCATCCAGCAGCAACGCTTTGCCCTCGGCGATCTGGCTGATCCAGCGCGCCTTCGACGACTTGGCTCTGTCTCGATTGAACTGGGAATACGTGCCGAGCACCAGGTTGAAGGCAGGATCCACCACGCCGCCCTCAAGCGCCGCCTGTACAACTGGCTTGGGTGTCGCTGGAACCAGCTTGTTGCCAGAGATCGGATCGAAGATCGATACGCCATCGTTGACGATCATGGGCGTGAACAGATCGGCGGACCCGATGTCGCAAATGTCCCGCCAGAAATCCGTGAACAATGTCGGCGTCTCGGTTAGGAAGACGACCGTCTTCTGCTGGAGGACCGAGTATCGGGCCAGAGCCGCCATAACCCGCCCTTTACCCAGGCCTGTCTGGTCGGCTTCAAGGAACCCTCTTCCCTTGCGCAGCGTGTTGATGGCCAATGCCACTGCATCAACCTGCTCAGGGGAGAGGTAGCTACCGAGTTCTTCCACCGACCACCCGAGCTCCGAGGCCACAAAACCATCGACGTCGCCTTCCTCTCGCACAACCTCGGTCAAAGCCATTCGGATGGGCGTGGCCAGATTTCGAGGGACCATCGCGGTAGCTTCGCCAGCCCGGCTGAAAGCCGCGTAGGGCGACTGGTACGAGTTTTCTTCGTCTTCGCTGCGGTCCACCGGTGTGACCGCTTTTGCCGCACCAGGCCCAACCTCGGATGCCGATTGCGCCTGCTCAGCAGAGTGGTCCTCCACTGGCGCATTACCATCCAGCTCGACGACAGCCGAATCGTTTAGCGCGTCCTGGAATCCCACCTCAGGTGCTCGAATCTCCGCCAGACCATACTTCTCGTACATGCCGGCAGTCCATTCGAACACCTCGTCGTGGTCCAGTAACACCGGCAGCCGGTCCGGCACTTGGGCATGCCCGGCTTCCTTCTTACCGACCACGACAATACGTATCGGAAAGGAAGCCCCCTGCTTGGTGTAGACCCCTCCATCCACCTCTACGGCGTCGACCTGGTAGTGATCCGCGAGCCAGTTGAAGAGATATCGAGATCCGCCTGTGACAACGCCAGCCTGGCTGTCCAGGTAGCTATCCGCACCGATGATGTAGACCCCTAAACCTTCGTCCGCCCTCGCCTGTAGCGACCGCATCAATATCAGATGATCAAGCCTGCTGACCTTCAGCCCGGACATCATGCGGGGCGGCTGCAGACCACCAAAGGGCGGGTTGCTCAATACAACATCGAACGCCTCGCCGCCATTTAGCGAACGGAAATCGAAGGAGGTTGCATCGCCATGCTGGAAATTCGCTTCCGGCCTGTCTCGCCGGATAGCGTCAAGTCGCCGCGTGTCCAGTTCGACTCCTGCCAGGACTGCGTCTCTGATCGTGCACACCAGCGATGCGTTCCCAACCGTCGGCTCCAGGACAGAGCGGCCCTTGAAGCTGCCCACGATCTGCTGAACAGCGACGCTCAAGGGGAGTGGCGTCGAATACTGTTGCAGTACAACGGATTCGGAGGTACGAACCGCCAGAGGCGGCTGACCTTCATGAAGCCGAATAGCCAGGCTGTACGCACCTTTAGGCGTCATCCCTGGTTGCTTCCGGATATGCCGAACCAGTGCAGCCTCGATCGCCTCCTGAACCTCTCTTGCCCGAGGGGAAGAGAACACTACCGATTCAGGGATTTCGGTCACGATGCTGCTGAAGCGCTTCAGATCGTCAAACCGCAGCACCTTGCCACCTGCGATCTCGCGTACCAGGCCGTCGGCGCACAACGCCAGGTCCTCAACTGTCGCACCGTACAGAAATGTTGCTCCACGGCTGTCGGCTTCCCGAATGATCTGCTGGGCCGGCCCTTGGATGAAGCGCCCGTCCTCCCCGAGATGTACCAGTTGACCGCGATAGTTCATGCCAAGCGGCCGAGCCGACATCACCGCGTTGTTGACCGTCACCGTGACCGGAAGCACCTCAACAGGTCGGTCCTCGCTCTCCGCCCCTGCGGGTTGTTGCTGATCCTGCTGTGGATCCTGCAGGGAAACGCTGACTGCCGAGGGAGACGCCTCCGTAGCAACCGAAACCGCGCCAAGTGAAGCAGCCGGCCGTTCCGGCATGATTCGAGTAACCCAGTTCATCGGCACCTTCACCGGATGGGCTTTGGGAAAAGCTTTCTGGATCTGCTGCAGGCTGAAGCGCAGGTCATCGCGAACCAGGAACCCCGACCGACTACGATAGAAGCCCAGCTCGCCCAGCACCTGGAGCTGGCCGTTGGTGAGATCCTGGTTCGCTACCAACACGAGGCGCTTGGTACCCGAAGGGAACTTGACTGCCACCAAGCGCGTTTCCGGATCATCTGTGTTGAGCTGGATCCAGTTGACGAGGTTCTTGGTTTGAGTGGGGGTGACTGGTTGCATGGCGATCACTACCGGAGACGAAAAAAACAGCCGCTCGAAAGCGGCTGAAATGGCTACTGCTTGCCTTGAAGGCGTTACGGACGAGGACCGGCCGGAGCCTCATCCTCGCCCTTGAGCGCGGTATCGAACTCGTTTTCGAGCGAGGCGAAGTCGGGGGCCGGTTCCTGCGCTTCTTCAGCCGGCAGCTTCGGCGGTTGCGGCTCGGCGCCCGGGCGAACCAGAGGGGTACTGAACTGGTTCGCCAGGTAGGTGCCCGGTTCGTCGGCAAGGATGTTGAACGGCGAGAAGCCGGAGATCGTGTCGGTGCGAGCGATGCCGGGCAGGATGACCTTGCTGAACAGGTTCGCCTGTTCACCGAAAATCATTTCGTAGCGCTGGGTGCGACCGGCCTTCACCTCGCTGATCAGCTTGAACGCTGCGTTATTGTCCTGCGTCGGATCGCCGGCGTAGTTCATGCGGTAGCCGGGAATACTTTCCACACGCACGTCGCCATTGACCAGGCCGGCGAATAGGTCGTCGTTCGGGATGCCCTTGAAGATGTTGTTCTTGAACAGATCTTCCAGGGTTTTCTCGGTGTCGGGCACGTACTCGTCACCGTCGCGCTTGAAGCCGACGTACACAGCACGAGTCAGTACATCTTCACCATCAGTCACCCGCAGCAGCGCGAGCGCCTTGGTGCCACGGCCGAGCTGTTCGGCGAGGACTTCTTCCAGATCCTGGCGGCTGCGCACATTGCGGGCGTTCGACGGCTCCACGGTATCGATGTGCACTTGCGGTTTGTCGTTCGGGCCGAGGGCCTCCAGCTTCTGGACCGCCCAGGCAACGGGAAACTCCTTCTCGAAGGTGCCATGGTCGGTCTTGACGCGGGCCATCACGGTACGGGCGTTCACCGGCAGGGTGATGCGCTCGGGCTCGCCCGGCTGCACCGCGGGGTTCTTGAACGAGATACGCGGCGCCGTCGCCAGGATGTTCTCGATGAACGAGCGGTTGTCGTGGTCGGTGTCATTGCTGGACGCCAGGGTGTTGAGCCAGCGCGAGCTGAGTACGCGCTTGCCATCCTCCATCTCGTCGCTGAAGAAGCAACCTTCCAAGGTGAGGAAGGTGCCCTTCGCGGCATCCGGGGCGGACAGCGACTTCTTGCCGTTACCCTTGACGAAGTTGGTCAGGGATTTGACCGCGGACTCGCCGCGGAAGGTCACGACGATCTCTTCGCCGGCCTTCACCTTGGGGTTGCTCTCGTTCAGCAGTTTCCCGGTCAGCTTGACCGCGCCGTTCGACTCAACGGCAGTGCTGACCTCGAACACAGCGCCGAAGGCGTCGTACTTCTTGTCGGCGCCGCCCTTGTTTACATCTTGGATACGCTTCAGCAGGGACATAGTGTGGTGCTCCTTGTCGGGGGATAAATCGTTGATTACGCCATGGAAGGACGACTGGAGCGGTTGGCCGCCAGTTCTTCGAGGTGTTCGAGGTAGGCCTCCAGCTGCTCATTGAGGTGGAGAACGCGCTGCGCTCGGGTTACCCCGACGTAGTTGACGTTGATCTCCTCGATCAAGTTGGTGTCGGCCTTGCTCATGTCGATCAACTGGCCGGTGTCGGAGTCGAGAAACTCCATGAAGTCGCCAGCCAGCTGGACATTGGGGAATTCGAGCCCTTTCGACTTGTGGCTCGTGGTGAGGATCAGACGGTTGTCCGCAACGTTGCCGTCTTCGACCGGCGCAAGGGCTGCCCGCTCGATTCGCTCCAACAAACCGGGGATCTCCCGGCCGTAGGCAGTGACGATCTTGCAGCGCGACTTAACTTCGCGGTCGTTGATCATTTCGGCGTATTCCACCAGCTCGTCGAAGCTGCTGAAGGACCGAATGAATGGATCCTTAACCTGGCCTTTGATCGACAGCTGATAAACGTCCAGGATCTGGTCGAAGCGGTAGCCGCGGATGTCACCGACGAAGGAGAAGGGCTCGTTCTTGGTCAGAGCTTTGACGGCCCGGTCGAACAGCGCAGCATTGCCTCGGCTGAGGTACGCATAGCCTTCGCTGGCAGCCAGAGGACGGATCTTGCTTTCCGCCCCCAATCCACGCAGATGAACGACATCACCCTTGAGGTCCAGGATGCGGTTTGCCACTTCCGCTACTTCGTTGCCGAAGCGGAACGAGCCCGTCAGGTAGAAGGTTTCGTCCGAGGGGATGAGTTCCATCGCGTTGCTCGCACCACGGAAGCCGTAGATCGCCTGATGGCGATCGCCCACATACACCTTCTTCGCATGCTGCTGATTTACGATTGCTTGGGTGACGGGATTGGTATCTTGCGCTTCGTCGAAAAGGATCAGGTCGTAGGGCAGTCGACGACCTGCGACCTGGTAGAGCTTGAGGTAGCCGTCATGCAGCATCGGGACTTCAGAGCGCAAATCCTGCATTGCGGTCCAGACCTGCATCGCGTCCTGCAGGATCCGCTGCGGATCGAAATGGCTACGCTCGACCGGGGCGTCGCCGATGCTGACGTGCTTCGGGCTAAGCATGGAATCGGCCGACACGAGATAGTTTTTCACGGTCTCGATCACGCGACCGCCATACAAGTTGTGGGCACTGGACGGGACGCCCGACAGGCTGGAGGTCAGCTGCCGAGTAACATGGAAGGGCTTGATGTCCCCCTGAAGCTTGCCATGTACGTTGCCGTAGTCACGGCCAATGGCGCCGTAGGCAAGCGAATGCGCGGTCTTGCAGGTGACGTTGGATGGGAACTTCCTGGCGGCCTCGACCTGAATCGATTTGTTGAACGCGACATACAGCTGACGCTTGTCGCGCTTGGCCTCGGCGATGCCTCGCAACGTGGTGGTCTTGCCAGTGCCAGCACCGGCTTCGATCTTGATTACATCGGAGTTGCTTTCGCAGGGAGCACGTTGCTCCTCGGTCATCTGCAGGCCATCCATAACAAAACCCTCGTTACCTGATATTGCATCAGGATAAACAAACGAAAGTAGCCGTGTAAAGCCTAACCTTTCAACACCTGCCCCTCACCCATCACTCGGCCAAAGCGAGCGCAGGGACCAGCTCGCGCCTAGTGCTTACTCACGCGGCCAATGACATTCTTCCAGCCCGGCCAATCACTAGCCGCCAAGTTGCTATCTCCCGAGGCGTGCCGGTCAACCCAGCCAGCAAGCTGGGCCTTCTCTTCGTCATTCATCGCGACCGCAGCGGTGATGATGCGTTCGTAATGGGCTACTAAATGAGGGGGCGTTAGCTTGGTGGAGCCGAGGAACATTTTGCCGGCCTGCCAATCCTTGAACACGCGCTGGATTGTGCGACTACCCCTGCCCTGCTCTAGGGACATGTAGCCATCAAGCACAACGATTCCATCATTGGGAATGTTGGGCACACCCTGGGGTAGCAACGGCAATCCGTCGCACATAACGTTGACATATTCAGGCTCCTCGGGATCCACGTTGCGGATTCCACGCTGACTCGGACACCCATTCCACGCGCATCCGGACAGTGATTCCACGCTGATCCGGACACTCATTCCACGAGCATCCGGACACCGACTCCACGGTCATCCGGACACTTTTCTGGCAGGCAGCCACGCAGGATTTATTCACTACCATCGATCTCTTTTTCGAAGCAGAGAGGTCGTTGTGGAGCGTTTATCCATGCGTAAAATCCGAGAGGTGTTACGCCTCAAGTTCGACTGCGGCCTGTCCGTGCGCAAGATCGCCCGCAGCCTGGGCATTGGCCACAGCAGTGCCGGTGATTACCTCTGCCGTTTTGCCGCCAGCGGCCTCACCTGGCCCTGTTCGTTGTCCGATGCCGAGTTGGAGCAGCAACTGTTCCCGCCGGCCCCGGCGGTTGCCAGTGAGAAGCGGCCTTTACCCGATTGGGCATGGGTGCATGCCGAACTGCGCCGCCCCGGGGTGACCCTGGCGCTGCTCTGGCAGGAGTACCGCCTGAGCCAGCCTCAGGGCTTTCAGTACAGCTGGTTCTGTGAGCACTACCGAGCCTGGCAGGGCAAGTTGGACGTGGTGATGCGTCAGGAGCACCGCGTCGGCGAGAAGCTGTTCGTCGACTATGCCGGCCAGACGGTGCCGGTTATCGATCGCCACAGCGGCGAGATCCGCCAGGCGCAGGTGTTCGTCGCGGTGCTCGGCGCGTCCAGCTACACCTTCGCCGAAGCCACCTGGTCGCAGCAGCTGCCGGACTGGCTAGGCTCCCATGCCCGCTGCTTCGCCTTCCTCGGCGGCGTGCCGGAGATCGTGGTGCCGGACAACCTGCGCAGCGCGGTGAGCAAGAGTCACCGCTACGAGCCGGACATCAACCCCAGCTACCGCGATCTGGCCGAGCACTATGGCGTGGCGGTGGTGCCGGCGCGGGCACGCAAACCGCGCGACAAGGCCAAGGCCGAAGTCGGCGTGCAGGTGGTCGAGCGTTGGATCCTCGCCGCACTGAGGAATCGGCAGTTCTTCTCCCTGGATGAACTCAACACGGCCATCGCCGGGCTGCTGGAGCGGCTCAACCAACGCCCGTTCAAGAAGCTGCCGGGCTCCCGGCAGTCGGCCTTCGACAGCCTGGATCGTCCGGCGCTGCGCCCCCTGCCGGAGCAACCCTACGTCTACGCCGAGTGGAAGAAGGCGCGGGTGCACATCTTGTGTGGTCTTGCGATTTCTGTGGCCTTCAGCCCGCGGCACGGCCTCGGTTGCAGGGTGGCGCGATCTGTAGGCCACAGAACTATTCGCTACAGCGAACGCAGAAACTGCATCAAGTCTGATCCCATCGGCCGCCGCGGCGACTTGCCCGCAGGCTCCAGTTGTGCCAGAGCACGCGACTTCATCTCGAGATCGATTTGCGCATACACATTTGTGGTGTTGAGCGAGACGTGACCGAGCCAAGCTCGAATGGTGTTGATGTCGACCCCGGCGCGCAACAGGTAGGTTGCCGTGGTGTGCCGAATCGTGTGCGGGCTTACGCGCTTGGCTTTGAGCGCCGGGAATTGATTGGCGACCTGCCTGGCATAGCGCTCCACCAGGGCGTGAACGCCGAAGCGCGTTATCGGCCGACCACAACGGTTGAGAAAGACGTGCTGCTCCGGGGACCGTCCTGAAATCAGTGATGAGAGCTCATCGGCGGTACGCATCCATAGCGGGCAGAGCCGTGCCTTTCCACCCTTGCCTTGCAGCTTGACGAACGCGTTGCGGGTGCCGCCCGCCACCTGCAGCTGCAAATCCGCCACCTTGAGCTGCGCGGCCTCAGCGGCGCGGGATCCGGTGTTGTACAAGAACAGCAACAGCGCATGGTCACGGATTCCCTGCGCCGTCTGCATATCCGTTGCAGCCAAGAGTGCGTCCATCTCTGGCTTCTCCAGGTAAGGGATCTGAGGGCGGGCAAACTTCCTGAAAGGAATCGAGAGAATGCGCCCAGACCATTCCAGGTGTTCCGGGCCGTACTCGCCGACGAAGCGGGCAAACGTGTGCAGCGCTGCCAGACGCTGGTTGATGGTCCTCGCGGTGAGGTCCTTGTTACTCGCCGTTGACGGGAGGAACTGGGTGATCAGCTCCCGACTGAGATCGTCCACATTGAGCAGGTCAGGTCGTTTGCCCACTGCGTGCGCAGCATACCGAATGACCTTGGCGAGCGTGTCGCGGTAGCTGAGCTGGGTGCTTCTGGCCATGCATCTCACGGTGACCAGATACTCCACCAGAAATCGCCTGACCCACGGGGCCAGCAGGTTCGATTCACTCATGGTGATCCTCCTGTCCTGTTGCGTAGCGCTCAAAGCGGGTCGATGCCTCGACGAGCAATTCTGGTGTCAAGGGCAAATAGACCTGGGTGGCTGCGATGCTCGTGTGCCCAAGGTAGGTGGACAGCAGCGGTAGGAGCTTCTGGACGTCGGCGCCCTGCCGATACCATGTGATCAGCCGGCGAACGGCAAAGGTGGCCCGCAGGTCGTGGAGTCGTGGTTGGTAGCGGGCGCAGTCGCTACGTCGGATGTTGGCCTTCGATCTGAGTCGAGCAAAGGCGCGCCGTGCACCGCTCGCCTTGAGCGGACCACCGTCACTGCAGATCAGCAGCGGCGACGCCGACTTGGCGTCGCGCGTTGCGTGAAAGGTCTGGACGTAGTCTCGCAGGATTTGTGCAAGGTGCGGCCCAACCGGTACCCACCGTGTCTTGTAGAACTTCGTGTCTCGGATGGTCAGCAAGTTCTGCTGAAGGTCGACGTCGGCAAGGGACAGGTGCAGCGCCTCGCTCAGACGCAGGCCGGTGCCGTACAAGAGCAGTAGCAGCGTACGAAAGGTGCGCGGCGTAATCCGAGTCGTGCGCAAACCATCGATTGCGTCGATGAGCCGAACCATCTCGCTCTCGGTGTACACATAGGGCTGGAAGATCTGCCGGCACCTGGGGGTATCGAGCGGCAGCGGAATGCACGGCAGCAGGCCACGGGCGAGGGCGAAGCGAAAGAAGCCCAGCAAGGCGGAATGCTTGCGGTGCCAGTACCGCGTCAGTGGCCGATTGCCGTCGAGAAATGCCCGTACCTGCCAAGGCTCAATCGAGTCCAGCTCACGGTCACCGCCGACAGCCTTCGCGAACAGGCGCAACACGCTTGCGATACTTGCGCCGTCGCAGCCATTGGCCTGGATGAGCTCTGTGTATAGCGTTAATGCGTGGAGGAGCTTCACAGGAACCTCCCGAGATCGACGTCGGCCACTCGGCGCAGACCGACGATGTCGACCTTGGCGTAGAGCGCAGTGGTTGCGGGGTGGCTGTGACCGAGAAAGTCTCCGATTTCCTTCATGCTCAGTCCGCGGGAAAGCAGGCGGGTCGCACAGGCGTGCCGCAGGGCATGCGGGCCGTGGTGCTTGATGGCCAGGTTCATCGGCCGCAGCCGCCGGCTCACGACCTGCCAGAGGGCGCTGCCGCTGACGGGCTGATACGGCGCACGCAACTGCAGGAACACCTCGCGCAGTGGTGTCTTTGGCCGCACCAGTTGGAGATACTTGGCAAGAGCGTCGGCTGCAGCACCAGTCAACGGATAACACTCAACGCGCGGGCTCTGCTTGGAGCGATGTACCCGAATGATGGCCTGCTCCCAATCGAGATCATCCAGGCACAGTCTTCGCACCTCGGCTGCCCGCAGACCATACTGTGCGAACAGCAAAACGATGGCGCGATCGCGGATCGCGCCGGATCGTTCATCCTGCATCCCGTCCAGCAGTTGACAGACCGCTTCCCAGGAAGGGCTGGCCGGCAGCGTTTCACCTTGATAGATCCGGCCGGGCCGAATGGCCGCCGCCAATCCTGGTCGGCACTGTTCGTGCTCCTCCAAGAAACGAAGGAAAGCTCGCAGGTTGTAGGCATAGGTCTGCATCGAGGATCGCGTCAGACCATCACGGCGTCCCTTCAGGGCAAGGGCCTGATCGACGGCTTCCCAATCGAGCCTACTGGGATCGCGCCCTAGCGCTGCGACCATCCGAAGAAACTCCGCGGCTCGACCGCAGCGAGTACGGATCGTCACCGGTGATAAATTGCGTTCCTCGCGCATGAAACGCGCATACGCCTCGAGCTGCCGCGCACCCGGTTGTTGGACGGAGTACGGCTGCAGTAAGCCGAGGAAGTGAAGCCAATTCCTTGCCGTCGACACGAATGCAGTTCTGGCGGCCTGGCCGTCTGTCCTACGTCGGCTGTCAGATCGGCAAGCCATCCACCGATCCGCCGCTGCGTCTATATCCTTCAGTGAAACTGCGCCCGGAAACCGCCAGCGAAAGCTCGCACCGACGCACAGCAAGTAGTCGGCGCATTTGACCAAGGTCTTACGCGCGGCCCCAAGGCCTTGCAGATGCTCCAAATAGCGAAGTCGCTCGGGAAAGAGCGGTGATGTGGTGTGACGCGCGATCGCGGCTTCGCGCTTGAATAGCCGATCGAACATGAGTGGACCCTCCTTCAGCAATGGACGGAAGACTCATGTTGCTCTCGGTTGCCTTGATGCTTCTGTGGCCTACAGATCGCGCCACCCCGCAGCCGAGGCCGTGCCGCGGACTGAAGGCCACAGAAATCGCAAGGCCACACAAGATGTGTTCTGTGGTCAGCCACAGAACACATCGACTACCACGTCGAGGTCGATGGGCATTACTACTCGGTGCCGTATCAACTGGTGAAGAAGCAGCTGGAGGTGCGCCTGACGGCGCGCACCGTCGAGTTTTTCCACGCCAACCAGCGAGTGG
>Ga0209070_100223_pt1 | contig 62367 bp, 57 predicted proteins | sample SynthPrep_5_END__FD_187205 | JGI IMG/M metagenome (GOLD analysis project Ga0209070, IMG submission 187205) | Synthetic microbial communities from Ohio, USA - SynthPrep_5_END_DS10_MetaG (SPAdes) (version 2) | ecosystem: Engineered > Bioreactor > Aerobic > Activated sludge | place: USA: Ohio... | reverse complement strand
GGTGCGTGGTGTCGCGCACTGGACGGACGTCAACCAGGGAACCTGGCAGGAACGCACGGATGCCGTTAACGTCGACAGTGAAGCCGCCTTTAACCTTACCGTTGATAACGCCCTTGACCACTTCCTCGGCTGCGAAGGCTGCTTCCAGAACGATCCAGCATTCAGCGCGCTTGGCTTTTTCACGGGACAGCTTGGTTTCACCGAAACCGTCTTCAACCGAGTCCAGCGCAACGTGAACTTCGTCACCGACATTGATAGTCAGATCGCCAGCGTCGTTGTAGAACTGCTCAAGCGGGATGAGTGCTTCAGACTTCAGGCCAGCGTGAACGGTTACCCAGCGAGCTTGGTAATCGATATCAACGATAACACCGGTGATGATGGAGCCTGCCTGAAGGTTCAGGGTTTTTAGGCTTTCTTCAAAGAGTTCCGCAAAGCTTTCGCTCATTTTAATTCCTGTAAATGAGGGCGAAGGATACGCCCATCTCCACACCCCAGACGGTGTGGGTTAGTTTCATATAGAAGAAGCGTCGCAGGACTATGACTGGTCCCCTGCGGCCTTCTTGGTCACCCGGCGATATCGCGAATGGCGATCTCGCTCATGATGCGTTCAAGCACCTGATCGATGGACAACTCCGTGGAATCCAGCTGTATGGCGTCAGCCGCCGGCTTAAGCGGGGCTACCGCTCGCTGGGTGTCACGCTCGTCGCGTGCACGGATCTCATCTAGCAGACTCGACAGACTAACACCCTCGACTTTGCCCTTCAACTGCAAATATCGACGGCGCGCCCTCTCCTCGGCACTGGCGGTCAGGAAAATCTTCAGCGGTGCATCCGGAAAAACCACCGTGCCCATGTCGCGACCATCGGCCACCAGACCCGGCGCTTCCTGAAAAGCACGCTGGCGCTGCAGCAGCGCCTCGCGTACGGCCGGCAATGCAGCCACTTGCGAAGCGCCGGAGCCGACGCTTTCGGTGCGGATCACATCGCTGACTTCGTCACCTTCCAGAATGATCCGTTGCAACTGACCTTCGGTCGCCGCAATGAACTGAACATCCAGATGAGCGGCAAGCTTCTTCAGCAGCTCTTCATTGGTCAGGTCGACACCATGGTTATGCGCAGCAAATGCCAGCAAGCGGTACAACGCACCGGAATCCAGCAGGTTCCAGCCCAGACGCTTGGCCAGAATTCCGGCTACGGTGCCTTTGCCCGAGCCGCTTGGCCCATCAATGGTGATGACCGGTGCAATGTTTTTCACGACTGAGCCTCTTGTGCCACACGAATGCCGACCTGCCCGCACAGCGCGAGGAAGTTGGGGAACGACGTCGCGACGTTGGCGCAATCATGGATGCGGATCGGTGCGGTGGCGCGCAGGGAGGCCACACTGAAAGCCATCGCGATACGGTGATCGCCGTGACCATGCACTTCGCCGCCGCCGATCTGGCCGCCGTCGATGATGATACCGTCCGGGGTTGGCTGGCATTTCACGCCCAGCGCCAACAGACCGTCCGCCATCACCTGGATACGATCCGACTCCTTGACCCGCAGCTCTTCAGCGCCAGTCAGCACGGTACGCCCTTCGGCGCAGGCAGCCGCCACGAACAGCACCGGGAATTCGTCGATGGCCAGCGGAACCAGCTCTTCGGGAATCTCGATACCTTTGAGTTTAGCTGCCCGCACGCGCAGGTCAGCCACAGGCTCGCCGCCGACTTCACGCTGGTTTTCCAGGGTGATGTCAGCACCCATCAGGCGCAGGATGTCGATCACGCCGGTACGGGTCGGGTTGATGCCGACGTGCTCAAGCACCAGTTCCGAACCTTCAGCGATCGACGCTGCGACCAGGAAGAACGCCGACGACGAGATGTCGCCCGGCACTTCAATATGGGTCGCAGTCAGCTTGCCACCGGACTCAACCGATGCCGTAGCGCCATCAACGCTTACCGAATAACCAAAACCACGCAGCATGCGTTCGGTATGGTCACGGGTAGGTGCCGGCTCGGTCACTGTGGTCTTGCCTTCCGCGTACAGACCGGCGAGCAGCAGGCAGGATTTCACCTGAGCACTGGCCATCGGCATGGTGTAAGTCAGGCCTTTGAGTTTATGCCCGCCACGAATGGTCATCGGTGGACGACCTTCGGCAGCAGTTTCGATCACGGCGCCCATTTCGCGCAGCGGATTGGCCACGCGGTTCATCGGGCGCTTCGAAAGCGAGGCATCACCCGTCAAAACACTGTCGAAGTTTTGCGCAGCCAACAGGCCGGACAGCAGACGCATCGACGTGCCGGAGTTGCCCAGATAGATCGGGCCCGGCGCCGGTTTCAGGCCGTGCAGGCCGACACCGTGAATGGTCACGCGGCCGTGGTGCGGGCCTTCGATGACCACGCCCATGTCGCGGAATGCCTGCAAGGTCGCCAGGGCGTCTTCACCCTCAAGGAAACCTTCGACTTCGGTGACACCTTCGGCCAGCGAGCCGAGCATGATCGAACGGTGGGAAATGGATTTGTCACCCGGTACGCGAATCCGACCGGACAGGCGGCCACCAGGTTGAGCCAGGAAGATCAGATCGTTGGAATTCATAGCGTCCACATAGGCCCTGCGGGCCAGGATTTTACTGAAATGCTCGCGGGCAACCCGGGCGCGCGTGAAGACGCCCAACAATTGGTGCCCATCCCCTGCATCGACCGCGTCGCGCAAAGCGTCGAGGTCGCTGCGAAATGTATCGAGTGTGCGCAGGACAGCCTCGCGGTTGGCGAGGAAGATGTCGTGCCACATCACCGGGTCGCTTCCGGCGATTCTTGTGAAATCGCGGAAACCGCCCGCAGCGTAACGGAAGATCTCAAGATTTTCATTGCGCTTGGCCAATGAATCGACCAGACCGAAGGCCAGCAGGTGCGGCAGATGACTGGTCGCAGCCAGCACTTCATCATGACGCTCGACTTGCATGTGCTCGACATCGGCACCCAATTCGCGCCACAGACGATCGACCACAGCCAATGCGGCCGGGTCGGTTTGCTCAAGCGGCGTGAGGATCACTTTGTGGCGACGGAACAGCTCGGCATTGGAGGCTTCCACCCCGCTCTGCTCGGAGCCGGCAATCGGATGGCCCGGCACGAAACGCGCCGGCATGCCGCCAAACGCCTCGGTCGCCGCGCGCACCACATTGCCTTTGGCGCTGCCAACATCAGTCAGAATCGCCGCCCCCAGATCAATACTCGCCAAACGCGCGAGCACTTTTTCCATGGCCAGAATCGGCACCGCCAACTGAATTACGTCAGCGCCCTGACAGGCCACCACCAGATCATCTTCACAACGGTCGACCACACCCAACTCGACCGCCAGCTTGCGCGATTGCGGATCGAGATCGACCCCGACCACTTCGCGGCAGATGCCACTTTCACGCAAGCCTTTGGCAAACGAACCACCGATCAACCCCAGACCGACCACCACAAGGCGCCCGATCATAGGTGCAGCAGATTGCAGTGCAGTGACATCACCCACGAGCCAGAACCTTGCGCAGCGCTTCGAGGAAGCGGCTGTTTTCCGCCGGCAGACCAATGGTCACCCGCAGGTGGTTCGGCATGCCGTAGTTGGCCACCGGACGCACGATCACGCCTTCGCGCAGCAAGCCCTGAAATATTGGAGCCGCGACTTGGCCGAGGTCGACGCAGATGAAGTTGCCTTTGGATTCGATCCAGCTCAGGCCCAACTCACGGAAACCGGCTTGCAGCTGCTGCATACCCGCCTCGTTGAGCTGGCGGCTTTGCGCCAGATATTCCTCATCCTTCAGCGCCGCACAGGCTGCCGCCAAGGCGAGGCTGTTGACGTTGAACGGTTGGCGAACACGGTTCAGCACGTCCGCCACCACCGGGGTCGACAGACCGTAGCCAACACGCAATGCCGCCAGACCATAAGCCTTGGAAAAAGTGCGCGAAACCAGCAGATTGGGGTAAGCCGCGAGGAAATCCAGACCGTCCGGCAGATCGCTGCCTTCGGCGTACTCGATGTAAGCCTCGTCCAGCACCACCAGTACATGCTCCGGAACATCCTGCAGGAACTCGTCCAGCGTTTCTGCGCCGAACCAGGTGCCGGTCGGATTGTTCGGATTGGCGATGAACACGACACGGGTATTGGCATCGATGGCCGCGAGCATCGCCGGCAGGTCATGCCCCCAATCCTTGGCCGGCACCACTTTGGCTTGTGCGCCGACGGCCTGAGTGGCGATCGGGTACACCGCGAACGCGTGCTCACTGAACACGGCATTCAGGCCCGGCGCCAGATAGGCACGCGCGACCAACTCAAGAATGTCATTGGAACCGTTGCCCAGAGTGACCTGGCTCAGTTCGACACGGCATTGCTCGGCCAGCAGGGATTTCAGCGCAAAACCGTTGCCATCCGGGTAACGGGTCAGCTCGGCCAGCTCTTCGCGAATGGCTGCCAAAGCTTTCGGACTGGCGCCTAGCGGGTTTTCGTTGCTCGCCAGTTTGACGATTTTGGCCGGATCCAGGTCCAGCTCGCGCGCCAGTTCGTCCACAGGCTTGCCTGGAACGTACGGCGAAAGTTGTTGCACGCCCGGCTGTGCCAGAGCGAGGAAATTGCCACTCATTTGCTACCGCCCTTAGAGAACTGCTTTCGGGTAGGAACCCAGCACTTTGAGTGCTACTGCTTCCTGACTGATCTTTTCCAGCACACCTTTGATCAACGGATCACGGTGGTGGCCGACGAAGTCGATAAAGAACACGTAGGTCCATTTGCCGCTGCGCGACGGACGGGTTTCGATGCGGGTCAGGTCGATCCCGTTGTCATGGAACGGCACCAGCAGCTCGTGGAGCGCACCCGGCTTGTTGCTCATCGAAACGATGATCGAGGTCTTGTCGTCGCCGGTCGGCGGCACTTCCTGGTTACCGATCATCAGGAAGCGCGTCGAGTTATCCGGACGGTCTTCGATCTTCTCGGCCAGACGGGTCAGGCCATACAGACCGGCCGCCATGTCGCCGGCAATCGCCGCCGAGTTCCACTCGCCCTTGACCCGCTTGGCCGCTTCAGCGTTGCTCGACACCGCGACGCGCTCGACATTCGGGTAATGCGCGTCCAGCCACTTGCGGCACTGGGCCAGCGACTGCGCGTGGGAATAGATACGGCTGATGCTGTCGGTCTTGGTGTTTTCACCGACCAACAGGTGATGGTGAATGCGCAGCTCGACTTCGCCACAGATGACCATGTCGTGTTCGAGGAAGCTGTCCAGCGTGTGGTTGACCGCGCCCTCGGTGGAGTTTTCCACCGGCACCACGCCAAAATTCACCGCACCGGCCGCCACTTCACGGAACACTTCGTCGATCGCCGCCATCGGCTTGCTGATCACCGCGTGACCGAAGTGTTTCATCGCTGCAGCCTGGGTGAAGGTGCCTTCAGGGCCGAGGTAAGCCACTTTCAGCGGCTGCTCCAGCGCCAGGCACGAGGACATGATTTCGCGGAAAAGCCGCGCCATCTCTTCGTTGCCCAGTGGCCCCTGATTGCGCTCCATCACGCGCTTGAGCACCTGAGCTTCGCGCTCAGGACGATAGAACACCGGCACTTCGCCTTCGGCCAGCGAGGCCATCTTTACTCGCGCGACTTCCTGGGCGCAACGCGCACGCTCACTGATCAGCTCAAGGACTTTGGTGTCCAGAGCGTCAATACGAACGCGCAATGCCTTGAGTTCTTGCTCGGACATCAGCCGTGTTCCTTCTCGAATTCAGCCATGTACGCCACCAGCGCGTTAACGGCGGTGATGTCGACGGCGTTGTAGATGGAGGCGCGCATGCCGCCCACGGAGCGGTGGCCCTTCAGATTGAGCAAGCCGCGCTCTTCGGCACCGACCAGGAAAGGCTTGTCCAGACGATCATCAGCCAGACGGAACGGCACGTTCATCCACGAGCGGTCCGACTTGTTGATCGGGTTGCTGTAGAGGCCGCTGGCGTCGATGAAGTCGTACAGCGTGCGCTGCTTGACGTCGTTGAGCCTGGCGATCGCTTCAACGCCACCCTGCTCTTTCAGCCACTGGAACACCAGACCGGACAGGTACCAGGCCAGCGTCGGCGGGGTGTTGTACATCGAGCCGTTATCGGCCGCGACCTTGTAGTCGAGCATGGTTGGGCACAGCGCGCGCGCCTTGCCGAGCAGGTCTTCGCGGATGATGTTGACGACGATGCCGCTCGGGCCGATGTTTTTCTGTGCGCCGGCGTAGATCATGCCGAAACGCGAGATGTCGACCGGACGCGAGAGGATGTCCGAAGACATGTCCGCTACCAACGGCACGTCACCGGTTTCCGGGATCCACTGGAATTCCAGACCGCCGATGGTTTCGTTCGGCGCGTAGTGAACGTAAGCGGCGTCTTTCGACAGTTTCCACTCGTTCTGGCCCGGGATGGCGAAATAGTCGTAAGGTTTGGCGGTGGCGGCAACATTGACGTGACCGTAGCGCGAGGCTTCTTCGATGGCTTTCTGCGACCAGATACCAGTGTCGATATAGTCGGCCGAGCCGTTTTCCGGCAGCAGGTTCAGTGGAATCTGCGCGAATTGCTGGCTGGCGCCACCTTGCAGAAACAGCACTTTGTAGTTCGACGGGATATTCAGCAGGTCACGCAGATCCTGCTCGGCCTGGGTGGCGATGGACACGAACTCATCGCTGCGATGGCTCATTTCCATGACCGACAGACCCTTGCCGTGCCAATCAAGGAGTTCACCCTGGGCACGTTGCAGGACAGCTTCAGGAAGCGCCGCAGGACCGGCGCAGAAGTTATAGGCTCGCTTGCTCACATCCAATCTCGCTCTGATTTGGTGGTATCACGCAATAAATCACACTACCGATCAACACGGCCCTGTGGGAGCGAGCCTGCTCGCGAATGCATCACCGCGGTGCGTCAGAGGTACCGCAGCGCCTGCATTCGCGAGCAGGCTCGCTCCCACAGGGGATCCATGATGTCGAAATTTCATACCGGACAAATAACAAGGGGGCGAATTTTCATCCACCCCCTCGTTTGTCCGCTTATTCTTGCGGTTCTTCGTCTGCTGCGGCGTCGAGTTGCTGGTCTTCGGCAGCATCGTCGATCACGACATTGCCTTCGAACTCCTCGCCCTCTTCACCCTCAAGCTCTTCACCTTCAACTTCCGAAGGCTCCTGAACCCGCTCCAGCCCAACCAGGGTTTCATCCTTGGCCAGCTTGATCAGTGTGACGCCCTGAGTGTTACGACCCAGGCTCGACACTTCGTCGACACGGGTACGCACCAGAGTGCCCTGATCGGAGATCAGCATGATTTCTTCACCGTCCTGCACCTGAACCGCGCCGACCAGACGGCCGTTACGCTCGTTGCTGACCATGGCGATAACGCCCTGACCGCCACGTTTGTATTCAGGGAACTCGGTGATCGCCGTACGCTTGCCGTAGCCGCGCTCGGAAGCAGTGAGAATCTCGCTGCCTTCTTCTGGAATCAGCATGGAGATCAGCTTCTGCCCTTCTGGCAGACGCATGCCACGCACACCGCGGGCGGTACGGCCCATGGCGCGAACTTCGGATTCCTTGAAGCGAGTCACTTTGCCGCCGTCGGAGAACAGCATGATTTCCTGCTCGCCATCGGTAATGGCGGCGGAGATCAGGATGTCGCCTTCGTCCAGTTCCAGCGCGATCAGACCAACGCTGCGCTGACGGCTGAAGGCCACCAGCGGGGTCTTCTTCACGGTACCGTTGGCGGTCGACATGAAGATGAACGGGGCTTTCTTGCGGTCAGCAGCCTTGATGCGAGCACGACGTTCTTCATCGGTCTCGTTGCTGTTTTCGATTTCTTCTACATCAGCCTCGGCGCCTTCGGCTTCTTCTTCATCAGCCTGACGCTTCATGGCTTCGAGATCGACCGGCAGCATGGTGGTGATGTATTCACCTTCGCTCAATGGCAGAAGGTTGACCAGCGGACGACCACGGGCGGCGCGGGACGCTTCCGGAATCTCGTAGGTCTTGAGCCAGTAAACCTTGCCTTTGCTGGAGAACAGCAGCAGCGTGGTGTGGCTGTTGGCAACCAGCAGGTGAGCGATGTAGTCCTCATCCTTGACGCCGGTGGCCGACTTGCCTTTACCGCCACGACGCTGAGCCTGGTACGCAGCCAGTGGCTGGGTCTTGGCGTAGCCACCGTGGGAGATGGTCACGACGCGTTCTTCTTCCGGGATCATGTCACCCAGGGTCAGATCGAGACGGGCATCGAGAATCTCGGTGCGACGCTGATCGCCGTATTCGGCGCGGATCACTTCCAGCTCTTCGCGGATCACTTCCATCAGGCGCACGGCGCTGTTGAGGATGCGGATCAGCTCGCCGATCTGGTTGAGGATCTCTTGATACTCGGCCAGCAGTTTTTCGTGTTCCAGACCGGTCAGACGGTGCAGACGCAGTTCCAGAATGGCTTGCGCCTGTTCTGGCGACAGGAAGTACTTGCCTTCACGCAGACCGTATTGCGGATCGAGGTTTTCCGGACGGCACGAGTCGGCACCGGCACGCTCAACCATCGCCACCACTGCCGAGGATTCCCACGGCGTGCTGACCAGTGCTTCTTTCGCTTCCGAAGGGGTCGGCGAGGCTTTGATCAGGGCGATAACCGGGTCGATGTTCGACAGGGCAACGGCCTGACCTTCAAGGATGTGACCACGCTCACGCGCCTTGCGCAGTTCGAACACGGTACGGCGAGTGACGACTTCGCGACGGTGACGGACGAAGGCTTCCAGCAGATCCTTGAGGTTCAGGATGCGTGGACGGCCATCGATCAGCGCAACAATGTTGATGCCGAATACCGATTGCAGCTGAGTCTGGGCGTAGAGGTTGTTGAGGATCACCTCAGGCACTTCGCCGCGACGCAGTTCGATCACGACGCGCATACCGTCCTTGTCGGACTCGTCGCGCAGTTCGGTGATGCCTTCGAGCTTCTTCTCTTTAACCAGCTCGGCGATCTTCTCGATCAGACGCGCCTTGTTCAACTGGTAAGGGAGTTCGGTGATGACGATCTGCTGACGGCCACCGACCTTGTCGATGTCTTCGATGATCGAGCGGGCGCGCATGTAAATACGGCCACGACCGGTACGGTAGGCTTCGATGATGCCGGCGCGACCGTTGATGATCGCGGCGGTCGGGAAGTCCGGACCGGGGATGTATTGCATCAGTTCATCGACGGTCAGCTCAGGGTTGTCGATGAGCGCCAGGCAACCGTCGATGACTTCACCGAGGTTGTGCGGCGGAATGTTGGTCGCCATGCCCACGGCAATACCGCTGGAGCCGTTGACCAGCAGGTTGGGGATACGGGTCGGCATGACCGCCGGGATCATTTCGGTGCCGTCGTAGTTCGGCACCCAGTCCACGGTTTCTTTGTGCAGGTCAGCCAGCAGCTCATGCGCCAGCTTGGTCATGCGCACTTCGGTATATCGCATGGCCGCAGCGTTGTCGCCGTCGACCGAACCGAAGTTGCCCTGACCGTCCACCAGCAGGTAGCGCAGGGAGAAAGGCTGTGCCATACGAACGATGGTGTCGTACACCGCGGTATCACCGTGCGGGTGATACTTACCGATCACGTCGCCGACAACACGGGCAGATTTCTTGTACGGCTTGTTGAAGTCGTTGCCCAGCTCGCTCATCGCGAACAGTACGCGACGGTGCACGGGCTTGAGGCCATCGCGCGCATCCGGCAGTGCACGGCCGACGATCACGCTCATCGCGTAGTCGAGGTAGGACTGTTTCAGCTCGTCTTCGATATTGACCGGGAGGATTTCTTTGGCCAGTTCGCCCATGAGAAGCCTGATTCCTTTTTCTGGTGAAACTTCGTCATATCCATATGGGACCAACGAAGCTCGTCGGGGCAGACCGAGTGCCATGCACCGACTTACGACAAATCAACATTGGATCGCGGATTTGCGCAGTAAAGACAGCTCCGTGGAGCTGCCTCGGAAAACGCCGGATGTTATCACAAGAGCCGCCACGCACCTATCCCCCTGATGCGCATGGAGCATAGTTAGTTGACCGGTGACAGGCTTAACGGGGACGAGAGAGGCTCAGAGCTTCTTTGAATGCAGAATTGGGGCTTGGTTTAGCGATGTTTATTGACATTTAGGACCCCAAACACCTGTAGGAGCTGCCGAAGGCTGCGATCTTTTGATCCTGACCTGTAAAAAGCAAGATCAAAAGATCGCAGCCTTCGGCAGCTCCTACATTGAGCAGGCCAGCATCAATGCAGGCGTTTGCGGCACATCAACTGGGCCATTTTCGCGGTATCCGGGCGCTCGACGATGCCTTTTTCGGTGACGATCGCATCGATCAGGTCGGCCGGCGTCACGTCAAATACCGGGTTGAACGCTTCAACGTCCGCGCCGACGCGCTTGCCACCCACTTCGAGCAACTCGGCGCCATCACGCTCCTCGATCGGGATGTCGTCACCGCTGGCCAGATTCATGTCGATGGTCGAACTTGGCGCCACCACCATGAAACGCACACCGTGGTGCATGGCGTTGACCGCCAGTTGGTAGGTGCCGATCTTGTTGGCCACGTCACCGTTGGCGGTGATGCGGTCCGCACCGACGATCACCCAGGTCACGCCTTTGGTTTTCATGATGTGCGCAGCGGCGGAGTCGGCATTCAGGGTGACCGGAATGCCTTCGTTGGCCAGTTCCCAAGCGGTCAGGCGCGAGCCCTGCAGCCACGGACGGGTTTCATCGGCGTAAACACGCTCGACCATGCCTTCCAGATAAGCCGCGCGAATCACCCCCAGCGCCGTACCGAACCCGCCGGTAGCCAGCGCACCGGTGTTGCAGTGAGTCAGAATCGCCTGCGCATTGCCCTGGTGCTTGCGGATCAGATCAACGCCGAGCTGGGCCATGGTCAGGTTGGCTTCGCGGTCGCTTTCATGAATGGCAATGGCTTCGGCTTCCAGCGCCGCCAACGGGTCGGCGTTGCCTTTCAGACGATCCAGTCGATCGTGCATACGGCCCAACGCCCAGAACAGATTGACTGCGGTCGGACGAGAATCGGCCAGCAAGGCGAAATCTTCTTCCAGCGCCGCAGCCCAGTCGCCACCTTCGGCCAGACGGGCACGGGCCGCCAGCACAATGCCATAGGCCGCGCTGATGCCGATGGCCGGCGCACCGCGCACCACCATCGAACGAATCGCCTCGGCCACGCCGGCGGCGCTGGTGTAGGCAATCCAGGTTTCCTCGAACGGCAAAATACGCTGATCCAGCAGGTGGAGCGCGCCATCTCGCCAATCGATGGCCTTTACTTTCTCCGCAGCCAACAGTCGATCGCGCATCCCTCACCCCGCACTCATGAACAAAAGCCGCCGATTATAGCGATCCCCCCGCGAAGACGCTCGGGTATACTTCGCCATCCTTTACAAAAGCACTGGAACCGACCCTCGATGCCGAAACCTGCCATTGCGCTCGACTTATTATTGCTGCCGACCTGGCTGGTACCCGTCGAACCTGCAGGTGTTGTGCTCAAGGAGCACGGCCTGGGCATTCGCGACGGTCGCATCGTGTTTATCGGCCCGCGCGCCGAAGCATTGAAGTGTAACGCCACTGAGATCCGGGAATTGCCGGATGTGCTGCTCGCCCCCGGTCTGATCAATGCGCACGGTCACGCGGCGATGACGCTGTTTCGTGGCCTGGCCGATGATTTGCCGCTGATGATCTGGCTGGAAAATCACATCTGGCCGGCCGAGGCCAAGTGGGTCGATGAAGATTTCGTTCGCGATGGGACTGATTTGGCTATCGCCGAGCAGATCAAGGGCGGCATCACCTGTTTCTCGGACATGTATTTCTACCCGAAAGTCGCCAGCGAGCGCGTGCACAACAGCGGTATTCGCGCGCAGATCGCCATTCCAATCCTTGATTTCCCGATTCCGGGCGCCAGCAGCGCCGATGAAGCCATTCGTCAGGGCGTCGAGTTGTTCGGCGATCTCAAGCACCATGAACGGATCAAGATCACCTTCGGCCCCCATGCACCGTACACCGTCGGCGACGAAAACCTGGAGAAAATCCGCGTGATTGCCGAGGAGCTGGACGCCTCGATCCATATGCACGTGCACGAAACCGCTTTCGAAGTTCAGCAAGCGCTGGAGCAGCGCGGCGAACGTCCGCTCGCGCGCCTCGGTCGTCTGGGCCTGCTTGGCCCGCGCTTCCAGGCCGTGCACATGACCCAGATCAGCGATGACGACCTGGCGTTGCTGGTAGAAAGCAACACCAGCGTGATCCACTGCCCGGAATCGAACCTCAAACTCGCCAGCGGCTTCTGCCCGGTCGAGCGTTTGTGGCAGGCTGGCGTCAACGTGGCCGTTGGCACCGATGGCGCCGCCAGCAATAACGATCTCGATCTGCTCGGCGAAACCCGTACCGCTGCACTCCTAGCCAAAGCCGTCGCCGGCTCGGCCACTGCGCTGGATGCCCATCGAGCACTGCGCATGGCCACGCTGAATGGCGCGCGCGCACTGGGGATCGAGGCGCAAGTCGGCTCGCTGGAAATTGGCAAAGCTGCCGACATCGTCGCTTTCGACCTGTCCGGCCTGGCCCAGCAACCGGTATATGACCCGGTCTCGCAGCTTATATATGCCACCGGTCGCGATTGCGTGAAACACCTGTGGGTCGCTGGCAAGCAACTGCTCGACGACCGCCGCCTGACGCGCATGGACGAAGAGCAACTGGGCGCCACCGCCCGGACCTGGGGCCAGCGCATCAGCGGCCACACCGAATCGTAAACACCTTGGCGCAAACGCCAGGGCTACAGCACTTTTAAAGTTTTAGAGGATTTAACATGAGCAACGTCGACCACGCCGAAATCGCCAAATTCGAAGCCTTGGCCCATCGCTGGTGGGACCGCGAAAGCGAGTTCAAACCACTGCACGACATCAACCCGCTGCGGGTCAACTGGATTGACGAGCGGGTCAATCTGGCCGGCAAGAAAGTCCTCGACGTCGGTTGCGGCGGCGGCATCCTCAGCGAAGCCATGGCGCAACGCGGTGCCACGGTGATGGGCATCGACATGGGCGAAGCGCCGCTGGCGGTCGCGCAACTGCATCAGCTGGAATCCGGCGTCAGCGTTGAGTACCGCCAGATCACCGCCGAAGCTCTGGCCGAAGAAATGCCGGAGCAGTTTGACGTGGTCACGTGCCTGGAAATGCTCGAGCACGTGCCGGATCCGTCGTCAGTGATCCGCGCCTGCTTCCGCATGGTCAAGCCGGGCGGTCAGGTGTTCTTCTCGACCATCAACCGCAACCCGAAGGCGTACCTGTTCGCCATCATCGGCGCTGAATACATCATGAAGTTGCTGCCGCGCGGCACCCACGACTTCAAGAAATTCATCCGCCCGTCCGAGCTCGGCGCCTGGAGCCGCATGGCCGGCCTGACCGTCAAAGACATCATCGGCCTGACCTACAACCCGCTGACCAAGCACTACAAGCTGGCCAGCGACGTTGACGTCAACTACATGATCCAGACCCTGCGCGAGGAGTAAGCCGATGGCGATCAGAGCAGTTCTCTTCGACATGGACGGCACCCTGCTCGACACGGCGCCGGACTTCATCGCCATCTGCCAGGCCATGCGTGCAGATCGCGGCTTGCCGCCGATCAACGACAAGCACATCCGCGACGAGATTTCCGGTGGCGCCAAAGCCATGGTCGCGGTGACGTTTTCGATGGACCCGGAATCGCCGGGCTTCGAAGAACTGCGTCTGGAGTTCCTTGAGCGCTATCTGGTTGGCTGCGCCGTGCACAGCAAACTGTTTGACGGCATGGGTGAACTGCTGGCCGATATCGAAAAGGCCAAGCTGATCTGGGGCGTGGTGACCAACAAGCCACTGCGCTTTGCCGAGCCGATCATGCAGCAACTGGGATTGGCTGAGCGTTCGGCGCTGCTGATCTGCCCGGATCACGTGAAGAACAGCAAGCCGGATCCGGAGCCGTTGATCCTCGCGTGCAAGATGCTTGATCTGGATCCGTCGACGGTGCTGTTTGTCGGCGATGATCTGCGTGATATCGAATCGGGGCGCGATGCCGGTACGAAAACGGCAGCGGTGACGTTCGGCTACATCCACCCGGACGACAACCCGCGGCATTGGGGGGCGGACGTGGTGGTGGATCATCCGTCGGAGCTGCGCAAGGTGCTCGATAGCGCGCTTTGCAGTTGCTGAGACCTGACGCATAGCGTCATTGGCTGCATTCCCACGCAGAGCGTGGGAACGATCTGACTTGATGAGGTTTTTATGTTTGATTACTCCGCTCGTCCCGAATTGCTCAAGGATCGGGTCATTCTAGTCACCGGTGCCGGTCGTGGCATTGGCGCGGCGGCCGCGAAAACCTACGCCGCCCATGGCGCTACGGTAATGCTGCTGGGCAAGACCGAGGCCAATCTGACGCAGGTGTATGACGAGATCGAAGCTGCCGGGTATCCGCAACCGGCGGTGATTCCGTTCAATCTGGAAACCGCCCTGCCCCATCAGTACGATGAGCTGGCCGCGATGATCGAGACCGAGTTCGGCCACCTCGACGGTCTGCTGCACAACGCTTCGATCATCGGTCCACGCACGCCGATCGAACAGTTGTCCGGTGAAAACTTCATGCGCGTGATGCAAGTCAACGTCAACGCCATGTTCATGCTGACCAGCACCCTGCTGCCGCTGCTCAAACTGTCGCAGGATGCCTCGGTGGTGTTCACCTCCAGCAGCGTCGGTCGCAAAGGCCGTGCGTACTGGGGCGCTTATGGCGTATCGAAGTTCGCCACCGAAGGCTTGATGCAAACCCTGGCCGATGAAGTCGACGGTGTCGCGCCGGTACGCTCCAACAGCATCAACCCGGGCGGCACGCGCACCAGCATGCGCGCCCAGGCGTATCCGGGGGAAAACCCGCTGAACAACCCGACGCCGGAGGAGATCATGCCGGTCTACCTGTACCTGATGGGCCCGGACAGCTCGGGCATCAACGGCCAGGCCTTCAACGCGCAATAACTGCCATACGTCGCTTTTGTTGCCGCGGCAGATTCCTGTCGCGGCATGCATTTGCCGCTTGCGACCGTCATATTTCAGTCAATTTTCCAGCACACTCCTCCCCCTTGATCAGCCAACTTATTGATTCAAAACGGTTTAAATAAAACCGAACCGAATGGCACGACTTTCGCTCTAAATTTCCTCAAAGCATGCCGTGTGAAGGCAGTGGGGCAAAGCCGATTTCGATAGCTGACTAATCGTCTTCAGGCAGACTAAACTTACGCCAAATGTCCTACGGGACTGATGGATCAGTATGACGCGCAGCCCATAGCCGCTCTCACCCAGCCTGTAAGACAGACTTACTGCTTTAGGGGCTCACGCCATATGAAATCACCCTCCCAGACCAATGCAATTGACTTTGACAGTGCCAAATTGCAACGCCTGGGCTTTGGTCAGCTGCCTCCCCTTCTGGAGCGACCGGCCAGTCTTGCGCAATTGCGCCAGCAAATGAGCCTGCAACTGCAAACCAGCCTCGAACCGCAACGCATCCTCGGTCTGTTTTTCCGCGAAGTTCAGCGCCTCGTGCCCCTGGACGCGCTCAGCTACGTGCATCAGGGCAGCGACCTGCGCCTGGAATTCGGTGCCCGCGGCCACCACTCGATCAGCTATACCCTGAGCCACGAAGGCGAGCACATGGGCGAACTGGTGTTCCGTCGCAATCAGCGTTTCAACGACACGGAACAAGGTCAGCTGGAGTCGTTACTCTCATCCTTGCTGTACCCGATGCGCAACGCGCTGCTTTATCGCGAGGCGACTCAGAGTGCCCTGCGCGACCCGCTGACCGGCGCCGGTAACCGCATCGCCATGGAGCAAACCCTGCAGCGGGAGATCGATATGTCTCGCCGACATCAACAACCGTTGTCGCTGCTGATGCTCGATATCGACCACTTCAAGCGGGTCAACGACAGCCATGGCCACAGCGCCGGCGATGACGTGCTTAAAGCCATCGCCGCGACAATCAAGGCGCAACTGCGCAACGTCGATATGGTGTTCCGTTACGGTGGCGAAGAGTTTCTGGTGCTGCTGTCCAACACCAGCCGGGAAGCGGCAGCGATGGTCGGCGAACGACTGCGTTATGCGACGCAGGCGGCCGAATACTATGCGGATGGACATTTGATTGAATTGACGGTGAGCCTGGGCTGCTCGACGTTGTTGCCGGGGGAATCGGCCGACAGCTTGCTGCGCCGCGCTGACAGTGCGTTGTATGTGGCCAAGCGTGAAGGTCGCAACCGCCTGGCGATGGCGGGCTAAGCTATTCAACCAACACAAAACAGTGTGGGAGCGAGCCTGCTCGCGAATGCGATCTGACATTCAACCATGAGTTGACTGGCATACCACTTTCGCGAGCAGGCTCGCTCCCACATTGGTTTTGCGTGAAGACGAATATCAGCTCTCGACTACCGCCCTGCGCTCTCGGTTGACCAGCAAGCGTTCCGACGTCTCCAGTTGCATGCAACGCTCCAGAAACAGATACATGTAGTCATAGCTCTTGCAGACGGCCTGACGCAACTCGGTCTGCAAGGCCTTGCTAGGGTTCATCCCGGCCAGGCTGCAGATGATTTCCAGCGCCTCCCACGGATGGGCATCGTCATACTGGGCATGCATCTTCAACCACTTCATCGCGCGCTTGCGATCCTCTTCGGGAAACGCTGCGGCATACACGCCGGTGGAGCAGACCAGCGCCGACCACTCCCCGGTCGCGCCTTCGATGGCATAGTTGGTGGCCGCGATGGCCACAATCAACGAATCGGCTGAGCTGGTGTGCCAGCACCAATGACTCAAGGCATGCAGTTCGGGCGGCACATGTTGGGCCTGAAGGTCTTCCAGACTGACGCCATGTGCACGACTCCAGTGCACCCAATAATCCGCATGATTGAGTTCGACGCGGATATTGCGCATCAGCCAGCGCCGCGCCATGTCTTCGCCCGGATGCCGGGCAAACCTGGTTTTGGTGAGATTCTGCGCCATGTACAACGCAAACTGCTCAACCACCGGCCAGCCCCCGATCAGGTACTGACGCATGGTTCTGGCGCTGAGTTTGTTATCACGCATGCGCAGGTAAAGTTCATGTTCGACAACCCGGCGCTTGCTCTCGCTGCAATCCTCAATGAGCTGTTGTGCCCAGGCAGGATAACTTGCAGCTTCCATGAGTGGTCCGGTTCGGTTGAATGTGTCGATCACTGTTCGGCTCCTTTTGATTTGTGATTGTAAGGATCGGCGAGAGACTTCAACGGAACGTGCCAGGCGCTTTGAATAACAGCGGTTGCGGTCTGGCGGGCCGACTTTGCAAACTGTCGCAGGTAAACAACTGTGGGCGTTCTATAACATAACCCTGAGCGTAATCCACACCAATTTCAAGCAGGGCCTGCTCGATCTGGGTTGTTTCAACAAACTCGGCAATTGTCTTTTTACCCATGACATGCCCGATGTGATTGATCACTTCGACCATTGCGCGGTTAATCGGGTCGTCCAGCATATCCTTTACGAAACTCCCGTCGATCTTCAGGAAGTCTACAGGCAAATGTTTCAGATAAGCGAATGAAGACATTCCGGCGCAAAAATCATCTAACGAAAAATAGCAACCTAAGCCTTTGAGTTCATTAATAAATCTTATTGCACTGCCCAGATTTGAAATTGCACTGGTTTCTGTAATTTCAAAACAAATCATTTCAGGCGGTATTGCATAGTTAACAAACTGTTCCCGCAGAAAGTGCAAAAACGCGTCATCTCCTATAGTAATGCCTGACAGATTAATCGCACACATTGCTAAAGGTTGTTGATGTTCTTGTGCAATACATTGAGCAATAACCTTAAATACATTCTGAACTACCCAACGATCCAGTTGACTCATCAAACCATAGCGCTCGGCTGCGGGAATGAAACTGTCCGGCAGAATCATCCGCCCGGCTTCATCGTGCAGACGCAGCAGAATCTCGATATGCCCACCGTTGTTGTCACCCGACTTGAGCGGAGCGATTTCCTGGGCGTACAGACAAAAACGGTTTTCTTCCAGGGCCATGTGCAAGCGTTGCACCCAGGCCATCTCACCAAAGCGCAGGGACAGTTCGGAATCGTCAGCGTGATAGACCTGCACGCGGTTACGGCCCTTTTCCTTGGCCATGTAACAGGCCATATCTGCGGCACGCAATGAGGCTTCGAGGGTCGTCGGGATTTGTGCGATATGCACCAGGCCAATGCTCACGGTGGTCAGGAACGGCCGCCCCTTCCAGACAAAGTGCAGATTCTGCACAGTCTGACGCAGCGCCTCGGCAATCTTTTCCGCCGCATCCGGCGCGCAGTTCTCCAGCAAGATGCCGAACTCATCACCACCCAGTCGCGCCAGCGTATCGCCCTCGCGCAGTCCGGACTGCAGCAGCGTACAAATGTGCCGCAACAACTCATCGCCGGCGGCATGGCCGCAGGTGTCGTTAACCAGTTTGAATTGATCAAGATCGAGGAACATCAGCGCATGCCGCCCGGTATGGCGCGCGAGATTGTGCAGCGCCTGCTCCAGGCGATATTCGAACTCGCGACGGTTAGCCAGCCCGGTCAGCGCGTCATGGGTGGCCTGCCACGACAGATTGGCGATGTATTGCCGTTCCTGGGTCATATCGTGCAAGACCAGCACCGTGCCACTGACCTTTCCGGCATTACGGATCGGCGCGCCGACCAGGGTCACCGACAATGTCGTGCCATCGAGGCGCTGGATCAGCTTCGAGTGCTCGCTGCCGCCACTAAGCTTGCCGCTGAGAATGTGCTCGATCAGGGTCAGCCCTTCGGACTGGGCGTTGTCGTCGAGCAGATTGAACAATGCCGCCAGCGGCAAACCCGCCGCCTGTTCGGCTTTCCAGTGGGTCATGGCTTCAGCGGCCGGGTTCATGTAATCGATAGCGCCGCTGACGTCGGTGGTAATGACGCCATCACCGATCGAATGCAAGGTAACGTGCGCCCGATCCTTCTCCAGTTGCAGCGCCTCGGCAAAGGCATGGCGCTGTTTGAGCAACTTGTGCGTACGCCACAGGGCCAGCACGATCAACCCCAGCGCCGTGGCGAGATTGGTCAACAGCAGCAGCCGCAGGATCATCCGCGAGCCTTCGCCCAAGGCATCGCTGAAGGCTTTCGCGGCCGGAGTCACGCCATCGTTGATGGCGAAAATCCGTGCCTTCCAGTGCTGGATATCAGTGCTGCTGGCAGTGTTTTGCGAAATGCTGCGGTGCATCTCCTGCGCCACGTCATCCAGCTCGACCAGGTAGGCGTCACCGACCGTCCAGCGGTCAATTGCGGTTTCCAGATAACTGAAATGGCGGAAGTTGAGGTACAGCCAGATCAGGCTGGAAACGTCGTCCGGGTGGTTGCCCCCCTTTAGAATGCCTTCGCGCGCCGCGGCCAGATCCGGCGGTTGATGATCCAGCGCCAGACGCAACTGATGCCCGCCTTGCGGCACACCGATCGCAGTGCGGTACTTGAGGAAAATCGCCTCGTCACGGCTGTCGGCGTAGAGATTGAGGTAGTAAATCGCGTCTTTCTGGCCCTTGGACCAGAGGCTTTCACCAGCGACGTAACCGCGAACCGCCGAGAGCACGTAAAGACTCACGCCGCCCAATAACGCTTGAAACAACACGACGGCAATAAATGGCCAGACGATGCCCAACAACCGTGGCGTTCCGAGAGTCCGCTTTTGCTTCATGAGATCCCTTGCGCAAGCACTGCCAGATGAACACCGGAAAATCCCGCTCCTGACAGCTCAGCCTAGGCTAATTTTCGCCAAGTCAAAGGGACAGCTCTGCCGTCCTCTAGGTCGATTGTGCAAATGGCGGGACTGTACGGGCGTTCCGAGTGATTTTACTTAATGCAATTCAAGCACTAAGCACAGAAACCGGCACGAAACTCAAGGGCGCTGGATCTGCTGCAGATGACCATAGAGCTTGGCATACAGGCCACCGTCGGCAATCAACTGCTGATGATCGCCGTCTTCAGCGACCTGGCCACCATCGAACACCAGCACGCGATCAGCCTGTTTCACCGCCGACAGTCGGTGGGCAATGATCAGCGTGGTGCGGCCATTGAGGAAGCGCGCCATGGCCTGGTGCAGATTGTACTCGGTGGCCGCGTCGAGGGCCGAGGTGGCTTCGTCGAGGATCACGACTTTCGGTTCGGCGAGGATCATCCGCGCGATGGCCAGACGTTGCCGCTGCCCACCGGACAGGCGCACGCCGGAGCGGCCGACGATACTGTCCAGACCATTGGGCAAGGCGCGGATGGTCGCTTCGAGCTGAGCGATTTCCAGCGCCTGCCAGCACGCCTCGTCACTGCGGGTGCGGCCCATGGTCAGGTTGGCGCGCACGGTGTCGTTAAACAGCGCCGGGTGCTGCAACACCACCGCGACGTTTTCGCGAACCGTGTCCAGACCGATTTCCTGCTGGGTCGAACCGCCGAAGCGGATGGTGCCGGACAGAGGTGTATACAGCCCGAGCAGCAATTGCACGAGGGTACTTTTGCCGCCGCCACTGGCGCCAACAATCGCGACTTTTTCACCGGGAGCAATCGACAGATTCAGCTGATCCAGCACCAGGTCATCGCCGTAGCCGAAGCTCAGGCCCTGTACCTGAATACCTACGGTGTCACGGCCCTTGAACGGATCGACACCGCCGGGATATTGCGGCTCATCGGCGCGCGCCAGCAGTTCGTTGATCCGCGCCAGCGCCCCGCCCGCCGCGTAATAGGCGTATTGCAGATTGAGCAGTTGCTCGACCGGGCCGATCATGAACCACAGGTAACTGAACACCGCGAGCATCTGGCCGATCGACAGGTCGGAGAACAACACCGTAAGCATCGCCGCCGCGCGGAAGATGTCGATACCGAACTGGAACAACAAACCGCTGGCACGGTTGGAAGCGTCGGTTTTCCACTGCGAGTTGACCGCGTAGTTGCGCACTTCCTGCGCCCGCAGACCGAGCCGCCCGAGGAAGAAACCCTGACGGTTGCCGGCACGGATCTCCTGAATCGCATCAAGGGTTTCGCTCAACGCCTGGGTGAAGCGCGAGGTGCTGTCGTTCTCGAGTTTCTTCAGGTGTTTGACGCGTTTGCCCAACTGCACCGTGGCGTAGATCACCAGCGGGTTGAACAGCAGAATCAGCAGCGCCAGTTTCCAGTGCATCCACAGCAGGATGCTCGCGGTGCCGACCAGCGTCAGCATCGCCACCAGAAAGCGACTGAGGGTTTCGCCGACGAATTTGTCGAGGGTATCCAGATCGGTGACCAGGTGCGTCGTTACTGTACCGCTACCAAGGCTTTCGTATTCGCCGAGGGAAATCCGCTTGAGGCGTTCGATCAGACGCACGCGAATACGATAGACGATGTCCTTGGCCAGCCGTGCAAACAGCCGCGACTGCAACACGCCGAAGCACAGCGAACTGCAACGCAGGGTAAGGGTCACCAGCAGCATCAGGCCTATATAGCCGGCCGCTTGCTGCCACATCGTCGGCAGCACATGGTTCATGACTTTCAGCGCGGCATCGCCATGGCCGAGAAGGACTTCGTCCACTAGCAATGGCAGCAGCAATGGGATCGGCACGCTGCACAGCGTCGCCAGCACAGCCACGCCGTTGGCAATCCATAGGGATTTTTTGTGAGTGAGTGCCAGTCGCCGGACTTCTGCCCAGCTCAGCCGGTCGACACGCTTTACGGCTGGCGTGTCATCGGCCAGGTCAGGCACAGGCGGCGCGCTCCAGCCAGCGGCCGAGCAATGGCGACAGTTCGCTGAGCGGTTGATAGCCATTGGTCAGCAGCGCCAGTTGGCCATTGCGTTCGGCGAGCAGGGTCGGGAAACCGGCGATGCCCAGATCTTGCACCCAACTGAAATCGGCCTGAGTGGCTTTGTGTTGATCGGCATGATCGAACAACGCCGCGAACTCGATGCGCGGCACACCCGCCTGCTCCGCCAACTCGACCAGTACACTGGCCTGGGTGACATCGCGGCCTTCAGCGTAAAACGCCTGCTGGATCAGGCCGACCAACTTCCACGCGCAATCCGGCGCCAGACTGCGCGCCGTGACGATTGCGCGGCAGGCAGGCTCAGTGTCGTAGACAAAACCGTCGGGCAACGCGCCGTCAAATTTGAACGCCTGGCCGGTGGCATCGGTGACCGCTTGCCAGTGTTCAAGAATGTAGCGACGCGTGGTCGGCTCCAGCGCCGAGCCGCTGCCGGTGCGCAAACCACCGACCACCAGATGCAACTCCACCCCGGCTGCTTGCGCCTGCTCGACCAATGCCTTGGCCACCGGAGCAAAACCCCAGCACCACGAACACATCGGATCCATCACATAGAGCAGGCGCGCAGACATGGTTAAGCCTCGGTGGATGCTTGCTTGTAGTTGTAGCCGATCGGGTGCGGCTGGTTACGCGCCTTGGCCAGTTCGATCTGTTTCTGCCGATCGATGGCGCTGCGGCGGGTTTTCTCGCTCAACGTGTCCCAGCAATGCGGGCAGCTGATGCCGGCAACGTAATGCTCGCTGGTGCGATCTTCAACGCTGACCGGTGTGCGGCAGGCATGACATTGATCGTAGTCGCCTTCGCTGAGGTCGTGACGCACGGTCACGCGGTTGTCGAACACGAAGCAGTCGCCCTGCCACTTGGTTTCTTCCTGCGGCACCTCTTCGAGGTACTTCAGGATGCCACCCTTGAGGTGGTAAACCTCTTCGAAACCCTCGCCGAGCATGTAGCTCGAAGCTTTCTCGCAGCGAATGCCACCGGTGCAGAACATTGCGACCTTCTTGTGCACGGCCGGGTCGAAGTGTTCTTTGATGTAGTCGGGGAATTCGCGAAAACTGGTGGTTTTCGGATCGATGGCGCCTTCGAAAGTGCCGATCGATACTTCGTAATCGTTACGGGTGTCGATCAACAGCACTTCCGGGTCACTGATCAGCGCGTTCCAGTCTTGCGGATCAACGTAGGTGCCGACCTTTTTGTTCGGGTCGACGCCTTCGACACCGAGGGTGACGATCTCTTTCTTCAGTTTGACCTTGGTGCGATAGAACGGCTGCTCGTCGCAGTACGACTCTTTGTGATCGATGTCGATCATGCGTGGGTCGTTCTTCAGCCAGGCGAGCAGACCGTCGATGCCTTCGCGAGTGCCGGACACCGTGCCGTTGATGCCTTCTTCGGCGATCAGCAGGGTGCCTTTGATCTGGTTGTCGACCATCGCTTGCAGCAGCGGCTCGCGCAGGTTGACGTAATCTTCGAGGGTGACGAACTTATACAGTGCCGCCACGACAATCGGTTGTGTCATGGGTATTTCTCCAGGTGGCTACCCTCGCAAAGGGTGAACCGGATTCAAAAAAAAACGCGCCGGGTGAGCGGCGCGTTGCGGATTCTAGCAAAAAACCGAAGCTTAATGCTTACTGCCGCCAGCACAGGTCGGCGATGCCGGAGCGGCGCCGATCTCTGCCCATTCCTGCGGGGTGTAGGTGTGCAGCGCCAACGCATGGAACTCGCCCATCAGCTCACCGAGCGTGCCGTAGACTTTCTGGTGGCGCTTGACCCGGTTCAGGCCGTCGAACTGCGCGCTGACCACTACGGCCTTGAAGTGCGTCTGCAACCCGCGACTGTGCATGTGGCTTTCATCCAGCACTTGCAGGTGCTCAGGCTGAAGCAGGCCCAGCGTCGATTCGATGCGTTGTTGCATGGTCATCACGAACTCCGCTTACTTCTTCTTGGCCGGCGCAGCAGCGCCTTTCGGGTCCAGCTCTTTGGTCATGTCGTCGAGCAGCTTGTTGACGACAGGCACGGCGCTTTCCAGTTTGGCCTGGGTCATCTGGGCCGATTGCTGAGTCAGCTGCGGCATTTTTTCCAGGACTTTCTTGCCCAGTGGCGACTTGTAGAACGCGACCAGATCTTTCAGCTCGGATTCGCTGAAGTTGCTGGTGTAAAGCTTGACCATGTCAGGCTTGAGCTTGTTCCAGCCGATGGCCTGGTCCAGGGCGGCGTTGGCCTTGGCCTGGTAGGTTTCCAGAACGGCTTTCTTGGCTTCCGGGGCTTTGGTCTGTTCAAAACGCTGAGCGAACATTTGCTGCACTTGCATGTACACCGGAGTGCCCAGCTTGTCAGCGTGCGCCAGGGTCAGGAAAGCTTCAGCACTGGCGTTGTGGCTGGCGGTATCGGCAAGCACCTGGCCGCTGGCGCAAACCAGTGCAACCGCGGTGCAGATGGCACGAAGACGAGTCATCGAGTTTCCTTTTCAGCTAGGCGAGGTAAAACCCCAAGGGCGACCATTCTGCGCCTAAAAAACCTCGTGGCTCAACCCCCGAGCCTTGCCGTGCTTGATTGGCCGGGTTTTACCGGTCAACAATCGGTTCGAGGGAACCACCACGGCCGATGCCGGCCTAAACTGCGCAAACAGACCAACAGGAGTGTGCACGATGAGCCGTATCGAAACCGACAGCCTGGGCCAGATCGAAGTCCCGGACGACGCCTACTGGGGTGCTCAGACGCAACGCTCGCTGATCAACTTCGCCATTGGTCAGGAACGCATGCCGCTGCCGGTACTGCACGCTCTGGCCCTGATCAAGAAAGCCGCTGCACGGGTCAACGACCGTAACGGCGATTTGCCCGCCGACATTGCCCGCCTGATCGAGCAGGCTGCCGACGAAGTGCTCGACGGCCAGCACGACGACCAGTTTCCGCTGGTGGTCTGGCAGACCGGCAGCGGCACGCAGAGCAATATGAACGTCAACGAGGTGATTGCCGGTCGCGCCAACGAACTGGCCGGTAACCCGCGCGGCGGCAAGACGCCGGTGCACCCGAACGATCACGTCAACCGCTCGCAAAGTTCCAACGACTGCTTCCCCACCGCCATGAGCATTGCCACCGCCCAGGCTGTGCAGGAACAACTGCTGCCGGCGATCGCCGAGCTGTCCGGTGGTCTCGCCGAACTGGCGGCGCGGCACATGAAACTGGTAAAGACCGGTCGTACGCACATGATGGACGCGACACCGATCACCTTTGGCCAAGAGCTTTCCGGTTTTATCGCGCAGCTGGATTACGCCGAACGCGCAATCCGCGCCGCATTGCCAGCCGTGTGTGAACTGGCCCAGGGCGGCACCGCGGTCGGCACCGGGCTGAATTCGCCGCATGGTTTTGGTGAGGCGATTGCTGCAGAACTGGCGGCGCTGTCCGGCCTGCCCTTCGTCACCGCGCCGAACAAGTTCGCCGCCCTCGCCGGCCACGAACCACTGACCAGCCTGTCCGGTGCGCTGAAAACCCTCGCCGTGGCGCTGATGAAAATCGCCAACGACCTGCGCCTGCTCGGCTCCGGTCCCCGCGCAGGTTTTGCCGAGGTGCGGCTGCCGGCAAATGAGCCGGGCAGCTCGATCATGCCCGGCAAGGTCAACCCGACCCAGTGCGAAGCGCTGTCGATGCTCGCCTGTCAGGTGCTGGGCAACGACGTGACCATCGGCATTGCCGCGAGTCAGGGTCACTTGCAGTTGAACGTGTTCAAACCGGTGATCATCCACAACCTGCTGCAATCGATTCGCCTGCTCGCCGATGGCTGCAGCAACTTCCAGCAGCACTGCATTGCCGGGCTGGAACCAGATGCCGAAGTCATGGCCAGACATCTGGAACGAGGGCTGATGCTGGTGACGGCACTGAATCCGCATATTGGTTATGACAAGTCGGCGGAGATCGCCAAGAAGGCTTACAGCGAAGGGCTGACTTTGCGTGAGGCGGCGTTGGCGTTGGGCTATCTGACGGATGAAGAGTTTGATGCGTGGGTGCGGCCGGAGAATATGATCGAGGCTGGCGCCAAGGGCTAAACAGCAAAAGATCGCAGCCTGCGGCAGCTCCTACATTGGAATGCGTCCTCTGTAGGAGCTGCCGCAGGCTGCGATCTTTTGATCTTCAAGCCATACGCATGCGCCGCGCCTTGAGCCCGGCAATCAACGAAGGCCCCAACGCCACCAGCGCCGAACCCAACACCACTAACACCGCCCCGCCATAGCCAAGCCCATTGATCTGCTCGGCATGCACATAGTCCGGCCAGATCCCCGCCGCAATCGCCACCGCACCAAAGGTCACCAACGGCGTGATCGCCAACGTCGCACTGACCCGCGACGCCTCCCAATGCGCCAGCGCTTCAGCGAACGCGCCATAGGCAATCAACGTGTTCATGCAGCACGCCAGCAGCAGCCAGCCCTGCAACGGGCTGAGGTTCAGCGCTTCGAGCGGATGCACCCACGGCGTCAGCAACAGTGCGCAGAACAGGTAGATCACCATCATCACCTGCAACGAATTCCATACCGTCAGCAATTGCTTCTGCCCCAGCGCATAGAAGGTCCACACCGTCGACGCCAACAGCACCAGCAAAACCCCGGAGGTGTAATCCGACAACGAGGTCAGCAGCTCCGCCAGACGCTGATTGAAAAACAGCACGAAACCGATCAACAGCACCGCCAACCCGATTCCCTGACCAATACTGAAACGCTCCTTGAACACAAACAGACTGGCGATCAACAACATGATCGGGCCCATCTGCACCACCAGTTGCGCGGTGCCGGGGCTGAGCAGATTGAGCCCCATCAGGTACAACACATAGTTGCCGACCAGCCCGAGCACCGCCATCAGCACCAGCCAACCACCCCTGGGACCCAGCACTTTGCGACTGGGCAGGCGTTTTACCACCGCCAGATAAATAAACAGACAGCCACCGGACACCAGCAGACGAAACCAGGTCACCGTGACCGGGTCCATCACCAACAACACCTGTTTGAGCTTGATCGGCAGGATGCCCCACAGAAACGCGGTCAGCAGCGCCAGGAACAAGCCGTACACCCAGCGACCCGATGAAATGTGCATGGAAACCCCAAAGCCTGCTGACAAGTGCGCTCATTCTAGGCGCGCCATGAACCGACACACAGGGACAGTTAAGGCCAGGACGCGAATGAAACTGTGCAGGTCGCAGCATTAAATTGACGCGCAGCCGTTGATCGGCTAGGTGGGCGCGTCAAGTGCTTCAGGCATAAGCTCATTGGATCCCTTCCAGCACATCCGCCAAGGAGACCGATCATGTTAGCAATGCGCGCCCAGGACCCAGCACCTGCTACGCACTTTCGCAGCGACCGGGTGTGTCGGGTCAATGGTGAACTTTATTTCAGTACACGGGAAAATACCCTTGAGGGGCCGTTTGAGAGTGCCGTACAGATTGAGAAGGAAATCCAGGCTTACATCGCGCGGATGCAAGGACTGAACTCCAGTCGTTAAGCGGTGGTGACCCAATCGCTGGCAAGCCAGCTCCCACAGGATTAGTGGCGTACACAATTTGTGCGACCGCTACGAAACCTGTGGGAGCTGGCTTGCCAGCGATAGCATGGAACAGACAACAAAAAATGCTCTGGCTTAGCTAACCGCCTCAAACAACCCGGTCGCGCCCATCCCGCCACCCACGCACATGGTGACAATGCCATAACGCAAATTACGCCGCTGCAACTCCCGCACCAGATGCCCGACCTGCCGCGACCCGGTCATACCAAACGGGTGACCAATGGAAATCGAGCCGCCATTGACGTTGTATTTCTCATTATCGATCTCCAGCCGATCCCGGCTGTACAGGCACTGCGAAGCAAACGCCTCGTTCAGTTCCCACAGATCGATATCCGCCACCTGCAAGCCTTTGGCTTTGAGCAGCTTCGGCACCGAGAAAACCGGGCCGATGCCCATTTCGTCCGGCTCGCAACCGGCCACGGTGAAGCCGCGAAAAAATGCTTTCGGCTTGAGGCCCAACTGCAAGGCTTTCTCCAGGCTCATCACCAGCGTCATCGAGGCACCGTCGGACAGCTGCGACGAGTTGCCCGCCGTGACCGAACCATCCTCAGCAAACACCGGTTTCAACCCGGCGAGACTTTCATAGGTGGTGTCCGGGCGATTGCAGTCGTCGCGATCAACCACACCGTCGAGAATCTGCACTGCACCGGTGTTTTTGTCCTCGACGCGGTACTTCACCGCCATCGGCACGATTTCATCGTTGAACAGTCCGGCAGCCTGCGCCTGAGCGGTGCGGATCTGGCTCTGCAATGAATAGCGATCCTGCGCTTCACGGCTGACGCCATAACGCCGCGCGACCACTTCGGCGGTCTGGCCCATCGTGTAGTAGATGCCCGGCGTTTGCTGTTTGAGCAGCGGGTTGATCAGGTGATCGGTGTTGACGCTTTTCATCGTCAGGCTGATCGACTCGACGCCGCCGGCAACGATGATGTCGCTGCAACCCGAGGCAATCTGGTTGGCAGCAATCGCAATCGCCTGCAAGCCCGATGAACAGAAACGGTTGAGGGTCATGCCGGCGGTGCCGGTGCCCAAACGCGACAGCACCGCGACGTTACGGCCGATGTTGTAGCCCTGCGCGCCTTCGTTGGAGCCGGCGCCGACGATGCAATCCTCGACGCTGGCCGGGTCGATGTCGTTGCGCTCAAGCAGCGCGTTGACGCAATGAGCCGCCATATCATCGGGGCGGGTCTGGTTGAACTTGCCGCGAAAGGATTTGGCCAGGCCAGTCCGCACGCTGTCGACGATCACCACTTCACGCATGGCATACCTCATTGTTGTTGTCAGTTGAGAGTGGACCGAGCATAAGTCCACTGCATCAACGACCGCGACAATCATTCACCCCGCGTATGCGCGTCTATCGGCTCAATCCTTGTGCTTCTTCGCGCGTTTGTCGGATTTCTCGAAGGCGTCTTCCAGCGCGCGGTTGATCGTGCGCAACACTTTGACCCGCGCCCAGCGCTTGTCATTGGCCTCGACCAGGGTCCACGGCGAGATTTCGGAACTGGTGCGGTCGACCATATCGCCCACGGCGGCCCGATAGGCGTCCCATTTGTCGCGATTGCGCCAGTCGTCTTCGGTGATCTTGAAACGCTTGAACGGGATCTCTTCACGCTCCTGGAAGCGCTCCATCTGCGTGTCCTTGTCGATGGCCAGCCAGAACTTCACAACGATCACGCCGGCATCGGCCAGTTGCTCTTCGAAATCGTTGATCTCGCCATAGGCGCGCAGCCAGTCGGCCGGCGTGCAGAAACCCTCGACGCGCTCGACCAAGACCCGGCCGTACCAGGAGCGGTCGAACACGGTGAACTTGCCGCGCGCCGGGATGTGCCGCCAGAAACGCCACAAGTACGGCTGCGCCCGCTCCTCTTCAGTCGGCGCGGCAATCGGCACGATATTGTATTGACGCGGATCGAGCGCCGCCGCGACCCGACGGATCGCCCCGCCCTTGCCTGCCGCGTCGTTGCCTTCGAATACCGCGATCAGTGCGTGGCGGCGCATGCGTTTGTCGCGCATCAACCCGGACAGGCGCGCCTGCTCGGTGATCAGTTGTTCTTCGTAGTCTTTCTTCTCCAGGCGCTGGGTCAGGTCGAGACTGTCGAGCAGGTTCAACTGATCGACCGGCGTGCCCAGCGGCGCGGCGCTGACATCGTGGGGATGTACGTCCGGACGCTTCAGCGCATTTTGCAAACCCTCGAGAAGAATCTTGCCGACCGCCAGGCTGCGGTAGTTGGCGTCGGCGCCTTCGATCACATGCCACGGCGCGTAATCACGGCTGGTACGGCGCAGCACGCGCTCGCCGTATTTGACGAACTTGTCGTAGGTCTCCGACTGCTGCCAGTCCAGCGGGCTGATGCGCCAGCTGTGCAGTGGATCATCCGCCAGCGCCTTGAGTCGCGCCTTCATCTGTTTCTTGGACAGGTGAAACCAGAACTTGAAGATCAGCGCGCCTTCATCGCAGAGCATCTTTTCCAGCCGCTCGGCACCCGCGATGGCCTGATCCAGACGCGGATCCTTGAACAAGCCGTGCACCCGCCCCTGCAGCATCTGGCTGTACCAATTGCCGAAGAAAATCCCCATCCGCCCCTTGGCCGGAAGCATCCGCCAGTAGCGCCACGCCGGTGGCCGCGACAACTCTTCATCGGTCTGCTGATCGAAGGTGCGCACTTCGATCAGGCGCGGGTCCATCCACTCGTTGAGCAACTTGACCGTCTCGCCCTTGCCCGCGCCTTCAATGCCGTTGATCAAGATGATCACCGGAAAACGCTTCTGCTGCTGCAGTTCGAACTGAGCTTCGAGCAAGGCTTCACGCAATGCCGGGACGGCCGCATCAAAGGTGTCTTTGTCGATGGCGTGACCGATTTCAGCGGATTCAAACATGGGACGGCTCCTTCCAGGATTCAGCAAGACTAGCGGATTGGGCACAGCAGCGGCGCAGAAATTCCCGCGGCTGGCGGATTGTCCGTGAGTCAACGGGCGCAAGCCTTGCCATGGATCAAGCAGCCCCTGCGCGATCGGCTAGAATGGCCGCCTTGTCGTTGCCGAGCCTGCCATGAAACCTGTATTGCCCCACGCCCAACTCGATTGGGATGACCACGGACGCCCGCGTTCGCGGGTGTTCGATGACGTCTACTTTTCCGATCAGTCGGGGCTGGAAGAAACCCGTTACGTGTTCCTCGAACAGAACCGCCTGGCCGAGCGTTTTGCCGCGCTGCCGGCGGGTGGGCGACTGGTCATCGGTGAAACCGGTTTTGGCACCGGGCTGAATTTTCTCTGCGCCTGGCAGTTGTTCGAGCAACACGCCATGGCGGGTGCGCGCCTGCATTTCGTCAGCGTCGAAAAATACCCGCTGAGCCCCGCCGACCTGAAACGTGCCTTGGCCCTGTGGCCGGAACTCAAGCCGCTGGCCGATCAGTTACTACGGCATTACGTGGCGATCCATGCCGGCTTTCAGCGCATCACCCTGGCCCACGGCCGCGTGACGCTGACGCTGTTGATCGGCGATGCCCTGGAACAACTGCCGCAGCTCGACGCGCAGATTGATGCGTGGTTTCTCGACGGTTTCGCCCCGGCAAAAAACCCCGACATGTGGACTGCCGAACTGTTTGTCGAGCTGGCGCGACTGGCAGCGCCCGGCTCAACCATCAGCACCTTCACCAGTACCGGTTGGGTCCGCCGTTTGCTCAACGCCGCCGGGTTCAAAATGAAGCGCACGCCGGGCATCGGTCACAAGTGGGAAATCCTCCGTGGCGAGTTTCTCGGCTGGCCGGCGGAAGTGACGCCGCCGACACCGGAAAAACCCTGGTTCGCTCGTCCTGCACCGATCGCGGCTGAACGTCGAGCGCTGGTGATTGGCGCCGGTCTCGCCGGCTGCGCCACCGCGTCCAGCCTGGCCGCACGTGGCTGGCAGGTGACGTTGCTCGAACGCCATGCGGCGGTGGCGCAAGAAGCCTCGGGCAATCCGCAGGGCGTGCTGTACCTGAAATTGTCTGCCCACGGCACGGCACTGTCGCAACTGATCGTCAGCGGTTTCGGTTACACCCGACGCCTGCTGGAAACCCTGCAACGCGGCACCGACTGGGACGCTTGCGGCGTGCTGCAACTGGCGTTCAATACCAAGGAAGCCGAGCGTCACGCCCAGTTGGCCGAAGCCTTCCCGGAAGACCTGTTGCAGTGGCTGGATCAGCCCGAGGCGCAGGCCCGTGCCGGAGTCGGTCTGGCCCATGGCGGCTTGTACTACCCCGAAGGCGGTTGGGTGCATCCGCCAGCGCTGTGTCAGGCGCAAGCGGCGCAGGCGAACATCGAACTGCTCAACCATTGCCAAGCACTGCAACTGCGCAGGGTCGATGACCAGTGGCAAGCCCTCGACGGTGACCGCTTGCTCGCCAGCGCGCCGGTCGTGGTGTTGGCCGGTGCCGCCGACATCAAATGTTTTGCGCAGAGCGCCGAGTTACCGCTCAAGCGCATTCGCGGGCAGATCACCCGTCTCGCCGAAACCGCAGAAAGCCAGGCACTGGCCACTGTGGTCTGCGCCGAAGGCTACGTCGCGCCTGCCCGTCTGGGCGAACATACCCTCGGCGCCAGTTTCGACTTCAACAGCGATGACCTGACGCCAACCACCGCCGAACACGTGGGCAATCTGGCGATGCTCGAAGAGATCTCAAGCGATCTGGTTACGCGTCTGCACATCAGCGAACAGCCCGTCGAAAATCTTCAGGGCCGCGCAGCCTTCCGCTGCACCAGCCCTGACTATTTGCCGATTGTCGGCCCCCTCGCCGACCGCGAAGCGTTCCTCGACACCTACTCGGTGCTGAGCAAAGACGCCCGCCAAGTGCCGGACATCGCCTGCCCTTGGCTGGACGGTTTATACGTCAACAGCGGCCACGGTTCTCGCGGGCTGATCACCGCGCCACTGTCCGGCGAACTGCTCGCCGCATGGCTGGACAACGAACCGCTACCGCTGCCACGCAGTGTCGCCGAAGCCTGTCACCCCAACCGCTTTGCATTACGTCGGTTGATTCGCGGCAAATGAACTGAAGACCACGGGCCATGACGGTGGCCCACTGGTCTGACGGCGCCGCTTATAACTTATCGTTCTAAAACTCCCACAACCGCACCGGGTCAGTTTCTGAGTACCGGCCATTTTGGCCGCTGAAGAAACACCCTCCCCAACGGAAAAACCGGTAAGGACTTTATGTGCGGATTAGCTGGCGTTTTTGGTCTGGGGGTTTTAAAGGGCTTCAGGGGGCATTCAACCCCCTAATTCCCCCTAAAAAACGCAGGAATGGTACAAAAATTGGTACGAGATTTCCGTATAGCCAGGCACCTTGAAAGTGCTAGCCGGCTGTACCATCCTGTGTGCGGCATTTGGCCATCAACATAGGAAATGATCATGGCGGATTTCTGCATTACAGCTGTCAAATACTCTAATGACCGAAAACATATCGAGTGGCTCGTCGTTAAAGAGGAAAAACCAACTTCTATCGGCTTAGATAGAATTGTTGCAAGGGCTTTTGTTGCAGACTTAATTCGACTCAACAAGGCAACTTTTCAAACCAGAACAGCCACAACAGATGGTAAATATAAAGTCGGCGCGCAGGTTCACGTTATTGATGAGGTCTACCTCACAACAAACAAGAACAACAGCAAACGAGACAACTTAGAGAATTTGCCTGAATTTGAATAGTTTCACTCGTGACCACCCTGTGCCAGAGCTTTGATGTAGGCCTGGCACGCCTTCAGCGCGATCAACCCCGGTCGCCGTGTCGGTGATGGCGATAATGCGTTGGGCATCGGCTCGACGGATGGGCGTTCGCAGTTTGTAGGGAGTGCTACGATTCGGTGCTGGTGCGGCCTCCATCTCCCCCAACCGCTTGGGCGCTCGCTGCAGAGTCTGATGGAGGTCACACCAAATCATTGAGGTCTCAGCCCATGACCAAGCTCACCTTTCAGCCCCGCATAATTAGAGCAAAGCTGGCGCCAGGATATTTGGGTATGTGCCGAGACGTATTCAACAAGGTCGTCCGGCCATATGTGCGCGAGTTCCCGATCGGCGGGCAAGGTATAGGCTTTGACCGGGTTGAGCTAGACAAATGGGCAGATGCTTACATCGAGGAAAACTCGATAGAAAAACCTCAAAGGGTAGAGGCGCCACCTCCTCTGTTCGACGCACCGCAATCGGTGCGGAAACAGCGTGGCCCCGCGATGTTGGGCCAAAGATCCAGCCTATCCGCCCGTAAGCCTCCGACTTCAGAAGATTTTTATAAATTGATAGACGAAATCTTGGGACGGTCTGGTGTGAAGAAAGATCGCCGCCCGAAAAAGCTGAGTTCTCGATTGTCTGACCAGTAGACTGCGAAGGTAATGCGCCCCGCCCAATAATGCAGCAGTATGAGCTTGAGCAGTGCATAGGCCCCGTATACCCTGGCTTTCAGCACCTCTATCTAAAAATCTTCTGTCATTTGAGTGGATTTCCCCCTAGTAAAACCGGGAGAGAGTGAGCTAGTTTTAGACAGCTTTTCGGAGGGCCGAAGGGAGCTCCAAAATATAAATGGCCGCAGAGCACTACCTGCGCCCGTACGCACGAAAACTTACAGAGGAAAAAACATGTCGAGCAAGGAAGACTTGATTCAGGCATTACAGCGCTTTGAAGAAAAAAAGAGAAGCGCGGAGATAGACAAGGAGGCAAAAGCTGCTGAGTTCAAAAATTTGATCGGCCATAAGATGCTAGAGATACGTAACTGGGTTCCAAAGGTAAGTGGAATTCAGGCGCTGATGGGGCCATCAGTGAGTTTGGGAGGTCTGACCCTTACCTCCCTTGACATAACTGTTCTGGACAAGAAAGTGTCGATTTCGCCAAACGTCCTTGACGAACAGTACTCTATAAAAATTGATGGCCTTTTCGACGGCGTTCAGTATTTTCATTACATAAATAAAGAATGGATCGCCAAGGAAGATTTCCTCGATGTAACCATCAAGCTCACACCCGAAACATTCTATGACCAACTAATCGCCCTTATCCCTAAATAGTTTTCAGCGCAACTAGCTGTCACCGTGTCACACCCCGAACATACGCCTGACAGGCCTGCAAGGCGATCAATCCACGGTCGCCGTTGTCGGTGATGGCGATAATTCGTTGAGCATGCGCCGGGTCAAGTCGGGCGCGTACGGCTGCATGACCCACGCCGCCGGCGCTGGCGGTGGTTGGCACGTCGCAACCTTTGGCAACGTCGGTTGCGTCGAGGAGTACTGACAACCGCAAATCAGCAGTGGCAAGGCGATCGCGCAGGCGATCTTGGTCACGTTGGGCATCAGTCATTTTCCTGAAGTGAGTTTGCTCGCTGGCTGCCAGGCGCTGCTCGAGCGCGAGTCGCTTGTCCTGCTCGGCCTGCTGCGCGGTTGCGGCGGCCTGGATCAGTTGGTTTAGGGTTTCGGCATGCAGCTTTGCCTGCTCGGCAAGCTGCTGGCCGTAACGCCAATCCTGAAACTGCCAGGCGCTGCCGAAGCTGCCGACCACCAACCCCAGCACGCCAATCAACCGCCACGGAACGGTCACGCCAGCACCTCGCGGGCCTTATCCCAAAGCTCCACCCGATCAGCCAATCCGTTCAACCCACCGTTGCTACGCCGGGTGATGGTATTGAACTGGTCCCGATCAGCAAAATCGTTTAACCCGCTCTGTTTCCAGAACCATGCCGCCGACATCGCAGCATGCTGAGGCAACTCGAGCAGTTCGGGATGGGTGATCAGGTCAAGCCCCAGCGCCTCGCCGCACTTGACATAGTTGGCGCGGCCGGTGATCTGGATTAGGCCGCGCCCGCAATACTTCCTGCCATCGCCGGCCACGGTGTTGCCCAAGTCTTCGCGCCCCTCATACCCATGCTGGGCGGCGGTTGGCCCCCAAATCTCGCGGACGTAACGAAGCTGGCCCGACTCATGGCCAATCTGAGCAATGAACGCGGCGGTGCGTTTGTTGCCAACGATTTGGTACCGCTGCATCGCCGTATTTAGGACAGGTGCAAAAACGCCGGCTCGTTGGCCGGCGTTCGGGAGGATCTGCAGCAGCTGCTGCGATGTGATAGACATTCTTTTCTCCAGGAAGGATTAGACGTACAGTGGCGCTCTGAGGTTTATTCTGTTAAATAAAATAGGATTGAGTCGCTCATGGAACTAAAGCACTTATCAGAAGCAGTGATGCAACGATGGAAAACCAAAGAAGTTCATGACACTGATTTTTATGGTTTCACAATAGGCTCAAGACGCATCAACACAATACTCGACATAGGTGCAAATCTTGGCCAAAGCATTATATCCTTCCGAATACTTTTTCCAGACGCGACCATTCACTCGTATGAAGCAAACCCGATACTTATAGACGAATTAAATAGCTTGGCGAGCAAAGTACCCGGAAACATAGAAATAAACCCCTACGGCCTAGCCGATAAAGGGGGCAGCTTTTATTTAAACATACCATATTCAAACGAGGAGGCCTTCATAGAAGAGGCTTCTATAACAGACTCATACTACGAATTACCCTGGGTCAAGCAAAAGTTCTTGGAGCGCGGCGGGCTTACAAGGCTGGAGAAGGTCAAATGCGACTTGAGGGTTGGTGATGATTTAAAATTATCTCCCGACCTAATTAAGGTTGACGTCGAAGGCGCCGAGTCGATGGTTCTTCGCGGATTAAAAAGAACAATCGAGCGATCGAAGCCAATAATAATGGTAGAAAACTCAGATTGGCACAACGTATCCACAATCATGAAGTCATTGGGATATGTTGCACGACGTTATGATCACGATGAAAACAAGTTATTGCCGATGAATGGGCCAACAACAAACACATTCTATATACACCAAGGCCTTAGCCTGACTGATTCCATCAAGAAATTATTATTTCTCAAGTAACCAACCGCGTGTTGGGCACCCTAAGCCGGATGCCCAACACACGGTTGGTTATTGGAGTTACAGCGCCGGTTAATCTTGATCGGCGTTTGGCTTGGCTTCCGGTGGTGAGGCAGGCCACTCAATCGTCATCGGATACCCCATTTGCGCTTCGACCTTACTGAGAGCGACTCGGTATTTTTTCCAGAGCCTCAGACTAGCCAAGACTTCGGCACCAGCCTCATCAATATCCACCGCATCCTGCAAAGGCTTGATGTTGTAATCTGCGATTGCACGCAGCCGCGAAATTTCAAGCGAAGCCTCAATAAGTTTCTGAGCTTTCAACTCGTCCTCGCTGAACCTTGGGTCCGGTGCATTACCTACAGCCAGCCATAGCTGGTAGGCCTGCCATTCCGTGTTTTCCGGGTCCGCTGGAATCCAGAACCCGGTGTCAGTGGTGACACTTTCGCCTTCTGATTGCTTGTAATTCATAGCTCGGCAGACGCCTCCCAGTGGCAAAGAAATGTTTCACCAGCATTACGAGCACAGTGCGCCCAGACGTACGCCGTGCTTGCCTGAACAGTGCGAAATGTATCTCCCGTGAATCCATTGGTCTGAACTCCGCCATCGGAATTACCCACAGTAAAGGCATTTACGATCCCCTGCTGGTCCCAATATCGCAGCGTTGGGGTGGATCTCTTCTCAACCGAGAACTTGGTCCGCCCCATTGCCCGAGTGCCGGATCCTGAGCAAGAAAGGGTCATACCGTTGGAAATGTTTGGTGGTGCAAATCCAGAAACTGTTCCGGGCTTGATGTCCGTCGGATAGGACTTCTCGTAGTAGCGCTGGCAGAGAATCAGCTCTTCACCATAACTCCGGTCCTCGTACCCCGTTGGCAGACTGCCCAGCTCAAGCTTCGGATAGAACAGCGTTCCGCCGATGAACCTGATCGTGCTGTTTGATCCGGCGGTCAGCGTTACCTGAGCGCCGTTCGCGACCACTACGGTATTGACTGTTGCTGTAGCAGTGCCTTCCCAGGACAAGGTGTAAATCCCCCCGCCAATGAAGCTCCCTTCTATCACCTGTTCAAGCCCGCCAGAGGGCGGATTTACAGTTCGACCATTCTTGTTGACCTGGGAGGAAAGGCTCTGTCCAGAGGTGACAATGCGCCAGCGGTCGAACGTGTATTGACCGGCGGCCGTTGTTGCCTCGGCGGCGTAAATCCGCTGATTGACGTTGAAGAGCGGATTCATGATCAGGTTGCGGCGCGGCCCAACCTGAAGCTTGGCGCGGGCGCCGGCAACTGTATTCGACTCAGTACCGCCTTTGCTGATGGGCTGCACGTCATCAATCTGAAGCGCCTCGCGCGCGCTTGCAAGATCAGTAGCTCCGGTACCGCCCTTGGTCAGCGGAAGAATTTCGTAATTGCCGGTAGTCCCGAGTTCAGCCAGTTTTTCGCCATAGTCATTGAGGATTGTGCGGACCTGATCGGACAGATCTTTCTGGTATCCCTGCACTGGCATGATGGCGTAGAAGCCGCCTGCCACTGTCGGGCCTTCGTAGTTCGGCGAGATCGACAGCGCGGTATTGCTGGCGATGTTGGTCACCTCGTACCAACGACCGTCCGGGCCGCGAAAACCATCACTGACTCGGCTGTTTGCAATAAAAGCAGTGCCTGTTCCGATCACCGCATTGGAATTTTGGGTGACAGAGACCGTTCCCGTCTTGTACCAGGGCATTGTGTATCTCCAGAAATGAAAGATTCAGGCCAGCAATTTGGCGCAGAGAAACGGGCGGTGGCCCTGATTGGTCCACGCAGTGAAAGCGAGGCTGTACATCATGATTCGGCCGTTGGCGTAATCGACGCCGATCGCACAACTACCGCCGGTACCTTCGTTATGACAGGCCATAGTGAAAGGGTTTATTGATACGTACTCCCCAGCTCCAAGCACTTTGTTGATGCCCCAGATATATCGGCGACCAACACTCAGTTGCTCAGTGCCTATATACGTCCAGTCTCCCACCGCGAATGTCACGATGACCGCCGGCGCACCGCTGTCATAGCAAAGCGCACCGTTCTGATCCCATAAGCGAAGACCATAGGAGGCGGTGCCCATCGACGCCCATGCCGCAACGAAATACTGACCGCTCAACGACTCATTGACCTTTGAGGCGTTCATTGAAAACCCCGTCCAGTTGCCAGGGCCTCCGGTGAACCAGACCGAGTACGGAACCTGAATTACCCCCGTTTGATCAGGACGAATGAAAACAAGCGGTGGATCTTGGCTCGTTACTGCGCGAGGAAATGTTGCCGTGGCATTGGCCGTCCCTGAATACGATCCGCGCGTCAACATACAGAGCCGTGGAGCCTCCGAGTCGATTTGCACGAAAGCGTTGTCATTGATGCTCTGAAAACCGTAACTCATGTCCCATACCTAATCGCGTAAGCCTTGGCCACTACCGATGACCCAATTGTGGAAGCGCTCGCTGAGGGGTTTTTCTTGAGCACAACAACCTGGCCTACCGCGGTAGTGACGAATGGATAGGATTTTTGGTTAGCGCTGCCGTCCGTCTCTGATGGCTGCACGTCCTGCAGCCTCGTCGGGATGATCATGAACACGCAGTTGGCCGGGTTGAAACCCGAAATGTTCAGCGTGTAGCTGGGAACGGACCCACTGAAATCGATGACACCCTCCCAGATCACTTGATAGGTGAAGCTGTTGGTGTCCATCGCGAGCTGACCACTCTCGTTAAAGACACGCAGTCCAAATTGCGCCATTTATTACCCCAGATAGCCGAGACGAACACGCAGCACGTTGTTGGCGTCGTAGACCGAGACGTTCAGTGAGTTGATCACCAAGCGCCCTTGGCCAGGAACGATGCCGTTTATTTCGAGTGTGCCGTCTTTGTTCAGGATCCAGCCTTGCTGGCCGGCGATGTAGTTGGTCGAGCTGATATAGCTACCGATCTTCGCGTTGGTGATCGTTCCGTCCTGGATGAACGCCGAGTTCATGAACACCTGCCCGCCCTGCACTGCAAACGGCACTGCGATCGCGCCCCCGGCAATGGTGTTGACGATGGCGAAACGGTCGGCACTCACCAGGAACTGGCTCTGCAATCCTGCAGGCCCGTTTTCAATGCCAAGCCCGATACCGGCAGCGATGTACTGGCCCGTGCCGGAGTTGTATTGCATCTTCACCGACCAACTGGCCGATATCTTCCCGTTCACGTCGTTGACTATCGACGTATTTTGCTCGATTGCTGTTTGCTGACTGCCGACGGTCGTGCTCAGCTGAGTGATCTGCTGTACAGAGGCCTGCTGGTTGGTGACCACCACTTCCTCAAGCTCGGTGATGTTCGCCGCGTTCTCTCCGATTTTGGCGTCGAAGGTCGTTAGGCGCCCGGCCATTGCTTCGCTCTCGGAGGCGCGAACCTTCGATTCGGAAGCGATCGCGGCGGTGCTTGTGTGGCTTTTGATCGCGTCCGCGAGATCGCCAGCGCCGTCATCGTCTCGATAGGAGGCGCGAAGGGCTTCGAACGCCGTGGCCTGGGCAGTAACAACTCCGTCGATCTCGATGATCTCGGCGGTGTTGGTCGCCACTTGCTGAGCAAGCGCATTGGCGGTTTCCACCGTCTGCCCCACATCGAGCCAGTAGATTGGATTCGGCGGCGGCATGTTGAGCGGTACCGGGCCAGTGGCCTGATAGATCCGCTTGCCCTGCACTACGAGGTCGTACTCCTCATAAGTGGCTTCGCGGTCGTAACCCTTCAAGCCATCCAACGCATCGATCTGCGCCTGCAAGCCTGGGATCTTCTCGATTTCTGCCAGCAGATCCTCGCCGAGTTCCGTCTCGGTGATCTGCCCCTTGATTAGTTGAAGGATCGGGCCAGCGTCGGAACTGGCTTGGCCCATTACGCCAATCCCCTCTGGGTACCATGGTCCGACGTTACCCGTACGATCCACCAACCTAGCCCAAAAGAAGAAGGTGGCTCCCGCCAGTAGGCTTTGCATGCTGTAGTCGTTCTGCGGATAAGCCAAATCAGCCAGCTTAATGGCGTCTTCTCGAGACGGTGACGAGCCATACCAAATCTCGGTGCGCTGAGTGTCCTCTGCTCCAGCCGGAAAACCCCACTTGAGTTCAATCCCGAAGAGCAAGGATGTCGCGGTGAGATGCGTAACCGCCGGCGGCAAGCCGGTTTTGCCAAGCAAGTCGGTCAATACCGAGTTGGTCGGCACCGATGAGACATTCATGGCGCTGACCGCGCGCACACGCGCCAGGTACTGACCCGAATAGATCCCGCGAACGTCGACCATCAGCTCACCGGTGCGCGGAACCTTGATCCACTCCCGCGCCCCCCAACGCCATTCGACGTCGTAACCGACCGCACCAGGAGCAGCGTCCCAGGCGATCGCCATACTGGTCACGGCAATGCCTTGCTCGACCACAACGTTCTGACTGATCAACACCCGGGCTGGTGCGGCCTGAGTGCCGATAGGAATCCCGGTGATTGGCCGAGTATCAACCACGGCGCCGAAGTCGATCGCGTCAAACTTGCTGGGTTCGTGCTGAATCATTTCCAGCTGGAACTGGTGCCATTCCGGGCGCGTCACGTTGCGCACATAAAACTGCATCAGCTTTAGGTCGTCGTAGTCGAGCGCCCACCCGCATTCAGCTTCTGGCGCTTCGCTGTAATCCGCCATGACAGTGATCGCCCGGCCGACAGCAGACCGGACTACACGGGCTTCCGACTTGCCACTCGGCAGGTTTACGAGGAGTCGAGCGCCTGCTGGAACCGGAGTGTCCCGGTCAAGCGTAATGACCCGGCCAGCGACCGCCGAGATACGCCCGCCATTCGCACGCCCGGCCAACGACGGATCGGCTATCGCGATAACTTGACCAGGCTTGGGAATTTGCCCATCCAACCCCACGCGCATGGTGGCGCCTCGTGTTTGCAACTGCTCGGTCAACAGCGCCCACTGGCCGGCGCGCTGAGCCTGTCCAAGCGATGTGCAGCCAATGGCATCTACTGAAAGCTCGCGCACCATGCCTAGCTCGGTCATGGTCTCGTCATCAAATAACGGCTCCTTGTCGGTCTCAAAACCTTGATCCGGATTGTCCCAGGAGACCATGGCCAGCGTATGCCGATCCCGCGCGCGAGTGCCCTCGTATTTGGTTTCGCCGTTGTTCAGGATCTGGGCGGGACTGTAGGTGTACACCGGATCACCAGGCATATCGGCATTGACGACGATCTGGCTACCATCCCAATAGGCCATGCCGTGAAAGATCGAGGCCAGATCCTGCAGCACGGCGTAGGCCTCGGCTTGCTTCTGGAAATACAAGTTGCAGGTGAACCGCGGAACCTGACCACCCTTGCCATCCGGCACCATCTGGTCGCAGTACTGGGCAATTCGGTACAACGACCATCGATCAACCATTGTTGCGTCGATGCGCTCGCCAAGCCCGTAATACGGATGCAGCACCAGATCGTAAAAGATCCACGCCGGGTTGTTGGTGTAAGCCTCCTTGAAGGTGCCGTCCCAAACACCGTTGCTGGTACCGGGGCCGCCAGTCGAATACGTACGGGTGTCGGCGTTGTAGTTGGCCGGCACACGAATAATGCGACCACGCATCAGGGCGGCGACCTTGGCGATATCGCCGCCGAATTGCTGGGCGTCATACTCGAGGCAACCCACGGCGGTCAGCGGGTATTCCTGATCGCTGTCGACAACCTCGGCAATAGCCTCGACCAGCATCCCGTCTTGCACCAGCGAGCTGTTCGCCTCTGGCGTCAGGCGCCGCGCGCGGATCGTCCAGCGACTTCCGGCAGGCAAGTCGATCCGATGCGATCGCTCGTACTTGGTGACGTTTTTGCGATCAACGAACGAACTCAGGACCTGCAAATATGGGCCGCTGTCAGTCGAGACCTCAACGACATATTCGATCCGAACGCCGTTGATGTTGCCGCTAGCGTCCTGGCTCTGCAGTTGTGGCCAGCCGAAGCGAAGCCGCACCGCATCAATCTGCGAATTGGTGATGCTGTGCAGCCAGGGGCTGGTGCTGCGCAACTCCTGGTTGACCTGAATTTCGTTGCTGGCTTCCGAGATGCCATCCAGCCGTGGCTGGTTCAATTCACCGGAGCGGAACTGCCATTTCACACCGGGGTAGTTGAGCGTGCCGTCTTCGGCCTGCACCGGAGTGCCATCGAGCTTGATTGAGCGCAGCCCGTTCACCGGCCCAACAATTGGCCCCCAGCTCCAGAGATAGACGATTCGCGCGGTAGCAATCGACGGCACGCTATTGGTGGCGATGCTCGGCTGCTTCTGCTTGGCCTGCCCGCCCTTGCTGCCAGCGACAGCGCGGCGCTTTCTCGGTGCTGCGCGCGAAGCCTTCTTTGCTGCTGCGCTCATGCGCCCTCCTGAATGCAAAAACCCGCCGAGGCGGGTTGGGGAAATAGCAATTTAGATTGGTAAAAATCGGTGCAGGACTGTGAACATTTCCGTCAGCTTGCTATAAGCATCGGTCTTAATACAGGGAGTTCAATCATGACTGTTTTTACATTATTTCCAACGAATGCTAATGGGGAACCGCTTGAAGATGCGCCGAATGGAGTCTGGTACGTACTGGAAGGGGACTACGTTCATTTCAAATGCACTGACCCAAAACAAGCATTAGCGATACTCGAATATATAAAAAACACAACAATTCCCGCAAAAAATCGATGCACCGAGCTGGCACATGAATTTTATGAGCTGGGAGGAGCCAGAGCCGAAGCCACGTCTCTATTTGCAAAGATGACTCTGCGCAGCATGAAATGGTTAAAGTCTGAAACACTCAGAACCCCCCTTCCAGATCGAGCCCAGCAAACTCCAGAAAAACAGCAAAAAGCGAGTTCCAATGACTCGCGAAAAAACAATCCGACCTCGCCCGACAGCAGCAAAAACAAGATCTAATGTCAGGCATCCACGATGCGAGTTAAATGTTGTCTTGGGTGTAGATGCCACCGGACTCGATAGCCCCGCCTATCTCTCGCTCGCCATAGAGCAGCGGATAGGGGTTGCCTTGAGCGATGGTGGTCACCGCGCCGCCGAAGCCGTAGCTGGGGTTGTTGCCGTCTTCGTTGCGGTCGCTGGTGTTCGCCTTGGTGGTGGGTGAAAGCATCTGTACCACACCACCCAGCCCGACAGCCGCGCCGGTGGCCAGCAACCCCATGCCCAGCGCCGAGGTGGTACCGCCGGTGAACAAGCCCGCCACGATCAGCGCCACGCCCAGCAGCGTTTGAAACATGCCCGCCTGCTTGCTGCCCTGAATGATCGGCATGATGCGGATAGCGCCGGCGCTGGGGTCTTTCATGGCCAGTTCTTCCGGGGCGATATTGCGTTCGTCGACGAACACAGCGAAGACCAAGCCCCGCTCTTCTGCGGTGCGCATGAACTGCTCGAAGCCCGGCTTCAGGTTGCACAGCGCGCTCGTGGCATCCAGCACACCATTGACATCAAGGACGTACTCCCGCCCAAAACGCTTACCCAGCACTCCTCCGAGTTTGATGGTGCGCTTCATGGTCGGTAATCCTTGTGCCGGAGAATCAGCTTTACCCGGTTGGCCATCGACCAGCCGTAAATCTCACGGCTGGCAAGTCGCCCAGGCATATGGTGGTAAATGAACGGCCCAGCACCACCGAGAGTGGCAGCGGGTTCGCTCACCAGCGCGGGTTCGTCGCCCAGATAGATCACTGCGTGGTTGGGGTGGAAGCAGTTACGGCCCGGCGTTGGGATCTGCAACACCAGCATGTCGCCGCGCCGCGCCGCGCTCACCTGGTAAAAGCCGGTGGCTTTGAAGTTGTCCTCATAAAGGCTCGGCCCGGTTTCGTCTTCCCACCACAAATCCTGTCGCTCGAAGTTAGGCAATTGCAGCCCAGACTCGCGTGCGTACCAGTCGCGGCACGCCGCCCAGCAATCGAGCAGGCCGTGGGAGAAGTCGCGGCCCAGCAGCGGCGCCTGAAAGCCAGAAGGCTTGAACCATTCGAACTCACCGCCAGGCCACCCGACGATGCCCCAAGGCAGTTCGTGCAACTCACAACTGACCCGATCGGCCATGCTCGGCGTGGGCGCTTTGTCGGGGTGGCTGTGAATGATCGCCAGCACTTCGCCGCGATCCTCTGCGGCAGCCTGATCTCGCTCACAGATTTGGAAGTTTTCGCGATCTGTCTTTGCCCGGTTGGCGCACGGCACGTAAAGCAACTGGATAAGCTCGGCGCTCTCACACCGCAGAAGTACGCCGAGCTGTTCCCGGGCACTCGAAGCGCTGAGGTTCAGGGTATGCCGATCTTCTTCGACTATGCCCAGGACTGGCTCGACAGTCTCCAGATCGTCGAAAGCACGCGCAAAAACTACCGATCGACGCTCCAGAACTATTGGGTGCCCTACCTGGCGGACAAGCCGCTGGACATGGTTACACCCGTGCTCATGCGCAAGGTCGTCAATAGCATCGAGTGGACTTCACCGGTACGCAGGAAGAATGCCATTCGCTTGGTGACCACCATTTTTACCCAGGCCGTGCGCGACGAACTGATCTCCCGCAATCCGGCCGCGTCGATTCCACCCACTCGAGTAACGAAGCGCGATCTCGATCCGTTCACCCGGCCAGAGGCTGATCTGATGATTGCAAAGTTGTACGAACTGACGAGCGGTTTGCAGCAGATTTACGCCATCTTTTTTGAGTTCTCTTTCTACACCGGAATGCGGCCGGGGGAAGCCATGGCGCTACGCTGGGCAGAAGTTGATATGCGCAAGAAGACAGCGCGTGTTTGCAGGATCCGCATCTACGGAAAGATTCAAGAGCGGACTAAGACGAAGACTTCTCGCGAAGTTTTATTGAACGATCGCGCGATAAAGACGCTCGAAAAAGCCAGACCACTCACGGCGGCGCGTTCTGATTATGTGTTCGCGCCGGAAGGATCGGGCGATAAGTCCGAACTGTTTATTCGATCCGAGACTGGGCCAAAACGCTACTGGCTGAGCGCGCTGCGAAAGTTAGGTATTCGGCATCGCAGGATGTATGACACGCGCCACACGTACGCAACGATGTGTTTGATGTCGGGGATGAATCCAGCGTTCATCGCCGCACAGCTTGGACACAGCGTTCAAGTACTGCTTTCCACCTACGCCAAGTGGATCAGCTCGCCGAGTGACTGGGCAGAGCTTGAGAAGCTGGATCGATTGGAAAGTGGTACAAAACCGGTACGGGAAAATCACCAGTAGCTACATGAACGCCGAAATACAAAGGGTTTACGGTACATGTGCGGATTAGCTGGCGAGTTACGTTTTGATCAACAACCTGCAGACCTTGCAGCGATCGAGAGAATCACCCATCACCTGGCCCCTCGCGGCCCCGACGCGTGGGGTTTCCATGCCCAAGGGCCGATTGCCCTGGGTCACCGTCGCCTGAAAATCATGGACCTGTCGGACGGCTCGGCGCAGCCGATGATCGACAGCCAGTTGGGCTTGTCCCTGGCCTTCAACGGCGCGATCTACAACTTCCCGGAACTGCGTGCCGAACTTGAAGCGCTGGGTTACGCCTTCTACTCCGGTGGCGACACCGAAGTGCTGCTCAAGGGCTACCACGCCTGGGGCGAAGCGCTGCTGCCGAAGCTCAATGGCATGTTCGCGTTTGCCATTTGGGAACGCGACGCCAAACGCTTGTTCATCGCCCGCGACCGTCTCGGCGTGAAGCCCTTGTACCTGTCGCGCACCGGTCAGCGTTTGCGCTTTGCTTCGGCCTTGCCGGCGCTGCTCAAGGGTGGCGACATCAACCCGATCCTCGATCCGGTGGCGCTCAATCATTACCTGAATTTCCATGCCGTGGTCCCCGCGCCACGCACCCTGCTGGCCGGCATCGAAAAACTGCCACCGGCGACCTGGATGCGCGTTGAAGCCGACGGCACCACCGAACAGAAAACCTGGTGGACGCTGCCTTACGGCCCACACGATGATGAGAAAAATCTGACCCTCGAAGATTGGGTTGATCGCGTCCTCGACAGCACCCGCGAAGCGGTGGCGATTCGTCAACGCGCGGCAGTAGATGTCGGTGTACTGCTGTCCGGCGGCGTCGATTCGAGCATGCTCGTCGGCCTGTTGCGTGAAGTCGGCGTCGACAACCTTTCGACCTTTTCCATCGGTTTCCAGGATGCCGGCGGCGAACGCGGTGACGAATTCCAATACTCGGATCTGATCGCCAAACACTACGGCACTCAACATCATCAACTGCGCATCGACGAGAAAGAGATCATCGAGCAATTGCCCGCCGCGTTCCGCGCGATGAGCGAGCCGATGGTCAGCCATGACTGCATCGCCTTCTATCTACTGTCGCGCGAAGTGGCCAAGCACTGCAAAGTGGTGCAGAGCGGCCAGGGTGCTGACGAGTTGTTCGCCGGTTATCACTGGTATCCGCAAGTCGACGGTGCGGCGGATCCGTACGCGGCGTATCGCAATGCGTTTTTCGACCGCAGCTACGATGACTACGCCGCCACCGTGCAGCCCAAATGGCTCACCGCGAACGATGCAGCCGGCGACTTTGTGAAAGAACATTTCGCCCAGCCCGGCGCCGATGCGGCGGTGGACAAAGCCTTGCGTCTGGACAGCACGGTGATGCTGGTCGATGACCCGGTCAAACGCGTCGACAACATGACCATGGCCTGGGGCCTGGAGGCGCGTACGCCGTTTCTCGACTATCGACTGGTAGAACTCTCGGCCCGAGTGCCTGGCCAATTCAAGCTGCCTGACGGCGGCAAACAAGTGCTCAAAGAAGCCGCGCGCCGAGTCATCCCGAGTGAGGTGATCGACCGTAAAAAAGGCTACTTCCCGGTGCCGGGCCTCAAGCACTTGCAGGGCGACACGCTGAACTGGGTGCGCGAACTGCTGCTCGATCCGAGTCAGGATCGCGGTCTGTTCAACCCGGCCATGCTCGACAAATTGCTAACCGATCCGCAAGGCCAACTGACGCCGTTGCGCGGTTCGAAGTTGTGGCAACTGGCTGCCCTGAACCTGTGGCTCAGTGAACAAGGAATCTGATTGATGAAACCCCACGCCACGGCCATCAACCAACGGCTGCTACGCGGTCAGACGCCGTCCTATGAACGCTTGCAGGCGCGTCTGGCCGAAGATGGCAGCATGCTGGCCGCCGACCCGATCGCCGTCCATTGCGGCTGGGGCCGGTTGCTGATCGGCCACACGTTTCCCGACCCGGCATCGCTGGCGCAGGAGCTGCTCAAAGAGCAGCCCGGCGAGCGTGATATCGCGCTGTACGTCGCGGCGCCGCAGCAGATCCTCGGCCTGGAACCGACGCAACTGTTTCTCGACCCTTCGGACACCCTGCGCCTGTGGTTCAGCGATTACCGCCAGGCCACCCGTGTGTTTCGCGGCTTTCGTATTCGCCGCGCGCAAAGTGAGGCGGACTGGCAGGCGATCAATCTGTTGTACCAGGCGCGCGGCATGTTGCCGATCGATGCCACGCGGCTCACTCCGCATCATCAGGGCGGCCCGGTGTACTGGCTGGCCGAGGATGAAGACAGCGGCGCGGTGATCGGCAGCGTCATGGGCCTGAACCATCAAAAGGCTTTCAACGACCCGGAAAACGGCAGCAGCCTGTGGTGCCTGGCGGTTGATCCGCAATGCTCGCGGCCGGGTGTTGGTGAAGTGCTGGTGCGGCACCTGATCGAGCACTTCATGAGTCGCGGCTTGAGCTATCTGGATCTGTCAGTTCTGCATGACAACCGGCAGGCGAAAAACCTCTACGCCAAGCTCGGCTTTCGCAATCTGTCGACCTTCGCCATCAAGCGCAAAAACGGCATCAACCAGCCGCTGTTTCTCGGCCCGGGGCCAGAAGCGCAGTTCAATCCGTATGCGCGGATCATCGTTGAAGAAGCTCATCGACGCGGCATCGACGTGCAAGTGGATGACGCCGATGCCGGGCTGTTCACTCTCAGCCACGGCGGGCGTCGCGTGCGTTGCCGCGAATCGCTGAGCGACCTGACCAGCGCGATCAGCATGAGCCTGTGCCAAGACAAAAGCCTGACCCACAAAGTGCTCAAAGGCGCCGGACTGAACCTGCCCTCGCAGCAACTGGCCGGTAATGCCGACGACAATCTGGCCTTCCTCGATGAGCATCAACGGGTGGTGGTCAAACCGCTCGACGGTGAACAGGGCCAAGGCGTAGCGGTGGATTTGCAGAGCATCGAAGAGGTGCAGCAAGCCATCGAAACGGCGAAGCAATTTGACAGCCGCGTGCTGCTCGAAAGCTTCCACGAAGGGCTTGATCTGCGGATTCTGGTGATTGGCTTTGAAGTGGTGGCCGCGGCGATTCGCAAGCCGGCGGAAGTAGTCGGCGATGGCCAGCATTCGGTGGGCGCGTTGATCGAGGCGCAGAGCCGTCGTCGGCAAGCGGCGACCAGTGGCGAAAGCAAGATCCCGCTGGATCACGAAACCCAGCGCACCCTGCATGCGGCGGGCTATGACTACAGCAGCATTCTGCCGGCGGGCGAGCATCTGTTTGTCCGCCGTACGGCAAATCTGCACACCGGTGGCACGCTGGAGGATGTCACCGCGATTCTGCATCCGACGTTGATTGATGCCGCCGTGCGCGCGGCGCGGGCGCTGGATATTCCGATGGTCGGGCTCGACTTGATGGTGCCAGCGGCGGATCAACCGGAGTACGTGTTTATCGAGGCCAATGAACGTGCCGGTCTGGCCAACCATGAGCCGCAGCCGACGGCGGAGCGCTTTGTCGATTTGTTGTTTCCGCACAGTCAGCCGGCTATTTAACCCTTTCCTGATCGTTCCCACGTCGAGGCGTCGAACCGTCTGCGTGGGAACGCCTCACCGGACGCTCTGCGTCCACTCTTGGGACGCAGAGCGTCCCCGGCTGCATTCCCACGCAGAGCGTGGGAACGATCAGTGCTCAACCCATCAGGAGTTTCCATGACCACGCAAATCCCCGAACCGGATCTCAACTACCTGCAAAAAGTCTTGCTGGAAATGCTCGCCATTCCCAGCCCCACCGGGTTCACCGACACCATCGTGCGTTACGTCGCCGAGCGTTTGGAAGAGCTCGGCATCCCCTTTGAAATGACTCGACGCGGCACCATTCGCGCCACGCTCAAAGGCAAGAAGAACAGCCCCGACCGCGCGGTTTCCGCGCACCTGGACACCATCGGCGCCGCCGTTCGTGCGATCAAGGACAACGGCCGCCTGACCCTCGCCCCGGTCGGCTGCTGGTCGAGCCGCTTTGCCGAGGGCAGCCGCGTCAGCCTGTTTACCGACAACGGCGTGATTCGCGGCAGTGTCTTGCCGTTGATGGCGTCCGGGCATGCCTTCAACACTGCCGTCGATGAAATGCCGATCAGTTGGGATCACGTTGAACTGCGTCTGGATGCCTACTGTGCGACCAAGGCTGACTGCGACTCGCTGGGCATCAGCATCGGCGACGTGGTCGCATTCGATCCGCTGCCGGAGTTCACCGAAAGCGGTCACATCAGCGCCCGTCACCTCGATGACAAGGCCGGCGTTGCCGCGCTGCTCGCGGCACTCAAAGCCATCGTCGACAGCGGCCAGGAGCTGATGATCGACTGCCACCCGCTGTTCACCATCACCGAGGAAACCGGCAGCGGCGCGGCGGCGGCGCTGCCTTGGGACGTTAGCGAATTCGTCGGCATCGACATCGCGCCGGTCGCTCCCGGACAGCACTCCAGCGAGCATGCGGTGAGTGTGGCGATGCAGGATTCTGGCGGCCCGTACGATTATCACCTGTCGCGACATTTGCTGCGTCTGGCCGGTGAAAACGAACTGCCGGTGCGCCGCGACCTGTTCCGCTATTACTTCAGCGATGCGCACTCGGCGGTGACCGCCGGCCACGACATCCGCACCGCCCTGCTCGCGTTTGGCTGCGATGCGACCCATGGGTATGAGCGCACGCACATCGACAGTCTGGCGGCTCTCAGTCGCTTGCTGGGGGCTTACATCTTGAGTCCGCCGGTGTTTGCCAGTGATGCAGCGCCGGCGAACGCTTCGCTGGATCGCTTCAGTCATCAGATTGAACATGACACGCAAATGGAGAGCGATACGCGGGTGCCGTCGGTGGACAGTCTGGTGGGGCAGCGTTCCGATAGTTGATCCGGCTTTGTGATGACAGGACTGGCCCCATCGCTGGCAAGCCAGCTCCCACAGGTATCGGAGGTGTACACAAATTTGTGTTGCCCCAATTACTGTGGGAGCTGGCTTGCCAGCGATGAGGTCGGTACAGGCAACACAAAACTGGCAGGCAAACCGCAATCGCCGTAGCATCCCGCCATTGATTCAGCCGAGGTGCCCATGCTTATTCCCCACGACCAACTTGAAGTCGACACCCTCACCCGCCTCATCGAGGATTTCGTCACCCGCGACGGCACCGACAACGGTGATGACACGCCGCTGGAAACCCGCGTGCTGCGCGTGCGTCAGGCATTGACCAAAGGCCAGGCGCTGATCGTCTTCGACCCGGAAAGCGAGCAGTGCCAGTTGATGCTCAAGCACGACGTGCCCAAGCACCTGTTCGACTGAAATCCTCAGCGAACTTTCTGCGTGGCTTGCTTGCGCTGAATCCGCTCATAGACCTCCGCGCGGTGCACGTTGACCTTTTGTGGCGCCTCGACGCCAAATCGCACGCTGGCACCATTCACTGACAGAACGCGCAAGGTGATGTCATCACCGATTGAAATCAACTCACCAACGACACGGCTGAGTACAAGCATGAGATTCGTCCTTCAGGGTTAGCGAACCCTGAAGATGCGCGGCTTGCCGCGCCTCTTCAATGCACGGCGCGCAAATCAGTTTTGCCTTACACCCATGATCGCCGCGAACTGTCAGACACTTCCCACAAAAGGTCTTCAGGCAGCAGAAAAGCGTGGCCCGAACAGAATCACGCTGGCGCCGATCACGCACAGCGCCACGCCGATCCAGTCCGAACCCAAGGGACGCACGCGCTCGACCACCATCAGCCAGCCAATCGAAGCGACGATGTAGATGCCGCCATAAGCGGCGTAGGCACGACCGGCATAGTTGGCTTCAACACGGGTCAGCAACAGTGCGAACAGGGTCAGGCTGAGCAGCGCAGGAATCACCCACAAGGCACTTTTGCCCTGACGCAACCACATGAAGAAGGCGAAACAACCGGCGATTTCAAACAGCGCCGCAAGAAAGAACCACAGGTAATTGAGCATTGACGTGTCTCGACAGGGTGACCATTGCGGCCACCCTAGCGACGCTGTCTCCGACGGGCAAGCTCAGCCGTTGTTCTGTTTGGCTTTGGCGCGCATTTTCTCCGCCATTGAGGTCATTTCGTTGTAGAGCAGTTGCGGGTTCTTCTGCTTCAGCGCCCAGGCCATGCGCCCTTGTTCGTGGGGCAGGATCATGAACTCGCCAGCGGCGACTTGCTGATAGATGTAGTCAGCGATATCCGCCGCCGTAATTGGCGAACTTTCCAGCAACTTGCCGACCTGCGCTTTCATCGCCGGGGTCGGCCCACGGAACGAATCGAGCAAGTTAGTCTGGAAGAACGAGGGGCAGACCACGTGCACGCCGACTTCCTGCTGCGCCAGTTCGATCAGCAGACTTTCCGACAGTGCCACCACGCCGGCCTTGGCCACGTTGTAGTTGCTCATCGCCGGGCCTTGCATCAGTGCCGCCATGGAGGCGATGTTGATGATTTTGCCTTTGCTTTGTTCAAGCAGCGGCAAGAACGCCTTGCAGCCCTTGACCACGCCCATCAGGTTGATCGCGATCTGCCAGTCCCAGTCTTCCAGGGACAGTTCGCTGAAAAAGCCACCCGAGGCCACGCCGGCGTTGTTGACGATGATGTCGATGCCGCCGAGCTTTTCTTCACAGGCCTGAGCGAACGCGGTGAGCTGGCTGTAATCACGTACATCACAGCGCTGGGTAAAACCGTCGCCACCGGCCTCGCGGACCATTTTCAGGGTTTCCTGAAGACCGGGTTCGCTGACGTCGGACAAGGCCAGCTGCCAGCCTTCACGTGCCCAGCGCAGCGCGATTTCGCGACCCAGGCCCGAGCCCGCACCAGTGATCATCATGCGATTTTGCATAGCACACAGCCTTGTTGTTCTGGGAAAGATGCGCCGAGTGTAGCGAAGGATCGGCGCGCGCCCACGCTCCATCAAGTTGCTGAATGCAAGATCAAAAGATCGCAGCCTTCGGCAGCTCCTACTTGGATTCGTGTAGGCGCTGTCGAGTGAAACGAGGCTGCGATCTTTTCGCTGTAAAGGAAATAAACGAGCAATCCAAATACATTAAAAAAACATTGAATTTTCTTTCACGCGCACCGGTCGGAATTTGTAAGCCGTCTGGAATTACTTAGTCTCCAGTCGCCCTTGAATACCAAGACTTCTCGAACACTATCAACAAGGAAATCGACATGGGCACAATTCTAATCATTATCCTGATCCTGTTGCTGATCGGTGGTCTGCCGGTCTTCCCGCACTCCAGAAGTTGGGGCTACGGTCCATCGGGCATTATCGGCGTGGTGTTGGTGGTGCTGTTGGTGCTGCTGTTACTCGGTCGGATATAACGATTCACGCGTAAAAAAAGAGGCCCTGTTAAGGGCCTCTTTTTTATTGCGCGGATCTTTCTGTTATAGATCGATCAGTCCGGCTTGCCGTGGATGACACCGGCGGTGTTATCCATCAGGCTCTTGGTTGCCGTTTGCAGGAACGCTTCGAGTTTGAGTTTCAACTCGGCGGTGCGCGGCGCATTCGGTACCACTTCGGCGTGCGGATTGGCCCCCAGTTGGTACTGCCACATCTTCGGCCCCATATCCTTGTCTCTCGGCAACACCAGAATCTGGTCAGCGGTGACGATAGCAGTGGTCTGCTCGCTGCCCGACGGCTTGATCACACCGAAACCGGTGTCGCCTTCCGGCAGGTTGAGCAAGTCGCGGCCCCAGCACTGGTGACGCACTTCGCCGCCGAGACGGCCCATGATGGTTGGCACGATATCGATCTGCGTACCCACTGTGTGGTCACGCGTACCGAACTTCTCCTGAATGCCAGGTGCGATCATCAGCATCGGCACGTTGAAGCGGCCCAGGTCCATTTCGGTGATCTGGCGCTCGTTGCCGAAGCCGTGGTCGCCGACGATGACGAACAGGGTTTCCTTGAAGTACGGCTCTTTGCGCGCCTTCTCGAAGAACTGACCCAGCGCCCAGTCGGAGTAGCGCATGGCGGTCAAGTGTTCGTTGAGGCTGCCGCGATCGGTCACGCGCTCGACCGGCAATGGCGTCGGCAAGGCGTATGGCGTGTGGTTAGACAGGGTTTGCAGCAGCGCGTAGAACGGCTTGCCGTTTTCCCGCGCCTTCAACTCCTGCAGACCACGGTCGAACATGTCCTGGTCGGACACGCCCCAGGTCGGATCGGAGAACACCGGGTTGACGAAGTCGTTACGGCCAACGAAGTTGGTCATGCCCTGGTTGCTGAAAAAGCCCGACTGGTTGTCCCAGGCGAAGTCGCCGTTGTAGACGTATACGTCGTCGTAGTTGCGGGCGCTGAGCACCTGCGGCAAGCCGGACAGTTTGTGGCTGCCTTCCGGGGTCTGCATCAGGTATTCGAAACCTGGCAGGTTGGGGAAGCAGGCCATGGTCGCGAACATGCCCTGATGGGTGTGCGTACCGTTGGAGAAGAAGCGATCGAACAGCAGACCTTCCTTCGACAGTTTGTCCAAGTATGGCGTGATGTTGCCTGGCGCGCCCAGTGCACCGACCGAGTGACCGGCCATGCTTTCCATCAGGATCACCACAACGTTTTTGATCGGCAGGGTCTTGTCGGCCGGCGGCGTGTAATCACGGCGCACAGCGGCAATATCGGCATCGACCAGTTTTTCGTCTGGCATCAGCAGCATGTCGCGCACGACTTTCTGCGCCTGCTCTTGCGGCAACGTCGCTTTCCAGATGTTGTCGCGATCTTCGCCCATGCGAGATTTGGCGGCCTCGATCAGCGACAGCGTGGCGTTGAGGCCGAGCTGGTTGGCGAAGTTGGAATCGGTGGTGTAGACATCACCCCAGCGCATCGGCGGGCCCTGACGCAAGGTGCCACGGGCGGCAGCCACGCAGATCAGCAGGCAGACCATGAACACCGCCAGACGGGTGTACCACGGCGCAACTTGACGAGTACCCACGCTGCCGCCGCTGAACGGTCCGCGTGGACGCGTGGCACGATCGGCGCCTTTGAACGCAAGGGTCAGGATGACAGTGCCGATGGCCCACGCCAGCAGATAGCGCACTACCGGAAAACCGTACCAGAGCATGCTCATCACGGTTTTCGGGTCTTCCTTCACGTACTGGAACACCAGGCCGTTGAGGCGCTGGTGGAACTCGCGGTAGAAGTCCATCTCCATCAGGCCGAGGAACAGCGCGATGCTTGAGGCGATGGTCAGCCACAAGCGGAAGAAGCCGCGTGCGGCCATGGCGCGGGCACTGAACAGCGCCAGCACCAGCGGAATGCACAGGTAAACCACCAGGCGCAGGTCAAAACGCAGGCCGTTGGCGAAAGCTTCGAGGAAGGTCGAAGCCGGGGTATCGAGGATCATCTCGCGGTTGTAGACCAGCAGCGCGAGGCGCAGCACGGAAAACATCACCATCATGACCAGCGCGCAAAGCAGCGTGTAGGCCAGATGCGATTTGACGGTCGGTTGCAGCAGGCGAGCAGAAGATCGCTGCTGATTCAGGGCGTCCGGGTTTGCCATGTCGTTTTAGGACCCATTGGAAGTTGAAGTTGCAAAAATACAGCGGCGCCATGCCCTCTATTGGTCATTCCAGACCCCGGGGCTTGCGCGGTGCGCAAATGTTGCACGATCACCCGCACCATTGCCATTGATTACTGCCCCGCCGCCAGACACTTTCATTTACAGCAGCGGACAAACAGCGCGGGCGAATTGTCAGGAACACTTTGTGAAAATTTCGTGCAACGCATATCTGGAAACACAATATAGATACAAAACAAAACGCCCCGACTTGTTCGGGGCGTTTCGTTGAACGCGGGCCGATTACTTCTCGGCGCGCTCTTTCAAAGCTTTGAGGGTGTTGAACGGAGCATCGACGACAAATTTGTTGGCAACCATTGCCGGCACGCTGCCACCTGGTTCGGTGTGCACTTGATAAGTGACTTCAACCTGGTCGCCCTTCGGTACGAACTTCCAGAAGCCTTTGACCTGCTGCACGCGGACAAAGCCTTTTTCTTCAGGAACGTACGTCGGCAGACCTTTGAGGTTGCGGGTCAAGCTGCCGTCGGCGCCTTCGACGGTGGTGACTTCGATCACCGAGTCACGCGGGGTGACTGGCCAAGGGGTGTTGAACTGGGTGTAGGTCCAGCTCTGATCGCCCTCGTGTTTGAGCAGTTTCTGGGTCTTGCACTCGTGAATCCAGGCGCAGGCGCCAGCGACGTCTTCCTGCAGTGCGCGCAATTTGGCGACGGTGGTTTTCATCAGCGCAACGCCCTGGTAGGACTTGTAGTCCGAACCTGGCACTTCACTCAGGGACACCTTGATACCGTCCTCGTTCTTGGCGACTTTCCAGTCTTCAGCCTGAGCGACGGAGGTGGCCAGCACAGCGGTCAAACCACACAACACAGCGATACGATGCAGCGAACCCATAGTCTTATTCCTTATTGTTGAAGTTCCGTTCGTTTGACACATCACGCCGCCGTCATCTGCTCCCACCAGCCAATCAACCTGATCGCTTCTTCCGAGCTGCTGCCACAGACTTCGACATCCGCCGCGAAGCCGGAACAGACGGCCGGGCGCTCGGGGCGGCCGAAAATGCTGCACAGGTTTTCGACCGAGAGTTGCACGCAACGTTCGCCGGCAGGTTTGCCATCAGGCATGCCGGGAATTGGCGAACTGATGGAAGGGGCAATGCAGCAAGCGCCACAGCCTTCACGGCATTTCATGACGAACAATTCCTCGCGACGGGCGATGTGTAAAAGGGACGCGGAACAGAGTAACCGCTAAAACGGCTGTTTCAAATTCCCGGAACCGGGGTTTTCACCGATAACTGAATGTGACTGACCAGTCTCCGACAAAGCGTCTGGTCTGCGGGTCACAGATGAGCTGAGTTTACTGCTTGAATTCAAAGTCCAGCGCCGCACCTTCGACTTCACGGCGCTCTTCATTGCGCAGTTGCAACTGCATTTCGTTGCTGAGCAAGCGGCCGTTGAGCTGGAATCCGTTGTTTTTCTCGCCAAACATCTGCGGCAGGATCGGCTCGCGCTTGGGCAATTCAACTGTGCCCTTGGGCTTCAATTCCTCGACCATGTCCTTGGGCAGGCTCAAATCGAGTTTGGCCGACGGCAACTTGGTTTTTACCACTTCACTGGCGGGTTTCGATTTCGAGGCGACTGGCTTGCGCTTCTTGATGACTTTTTGCTGAGGTTTCTTCGCGGGAGTTGCCTTCTGCGCTGGCGTGTATTTTTTTGCCGGGCTCGTCGCCGCCGGTTTTTCCTGAGCCGCAGCGGCCACGACGCCAGGCGCATGACCGATCATCAGCAAACCCAGCAAAACCCAAGCGGCAGGAGCAATCGCTTTCATGAACCCAACAGTGGCAAACGGCAGATGGCCATATGCTCGCTTGTTGGGCGCCACAAGACAAGCATCACCCACCGCTCGTTCAGAATCCGCCAGCAGTTTCCTGACACAGTTGCGTCGCCAGCAACCCAAGGGTCATCAACGCCCGCTCCGCCTCGCGGTTCCACGGAATCCCGCAGTTCAGGCGGATACAGTGGTTGAACTGCTCGGTATTACTGAAGATCAGTCCCGGCGCAATGCTGATGCCCTGCTGCAGGGCGCGCACATGCAATTCCTGAGTATTCACCCTACCCGGCAAGCTCACCCAAAGGATGAAACCGCCCGTAGGCCGGGTCATTTGCGTGCCTTCGGGGAAGTACTGCTGCACCGCCAACTGGAAGGCACTGAGGTTTTTTCGGTATTCCTGGCGGATGTACCGTAAATGCCGGTCATAACCGCCGTTTTCCAGATAAGCGGCAATCGCCATCTGCGTCACGCTGCACGCCGAATGGGTGCTGAAGGTCTGCAGTCGCTGGATTTCCTGCTGGTACTTGCCAGCGATCATCCAGCCGATGCGCACACCGGGTGACAAGGTTTTGGAGAAGCTCGAACAGTAGATCACCCGATCCAGTCGGTCATAAGCCTTGAGCGCTTTGGTTTTGCCCTGCTCGAACATCAACTCGCCATAGATGTCGTCTTCGACAATCTGGATGTCGAAGTCCGAGGCCAGACGCAGCAACTGTTTCTGCCGCTCTTCGGGCATGGTGCCGCCCAGTGGATTGCTCAGGCGCGTGGTCAGCACCAGCGCTTTGATCGACCACTGGTTGGCCGCCAGTTGCAAGGCTTCGAGGCTCATGCCGGTGGCAGGATCGCTGGGGATTTCGATGACTTTCAGGCCGAGCAGATCGGCCAGTTGCAGCAAACCGTAATAGGTCGGCGACTCAGCAGCGATCAGATCGCCCGGACGGGTCAGCACACGCAACGACATCTGCAGAGCATCGACGCAACCGTGGGTGATCACGACTTCCGACGGATCGACCACCACACCGGCATCACGCATGCGGATCGCCACTTGCCGGCGCAGCGGTTCGAAACCGGGGCTGAACATGTAGCTGAAGGCGCGTGGGCTATGAAAACGCGTGACCTTGGCCAGTTGCTGATGCAAGGCGCGCACCGGCAAGTAATCGACACTTGGCACGGCAGCGCCGAGCGGGAACACACCTTCACGGCGTGATTCGACCAGCACCTGTTGAATGATGCTGCTGCGAGTGACCAGACCGGGACGTTCAACCCGCGCAATGTCCGGTGTCGGTGCAGTCAGCGCAGGCGTTTGGTGTACGTAATATCCGGACTGCGGACGTGCGCGAATCAGCCCCTGATCTTCGAGATTGGCGTAGGCCTGCAACACCGTCGCATGGCTGACGTTGAGCTGCGAACTCATCTTGCGTACCGAAGGCACGCGCTCCCCCGGTTGATAGACCCCACGGCGGATGTCTTCGGCCAGTTGCTGAGCAATACGTTGGTAGAGCAAGAGATTGGTCATGACGCAGCACTCGATTTCACGGGCATTTTATTCTTGTGTGAAACAATACCGGAACAGTTTAGAAGTGTACTGGGACAGTTGCCACATTACTCGACCATACAGTGCGGTGTCTGCCCCCTACTGTACGGATTGCGAGCCAATCGACAGACGTAAAAAAGCCCGGCACTGCATGACAGCCCGGGCTTTCCAGAGACGCAACCCTTAACGGGCGGCGCCGAGCTGGCCTTTTTCATCGGAGAAGACAATTTCAACCCGACGATTCTGTGCCCGCCCACGCTCGGAAGCGTTGGCGTCCACCGGGTATTCGTCGCCGTAGCCTTCGACCTGAATGCGTTTGTCGTCGATGCCCAGGTCCATCAGCACGTCCGCCACCGATTGCGCGCGGTCACGGGACAGCTTGAGGTTCTCCTGTTTGCCGCCGGTGCTGTCGGTGTAGCCCTCGATGCGCACTACACGTTTGGGGTTCAGTTGCAGGAACTGGACGATTTTCAGCACAACACGGTTGGCCGAGTTTTTCAGCTCCGCTTCACCGGTGTCGAACAGCACATCGCCGAGGGTCATCACCAGACCACGGTCGGTCTGCGTGGTGGCCAGTGCTACGATCTGTTCTTCCAGCCATTTGCCCTGTTGCTGCACGCTGAGCAACTTCGATTCACGCAAGGCCAGTTGCAGGCGCTGACGCTCCAGCTCAAGTTTGGCTGCGCGCTCCTCATTGAGCACCTGATTGGTATGCTCGCGGGCGATTTCGCTGTAGCGCTGGCTCAGGTAGGCGTAGTGCACAACATCGGAACCGCTGCCCCAATAGGTCGACAGGCGATCGGCACGAGCCAGGGACTCACCGGCGCGGATCACGTCTTTCGGCGCGATGCGCAGCACGTTGGAGTCTTCCTTGACCTTCTGAAAGTCGGCGCTGGCTTCCTGCAGAGCGGATTCGCTGTGCTGACCGGCGCAGCCGTACAGGCTGACGCAACCGACGAGGATCAGGCCACCTACAACTTTCGACTTGAGGCTCATTGGGCATCTCCCAGTTGCTTGCGCAGACGGACGATGCGGGTGTTAAGCACATTCACCTGTTCTTGACTTTTTTGCGTCAGCACTTTGGCTTCGGCCAGACGTGCATCCAGCTCGGCCTGTTCGGAGCGCATGCGCGCATTCCGGTAGGACTGGTCAGCCATGTTGCCTTTGGCGCGGTTGTACTTGGTTTCGGCCAGTTTCATTTCCGGCACTTCATCGGCGGTGGCGCCAACAGCCTTGGCCTGGGTGATGGCTTGCTCGGTCAGGCGCATTTGCTCATTGGGTGCCGGATCGGTCGCGCAACCGGCCAGGGCCAGAACGGCCACAGCCGCGAAAAGAGGTCGAATACTCACTAAGAATCCCTACTGTTTTGGGGCACTGACAGGTTGTGGCGGCTGTTGCTGCTGCGCCTTCCAGCGCTCGATATTGCGTTGCAGCGCGGCTTCCGTCAGTCCGGACGCGGGCAATTCTGTCATCTTTTTGGCCAACTGTCCGCGCAACCACGGATCGTTGCATGCCGAGTTATGCGAAACCGCGAGGAACAGCCCCGGCCGGTCGACCGGTTGCTCGAACACCAACAGGTCATTGGCCATACCCAATGCCTGTGCGGCGGCCATGCCCGAGTATCGGCCGGCGAGTACATATTCCACTTCGCCCAAGAGCAGTTTCTGTAGCGCCTGAGTGAGGTTGGCTGTCCGGGTCAGGGTCAGATTCTGCTCGGCGAAAGTGCCAAATGCCTGGGTCATACGAGACTTTTCCGACAACGCACCGACGTGACCGTGCAGGTCTTTGGCCTCGCTGTAGACCAGCGTCGAGCCTTTGCGGGTCCACACCAGATAGTCGTTTTCCAGCAACGGCGGATGGATGTAGTCGAGGTTTTCCAGCTCATTGAGGGTCAGCGGCGCGTCGGCGAGCATGTCCATGCGCCCGCTGCGCACTTCATCGAGGGCTTGCGAACGTTTGCCGGCGTAGAGCAATTCGACTTTGATGCCGAGGTCTTTGGCGACTTGTTGCAGCAGATCAGCGCTGGCACCGATCAACTGCTTGGGATTCTGCGGGTCCTGCCACAGGTACGGCGGCGCATCCGGGCTACCGGTGACGACGAGGCGCTCGCATTTGCCAGCGGCCATCGCCAACCCCGGCAACAGGGCCAACCCCAACAACCATCCGCAGCGCAGATCCATGGCAACACACTCCCACTCAAATCCGAGACAAAAAAAGCCCGACCAAAAGGTCGGGCTCTTTATAAGTGAAGCCGCTGGATTAGACCAGCTTCTCCAGCTCAGGGACGGCTTCGAACAGATCAGCCACGAGACCGTAATCGGCCACCTGGAAGATCGGCGCTTCTTCGTCCTTGTTGATCGCAACGATCACTTTGGAGTCTTTCATACCGGCCAAGTGCTGGATCGCGCCGGAGATACCGACGGCAATGTACAGCTGTGGCGCAACAATCTTGCCGGTCTGACCGACCTGCATGTCGTTCGGTACGAAACCTGCGTCGACCGCGGCGCGCGAAGCACCGACAGCAGCGCCCAGCTTGTCGGCCAGAGCGTACAGGTGTTTGAAGTTGTCGCCGTTCTGCATGCCGCGGCCGCCGGAAACGACGATCTTGGCAGCGGTCAGCTCAGGACGATCGGACTTGGCCAGTTCTTCGTTGACGAAGCTGGAAGTGCCCGCGTTGTGCGCAGCAGCAACTGCTTCAACGGCAGCCGAACCACCTTCAGCGGCAACCGGGTCGAAACCGGTAGCACGTACAGTGATCACTTTGATCGCAGCGGTCGACTGCACGGTAGCGATAGCGTTACCGGCGTAGATCGGACGCTTGAACGTGTCAGCGCTTTCGACCGAGATGATCTCGGAGATCTGGTCAACGTCCAGCTGCGCGGCAACGCGCGGCAGGATGTTTTTACCGTTGGAGGTCGCGGCAGCCAGGATGTGGCTGTAGCCAGCGCCCAGCTCTGCAACCAATGGCGCAACGTTTTCCGGCAGCTGATGCGCGTAAGCGGCATTGTCAGCGTTGAGGACTTTGCTCACGCCAGCGATTTTCGCAGCGGCTTCAGCCACGGCGCCAGCGCCTTGACCTGCAACCAGAACGTGGACGTCGCCGCCGATTTTGACCGCAGCAGCCACGGTGTTCAGTGTGGCCGGGGCCAGCAATTTGTTGTCGTGTTCAGCAATAACCAAGATAGTCATTTAGATTACCTTCGCTTCGTTTTTCAGTTTCTCGACCAATTCAGCTACCGACTTAACCTTGATGCCCGCGCTGCGTGCAGCCGGCGCTTCGACTTTCAGGGTCTTGTTGGTGGAGGCGGTGGAAACGCCCAAAGCGTCCGGAGTCAGCACTTCGAGAGGCTTCTTCTTGGCTTTCATGATGTTTGGCAGGGACGCGTAGCGCGGCTCGTTCAAACGCAGGTCGGTGGTGACGATGGCCGGCAGTTTCAGGGAAACCGTCTGCGCGCCGCCGTCGATTTCACGAGTCACGGCAACGCTGTCGCCGGAGACTTCGACTTTCGAGGCGAACGTGCCCTGACCGTAGCCGCTCAATGCAGCGAGCATCTGGCCGGTCTGGTTGTTGTCGCTGTCGATGGCCTGCTTGCCGAGGATCACCAGCTGCGGCTGTTCCTTGTCGACCACAGCCTTGAGCAGCTTGGCCACGGCGAGCGAGGTCAGATCTTCAGTGGATTCGACGAGGATGGCACGGTCGGCACCCAGAGCCAGTGCGGTACGCAGTTGCTCCTGAGCGGTGGTCGGGCCGATGGAGACGACGACGATTTCAGTCGCAACACCTTTCTCTTTCAGGCGTACGGCTTCTTCCACTGCGATTTCGCAGAACGGGTTCATCGACATCTTGACGTTGGCGAGATCGACGCCGGAATTGTCCGCCTTGACGCGAACCTTGACGTTGTAATCCACAACGCGTTTGACAGCTACAAGAACCTTCATGGATTCCTCGTTACTCTCCGGTGAAAAGAAAGTCGCCTAGGCGAACCTGG
>Ga0209070_100220_pt1 | contig 63124 bp, 85 predicted proteins | sample SynthPrep_5_END__FD_187205 | JGI IMG/M metagenome (GOLD analysis project Ga0209070, IMG submission 187205) | Synthetic microbial communities from Ohio, USA - SynthPrep_5_END_DS10_MetaG (SPAdes) (version 2) | ecosystem: Engineered > Bioreactor > Aerobic > Activated sludge | place: USA: Ohio... | reverse complement strand
CCAGAACGATTTTGCCTTGCCAGCAATGATGCGGCTGTTGATCAGGGTCTTCCGTGTCTGGTCGGGTTGGACACTCATGCGCACAAACAGAGCCGCGGCCAGTGGATCATATTTTTTGCCACCCCTACCCGCCACCCCGAGAGACAGGCCAAGTCCAAGACCGATCATTGAGAAATCCTCATATTGTAATCATTGGCCCACGCTTGGCAGTCTCGTGCCAACTGGTCGCGATTGTCGGCGGCGACGTTCCAGCGCCATGAATGGATAACCCACGGCTCATCGCGGAGCTTCACGCGCTCCATCAGTGCTGTGCATGCGGCGGGGAGAATGAGGACAGGCTGACGTGCGGCAGTCTCGCCCTTGACGACGGATGCGGCCTTGAGACGTTGCCCGGTCGTTTGGCAACCCGTAAAGCTCATGAGCAGCAGCGCGACGGCTGCGAGGATTAGCGCTCGGATAGCCATTTCTTGTCGCTTTCGTTAGGGCGGGAAAGGGTGGCGTCCTTGGCGGCTTCTTCGGCCAACCGGTCGATCACGGCCTCTGCTGCCTGTTTCGCCTTGGTGGCGTCGTCAGCGCGCTTGCTGGCTGCGGCTAGGGATTGGTCAGCGGCAGTGCGTAGTTCGCGCTCTCGGTCAAGCTGGGCCTGAAGCGCATCCCGCTCCGACTGCTGGACGTAGCCGGACAGCGCTTGGCGCCGAACATAAGGGTTGTCGATCGTCTCATTGTAGAGATGGGCAAGTGCCAGCATCGCCAGCGCGCCGACGGCCATGTAGATGTAGGTCAGGACGCTCATGGCTCCACCTTTACCGTTGTGTCAGTATCGCCCTGATCAACGGCCTGCTGGGCAATGTCGGTTTTAACCTGGGTGTTTTTCTCCCAGACAGCGCCAAACACGTAGCTGCCAATTATGCCGCCGATGAGCAGGATCAGGTTCATGGCCACGGTATCGCTGAGAGCTATCGGCCGCCCCCAGACAGCCAGGTACGTCACGAGGCCAGCAGACCAGATGAGGGCAATGATGATAATGCGGCGCCGAACCGCCCACTCCGCGGACGCTTTGTGATCCATGAAGAACTTCATCACATCAGCCTTCGAATAGCTGGGATTTCTTCGCCCAGTCGCGCCATGGGTGGAGTTCGAAATGGGGCATATCCCATGCATCAGACGTGGTCTTATCATCCCAGCCTGAAGCTGATCGCGACGGAAGCAATCAAGGAAATTGATTTCCGGGTTCTCGACAGCACGCGCGGCCGTGACGCGCAGAACCGGGCGTTCCAGACAGGCAAGAGCAAGGCGAAGTTCGGCCAGTCGGCGCACAACTATGTGCCGGCGATTGCCTTTGATCTATTCCCGTTCCCGTATGACTGGAACGACCGTAAGGCTTTCACCAAGCTTGCCGCTATCGTCATGAGGATTGCCAAGGAGAAGGGCATCCCGCTTCGCTGGGGCGGCGATTGGAACATGGACGGTGACACTTCTCAAGGTTCTTCATTGATGCGGCGCCGAAAACGGGCATCTCGTGTTCTCCTGATTGTGGTTATGGGTGCCGGGTTACGCTACCGGCCAAGCGATGGGGGCGATCTCGCCAAGGAACTGCTCGACGGTGGGCTGTGGCCGCTGGCCTGCCTGCACCTTCGCAAGCTCACCGTAAGCATAGAACCAGACGTTATCGCGCCATGCGACGAAGGCCTGAGCCTCTGCCGCCCATTTGGGTTTTGTCGACGCCGTGTAGGACGCCAGCGTCACACCATCGCGGAACTGTTTTTCGCGCGCGGTGGTGTCGACAAGATTCTGGATTGCGTTTTCGTAGTCGGTGATGGTGGGGGTTGGGGCTGATATCGCCTCGATTTCCGCGATTTCTTCGGGCGTCATTGGACGCTCTACAGTTTCGCCTGTTTCGGCGTCATGGATTATCACCATCATCCGCGAATTCCTTCTATGAAAAATTTCCCGTAAAGGAAGGATCCAGACGACGCCAAAATCCTGATTGCGTTTCGTGGCACTGCACTTTGTATGCGGTGACCTACATGGCGACCGACTCTGCCTGTTGTTGTATCAAATACTGTTTGACCGATCGCATAAGCGGCAACCGGCGCATTGAATGCTGATATCGTAACAACCCCTGATGAATCTTCGTTTCCAAGCAGCATCGAAGCTATCCCGCCATCCCCGCCAGATACCGCCGATGTCGAACCGTTGAATAGGTTATCGACAAGATTGTACCTGTAGTCCGTTGTCGCTGTTAAGAAAGTCGCTCCGTTATCTGTTGAAACTTGAACACCGGTATATCCACCGACCGACACTGCGGCTCTATGAGTGATTCTAATCGAGTAGAAGGGAGAGAGGTTGGTCACAACAGCATTAGTCCCGCTGTTTAGATCAATCGTTACGATAGGCTCCCAGCCACCTAGCAGTTGACGCACCTGCGCAGGCGTCAAATCCTCGACATCACCGGTTCCGGCCGTAAAACGCCCTTTGATCGCAGGCGCGGTGAGTTGCGACAAAAGTGTATTGCCGACAACGTTGTTTGGTGCCTTCTTGAGAAGCTTGCCGGTTGTATCTGCAAAGACCGCCAAGTCATTGACCGCAACGCCACCAGCAGGACCGACAACATCGCCAATTCCCGTGCCATCAGTTCCCTTGCGCGCCAGCAGCCGCCAATTGGCATCACTCTCGGTCGGCAAGGTTGGAGGCGCGTTGCCGGTGGTCGTTTGCCGAGCTAGCCACGTCGAGCCATTGTCGAGAACGATGTCATTCGCCTCATAAGTCGTCGCACCAGCGTAAGCGCCGCGATCCACGACGCCTGCCGTACCGGAGCGCGCGAACAGCAGCCATTGCGTGTTCTCGGTCGTCGGAAGCGTGGGCGGCGCGTTACCAGTGGTCTCCACCTTAGCGATCCATGTGGAGCCGCCGTACTGAACGATATCGCGGATCGCGTAGGCTGTACCCGCACTGTAGTTTCCCCGCCACGTTACGCCGGCAGGACCAGCGGGACCGGTAATGTAAGACGGCGCGCTCCAATCCCCCGACGTTGCCGAGTTCTTGAAATAAAGCGCAGACCGGCCATCTCCGATATCGATGACCAGCACAGCGAAACCAGCGGCGGCGCCATTATAAGCCGCCCTGCCCGCCAGGTTTGCCACAAACGCATCGTATTCGACGCCTTGGACCAGCGCTGCTTTGTTGATCGTGCTAAAGACGCCGGGACCGATACCGATCAGGAGGTCATCAGTACCAACAGAAGTTTCAGCGATGCTGGAAAGATTGCCGCCACTAAGGCTCAGCATAAGCCGCCGCATCGTCTCGACAGCCACGATCGTGGGGTTAGTCAACTCAATCTTGTAAGGCGCGTCCGTCTGAGCAGGACCGGGCCAATCATCGGCAAGCAACAGCTCCGTGTCGCTGATGATCTGCTCGATCACGATCGGGCGCCCGACGTGAATGCCGTACTTATCACCGGCCTTGATCGGCGTCAGGCCAGCAACTGCCGTCAGCCAGCCGGTACCCTCAGAAACTCACTTGATTTCGAGAACCTTGAAAAAGGTGTTTGTAGTTTGGGCGGATGCGTCTCCAGCGCTGACCTTGGCGATCTGGAGTGCAAAAGTTGTCGATGTGCGAGAGTTCGTCACCTTGTAGGCCCCAACTGCCGATATGCTGCTGCCACCAAATCCGGCGCCAGAGCCAGCGAAAACGCGAGATGTCGGGAAGACAACGGAACTGTCATTTGCGCAGATGAGGCGATAGGCGACGCCGTCGCCGCCCCCTTGAACGGCTCTGGCGACTGCGCAAACATCGAGCACGGGCTGATTGGAACCATGAGTAATTGTGAACGTCGCAACGGTGGTGAGCGTGGTAGTTGATACGGTGCCGTCAGAGCCAGACCCCGACGAGTACCCCACAACCACGCCCTGCGCGATGTTCGACGTGCCGACGATCAGGTTGCCGATATAGGCGCTGGAAATATCCACGTTGCCGAGGACACCCGACAGCGCCGAAAGCTGGTTGACCCTGACCTCATCGAGATAAAGCACACCCGATTGAAAAACGAATGGCCGCTTTATGGTGGCGTCGTCATCGCTCACCATAACGACCTGACCGGCCTTCATGATGATGCGCGTCGGGTTCGCGGGGTTCGATGGAACATCCATGAGGAACGACGATGACCGGAATTCACCATCATCGACGGCGGCCTGAATGCCGTACGTCGCCTCATAGCCGGCCGATGTTGCAACAGCCGCCCACGCGATGTTGATCGAGGCAGAGTTTCCTCCGAGTGCCGCAGTGAGGTTTTCCACTCGACCCGCTACTGCCTGTGTCTCGCTTACCGCAAGCTGCAAATCCTGAGTGAAGGATGCTCGCGCAGCGCCAAGCTCCACGGACAGCTCTGTGGCTACTTTGCGCGTGTCTTTATAGGCAACCGTCGACAGTTCCATCATGCCCGCAATAAGGCCGTCAATGGCATCCTGTGCGGTTCTGGTGCTGTTGCGCAGCCAGCCGAGAGCATCTTCAATATTCGACAGGTCGACCTCTGCGAACACCGTCTGATTGCCGGTAACGTTGGCCGATGTGACCCAAGGCGTGAAGGTCTTGAACCGGTCAGGAACGGTACGGATGGTAGCTCGCGCGTTGTAAAACACACCCGAGATCACATCCTTCGACGTCTGATATTCTACGCGCCCAAACTCATTCACAGTCTCAGGGTCTTTGCAGACATCGGTATAGATCGTCGTCTGGCCGCTGATCCGAAACTCAAGGATCACTTCGACAATCGACGGGTCTTGCGGCGGGTCCCAGGAGAACCGGAGAACTGGCGTCTGGAATCCTTCTGCACCCTCAATCATCCCGGTTTCAACCGCGAAGTCTTGTACGGTCGTCAGGATCGAAGGATTGATCGGCGGCGTCGGCGGAATGACCACCGGGCCGGGATCAATGCCGCCATCGTCGTAGATGTCCGCGCTAGTCTCAGAAAGCCGCAACGTGATGTTGAAGCTCTCGTCACACAGCCACTCGGAGATCATCCATGTCCGGCCATTCCAGACGATCCACTCGCCTTCCTGAACCTTCAGGCCAACGCGGAGGCTGACAGGCAAAGCAGCCGTGCCGCCCATGCGGTTCTGGCGGTACCGGATCGTCAGGAGGTATTGGGCGATATCCGGGTCCGTGACCTGAAGGAAATCGTTGCTGGTCTGCCGGTTGCGGCCATCCGCTGCCACATCGGCATTTGAATAGACAGGCTTCAGGCTCTGCGGGTTCCAGTTGTCCTCGATCGAAAGAAACTGGCCGGAGATATGGTTATACCGCTCGAAAGCGGACTTCCTGAACTGGTATTCGCTCGACCGACCGGTATCGAGATCATCCTTGGTGATTTCCAGCACCGGGATCTGAGGTGCACCAGCAATCACACCGGACAGGCCGCGACGGTTCAGGCCATAGCCTGCCATCGCGTCCTCAAACTCTTTCAGGACTTCGGTATGGTCGTCGGCGCCATTGACCCACAGCCCGCACTCATAAGTGGGCTTGCCAGCCTTCACGGTGTCGCAGACGTTCATCGCGACGAAGTAAGTTGCGAGATCCAGTTGACCGAGCGACTTGCCCTCACCAATCAGGGTGCGTCCGGAGTTCATCGCCCGAAGGCCGAGCTGATAGTTCAGGCGATGCACAGCCGGGTTGCGCGTGAACACCCATGTTGCAGGATCGTTGATGCGCTGCGGGCCGGAGCCACCGGCAACCGTCGAATCCTTACGAGGGTCATATCCGCGCAGACCACGCATGACCCATTCAAATTCTGGCTTGCCTTTCTCGAAAAGCGCACTGTCGTAAAGGCGCTCGACAATCACATAGCACAGGCCAGCATTGACGCTAGTGTTCTTCCACGTGTTGCCCAAAGCCGCCGTGTCAGCAACCAGCTTGGCGTCAACCGGCTGACCGGGGCGACCATCGTAGAAACGGATAGAAATCTTGTCGCTGAACCCGTCAACGTGGTAGTGCGCAGCTTCGCCGCCGACGTTGCCAACCTGGATCAACGCGCGGCGTTCACCATAGACGAAGCAGTAATCGAAAAGGCCGTCGCACCAGCCGTTGGCAAGCACAAAAACCTCGGCATTGTATTTGTTGCCCTGCCCCCACTTTGCATAATAGGTGCGCTGGCCTTTGGTCTTGCCATGGCCGAATAGGGCCTGAACGTCGATATCGCCGCCGTACTGCGTTTCACCCTGGACAGCAGTATAGGTGCGCTTCTTGGGGCGCTTGAGATAGCTGAATGCGAGGCTGGTGCCGAACGCCAATGCGCCGCCGATCAGAGTGGCGGCAAGCGTAGAGCCAGCAAATAGCGCTCCGGCAATCGCCGTCCCGATAGCGGTGAAGATCATTTGCGATTATCCGATGTGAAAGGCGGCGATAACTTCCCCGAGGCCGTAGTCCTGCCGGCCGTCCGGTGTTTTCGTGACGAAGCGTGTTCCGAGACAGATGCCGACATGCTCGGCGCCATCAGCAAGGCGAAGGATGACGAGATCGCCCAACCTCGCCTCAGCGGCGCCTTTGGACTGCTGATCCAGCTCGGCGGCGAAGAATGTCACCAGAGACTTGTGCTTGCGCCTCCTGAGCGCCCTCTGGGCACCCGCGAGGGTCTTGTAGCTGCCGAGATACTTCTTGGCAGTCTCTGCCCCTGTGAGTGCGTCAATCATCGCGCAGCCCATGAAGAAGCAATCAGCCGTGCCATATGCATACGGCTTCGCAAGCTCCGCGGTCAGCGTAGCTTCGACAATTCGGAAACGATTCATGTGGTCAGCCTTGCCTCTGGCCCCATTCCTCAGGAATGCTGGCGTTGGTGGCCACATATTCGAGGCCGGTGTCTGTGGGGCTATTGTCGAACTGCTGTTCAGCGATGGAGCGCTTAACGCCCGTGGAGCCACGCGCCGAGCGTCCCGGCGGCTGCAGATCGATTTCCATCGTCAGCGTTCGCTCGGAGCCTGATACAGCGCCCTTGTTGTAGCGCACCTGGTCAATCTCGTAGATGGACGATGCGAGGATACCCAAGACTTCGTTCGTGTTCGGCACACCGCAGAGATGGGCAATTATGACGGGGCTGTTCTGATAATCGAACTCCTCGATCCGGGCGATTGCATCTTCAGGGTCTGTGACCGGGATATTCGAGAACGTGATCGTGCGGGTCGTCACCGCCGTACCCACAGCCGACGTCATGCTGCCTATGTCCAAGAACCGATTCGGCAGATAGACAAGGCCATTGTAAACGTAAGGGCGGCCACCGCGATGATAACCGACTGTCTTGCCGGGGAGGTCGAAGCGGATCAGATCGAGACGAGCGATACGTCCCTTCTCAATCTGGGCGGCAACAACGGGGTCAAGGCTCATGACTGCCCGCCATTAATCGCGAGATTGATCTGAGACTTGCAATGCGCCCGGATCATCTGCGCCACTTCATCGCGGGTCATAAAGGATATTGACGCATTGGGAAGCGCATCGACCTCGAAAGTTTGGATGAGCTTTTTCACTTCATCCACCGTACCGAAAATCTTTCCATCGACAACGACCAGCGGATTGCCTTTTTCGTCAAAGTGGCGCCCGATTTCGTAACGAACGTGCTGCATTGCTGAATCCTCTTCGATATGGTTCGCTAGCGCCTCAACTGGGGGCCAGACCATGAAACTCAAATCAATCGATCATCTGAATTACGACCCGTCTTCGGGGTCGCTTTCCCTCAAGGGGCAAAACTCGTTAGGCAAGAAATCAACGGTTGAGATACCGGTAGAAAGCCCCGCCAAGCTCTTGTCTTACCTTGCGTCCGCGATGATGACGCACCCAGAGGTCCAAAGCGGCCTCTACGCAGACAGAATTGATGTCGTCACAACGCAGATGGGAGACAGGTTTATCGTCCGCCTCATTCTTTATTCGCTGAACATGCGTCTTGATTTTCTAATCCCACATGAGTTTCCCACTCGGCAGGCGGCAGACGAACAATCCAGTCATCTGGAGAAAGCTTTCCAGACCCTTCTCTCGCCGGGAAAGAACTTGGCGAATTAAACACGACGCTTCGGGTGGTGACAGCCTCTCCATATTCAAATCGGATCAGGTCCATGGGGTAAGCAAGGCTCATGAGAAGAATACCTCAGTCGCACTGAACGACGTTTCCCTACTGCCAAGAGATTTTGAAGCTTGGGCACTGCCGGGATCGATCAACATGACGCACGCTGGCTTTTCGAGGTGCCCCGTGCATGTGGCGTTGAAGTTCTGCGTGTCGAGCGGGTACATGATTTGAACCGTCGCAAACCCACCAGAACTCGCGACGGCGGGCTCTACGATGCGGTGAAGGGAGCGCTTCAAAACGCTGGCTCTCACCTCGACATAATCGCCGGGTGTGAAAACGAAACCGGCCGGTAGACCACCGAGATACAGCGTGTTTGCGCTAACGGACTGGAAGAACACCTGGCCGTTGAACGCACCGCCTCCGGCTTTCGTGCCGGATAGAGGCGCGCCTGTATCCATCGCGATTGGTCGAGGGCGCCAGACGTCATAACCAAGAAACGTTGTGCCTCGGGCATCTGCCTTCATCATGAACGCATCAAAAAGACCGGACTGGACCGGGAGCAGAGTTCCCGTGGAATACTTGGCAGTCCAGTACGGAGTTCCAAAAGCCTGAACTTCCGTGCGCCGGCCTTCCATGCGGTTGGCGGAAACAGGGCTGACCGGGACGAAGTCAACCTGATTCCACGGTATCGCGGGAAGTGCTATTGGATCAGGCATTCTGACTTCCTCCGTTCTGGTAGCGGTCGGAACTGTTTCTCTTGTCTTGCTTCATAATTTGGACGGTCTGGTGGGCGGTGTTCCGCATCACCCTGCCCTCCAGGTCCGGCGACAGTTCGATGACAACTCTCGACTCCCCGCCGGCTTGAGACGATGCTGACTGACCTTTGGTGTGGTCAATTACGGTCTCGTCTGGGTGCATCATCGCCCAGAACCCGCCCTTGCCATCGAGGCCGCCCGCGCGCGCGCCGGAGCCAGTGTAGCCTCCTCCATCAAAGCTTGGACGAGCAATCGGAACGGGACCGACTGCTGGAAGCTTTGCAAAGCCGCCCGTGCCACCGCCAAAGATGCTGCTGAACAAGCTGCTAAAAAGACCGCCACCACCGCCGCCGCTGGACGAAGCTTTATTGACGCTGAAAATTGCGTCGAGCAGATCGTCCTGAATGCGGCTTATCACCTTATCGAGGGCGTTCAGGGCGATATCGGCCCATTCGTCCCAACTGATTTTGCCGTCAGACATGGCCGAGCGGATGTCATCGAGAACACTACCAACCGATTCCTTATACTGGTCCATGGTGTCGATCTGGCGATCACGGGCTTCCTGCTCGGCGTCGATCTGGGTGATGAGGCTGGAGATTGCCTCTCGCTCCTGATCGGTTGCTGCGGCACCTGCCTGCCGGATCGCTGCTGCTGATCGCTTGGCGGTCTCGGTAGCGCCGACGAGGCTGAGTTCTTCCTTCAGTTCGTCAATGAGGTCCGCAACTGCTTGCCGCTCGCGCTCGTACTTCTTCGCTTCGCTGTTGGCGCTACGGCTGTTCCGCTTTGCCTCTCGCTCAGCCTCGATCTGATACAAACTCTTCGTGTTCGCAGCACGCTCGTTCTGAAGCTGCATCTCGTCTTTGAAAGGCGTCCGCTCGAAAGCATTCAGGGTATTGAGCGGCCCGAGCTGGCTCAAGATGTCCTTTGTAGCCTGAGCGTTGAGTGCAGCGGCGATATTTGCCGCTCTGGCGTATTGATCAGCGACACCCCCTACTGCTGTTGCGAGTTCATTGGCGTGACCAACAGCTTGACCTGTCATGCGAGCGAACTCAGCCGCATCGACAGAGGCCTTGTAGGCGTCTCTCTGTACGGACTGCAGCTCCGGCGACAGCTTCGCTCCTGAATTGGCCGCGTCAGTCAGCGAATCCCCGAGGCGCATCGCGGCTTGTGCAATTTCAACCGGGCCTTGAGCGTTGGAGAGATCGTCCATCGCCTGGGTGACTTTGCGACCTTGCTCAGCAGTAAGGCCGAACTCATTCGCTAGGTTCTGGACTTCGGCAGCATAAGCGTCAAATCCGTCTGTCTGCATTCGTGGCAACTTCGCCAACAGATCGAACTTTTCTATAGACTGATCTAGCGGCTGAATTGTTCCTTCCAAGGCGGATTTAACGTCACCCATGGCCTTGGCAAAATCGAGTTCAGCAATCTTCCTAAGCGCGTCGTAAACCCGGCTGGCGCCCTCGGCCTGCGCTCCGAACTTCTCCACCAAGTCGGATGCAGAAAGCAACGAGTTAGCGACAGCTTCGGCATAGCTGTCTGTGGCTTTTGCCAAGCGCGACATTGAATTCTCTAGGGTATCCGAGTTTTCGGACGCGGTGAGAAAGTTCGCCGCCAGTGGGAGCAAAGCCCCTGCCGCCGCGCCGGCCAATATCCCGATAGGTCCAAGCCCCAGAGCCAAATCTGGCAACTGGATTGCGATCGCCTGAAGCCAGTCGCCGGTTACTGACGCCTGCTGCGCGACCTGGCTCAGTTGCATTGATGTCAACCGTCTGAACAAGATTGCCGCCGATACGGCCTTCCGTTACCGATGGAAACTTGCTATTGTCCTGATTGTCCATTTTGGACACCTTTCATTTTAACGGGTGATTGGTTCGAAAGAGCGGGACGGTTTCTCAGGCCGGTGTCCCGCTCTTTTCGTTTTCAAGGGCTCCTTCAAGCAGCACGATGATCTCTGCCGTGAGGGTGCGCCTGTTCCGTTCTGCAGACTCCTTAACTTTGGTCTTCAAGTCGTCTGGCATTCGGAAATTCACTTGCTTTTCAGCTTTCAATTTCCCTATCTCCATTCATAGCTACTCGCTACGTTTTTATACATAGCGAGTCGCGAGGATTGATGCAATAGCAAAACATAGCTACTCGCTATTTTTATGAAGCGGAGTGCTGAGATGAAAAAAGCCTACCCCAGCGACAAGCAAGATCAGTACATGATCCGGTTCCCTGACGGCATGCGGGACCGCATCAAAGAGGCTGCCGAAGATGCCGGACGATCGATGAACCAAGAAATCGTTGCTCGCCTCGAAAGCAGCTTCGATCTCAGTATGAGCGACAAAGAGCGGCTCGCGTTCTTCGAAGACATGTACGAGCAGAACAACCGAGAGCGAAATGAACTCATCGACACGATCAACAAGCAAGACCTGATCGTGCAGCAGATGAAACGAGAGCACCGGACGCTTGTGCTGCTCGCCAGATCAATATCGCATATGCTTTTGGCAGACGAAGCTGTACCAGCCCAGATTAAGGCGATGGCTCAGTTGCTCGACCAGATCGAAGAGGACAATGAGGCAGACAGGTCGGAAGAACTGGAAAAGCAGCCCTGGGAATACGAATGAAAAAGGCGACCCCGAAAGATCGCCCTGACTTGCCATGACTGGCCTTAACTCACCAGACCATGCCTCGCCTTGCCTGCCAAGCCCGCTTCCGCGCCCGAGGTTGATTTGAGAACTCTCGGCGTAACTCAATGCCTGCACCATGCCATCAGGTGAAGGGCTTTGCAAGTCTCCCAAAGACTGACTCGACTCCCGATTGCATCCGTGCTCCTTTTCGCTTGCCAAGCCAAAGGAGTAATGCATGGATACCAAAGTTCTGCCGGATGGCAGCGTTGAGTTTCAAGTCGGATCAGAGCGCGAGGCGATAAGGTCGGAAGTAGCGAGCGCGTTTATTTCCAATCTTCTTGCGAAGATGCAGAATCACTCAAAGCAAACCGGTGATTTCACCCCGCTCGGAGGAGCCGTGATCTACCCTGACGCCATAACTATCGAGATCGACCAAGAAACAGGAGACCCACGTTTACGCTTGGGGTTCGGTAAAGCACTTCTAGTGATGTCTTTACCGAAGGGAGAAATGAAAAAGCTGGCTGAAGCTATTTCGAAGGTTTGACGACCCTAGCCACGAAGGATTCGTAGCTTTCCTTCTTCGGGTCAAAAATCGGGACATCTTTTCGTGTCTCGGCGTTCATATCCATCTCCTAAAACAGTTGAGGCGGCCGAAGCCGCCTTTTCATCTAGTCTGCCTCCCGCTCCATCGGCGGAATGCTCAAAGGCTCTTTCCCCGAGTTGAAACCTGACAGATAAGCCGCCGCCATCTTCCGAATAAGCCGAAACTCCCAAGGCTGGAGCGCGAGGTCATTTGCTGCTGCGAAGGCTACCAGCTCCTGCCAGTCAGGCGTTCCAAGGCCCATGCCGTTTGAACGGATCGGACCGAGTTCTTTCAAGGCATCAAGCAGATACTCCCCCGCTTCCAAATCAGGCATTGGCGGGGTGACGCCTGAGACGAGGTATTTCTGCCCCCGGCTCATCTTCTCGTTCGTGATCGTAGACGCCAGCCAGCCGAGTTGCTGGGCAGCCAAGACTAGCTGGCGCTCTCGTTTCCCAGGATAGCCGCCCGGTCGGTAGCGAAGTCCCTCACCTGCTCGACAAAGGATTTCTGCGCCCGATTGCCGTTGACTACCTGCAGGTTCAGGAACCACTCGACGTCATCAGGTGCTTTCGCTGCCTTGTTGCCGCGGCTAATGTTCTCGAAGCCGACGACCAGAGGCGCGAAGTCCTTCACGAGGTTGGCATGGATGGATTCGACCGTGACAGGCTCGCCGGCCGATCGATCTTCTTTCATGCGCGCGCGCTGGCTTTCGAGGATGGATGTTTGACCCGTCGCCCCCTCGATGCCGAGAACGAGAACCCGACAGGGCTTCGTCTTGTCGTCCTCGTCAAAGAGAAGTTTGCCCGTGCCGGGGTGCTTCAGGTGAAGCGCGCGCGGCTTCTCGGATGCCTTACGGCTGTCGAATTGCGAAAAATCCATCAGGGAGCCTCTGCGACAACGCTGTCATAGTTTGCACGGATGCTGAACGTGTATCCGGCATAGCTGGTCGTGGACCGCTCATTGCGCTGCCAGTCGTGGCAAATGCCCGTGATGTATTCCACATCGCCGCTGGCGCCAGGCTCCACGATCTTGAACGAGTAGAGGTTATGCGGGCCTTCCTTGGCCGCCGCCTTAACAGCCGCCTGCCCTGCATCGCCTTTGATCTCGCGCATGGAGATGGCCGTGGCGGAGCCAGTCTTGGCACCCTTGGCGCCCATGATCCAGCCGCTTTCCAGATCCGGCACGTCAATGATGGCGTTCGTGCCGCCGACCGGCCCGATGGATTGGATATGCCTTCATAGCATCGACAGTGAGGTAGCCAGCCATTGGTCAATCCTGTTCTGTATGGTAGAAATGACGAACCCGCCGAACGTTGGAGCGCTCAAAGCGGGTTCTAACCAAGCCCAACCTTTGGAGAGGTCAAGATGGCTAGTTCACGTTTATGCTCGATTCCCGAATGCAGCAACCCGCATCAAGCCCGTGGCTTTTGCGATCAGCATTATCGTCGCCTATTGAAGAATGGCGACCCTACGATTGCGCGGCGCCCATTTATCAAAGCTCCTTGCGCCGCCCCCGGCTGCACCAAAGATGCAGAGTGCAAGGGGTATTGCAAAAGCCACTATTACCGCTGGCAACACCATGGCGACCCTTTAGGCGGCAAGGCCGCGCAGGGGGAAGCGCTCAGATGGCTAGAGGCGCATGTGGGACACGAAGGTGATGAATGCCTTATATGGCCCTACCGAGAACGACAGAACGGCTATGGCGAGGTTGTTCTTCCAGATAGGCGGATAGCCGCCAACCGTCTTATGTGCACCATGGCCCACGGCGAGCCTCCCGATCCGTCTTACGATTCCGCCCACTCTTGTGGGAATGGCAAGAACGGCTGCGTTCACCCTAAGCACCTACGCTGGGCGACCAGAGGCGAAAACGAAATGGACAAAGTGGCCCACGGCCGGTCCAACAGAGGCGACCGGCACGGTATGTCAAAGCTCGCTACGGAAGACGTCCTGCGCATTCGGTCGCTCAAGGGCATCCGAACACAACATGAGATTGCCGAGGAGTATGGCATAGTCAGGCAGACCGTATCCTCCATTCACCGTGGCACGCTTTGGGGCTGGCTATAAACCGATCGATCACCAAAGACCCTCGCTGACGGGCGGCTGTCTTCTGCGGCTCAGTCGTGCCATCCGGGAAGACATAACCGGCGGCTTCGGCATAAGCCGTAAAACCTTCATTGGTGCCGTATCCAGCCATCAGACCAGAACCTCAAGGTTCGTTGCTGTTGTTCCGGCAGAATGAATGCGGGTTACAGCCACAAGGATGGTCTCTCCGGCATCGATGTACGTGTTGCGGAGAACGCCTTCATTGTTGCGGAACCGGAGTGTTCCAGCGGCTCCATCGGGGCGGCAGCGAATGGCGCGGCCGGGTTCTGCCAGATCGGTGGTGTCGTTCGGTGTAACCGGAACAAGATCGGAGGCGACGTTCACGCCGCGATTGAAGGGGTTCGTTGCCATGTCGATCTCCGTTGGTAAGGTTTCCCCGGCAGTTGCCCGCCGGGGTAGTGATCACTCGGCCAGCTTGGCGTCGATCAGAGCCTTAAGCTTCGCATCGGAGATGTTCTTGGCGTAATCCAAGCCCAGCTCATCAGCCTGCTTTTTCAGTTCTTCTCGGTCCAGTTTCTCGCCAGCGTCGACTGCCTCGCCGTCGAACTCGAACCAGCCGGTGCCCTTGGACACCTTCAGTTCAACCTCGGAGATTTCGACCTCGACGGTTTCGCCCGGCTCAACCAGAACCGGTCCGACGATGGAGTGAAGGCCGCGCGGCCCCTTGGAGATGTTCGTCGCTTTCATGTTCGTCTCTCCTTAAATCCCATCCAAATATCTCACTGCCTTCGGCCGGCGGATATCGACGCCACCGACACGGAAGATGCCGGGAACATCGAACTTGATCGGTCCGGTCTGCCAGGGCTGCATGAAGCGGAAGGGCATCGGCAGATGCATCTTCAGGACTTCAGGCGAGCGACGGTAGGCAACCATTCGCTTGGTGCCGCCTGCGCCAGCAGTGTCGAGGTAGCCGAACACGCCGCGGATGGTGAGCGCCTGACCCGTGGTGCGGGTGTAGATGTTGTTGCGCTCGACCCATTCAAGGATCGTGGTCTGGTTCACCGCGTCGATGCGACGGGTGGAGAGGTCCAGCAGCACAGAGTACGGCAGGAGGATGGTATCCGCGATCTCGGCGCCAAGCGTGCCGGTGAAGATGCCGGTGAGCTGGCCGTTGATGTCGCGAAGCACCTGATCGGGGGTCTTGCTGGCGAAGGTCGTTGCCGACCCAGTGCCGTCAGCCGGCGCCGTTGTGGCGGTCGGGGTGGACGAGTTGACGAGACCGGTGAGGCCCTTCGCAGTATCCCCAACAAAGGCAACAGCGTCGATCTTCTCTTCCGCAATGCGGCGAGCAAGTGTCGCCTTGTCGGAGGAGAGGTTCATGCCGAGCAGCTGGGCCGTGCCGAGTTCTTCCAGGGTGTAGCCATAGCCGATGGCGGCCATGCTGACACTGGTTTCGAACTTTTCACGGGTCAGCTCGACCTTCGGCACGTCCTGCGCGTTGCCGTTGAACCATTCCGCCTTGCCGACACCATCCATGGAGAAGTAGGTGACGGACTGGATCCATTCCGGCGCCGACGTGTCGACCGGGATCAGCGATGCGTACTGGATTTCCTGGTAGCGCATCGCGTAGGCGGTGGGCTCGATGAGCGAAGCCTGCCGGATGAGAAAGCTCATCGCGACCTGCTGAGCGTCGTTCATATGCATGTTCATTGAGATCGCTCCTGTTAGCCGAGACGCAGCACTGCGAGACCGGCACCAGACGTGCTGGTGTCCCACTGTGCGCCTGCGATGAGGGTGTTGGAGGTCGACGTCTTGGAAAGAACGCCGGTAGCCGGGGTGTAGTAGACGGGGTCACCGACGGCCACGGCTTCGGAGGCCTGCACGACGATGACGCCCTTCTTGATGACGGCGACATTGTCATACTGCTCGTACTTGCCGGTCGGGCGGGTTGTATCGAGGACAGCGATACCGGCGAACTTGACGGTCGCTTCCGAGTCCACAACCTGGTTATCGAGCGTGCCCTGCACGCAAACCTTGCCGAAGCCGATACCCTCGACATCTTCCGCAATGCGGGTAACGATGTCGTTCGGCTCCATGTTGGGGATCATGCCCTCAACCCAGCGGGCGTGAGTGGCTGCGTAGGTGGTCTGGATCGCAGGCATTATGCGGCCCCCTTCTGGTTAGAGCCCATCCACGCCGACGTGAGATGATCGGTCATGGCCTTGTGGGCCGTGCTGATGGTGTTGGTGTCGGTCTGCTTGACGCCATCCTTGAGGACCTGCGCAAAGGGATCGGCCGGCTTGACGTCCTTGGCAATCGCCCGGAACATGCCGGTGATCATGTCGTCGGATGCATCCTTGACCATCTCGTCGCCGAGCTTGGACTTGACTGCGGCGCGGCGAAGATCGGCGTCGGAGCCCTTGATCTCGATCTTGCTGTCGATCGCCGTGACGACTTGAACAAGGGTGGCGCGATCAGCAACCAGACGGTCAAGGTCTTCCGGCTTGATCTGGCCGTCCTTGAGCTTCTGGTTCTCGGCCTTGAGGGTGCCGATCTCCTGATCCTTGGCAGCCAGCGCCGCCGTGTGGGCGTTGTTGGCATCAACGAGTTTCGCCGCGGAAGATTCCAGGTCCTTCTGCAGCTTTGCGATAGCCTGGGCGCCCTGATCGGTCGTCTGAACCGACAGTCCGTCCACGACCACAGTTCGAAGTGCTTCAGTCATGTCGACTGTCTCCTTGTCAGTGGTGATAATCGGGGCGGCGCCCCACTTGATCGCACTGTCACCAATGCGAAGCTCTTCCCCGCCGCGTGCCCTGTCGACAATCGCAACGTGATTCATTTTGAAATCGGACATGATGGCGTCGAACTGCTCGCCCGATGGCGTCACACCATCAGCAAACCTGATCTCGGCGCTATAGCCCATGGAAAGCTCGCGCTTGCCGTCCTCAACAGCCTTCAGCGCCTTGGCATCGCGAAGCATCATGGGGACGCGGACGAATTCGCCATCTCGCAGAACGTCGTCGCCCACCTCGCCAACAGCAAGGTCTTTCCATGTCTCGGCATTCACGCCGTTCTTGGGGTGATCGATGGTGACAGGCACACCGGCATAGCTGGCGATGGCGTCCTTCTTGAACACTTCGCTTTCGGGTCGGTAGACCCGCACGATGGCTTTGTCGTTCATGCCTACCTCGGAGCCGAGATAAAGCTGAACGTTGTCTGCACGGGCCACCTTGGCCGAAAGCACGCCATAGCCGTCTGCCGTCCGACGGATAGCCCCGTCGAGCGCAAGTCGATCAGTGAATTGCATTGGTTCAGTCCTCGCGTAGTTCTTCGAATATCTCGGGACCGAGAATGATCTTGCCCTGATACGGATCGACCTTAGACAGATCGATGTCGCCGCCAATCTGAATGGAAATGTGAGGCTGGTACTCCGGCCAATCCCAAGACGCACCGCGCTCGACAATCTCAGCATGGCGCCAGCGAAGCTCCGATGCGGTGATCAGCAAAGCCTTGTATTTGCCATCATCTCCGAGCGCTTCCATCTGGCGCGGGCCGCCTGCACTGATCTCCAGCTTAGGCGACCAGCTTTCACCCACTGCAAACCAGTCAACCGGCTCGCGTGAGTAAGCGATGGTCACATGAAGGTCAGGCACGATGTCTGTGAAGCCCTGCCCTTCGGCCCACTTCACGATGTCGGCACGGTTCAGCACGTCACGGCGCACATAGAGCGTCCTTGGAGCGGCATCGTTCGCTGCCTGCTGCATCCGGGTCACATTGTTGCTGTTCGCTGCCTGCGTGGCTGCTGCGGCAGCAAGCTCTTCTTCGGTTGGGTCTTGCTCTTCGATGCCGCCGAACTCATCAACGGCATCCTCAAGACCTGGCAGAACGCCATCCTCAACCAGTCGATTGAGATCGACAACTGCTCTAGGCGCTGGCTTAGTGCCTTGCTGCGCGAGCTTGGTCACGGTCGGCGGCTTCTCGCTTTCGACCTGACGTTCAAAATCTTCGGCTGGGACATTGGCGACACGGACTGCTTGCACCTGCTGGTGCTTAGACATCCCAGCTTGTTCAGCGACTTCTCTTTGCGAGAGGTTGGTATGGGTGCCCACACCATGCTGGTTATTCCCAGTACCGTCTATTTGCTTGAGCAATTCACCTGCCCGACGAATGGCGCGATCCCGGATGCGGGTGGCCATCTTCATCAGTTCGTCGTCTTTGGACTGCTTGGCGTAGGAAGCCAGCGCCTCCATCTTGTCGCCCCAAGTCATGCATTCATCGAGCGAAACGCAGTTGGCCAAAGCCGTTTTCGCGTTCTCGTAACTGGCCGGAAGTTTGGCGCTCGAAGGGGTGATCGTGGATGGCAGCATGTTCATTCCGCCGCCTCGCTCATCTCCGGGCACAGGGCGTCGGCGTTCCCAACTTTGGCCGCTGCAGCCAATGTTTCGAGGAGGCGCTTCACCGGCCCGCGAACGGGACGGCCATTTTCCATGTGGGCAACGCTGGAGCGATCAACTCCCAGGAAACGCGCAAGACGGTCCTGTTTCCAGTTGATGCTCTGCCGCAGGGCTTTGATGTCGAGTTCGTTTTCCATGGGGGCATTATGTGCATAACGCACACCGCTTCGTCAAGTCGAAACGCACACCAATTTCGTGCTTTTTGCACATCATGACATTTGATGATCGCCCAGAGCCTGCAAAACGGCTCGAAGAAGCCAGAATTGCGAGAGGGTTTAAGGAGGCGAAAGCCGCCGCGAACTATTTCGGCTGGAAGTACGACAGCTATGCTCAGCATGAAAACGGCACCAGAGGTATAACGCGCGCGGCAGCTCGTTACGCAAAGGCGTACCGTGTCAGTGAGGGCTGGCTACTGACTGGCGAGGGGGCCGGTCCCAAAGGCAAAGTGGAGAGTGAGGAGCTTGTTCCAGTTTCAACGCCCATTGGATCCGTCAAAGTTTCCGGAAAGGTGGCCGCGAATAGCTGGATGAGCGTTGACGATATGGACTTCGGATATGAAGACGAGGAATTCGTACCGAGCGTGGGCGGATATCCTGTCGAGTGGCAATTTGCTCTCAAGATTGAGGGAAACTGCCTGAACAAGATTGCCGCCCATGGCGATCGGCTCGTCTGCCTCAACGTCATCATGGCGCGTGTCGACATCATGCCGGACGATCTGGTCGTTGTGGAAAGAAGCCGATTCGAGGGGCAGATGATTGAGCGAACAGCAAAGCGTGTTCGTCAGGCCGCTTCCGGCTTTGAGCTATGGCCAGAAAGCACTGATCCAGCCCATCAAGAGCCAATCATTCTCAACGAGAAGAACCTTGGCGAAAGCATCCGTGTAATCGGAAAGGTTCTCTGGATATTGAGGAAGCCATGAAGCGCCCCCAGCCTCCCCGCGAACGAGCAGCGCGCGCCCTTTGCCGCCTTAGCGACGTGCCGGAAAACACGAGGTTCAATGATAGGCCGATGTGGGAGAGCTTCTTGCCAGAGGTGGATGCAGTGATCGAGGCGGCGCTGGGCGCAGAAGAGCTTGAGCTGATGAAACGGGACGAGGTGAAGAAGCAGTGAGCAACCATCCATACCCTTGGCTAACGCCTCAGGTTTTTCATGAGTTTGCGACGGATACCGGGCTGACTTACGTTTGCATGAAATGCAACACTCTCCCGAAAATGCCGTATATTGACGTTGGAGACGAGGGTTTCATTCCGCGGTCGAGTTCGTACACTTCTACCCCTGAGGGGTTGGTGAATATGAGCCAGAGCCGCCACATTCCATGCGTTCGTGTATTATGCACACACTGCGGCCATATCGACCTCTATTCCATGTTCTCGATAGATCAGTGGTGGCAGAGAAGAGCGAGGATGCAACAGCCCCAATTAGGTGGCTTATTTGGGCTAGGGGGTCCACAGAATGGCGGCTGAGATCCACAATCTACATGGGGATGCCGGTCAGATATCTCCGCCCTTGCAACAAGGTGGTGGAGGTGGCACATTTGAGGGTATGGAAGTTGTAGACGCCAAAATCGCTGCCGCCGAAGCTAGGACCGATACGAAGTTTGCAGAACTTCTCGGCGAACTGAAGCTTATCAATCAGCGAATGGAGCATGTCGAGCGATCAACCTCTGGGATGAGGTCAACCGTCATAGGGACCGGCATAGGTGTGGTGGCCGTTGTGATCGCGATCATGGCTTACGGCGCCCAGTGGTTTGGTTTGGGCATGGATGCCCAACAAGTTGCTGAACGAGCCGCCCAGTCATCCTCTCAGCGTATTCAGCCGCAAATCGACGGGCTGTCATCAAGCAACACCGAGTTGAATGCAAAGATCGACACGCTTCTACGCGCGCTGAACGACCGAATGATGGGAAGCGGCAGAGAAGCACCTGCTCCATACAAAAACCCGAATAACTGAGACCCGCTCCGGCGGGTTTCCCGTTAACCCGACCTTAACCGCAGTGCCGCACTATGAACCCACGCAGCCCCAGAAACCTGCGTGTACGACTGTGTATCGCGTATCGTGAAGGGACCCGCCGCTAATGGCGGGTTTCTTTTTGCTCACGCGCTGCCAGATATCGAATACTCATAGTTTGCGGTAAGCTTCCGTCGCCAGCCATTCGGCGGTGGCCAGGACACGCCCCACTTTGCAAGCTGCGCCGCTTTCCACGCGCCTTTCGGGGTCTTGGCTGCTTCGATTTCCTCGTTTGAGACAGCGGCCGTGATCGTATCCAGTGGTGAGGCCGTCATCTTCATTTTCTTTGATGCTTTTGCTCTGTCTTTGGAATGGTATTCCAAGAATTCTTCCATCCGCTTCAAAAGTGCTGGCCCCTTCATGACGTGGAAGTTTATTCCGCCGAATTTCTTCAGCGCCTTTTCAGAGAAGCTTTCAGCGACACAGAGCGCCAGCCAGTATTCGTTCATTCCGCTTTCGTCAGGCTTCCCGCGCATGGCTTTCAGGTATGCAGCGCATCGCGGCGTCTTGCTCAGATCCATCATGGGTACGTATCCTTCTACCTATCCACATTCTCTGTAATTCCTTTGTTTCTCCGGTCTTCCAGCCGGTTCAGACCTTAGGAAACGCACAGAAATCCCTAGCCGACCGAGCAAACCTCGACCGCCGGGTTCCTGTGCATTGGACTTCCATCTCGGACGAGCCTTGAGGTATCCACACATCCACGGCACGCCATATGTCGGCGCGTTGCCTGTCCGCTTCATGCTGCATTTTTATTGGCTCAGGAGCCTCATGCGCCGGGGTGCAGTCCCATGTCGTTGCGCCTTCCCTCTGGATTTTTCATTGGATGCCCAGACACCCTATGCGGTCCCTACCTACGACTTGACCCAACGAGACGGCACCACCGCAACCCTACTGCACGAACTCTCCAGACGTATCCGGCAAGCCGTGAGGCCATCCCTATTCGGGGTAGGCTCCCGTGAGTGTGAGAGCGAGGAATTGCACCCGGTCGCCCATCACTTGGCGACAGTCATAACTCCACGATTCGGTTTCCGTCAATCAAAATGTGCTTTTTGCACTTTTACTGTTGACAACTCAGTGTGCGTATTGCACATTCATTTCCAACAGCAGCGACGAAGAAGCACCAACACCCGCCGATCTCGCTGCCACCACAAGAACCGGAGATCAGCGATGAAAAATGCAGTCGAGCACGTAGAGATTTGTTTCCCCACAGACTTTTGGAAGAACCGAGAAAAAGTGGTGGCGCATGCCGACGCAATGAACGCTCCGGTCAAGGTGGTTCAGGATGCTCCGTACATTGGCTACCGGATAATGATGGCCGATGAACAAACTGATCTTCCCGTCATACATCTCACTTCTCTTGCCGCCTGATCGCATTCGGCATCCGTCTCCGGGCGGATCTCCAATTCGATCTCAACCACTGAGGATGAGCAAATGAGCCACTCAATCGAAAGCCACCTGAACGCATTGAAGGCCGCATCTGATCGCGCATCCGGCACGATGAGGCAGCAGGCATCGGCAGAAACAAACCGTGAAGCTTATCGCGCTCTCATGGCTGATTGTTTCGCGACGTTTGAGGCGCTTGCTTATGAGCTTGGCGGCGACGGCGCTTACATCAGCGACGAATACACCGGCGCGACTGGCAAGGGCGGATTCGTCGACAGCGTGTTCCTTGATTTGGTCGAGGCTGAGAACGGCAAGCCCGCTCCAGTCGTCTACAGCGCCCGCCGTCCTTCCGAAGGCAACATCACCCACGCCGCTCAAGGCCTTTATGTTCAAGGAGCAACGCTGTGAGCAAGTCCATCCAAGAGCGCATGGAAGAGTTTCGCTCGCGCCCACGCCAGACAAAGCAGCAGATCATGCAGGAACTGCTCGATGCTGGCGTAGTCCGCCCTGAGTGCGTGGATGAATTCAAACGTCAGATTGCTCTTGCAGCCGACGACAATCTCTCCGTCCAAGTCGCCTACAACGCGATGCGCAACAGCTTCAACCCCATCGTCCACGGCGCCGTCATCGGTCGTCGGGAAGCGGCGGAGTGATGACTATGAGCGAACGCGCAAAGACAGACGGCGGCCCCGCTTTCCCAATCGAGGTTCTGCACGAAAAGGGCATGTCACACCGCGATTATGCGGCGATCCATGCAGATCAGCCAGGCATTGCCGAGATCGTCTCTATGGCCGGTTTCACCTATTCGGCCGGTCAGGTCTGGTCTGGACCTTCGCACCTCTGGCGAGATGGCTGGGTGCTTTACCACTGGCACGGCGTCAAGGTTCCGGCCCACTGGATAGAAAACCGGGAAACGCTTGATCCCAACGAAGTCATTCGTGCTGAGAATGTTGAACAGCGCGCGGCTGGCGCAGCAATAATCGGATGGCCGAGAATGCTGTCTGTTCTCAAGGCCAAGGTCATCAACGACAGCGGCAATGGCGATATCGGACAGCTTATCGAGCTGACGCTTCCTGGTCTTCCTGAACCGGGCCGCTTTCTGAAAGCCGAATGCCCGAGAAACGGCATCATCGTTGAAGGCGTCCCCCGCATCTCTGACATAGACGGATTGCCAATCGATACCGCTCTTGCCGCGCAGGCTTGGCGGATTGGCGATCCGCAATCCGAATACATGCATCCGCCGCGCAGAACTTAACCAGCAAGAGGAAATACGACAATGAAACAAGTAGTAGGACAGCAGGGCGAAGTTCGTATCATCAAGATTGATGCACTCCCCGAAGGCATGCAGACGAAACCCGCACAGCGCGTTACCAAGGGCTTTGTCATCTCCCACAGCGAAAGCGGCCACCATCATTGTGTGACAGGCGGCGATATCATGGAGCGCATCGATAACGTGCCGGCCGGTATGCAGAAGTTCTATGCGATCATCGAAAATCCTGAGGAATTCGTTCAGGACGCCTCCAATCCCCACGGTGGCTACAAGCTCGATCCCGGTATCTACGAGTTCCGGGTGTCGCGTGAATTCGACCCGTTCTCCGAAATGGCCCGCCGCGTTGCGGACTGATCGCTTCGGTTTCCGCACCTCCGGGTGCGGTTTCCCAAACGATCAATCACTCCGGCTTTGTCAGAGTAACCCGAGATATAAAGGGGCAGGAAATGGCAGGAATAATTACAAAATCTCAAGTCGTTGCCGACGTCCCTGATACATGGGCGCGCCAGTACGACGCCAGAGTTTACCGTGTTCCGGAAGAGCACAAAGAAATCACCGCTAAGCTTCGTGGCCTTCCAAAAGGTTTCACTGCTGAGCAGGTGGAAGAGATTATCGGCAATAAAAGCTGGACGCGAATCCTCTGCGAGGAATGCGAAGAAGAAGTCGATGCGGTAGCTGAGTTCAAGTCGGGCGAACGATTTGTTCACGTCTGCGAAGTGTGCATCCGCAAGGCTGGCATTGCAATCCGCGCCGCCCGAAAGGCTGGTGCGTGATGCCCTCCGCTTTCTCCACCACCAACACACCAGATGTGGATGACTTCGAGGTCATCTACATCACGCTCGGCAACTGCATAAAGAAGGCCGAGGCTTCGAACCGGTCTTTCAAACGCCAGTTTCGCGCCGTCATCGCCGTGATGCTGACTGTTTGCAGCGTCTCCGCGTCGTGGGCCTTCATCGGCCTCCCGAAATACCAGCGCATGGCGCTTATCCAGCAGGAGCAACTCGCATGGGCAAAGTAGCAGAACTGCATTCTGAGGCCGAACGTCTTGGATCGATCACCGATCGCCTTGTCCATCGCCTCAACCCTGAGGGGTTCATAGAATTTCAACTTCGCCAGACCGTCAACGATGCCATCAAGGAACTTGGGCGCGAGAAGGTCATGGAAATCATCAAGGAGGCAGCGGAATGACCTATCTCTATCTCGATATCGAAACCATCCCCGCCCAAACCGATGCTGCGAAAGAGCGCGTTGCCTCAACGGTCAAGCCGCCGGCCCAGATGAAGAAGGCCGACACAATCGCGGCGTGGGAAAAAGAACAGAAGGCAGCGGCCGTGGAGGAAGCGATTGCCAAAACCAGCTTTGACGGCGGCATGGGCCATGTTTGCTGCATCGGCTTTGCCATCAATGACGGCCATATCCATTCGGAGAGCGTGAAAACGCTGCTGGAAGAGCGGACGGCCATTGAGGCTTTCATCGAGGTGGTGGACATCAGCCGCCAGAATGGCTGGGAAACCATTCAGATAGTCGGCCATTTCGTAGCCGGTTTCGATCTCCGCTTCCTTACTCAGCGAGCAATCGTCCTTGGCGTCCGTCTTCCTGATTGGTGGCCGCGCGATCCTAAGCCGTGGTCGAACGAGGTTTTTGACACAATGGTCGCGTGGGCCGGCGCAAAGGGAAGCGTAAGCCTAGATGCGCTGTGCTTTTCTCTTGGCCTCGAAGGCAAGGGCGACGTTGACGGCTCCATGGTCGCTCAGATGTGGGCTGACGGGAAGCATGATGAGATCGGCTCTTATTGCCGCGATGACGTGGCGCGCGTCCGCAGGGTTCATCAGAAGATGCTGGCCGCTCTCGGGGAGGCCGCATAATGGAGAACACCGAACTCTGGGATAAACTCGGCAAGACCGATCCAGCCCATACAAAGGCTTTCACACGTGGCGGAGGGTTCAAGGGTACGGCTATCAAGCCGATGTTTTCCTATCGCCGTATGACAGAGGAATTTGGCCCGTGCGGGATAGGCTGGGGCGTTGGGGAGCCTTCATTCCAGGTCGTGCCAGCCGGTGAAGAGATACTCGTCTTTTGCACCGTCGCAGTTTGGCACGGCAAGCCAGAACGACTGGTCTACGGCGTTGGCGGCGACAAAGCTGTTGTGAAGCAGTCAAGCGGCTTACGTAGCGATGACGAGGCTTTTAAAAAGGCGTTCACCGACGCTGTCACTAACGGCCTGAAGCTGATCGGGGTTGGTGCCGACGTGCATATGGGCATGTTTGACGACAGCAAATATGTCAACTCCATGCGGGAAGAGTTCTCTGGTCAGCAGCAAAACCAGAATAACCAACCCAATCAGACGAACAGCGACACCCCGCAGAAGCCCAGCGCCGCGCACCAGAAGCGCCAGTTGGATGAAATCGAGAAAGAGCTTCTCGACTGCCATTCGGTGATCACCGTCAATGCGTGCGCCGAGACGTGGAAGCACATCGCCAATCGGGACGGCTGGTCGCGAGACTACAAGCAAGCAGCATCGGAAAAATTTGAAACGCGCCGCAAGGCCGTGCAGGAGGCCGCATGACCACGAGATACGACGCAGTTGCAGTTCGCCGTTACAAGGATCGCGACGGCAACGAGAAAAGCCAGTTCACGACAATCGGAACGGCATGGCCCATGCGCGACAAGGACGGTTTTACCGTTCGCCTCAACGCTGTCCCAGCGCCCACAGATGGGGAGTTCGTGGTTTTGCTGATGCCACCTCGCCAGAAGGACGAAAACCGCTCCAGCAGGCAATCTCGTGGCGATGCGGGGCAAGGCCGGAACGCAAACTTCTCGAATGACATGGACGACGATATCCCGTTCGCACCGGAGTGGCGCTAATGGGCACCGTCAACCGATCAATCCAGAGCGACTACGACAGGGATATGGCGGCCAAGCTTGTCTCTAATCGCCCCTACCCATTCACGCTCACCATCACCGATGGCAAGCACCGTTCCACAGCGCAGAACCGACTGCAGCATATGTGGATGAAAGAAATCTCCGAGCAGAAGGGCGACATCACGCCGTCAGAGGCACGCGCTTACTGCAAGCTGACCATAGGCGTTCCGATCCTCCGCGAGCAGAACGAGGCCTTCCGGCTGCGTTATGACGAAATCCTCAAGCCTCTATCATACGAGCAGAAGCTTGCAATCATGTCCGAGCCGCTCAACCTGCCCGTCACGAGCCTTATGAGCACAAAACAGCTCACCGAGTACCTGGAGGGCATTATCCGCCATTTCGGCCAGCAGGGTATCATTCTGACGATGCCAGACGACATGCGCGAAGAACTGAACACCAATTCCGACGATGAATCCCCTGCCCCGTCGTCGGATAACGCTGGCATGACGCCAGTAAATGAGGCCGGAGCGGATGATGTCCCCGCCTCCGATGCTCCGGCCTCGACCGATCCTGAGCGCGATATCCTGATCCGGTTCGCCGCTGAAATGCTGCCCATGGCGGCCAATGCCCCGATCGAAGCTTGGAAGGAAGTCGAAAAGGGATGGTCCGAAGGCGAGATGAAAACTTTGTCGGATGTTGGCAAGGCAAAAGCGAAGTCAATCAGCCAGTCGATCCGCGCGATTGCGCTCGGCAACGCCAGTCTGGAATCTGCCGCCGGCTTCCATTCCGAAATGCTCGATTGCAAGGCTTCTGATCTGGGAGGCGTCGATGGCTGAAAGGCTCGATGTGTTACGCGCCGTCATTACGGTTCTTGAAAACCTGAAAGAAGGTTCCCGGCACATGGATGGGCGCATCGAGGTTAAGTTGCGCCGGTTTGAAGCCTATCGCATTGGCCTTGATGATAATGGGCGCGCTCATTGGCAGAACAATGGAGCGACCGTTTATGACGGCAGCACTGCGTACGATGCCCCCGCGTTCACTTTCTCCGTGGATCAAGCGCTAACGCTATGCGAAAGGCTTCTGCCGGGTGCGAGGGTTAGTCTGTTCGTAAATCACCTCACGTCGGCAAAAGACCAATCCGGGTCGAGGGCTTCGGTACATCGGAAGAAGGGCGCCAAATGCTCCCACACAGGCATTCGCTGGCCTTCCTGTGTTGGTGAATGTTTTCACGCCCCCACGCCAGCCATCGCGATCTGCATTGCGGCCTTCAAGTCGAAGGTTGCGGAAGAGGATGCCATCGCATCTAGGCGGAGGTCAGCATGAACGCCGAACAGCAACTCCTCGCCCTTAGGGAAGCCGCCAAGAAGCATCCTAACCGCCGGCTATCTGCCGCTGTGGCCAAGATGGACGCCGACGCTCGCACAAACCAGCTGGGTGAAGAGATCGAGTACCGGCGCCACAAGACACCGAATGAGGTTGCCCTGTCGCGCGCGATCCGTCCTTTTCAGGAGTTTGTCGCAAATCTGCTGGGGAGGGTGTGATGGCTCGAACAGTATCGGAATGGATCGGCAAGTCTGACGATCACCGCGCGCCCGGCAGCGTCCGAGACCGCATCATGGAAAGAGACAAGCGAATTTGCCATCTCTGCCAGTGTGAAATTCAGCCCGCGCAGAAATGGGATTTGGATCACGTCAAGGCGCTGATCAATGGCGGCGAAAACCGGGAAACAAATTTGCGACCCGCTCATCGGAAATGCCACGTCGAAAAAACAGCACTCGATGTTGCCGAGAAGGCCAAGGTCGCGGCTATCCGCAAAAAGCATCTTGGTATCGCTCGCCCGAAGCAGACGATCAAGTCCGCTCCGTTCCCCAAATCCGAGAAGCCCAAAAAGGCCGTCGTCTACCGGCCCGTCACGTTCTATCGCGAGGATACGCCATGACCGCATTGGAAGAGATCAAGAAGGCGCTGGAAGGCGTGACGCCGGGACCGTGGAAGTGGTTTGGAAATGCCAATAGCAACCACGTTTACCTTGCTACTACACACAGTGGTCGTAGATACGTAATGGATTTCGTGCGCTGGGGCATGAAAGGAGCACAACCGCGATTTCAGCCAGAGCGCGGAGGGATGGTCGATGCGAAGGATCTATTGCAATTTGAGGTTGGAGATCAGTCCATAGTTGGCATGGACGCAGCAAGAAAAGATGGCAGCGTTTATAGATATGACGTGCGAGGTATTGATTGCCCTGACGCCCGATACATAGCGGCCGTCAACCCTGCGGCCATATCCGAACTTCTCTCCACCCTCGAAAGCTTGCAGCGCGAGAACGAGGAACTCAGGGCATGGCAGGCAGGCGCTATTTCTTGCCGAGAAGCGGAGCAAGCCCGCATTGACGACTACAAGAGAGAATTGGAAGAGGCCCTTTGCGCTCATGATCTTGCCACACGAAAGCAGACGGAAGCCTTTTGCTCTGTTCAATCCCGCGCCGAGGCAGCAGAGGCCGAGGTGAAGCGTCTTCGAGAGGCCTTGGAGCGGTTTCTTCCATACCACGACGTAGAATACGTTCCGAACACCTTGTTCGACATTGCCCGCCAAGCCCTCGCCAGCACAGGAGGCGAACACCATGCAGAGTGAAGAATTGAAGCCCTGCCCGTTCTGTGGACACTCGGCGCACATTGAGCAGCGCGGCGATCGTAGCATGTCCACGATCTACCAATGCGACAATTGCGGGTGCTCATTGGAAACGGGAGAGGAGTTTAATCACGGGGCTGGTTGGAATAACCGCGCCGCCCTCGAAGCCGCCCTGTCCGCTGCGGAGCCGGTCGCAACTGTGGCTGAAATGGGCGCAGGTGGAATGCGCGTGTTGATGCCTCACCCGCTCGGTTCGGCAGATCATCTTCCGATTGGAACGAAACTCTACGACGCCCCTCCCGCGCCATCCGTGGCCGTGAAGGATTTGGACTGGAAGGCTCATAACGAAGGTTTTAGCCACGGTCGGATGCATTACGGTACTGGCGCATTCGGACACTGGTACGGCGTAAGTAGGGTGAATACTGGTTGTTGGGCGTGCGTCCATCACGTTGACGGAAAGCCCGCTCATCTGCCGATGACTGAAAGCCTAGACTCCGCTAAAGCCGCCGCTCAAGCCGACTACGAGGAGCGGTGATGGGCTGCGATACCTGCCGAGAGCTTCTTGCCGAAGGACTGGACTTGTGCGTCCGAGCGCGCCAAATGGACGCCATGGACCGCAGAGAGGCTGCGCTGAAAGCCTCCAAGGTTCCCGAGGAATGGCTTGAGAGAGGGAAATTCGATGAATATGTGGAGCGCCACAACATCGAACGCCCGCATGCGCCGATTGCCACGAGAAGCGGAACCGTTCGCCTTTGGGTAGAAGAACAGTATCAAACCGACCTTGCAGAATGGGAAAAGAAATCGCGCCACCACCTCATGCAGGGGTGCCGAGCGGCGCTTGAAAGGAGCGAGGGATGACGAGCCTGTTTGACCAAGCCATATCGCCATCGGCCGCCGTTGAAAAAATGGCGGCTTGCGGTATCCACCTTTCCGAACGAACATTGAGAGAGCGGGCCAGACAGCTTGGCGCCTGCCGCGTCATTGGCAAAGCCATGTTCCTCATGCCGTCCGATATCGAGACAATCATCAATTCCGCACGACCGGAGCCCAACGAATGCCCAACCTCAAAAAGCGCGGAGACATCTGGCACTACAGTTTCACGGTGGACGGAAAGAGATACCGAGAAACTTCTGGAACGGGTGACAAGCGGCTCGCGGAAGACATCGCGATCAAACACGAAGACCGGGTCCGTCGTGCCGCTGTCCACGGCCAGGAGGCAATCCTAACCTTCCCAGAGGCGGTTGCCGAATATCTGAATGATGGCAAGGATGGGCGGTTCACAGCACCGCTCATTCGTCATTTCAGGAAGTGGAAAGTCAAGGACATCACTGGACCGGAAATCCGCAAGGCCGCCAAGCTCCTATATCCCGATGCCCAGCCAGCGACATGGAACCGGCAGGTAATTACGCCCATGCGCGCCATTATCAATCATGTGGCTGAGGCCAAGCGCCTGCCCAAGATATCGGTGAAAAGGTTCAAGGAAGAAAAGAAGCGGCGGCCGGCAGGAAGTTCCGATTGGCTGAACGTATTCAGCAAGACCGCCAAGAAGCTTGATATGCCGGAAACTGCCGCAATGGCTCGGTTCATGTTTGAAACCGCCACCCGCGTCTCTGAGGCTTGCCGCCTGACATGGGATGACGTGAACCTACAGCTTGGTGTGGCCTACCTCGCCAAAACCAAGACAGAACCCAGGAAGGTGTTTCTGACGCGCTCGATGGTTATCGAACTGGCGAATATCAGGAACTTGTACCCGATCCTGGTCTTTGGCGCGGCCAACCGATCGACGGCAAAGAAGCGCTTTGACAAGGTGATTGAGAAGGCTGGTTTGAACCGCCTCACAAGCCACGAAATTGGACGCCATGGGTTTGCTACGGAGATGATCCGCCGCAATGGCGTTGATGTGGCGACGACGGCAGACCACGGCGGATGGAAGTCACGCAGATTGCTGATGGAAACGTATGTTGAGGGGGATGCCGACCGGGAAGTTATCGACCGGGTTTTTGGCAAGAAAGAACGTCGTTGACACACGGTTGGCACACGACGATTTTTATAAAAAAGTTATTGACCGAAATAAATAACGAAATCAATTGATTAGGAGGTTGCTGGTGGAGAATGAAAACTCCCTTAGCAGGGGAGCGCCTTCGACCACTCGGCCACCTCTCCGGTGCGGCCTGATTATTGCGTAAAAAAAATGAATGCAAGGCTTTTTCGCCAAGAAGCCGAAAAACCTGTTGGCTGAACAGCCGCGCGCGAAACTTTGCGGCCAATTCGGGAACTTCTTTAGTGTCGGCACGTTCTCGCTTCGGTAACAAAAGAGGTGTTTCTAATGGCTCAGACCAAACTGAATGTTGTCGAAGACACGATCGAAAACCAGATTGCCGAGCTGCGCTCGCAAATCGCGTCGCTCTCCAAGTCCGTTTCCGCCCGTGCGGAAGGCGTGAGTGAGGATGCATCCGAATTTCTGGATGAGGCACGCGGTCGCGTTCGCAAGGCTGCGAGCAATGTCCGTGCGCAGGGCCAGAATGTGGTGGAAGCGGTCAAGGAAAATCCCGGTACGGCAACCTCGCTGCTGACGATCGTCGGCGCACTCGGTTTCGCAATCGGTTATGCGGTTGGTGCGGGTACGCAGCAGAACTCGTCGAACAGCAGCCTTTATCGCTGGCGCTGATGACGGCATGAGAGTTAGAGTTAGGGCAAGGCGGCAAAGTCCCGCCTTGCCTTTTTTGCATTGATTTCAAGACAACCGATATGGGGGGACCGGAAATGCTGTTCAGCAACGATCTTGAAGAGGCATTGGCGGACTTTGCCAGAGATCACGGCATCGACAGGGACGAAGCCATCCACCGCATCGTCCGCGCCGCCCTTATCAACAGCGGCTACCTTGCATCCGGCGAAGAAGGCATTCCGCCGGAAAAGCTGAATGCCAGCAACGACGATTGAGACTTAGTAGCCCGATCTCGACGGCGCCGGTGCTGCCCCGCCCTTGTAGCGACCGGACAGGGTGCGCAGGGCGTTGGCGAATTCAGTGACATCGGCGCCGACAGCCACGAAGGACGCGCCGAGTTCGAGATAACGGCGATTATAGGTCTCGTTAAAGGTGAGAATACCGGCAGCCTTGCCGGCCGCGACAATCTTGACGATCGCCGCTTCGATCACCGCCTGCACTTCAGGCTCATCGATCCTTCCGAGATAACCCATGTCGGCAGCGAGATCCGCCGGGCCTATGAAGACGCCATCCACACCCTCCACCGCAAGGATATTGTCGAGATCGTTGATCGCGGCGCGCGTTTCGGCCTGCACCAGCAGGCAGACGCTATCGGAGGCGCTGTCGGCGTAGTCGGTTATGGTGTTGAAAGCCGACGCGCGGGCCACAGCTGCCCCCATGCCGCGAATGCCGCGCGGCGGATAATGCATGGCGCTGACCAAACCTTCCGCCTGCGCCGCCGAATCGACCATCGGCACGAGAAGCGTGCGTGCGCCTGCATCCAGAAGCTGCTTGATCATCCAGCTTTCGCCCACCGGCACGCGCACGACCGGCTCGGCGGGCGACGTGGCAAGTGCGCGCAGCTGATCGATGATGCTGCGCAGATCGTTCGGCCCGTGCTCACCATCGATTACCAGCCAGTCGAAACCCGACGTTCCGGCGATTTCCGCCGTAATGGCCTCACCCATGTCAAGCCAGAGACCGATCTGCGGCTTGCCGGCATGGATGGCGGATTTGAAGCGATTTTCGGGAGCAGGCATGATGTCCTCAGGAAAGCAATAATTTCAGATCGGCGGAGGCATCCGCCAGGATGGCCCGATCCGGTTCAGCACCGGTATCGAGCAATTTTTTGCCCGCGACATAGGCCTTGGCATCATTGACGGCATCCACCGCCACGAAACGCCCTTCGCGGAAATACCAGACCGACCAGCTGCCTTCACGCGCGCCGGGCCGCAGTACCGTCTCGTCATAACCGAGATTGAAGCCGGCGATCTGCAGCTTCACCTCATATTGATCCGACCAGAACCAGGGTTTCGCCTCATAGGCGGTTTCACTGCCGGCAAGCACGGCAGCGGTCGTCTCGGCCTGATCGACGGCATTCTGTACCGATTCGAGACGCACAGGCTGGCCGCGCCATGGCAGCAGGGCGCAATCGCCCACCGCATGAATGTCCCGATCGGACGTGCGGGTATAATTATCCACCACAATGCCGTTGCCGACCTCGAGGCCCGATTCGCGGGCAAGCCGGTCATTCGGCGTTACGCCGATGCCGACGATGACGAAATCCACATCGAGCATCGCACCATCGGACAGTTCGGCGGCGGCCACCCGGCCATCCATGCCGACAAGGCGCACGAGGCCGGTCTTTTCGCGAATGGAAACGCCGTTCGCCTGATGAATGTCGCGCATGATATCGGCGGTTTCTTTCGCCGCCACGCGCTGGAGAATACGGTCGGCCATTTCGATCAGCGTCACATCGAGGCCGAGCTTGCGGGCAACCGCCGCCGCTTCAAGGCCGATATAACCGCCGCCGATCACCAGCAGCCTGCGGCCCGGCTTCATCTCTTCCATCAACCGGTCAGCGTCGCGCTTGTCGCGAACGGTCAAGACCCCTTCCAGATCGCCACCGATGCTGGCGGGCAGCAGACGGGGTGCGGCCCCGGTCGCCAGCACCAGCTTGTCATAGGCAAGCGTGCTGCCATCCTGCATACGCACCGTTTTGGCCTTGCGGTCGATATCTTCCGCCCAGGTGGACAGCCGGATATCGACATTATTGTCCGCGTACCACTCCTCCGGGCGGAACATCAGCCGGTCAAAACTCATCTCGCCGAGAAGGTATTTTTTGGAGAGCGGCGGCCGCTGGTAGGGATAGACATCTTCAGAGCCGATGATGGTGATGGGACGCTCATCCTTCAGCGCCCGGAGCTTTGCCGCCAGCGCGAAAGCGGCCTGCCCCGCCCCGACGATTACCAGCCTTCCCGTCACGTTCCACTCCCAGACACGAATCGCGATCGGCCAACCCTGCCATGCTCACGAAGCCATATTGCCGGATCAGGCGTAACGCCAAGTACGGCCCGCGTCAACAGCGCAGCCACGCCAGCCCGGTGCAAGCATGACACATTATCAGCACAGGCTGCGACACGCCTGCAACCGGACCGAGCCAAGCGCATTCTATCAAGGGAAACATCGGCTTGCGAAACGAAGATTGGCCCATGTCGAGACGGACAACAGACAATTGCGCGGATTTCCTTCATGACCTGGCAAGGAAGCCGCGTTAAAATCAGCATCAGGAGAGGCAATCCGGGAGGTTGTCATGGCTTTGCATATGGATCCCCGTCAGAACGTCCCCCAGGACGAGAAGTACGAGAAATTTCAGATCGACCGGCCCGGCAAGATCACCTTCATCGGGCATCATCTCAGCGCCAAGGACACCATGCGCTGCCTGGTGCGCACCATTTCCCTTTATGGCGCGGAAATCGAAGTCGGTCCGCATCTGGAAATGCCCGCCAATTTCTATCTGGAAATCCTCGGCATCCGCGATGAGATTGGCTGCACGCTGATCCGCCGCGAAGAGGAAAAGGTCACCATCGGTTTCAACATGCTGATCGATGCCGAATTCCTGCACCATGTGCGCCGGCTGAGTTTCGAGACCAGCGCCTGAGGCGGCACGGCGGCGGAAAAAACTGTTCCAAAACAGTCACTGGATAACCGGGCGCGGCTTGCGTCCGGTTTTTTTGCACCTATTGTGAGCCGGGTTTTCAAACACAGCTACCGGAACTTTCAGCCAATGTCCGCTTTCTCACGCCTTACGCCGCTTGCCGTCTCGCTCCCTTCAACCGTTCCTTTCGTTGGCCCGGAAGCCATCGAACGGAACCGCGGCCCGAAGGTGGAAGCGCGGATCGGCGCCAATGAAAGCGGCTTTGGCCCCGCCCCTTCAGTGCTTCTGGCCCTGCGTGACGCTGCGGCAGACACCTGGATGTATAGCGACCCGGAAAATTTCGAATTGAAGGAAGCGCTTGCCATCCATCACGGCGTTGCACGCGGCAATATCGCCATCGGCAGCGGCGTGGACGGATTGCTGGGTGAGATCGCCCGGCTGATTATCGAGCCCGGCACGCCTGTTGTCACCTCGTTTGGCGGTTATCCCACCTTCAATTACCATGTGAACGGTTTTGGCGGGAAACTCGTGACCACACCCTATGTGGACGATCACGAAGACCTTGATGGCCTTCTCGATCTCGTCATTCGGGAAAATGCGCCGCTCGTCTATTTCGCCAATCCTGACAATCCGATGGGAAGCTGGTGGGAGGCGAGCGAGGTCGTTGCCTTTGCGCGCGCGCTGCCGGAAACCTGCCTGCTCATTCTGGACGAGGCCTATTGCGAAACCGCGCCCGCCAGTGCCGTGCCGGCCATCGATGCGCTGATCGGCCAACCGAACATTCTGCGCATGCGCACCTTCTCAAAGGCCTATGGGCTCGCCGGCGCACGTGTCGGTTATGCCATTGGCACGCTCGGCAATGTCGAAGCCTTCGACAAGATCCGTAACCATTTCGGCATGGCGCGCATTTCGGTCGCCGGCGCTTTGGCAGCGTTGAAGGATCAGGCCTATCTGCATGAAGTCGTTGGTAAAATTTCCGACGCCCGTGAGCGTGTTTCCGAGATTGCCCGAAATAACGGCCTTTCGCCCCTGCCCTCGGCCACCAATTTCGTCACCATCGATTGCCACCGTGACGGGGCTTACGCCCGCGCCATCGTCGATGGGCTGATGGAACATGGCGTCTTCATCCGCATGCCGGGTGTGGCCCCGCTCAACCGCTGCATTCGCGTGAGCGTGGGGCCGAATGACAAGCTCGATCTTTTCGAGCAGGCATTGCCGAAGGTCCTCAAGGCGATCGGGTAAGCTCCCAACCCACCCTCATTCCTGTGCTCGTCACAGGAATCCAGTCAGCCCAAGTCCTTGGGCTGGAGGGACTCTTTTCGCCGCGCAGACGCGCGTCGGCTGGATTCCCGTGACAAGCACAGGAATGAGGGTTGGAAAGTGCCGCGCGTTGCACGCATCGATTCAACATCCTCCCGCAAGCCCCTGCCCGCGAATCGTTTTCCGGCGAAGAGACATCGCCAAACATAAGAAAACCGCGCCGGCCTTGTTCCTGCCGGTCGCGGTTTGATGTGTCAGCGCAAAAGCTTTTTTTAAAGCCCTCGCCGCGTTCCCCTTCGGGTTTACTTTCGTTTGCACCGGTCATCGGGACTGGAGGGAACCGGACCGGAAATCTCACTGATAGTCTGGATGGATCAGTGCATCGTCATCCAGTCACGGGCAGCACGCAGCGCTTCGGCCAGTTCCGCCTTGGTCATGTTCCGGGCAAGATCTGCGCGCAAAGAAGCGGCTCTTTCCGATCCGCGGATGGCGGCGATGTTGAGCCATTTGTGGGCCGCGACCAGATCCACCGTGCAGCCCCGGCCGGTCGCATAGACCAGGCCGAGATTGCAAAGGGTGTCGGCGCGGGTTTCGCCACCGGCAACTGCCATTTCGATATCGCGAATTTCAAAGCGTGCCATCGTTTTAATCCCTGTCTTCTGCCTGTTTCATCAATTGCCTTCTTGCCGAGGCTAACCTTCAGAACCGCCGTCTTATGCGGCTTTTTTGTTCTTTGGGCCGGCAGGTTTTCCCTGCGCTTTTGATGAGTTCACTATGCCTCAAGCCTTTCAACGGGCGCTTAAAAGGCATGATTAATGGGCCGCAAACAAACTGCAAACGATTGGTAAAATTGGGTTTTTGTTAAATATCATGAGGTGCGGAAATTAAGGACTTTCAGGCGATTTTTACGAAAAGTTTACATCTGGATTTAAACCCTTCGTTCACCACGATAAAAACATCGATTTTCAAATTCGCCCGTCTCAACTCCCTCGACCGTCGCAAATGCCTCTCCATGGCGGCAAATTTCTGTTTCCTTTTACGTTAACGTAAAATAGTATTCGCCTGCCTGTTATGAGGATGAAACAGGTAGAGGATAGCATGGCCAAAAGGGTGATCGCGTCGCAGGACGTCACACCATCGGCAATGCGGAACAGGGTTTAATGCGCATCCATTTCTTCGTGACCGATCCGGCTCAGAAGGGGTCTGCGCAAATTTCGGGAGGAGTTTTTATGAAGCGCGTAATGATGATTGCCGCTGCCCTCATGATGGGCAGCAACCTTGCTTTTGCCGCAGAAGCCATTGAGGGCAACTGGAAGACGGCAAGCGGCGAAACCGCCGTGATCGGCCCCTGCGGCGCAGCCTTTTGTGTGACGCTGAAGACCGGCAAACATGCCGGAAAACAGATCGGCAAGCTTTCCGGCAAGGGAAACAACTACTCCGGCGACATCACCGACCCAGCCAACGACAAGACCTATAGCGGCTCCGGCACCGTTTCCGGCAATTCGCTGAACATGAAGGGCTGCGTGCTGAAGATCTTGTGCAAATCGCAGACCTGGACACGGTTGTAACGGCAGGACGGCGGGCGGGCCTTCGGCTCCCCGCCAGCCAACCCGGCGCGGCATCAGGAAACCTGCCTGTGGAACCGCGAATGGATGTCGCGTGGAACACCTGTGCCCGTTGATGTATCGTGGCCACCGAGCGCACCCCAACGAGAGCCACGCATGCCCCTCCCCCTTTTGACGATCCTGATTGCCGGCACCTCGCATGTGGGCAAAAGCACCCTTGCCGGTCTGTTGAGTGAAAAGCTCGGCTGCGAAGCGATATCGACCGATAGCCTCGCCCGCCACCCCGGCCGGCCTTGGCCGGGCATACCGGCACCGGTGGAGGACTATTACACGCAGCTTTCAGCGGAAACGATCCACTGGTTTCTGAAAGTGCATCACCAGAACATCTGGCCGCTGATCCGCTCGCTGATCGACAACACATCCGGCACCGGCAATCCTGCAATTTTCGAGGGCGCGGCCCTGCGCCCGGAATTTATCTCGCCCCTGCTCGGCGGCACTGTCGCCGGAGTGTTTCTGCATGCCGGGAATGACTTTCTTCTCGAGCGGATGCGTTCTCACGCCCAATACGACGATGCAACGGCCAGCCAGCGGCGGATCATGGACGCCTTCATCGAGCGCTCGCTGCGGGAGAATATCGAGATGCTGGCGTCGGCGCAGCAACATCACGTGCCGGTTGTCGACGTCACGAAACCGCAGGCACTCGAAACCCTCGTGGCCGATCTTGCCGCGCGCGCGGCCACCTCTTCTTCGTGATCAAAAGACGGGAGATCGAGGTCTCCAGCGAGACCATTGCGGCATTAATCTGTCCTGTCACCACCCGTTAACATCCCTGAACACCATATGAACCGGGGTCTCAGGGTCCGTTCAGTCCGAGTATGGCAAAACTCTGTCCATCAACTCCAATAAAGGGGAATGGACATGGCAAAGTTGATCAGCCGGTTGGCAATCTTCGCGTTTCTCATGGCGATCTTCGCCATGTCCTTCGCTTCGCTCGTCGTTAATCCCAACCGCAGTTTTCAGCGGGTGAATGCCGGCGCGGCAATTGCCTGCCAGCACAGCCCGGCGCCCGGCGCCAATTGCCCCGTCGTACTTTGAGGACCGGCCGATGACAAACAGCTTCTCCAACGGCCTGTTTTCCGCTCTTCGGCTGGTGCTGATGGCCTCGATCTTTCTCGGCCCGGTGGCGGGACTTGCAGTTTACAAGGCAGATCCTCGCCCGGCCTCCAAGGGCGCCGGTTTCGTACTCTTGATGAGCCTGCAGCGCGGCGCGCTCGGCTGATATCTCGCACACCCTTTATCGATCCGGCCGCATTTTCCGTTTCTTTTCAGTTTCTTCGTATTTCTGTCGCTTGCCTGTCGAAATTGCCCCCTTATAATGGGCCATGACAATAGCAAAACGAACGATTCCGCCCTTCACCTTCATCAGCCCCGAGCCTTTCGCACCGCAGTCCTTTACGGACCCGAAAGAAGCAGTCGAGGCTTTGACCGCGCTTTACGAACGCAATACGGCGTTCCTGATCAACTCCTTCACCGACCTTGCCAAGGGCGCGCCGATTGCCGGCCGTTACCGCGCCTGCTATCCGCAGGTCAGCCTTGAGACCGCAACCTTCGGCCATGTCGACTCGCGCCTCTCCTATGGTCACGTCACCGCGCCCGGCGTCTACACGACGACGATCACCCGGCCAGAGCTTTTCCGCCATTATCTCAAGGAACAGCTGGGGCTTCTGATGAAGAACCACGGCGTTCCGGTCACGGTGTCGGAATCGGCCACGCCCATTCCGTTGCATTTCGCTTTTGGCGAGGGCGCTTATGTCGAGGCGGCTGCCGCTTCCTCGCTGTCCGACGTGCCGCTGCGCGATCTGTTCGATACGCCCGATCTCAACAATACCGACGACCTCATCGCCAATGGCGAATATGACCAGGTGCCGGGCGAACCCGCGCCGCTTGCGCCGTTTACCGCGCAGCGCATCGACTATTCGCTGGCGCGTCTCAGCCATTATACGGCGACCAGCGCCAGCCATTTCCAGAACTTCGTGCTGTTCACCAACTACCAGTTCTATATCGACGAATTCGCCGCATGGGCGCGCCAGATGATGAAGAATGGCGGCGAGGGTTACACCGCCTTCGTGGAGCCGGGCAACATCATCACCCCCGCCGGCTCCGACAGGCCGGAAACGGACGCCGTGCTTGGCCGCCTGCCACAGATGCCCGCCTATCACCTGAAGAAAAAGGGCCATGCGGGCATTACGCTGGTCAATATTGGCGTCGGCCCTTCCAACGCCAAGACGATCACCGACCATATCGCCGTGCTGCGCCCGCACGCCTGGCTGATGGTCGGTCATTGCGCCGGCCTGCGTAACAGCCAGCGGCTGGGCGATTATGTTCTGGCGCATGCCTATGTGCGTGAGGACCACGTTCTCGATGACGACCTGCCGGTCTGGGTGCCGATCCCGGCTCTCGCCGAAGTGCAGCTGGCGCTGGAAGGCGCGGTGGCGGAAGTCACCGGATACGAGGGCTTCGAGCTGAAGCGCATCATGCGCACCGGCACAGTCGCCACCATAGACAACCGCAACTGGGAGCTTCGCGACCAGGCCGGTCCGGTCAAGCGCCTGTCGCAATCCCGCGCCATAGCACTCGACATGGAATCGGCCACCATCGCCGCCAACGGCTTCCGTTTCCGCGTGCCCTACGGCACGTTGCTCTGTGTCTCCGACAAGCCGCTGCATGGCGAATTGAAGCTGCCAGGCATGGCGACGGAATTCTATCGCACCCAGGTCGCCCAGCATCTGCAAATCGGCATCCGCGCCGTGCAGAAGCTCGCCGCCATGCCGACGGAAACGCTGCATTCGCGCAAGCTTCGAAGCTTTTACGAGACGGCGTTCCAGTAAGATTGTGCATCTTCGCCCTCAAGGTGCTGATGTTGGCTCATACACCTTGAGGCGTCGAAATGCGTGTGACGATCGACCTCGATGACGAGCTGATCGCAGAGGTCATGGAAATTACCGGTCTCTCCAGCGCTGAGGCGGCGGTTGAAGAGGCATTGAGAAAATTTATCCGGAGACACCGGGAGCTACGAGGCGTCGGCCGGGAAGGCAATCTCAGTGGAGTCCGCGATAGCTGGAGAACGGATGAGTCCTAATCGACGCACTCAATGCTCTCATTGCCATCAAAGAACATAACCTCCGTCATTCCGGCCTTGAGCCGGAATCCAGCCGACGCGAGTCTGCGCGGCGAGAAGAGTCTTTTCAGCCCAAGGACTTGGGCTGACTGGATTCCGGCTCAAGGCCGGAATGACGGAGAGAAAACAGCACGACCACAGCAAAATAGCGCATTTAGCGGACAGGAACGATTATACCTGGGCCTATAGTGCTTCAGGCAAAAACGAGATCTTTGGAAGCGCTCTATCTCTTTATTTTTACGCATCTCCAGTAAGACCGATACGCATTTTTACTGGAGACGCTCTTGCGAAGTCGCCGGTCGCGGTCCGCTCGCGCGGATCGCGCGCCACATCCGCTCAAACCACCTTCACCGTCCCCTCCACGCGGATGGGAAAATTCACCGACCGCGCAATGAAGCACTTATCATGCGCATCATGGTGCAGCTCATCCGCCCGGGCGGCATCGCCTTTCGAGATGGTGATGACCGGTTTCAGCACCACTTCGCTGAATTGCCCGGCACCGTCCTTTTCCATCACCAGCGTGCCTTCGGCATTGTCGACATAGTCTTCAACGATGATGCCGTTGACCGAGCAGAAATGCAGGTACCAGAGCTTGTGGCAGGCCGAGAGCGAGGCGACCAGCAGGTCTTCCGGGTTCCAGCGGGAGGGATCGCCACGGAAGGCCGGGTCGGACGAACCGGCAATGTCCGCTTTTCCCGCCGTGGAAATCGTGTAGTCGCGTTCATAGTCGCGATAACCCGACGTGCCCTTGCCGCGATTGCCGGTCCATTTCACCTGCACGGCGTAATGATGTTCCTGTCCTGCCATTGTCATTTCTCCCTTGGAATCTTTTTTCGCATTTCCTGACGGAAAACCGGTGTCCATTTTTCCTAGAAATGCTCGCGCGTATCGCGCAGGTGATCGAGCCCCTTACGCAACGTCTCGATGATTTGGTCGACTTCCGACCGGCTGATCGTCAGCGCCGGCGAGGCCAGCATTCGGTCGCCAGTCGCGCGCATCACAAGCCCGTTTGCCAGGCAATGGTTGCGCACTTCGGTTCCGATGTCGTCCGGTTTGGCGAAACGTCTGCGGGTCGCCTTGTCGGCGGTTATCTGCAGGCCGCCCATCAGGCCGACATTCACCGCCTCACCCACCAGTTCGTGGTCATCGAGGCTTTTCCAGCCTTGCGAAAAATAAGGGCCGATATCGTCGCGCACCCGCTCCACCAAACCCTCATTTTCGATGATGCGAAGATTTTCAAGCGCTGCGGCAGCGCAGACGGGATGGCCGGAATAGGTGAAGCCATGGTTGAAGTCACCGACCTCAGACAACATCACCTCCGCCACACGATCTGAGACGATGACGCCGCCGATCGGCAGATAACCGGATGACAGGCCCTTGGCGACAGGCGCAAAATCCGGCTCGACGCCAAAATGCTGATAGCCGAACCAGGAGCCAAGCCGGCCGAAACCGCAAATCACCTCATCCGACACCAGAAGGATATTACGCGCCTTGCAGATGCGGGCGATTTCCGGCCAGTAGGTCTCCGGCGGCACGATGACGCCGCCTGCCCCCTGAATGGGTTCGGCCACGAAAGCGGCGACGTTTTCCTCGCCGAGTTCATCGATCTTCGCTTCCAGTTCACGGGCGACCTTCAGGCCGAATTCGGCGGGCGAGAGATCGCCGCCTTCAGCATACCAGTAGGGCTGGCCGATATGGGCGACGCCTTCGATCGGCAGGTTGCCCTGCTCATGCATCCATTTCATGCCGCCGAGTGAAGCGCCTGCCACGGTCGAGCCGTGATAGCCGTTACGCCTTGCGATCACCCTGGTCTTCGCCGGATGGCCGAGCGCCTTCCAGTAAACACGCGCCATGCGGAACCAGGTGTCGGTCGCTTCCGAACCGGAATTGGTGAAGAAGACATGGTTCATCTTCGGCCCGGCACGAGAGGCGATCTTCTGCGCCAGAAGCGTGGCCGGCGGCGTGGTGGTGCCGAAAAAGGCGTTGTAATAGGGCAGCTCGTTCATCTGGCGCTGAACGACATCGGCGATCTCGCGGCGTCCATAACCAATATTCACGCACCAGAGGCCGGCAAAGGCGTCGAGATATTTCTTGCCGGTGCTGTCATAGATGAAAACCCCTTCGGCCCGTTCGATGATGCGGGTGCCGGCGGCATTCAATTTTCCCATGTCGGAAAAGGGATGAAGGTGATGGGCGGCATCGATGGCGGCAAGGTTCGACATCGGCTTGGAGACTTCATTCATGACAGATCGCACTCCCATAAAGGCAGCGGCGCTCACGCCACCGCGCGCACCGAACATGGCCGGGCGGCTTTGATTTGGCAAGGCTGGTGATTTTCAGGGGGTATTGGGTGAGCGGAGGCTGACTGTTTCTTCTCCCCAGGGGGAGAAGGTGGCCCGAAGGGTCGGATGAGGGGGGGCGACGCCAACGATATGCGGAGAGCTCGCCCCCTCATCCCGCTGCCGCGGACTTCTCCCCGGCGGGGAGAAGAAACAAGCGGCGCGCTCCCAATCCAAACGCACTCCGTTCGCGCTATGCGAAAAACGCCCGGCCCACCAGCACCTTCAATTCGCCGGCGTGAACCTCCAGGGCCACGTCCCGTTCCATCGGCAGCAATTCGCCGTCGATGACGCAGCGCACATCATGACGCTTCTTCGGGAAATGCAACTCCACATCCGTCACGGTCATGGCCGTTACGGCGGCGTTTTCCTTCAACCTGCCACGCAGAATGTCGAAAACGAGCTTTGCGACACCAGAGGGAGGCAGCGGATCGGTGAGGTAAAAACCGAGATGGCCGCCGGAGACATTATCCGCCACCAGCAGCGAGTTCTGGCCGAACTCATTGTTGGAGACGGAAATGGCAGAGACCTTGCGGTGCTGGGTTTCGCCATTGACGGTATATTCCACCTCGAAGACGGGCGGATTGAGGATGACGCTGATGGCGGCGCGGATGCTTGCCTTGATCTTGCCGAGGCGCGAGGCGAAAGCGAGATTGTTGCGATAGCGCACCATGCGCGAATGCAGACCGGCGGAAAACTGGTGAACGAAAAGCCGGCCATTGGCGCTGGCTATATCCACACTGGCAATCTCGCCATTCGCCAGTGTTTCCAGCGCCAGGCGGATGTCGAGCGGCAGTTTCAGCGAGCGGGCAAACAGGTTCATGGTGCCGGCCGGCACGATGCCAAGTGCTATGCCCTGTTTCCAGGCAATGCCGGCGGCGGCCGAAATGGTGCCATCGCCACCACCGGCAATGATGCCTTCAATATCAGGCTCATCGGCAGCGCGTTGCATTTCCTCGACAATGTCCTTTCCAGAAACCAGACGGCATTCGATCTGGTGCCCAGCCCGGGAAAAGACTTGGCGGGCGTGGTCGCAATAGGCATCCATATCAGTGGTGCGAAAGGTGCCGCCGTCACGATTGAAAATTGCAATGAGCTTCATGTCCAACCCGGTCCCGTAACGTTCGCAGCCGCGCGTAAATGCCTGGCTTCATCTAGAGTTCCGAACACCATCGCGTGAAGATGCTCTTTTACCGAGAATCGCTCTACCGCAACGCATCATTTCATGTTAGGGATCACTTAAGGTCATTTTCATGACCGCGCATCTCCAGTCAGGGCAGACCGCTCCCATACGGTCTTGCCCTTTTTTCTGTGGGGTCCTCCCCCTTCTCAGGTCATCATGAGCCAGTCGAAAATTTCCGAAGCCCATCCCGCAGCGGAGAATGAAACCGTTTACACGGGGGCTCCGGCCGTGGCGCTCTCGCCGCTTGCCATCGCGCTGATCGAACTGGCGCTGGCCGCCGGCGGCTTCGGCATCGGCACCGGCGAATTCGCCATCATGGGCCTGTTGCCTGACGTCGCCACGACCTATGGCGTTACGGTGCCACAGGCGGGTTATGTGATCACGGCCTATGCGCTCGGCGTCGTCATCGGTGCGCCGATCATCGCCATCCTTGCCGCGCGCATGACGCGGCGCGCTTTGCTCCTCGGCCTGATGGGGCTTTTTGCAGCCGGCAATATCTTAAGCGCCATCGCACCTGACTTCCTGAGCTTTACCGTGCTGCGCTTCATCACCGGCCTGCCGCATGGGGCCTATTTCGGCGTTGCGGCGCTGGTGGCGGCCTCCATGGCGCCGATCCATAAACGGGCCCGCGCCGTCGGCCGCGTGATGCTCGGCCTCACCATCGCCACGCTGCTCGGCACGCCGCTTGCCACCTTTTTCGGCCAGCTGCTGTCCTGGCGCGCCGCCTTCATGCTGGTTGGCGGCATAGCGCTCCTGACCGTTGCCCTGCTGTGGCTGTTCCAGCCGCGTGACCGGGTGGAGGAAGGCGCAAGCGTCTGGCGCGAACTCGGCGCTTTCCGCCGCGTGCAGGTGTGGCTGACGCTTGCCATCGCGTCCGTCGGTTTCGGCGGCATGTTCTCGGTCTTCAGCTATATCGCCAAGACCACCACTGACGTGGCGATGATGCCGGTTTCCACCGTCTCCATGGTGCTGGCGCTGTTCGGCATCGGCATGAATGTCGGCAATGTTGTCGGTTCGCGGCTGGCCGATATCTCGCTCAACGGCACGATTGGCGGCATGCTCGCCTTCAACGTGCTGGTCATGGTCGTGTTCGGCATGACCGCGCATGATCCGTTCATGCTGTGCCTCTGCGTCTTCCTGATCGGCTGCGGTTTTGCCGCCTGTCCGGCGGTACAGACGCGGCTGATGGATGTGGCGCAGGATGCCCAGACGCTGGCCGCCGCCTCCAACCACTCCGCCTTCAACATCGCCAATGCGCTCGGCGCCTGGCTCGGCGGACTGGTTATCGCCATGGGCTACGGCTATGCCTCGACAGGTTATGTCGGCGCGGTTCTGTCCCTTCTCGGACTTGGCGTTTTCCTTGTTTCCGTCACCGTCGAGCGGCGCGAAAAGGCAGCCTGAGCCGGCCATATCGCAGCTTACGGAAATTTCACAATCGGCCGCTTGACTCTTTTCGGTTTCAGGCGCAACACGACCTTACGCGCATGCCTTGCGGCACGGCGCGGATTTCAACGGAGCATCATTAGATGTCTAGCGACAGTAGCAGTCGATTGCCTTTGCCGAGACCGGCGAACGTGAACTGATCCGACCGCTGTCGGCTCACCACCGCGTTCGCCGTTATCGGCGAATCGACGGAAAGGTGAGCAATCATGAACTTCCACAACCTCTCCCAGAGGGCCAGCAAGGCCGCACGTCTTCTTCGTAGCGGAAATGCCGGCTCCACCACCATTGCCGAACGCGTCGAGCACCTCAACACGCTCGATGTCGGCGATGCTGCAACCGCCCTGCTCGCCATGCCGCAGGCAAAGGCCGTCGCCATTCTCGACCGGCCGGAACTGCATGGCGCAGCCGCCATCATCGCGCATATTCCTGTCGAACAGGCCGCCCGCTTCGTCAACCTGATGTCTGACGACCGCGTGGCCGACGTCATGGCGGAAATGGAAGAAGAGCCGCGGGCAAAGCTGTTTTCCCGGCTGGACCGGACGACGGCGCTCTCCATCAAACATCTGATGGGTTATCCGCCGCGCACCGCCGGCTCGATCATGACCACGGAATTCGTCAGCGTGCCTGATGACTGGACGGTGGAACAGACCCTTTCGCACATCCGCGTCGTCGAGCGGTCGCGTGAAACGGTCTATGCCATCTATGTGCTGGCTCAGGACGGAACGCTTTCCACCGTTGTGACGCTGCGCCGCCTGCTGACCGGCGAAGCCGGCGCCTCCATTCTGTCAGTCGCATCGAAGGAAGGCATCGTCTGCGCCAGCCCATTGATGTCGCAGGAGGATGTCGCCCGGCTGATCCGCAAGCACGACCTTCTGGCGCTGCCCGTCGTCGATGACCGTTCACATATTCTCGGCATCGTCACCGTCGACGACGTGATCGACACCATGATCGCCGACACAACGGAAGACGCCCACAAGTTCGGTGGTATGGAGGCGTTGGGCAAGCCCTACATGACGATCGGCTTTCCGGACATGATCCGCAAGCGCGCAGGCTGGCTTGCAGCGCTGTTCCTCGGTGAAATGCTGACGGCCAGCGCCATGCAGCATTTCGAGGGTGAGCTGGAAAAGGCCGTGGTGCTGACGCTGTTCATTCCGCTCATCATGTCGTCGGGCGGCAATTCCGGTTCGCAGGCAACCTCGCTCATCATCCGGGCGCTGGCTCTCGGCGAACTCAAGCTTTCCGACTGGTGGCGGGTGCTGCTGCGGGAAATCCCGACGGGCCTGACGCTCGGCTGCATTCTAGGCGCCATCGGCTTCCTGCGTCTGACGGTCTGGCAGCAGGCCGGGTTTTATGACTATGGCGAGCACTGGCTGCTGGTCGGCGCAACGGTCTTTGCAGCGCTTGTCGGCATCGTCACCTTCGGCTCGCTCGCCGGCTCCATGCTGCCCTTCGTGCTGCAGCGCCTGCGGCTCGACCCCGCAAGCGCATCGGCCCCCTTCGTCGCCACGCTGGTGGATGTCAGCGGCCTCGTCATCTACTTCTCGGTGGCGCTGGTGATCCTCAGCGGCACATTGCTTTGAAAGACAAAAGGCCCGCTCGGAAGAGCGGGCCTTTTCATTTGCGGAATGTGCCTGCGCGCAACAGCCCATCAGCCGCCGGCGCTGATGACGCCCGTTCCGAGCAGCCCAAGCAGGATAAAGCCGATGACCACGCGGTACCAGACGAAGGGCATGTAGCTCTTGGTGGAGACCAGCTTGAGGAAGACGACAATCACCGCATAACCGACGATGAAGGCGATCAGGGTGGCAAGTCCCGTCTGGCCCCAGCCGACCGGGTTATCCTCACCGATGCTCTTGAAAAGCTGGTAGAAGCCGGAGCCGAAAACGGCGGGAACGGCGAGCAGGAAGGAATAACGCGCCGCCGCCTCGCGGGTATAGCCGAGCAGCAGGCCGGCGCTGATGGTGCCGCCCGAACGCGAGACGCCGGGGATGAGCGCCATGGCCTGCGCGAAACCGAAGAGTATACCGTCGCGCCAGATCAGCTGGTTCAGCTTGTAACGCTTCTCACCGATCCTGTCGGCGATGCCGAGAACGATGCCGAAGACGATGAGCATGACGGCGGTGATATAGAGGTTGCGCAGCGAATGCTCGATGGCGTCCTTGAAGAACAGGCCGAGAAACACGATCGGCACCGAACCGACGATGATCAGCCAGCCGAGCCGGGCATCGGCCTTGTCATAGGGGCCGCCGAGGCGAAGGTTCTGCCGCAGCCACGCCGTGGCGATCCGCATGATGTCGGACCAGAAATAGACCAGCACCGCCATTTCCGTGCCGATCTGCGTAATCGCGGTGAAGGCAGCCCCGGGATCCGCGCCTGATGGCAGGAACTCCCCGGCTATCCTCAGATGCGCGCTTGAAGAAATCGGAAGAAATTCCGTAAGTCCTTGCAAAAGACCGAGAAATCCGGCCTCCATCCAACCCATGCTCATGTGCTTTGATGTCCCTGCTGCGAATCACGATGGCAGCATTATGCATTAATCGGGGCAAATGCATGTTGCATTGCACCATCCCGAGCATTGAGAGCGTCACGTGGTTTTACCCGTGATTTTTCAGGCCGCCTTCTCCGCGGCCTGCGGCAGCTGGGTGTATTTCGCGCCGTTCTTGCAGACGACATGGGCATCGCCCCAGACTTTCAGCGCCGAAATCACCGGCTTCATGGTGTCGCCAAGCGGTGTCAGCGCGTAGTCCACGCGTGGCGGCACCACCGGGAAGACAGTGCGCGAAATCAGGCCCGCCTCTTCCAGTTCGCGCAGCTGCTTGGTCAGCATGCGCTGGGTGACGCTTGGGATGTGGCGACGCAGCTCGTTGAAGCGCAACGTGCCCTCGTTGATGAGGTGATAAAGGATCACACCCTTCCATTTTCCATCGAGGAAACTTAAGGCCGATTCCACCGGGCAGCCGGGAAAATTGCCGGTGAGCTTGGCGCGCGGTCGCGACATCACAGTATCCTTTTTGTATGTATCATCACAAAATGTGCATTCTTGCGATTGGTGTTCATATGTATCAAGTAAGAGGCACGCAAACAAGCAAAGGAGACTGTTCATGCGCGCCATCGGTTACAGGACAAGCCAGCCCATCACCGCCAAGGATGCGCTTGTCGATATCGACCTGCCGCAGCCGGAGGCGAAGGGGCACGACATTCTGGTGGAGGTGAAGGCCGTTTCGGTCAACCCCGTTGACACCAAGGTGCGCCGCAACCAGTCGCCGGAAAATGGTGCTACCCGCGTGCTCGGCTTCGACGCTTCGGGCGTGGTGAAGGCCGTTGGTGACAAGGTTTCGCTGTTCAAGCCCGGCGACGAGGTGTTTTATGCCGGCGTTATCAACCGTCCGGGTTCCAACAGCGAATTCCACCTGGTCGATGAACGCATTGTTGGTGCAAAGCCGAAATCGCTGAATTTCGAGGAAGCCGCAGCCCTGCCGCTGACGGCGATCACCGCTTACGAGACACTGTTCGACCGGCTGCGGGTGAAGGACCCGGTTCCGGGCGCGGCCAACGCCGTTCTGGTCATCGGTGGCGCCGGTGGCGTCGGCTCCATCGCCATCCAGCTTCTGAGGGCGCTGACGGACCTTACCGTCATCGCCACCGCCTCGCGGCCGGAAACCATGGCCTGGGCGACGGAACTGGGTGCGCATCACGTAGTCGATCACAGCAAGCCGATCGCGCCGCAGGTGGAGGCGCTTGGTCTTGGCGCGCCGGGCTTCGTCTTCTCGACCACCCATAGCGACATTCACGCCGCCGACAGTGTCGCAACCATCGCCCCGCAGGGCCGTTTCGCGCTGATCGACGATCCGGCCGGCGGTTTCGACGTCATGGCCTTCAAGCGCAAATGCATCTCGATCCATTGGGAAATGATGTTCGCCCGCGCCGTCTTTGAGACGCCTGACATGATCGAGCAGCACAAGCTGCTCAACCACGTCGCGCAACTGGTGGATACCGGCAAGATCAAGACGACGCTGACCGAGGTTTTCGGCACCATCAATGCCGCCAATCTCATCAAGGCGCATGCGCTGATCGAAAGCAACAAGGCCAAGGGCAAGATCGTGCTTTCAGGCTTCTGACCGACGCGACGGCGCGTCCGCATGTGCGGGCGCGCCAATTCCGCCCCATGCCTCTGCCACGCGCGAAAAATCTCGCGTGGCTTTTTCTTGTCAATCCTCGTCCGGATCTTCCGGGCACGGCCATGATGCAGGCGTGGTCAGGCCGCTCGGCAATTTTGTTTTGGCATCGCCGCAGGCAATATCGACCTGCCTTTGCTCCAGCCCCGTCGCCGTGGAAAGATCGAGCCCCTCGATGCGCGTCAGGAGCAGGAAGGCACTGGTGAAATCCACCGGCCCGGCGAGCTTTGCACCGCCAAAGCGGGCACGTGACAGGTTGGTCAGGGAGAATTTCGAGCCGTTTAGCGTCGCACCCTCGAAATCGGCGCGGCCGAGTTCGGCCTTGGTGAAATCCGTGCCGTCGAGCTTGGTTTTTTCGAACTTGGTGCGCTGCATTTCGGCGTTGATAAATTTCGCGTTGGTGGCGTCGGCAGCGCTAAAGTCGCTGCGATAGGCTTCCACCTTGGTCAGATTGGCGCCCTGCAGGTTCGCCTCCCCCAGCGCCGTGCGGATGAGCTTCGCCTTCTCGAGATTGGCGCCCTTCATCGAGGAGCCGCGCAGGTCGGTATAGGTGAAGTCCGTGCCGTAAAGCATCGCCGAATCGAGATTGCTGCCGCCCAGCATCAGAAGTCGCTTGTTGCATTCGCGCCAGTCTATGCCGGCCATGGCATCCGTGCGGCAGCTGGCAGCCACCAGCGGGCCGCCGCTGAGCGAAACGGCCACAACCACGCCCGCCGCCAAAGCGGCGCCAAACCTTGTCTTCCGCACGATATTCAGCCTTTGAAAGCCGGACATTCTCTTAACTCCCTGTCGTCGGGCGACGACACCTAGGACCATAGGCACGTTCAGGGCGTTACCGCATCGCTGAACCACAATCCACTGGCCACGCGACCATGCAACACCCCAACATCCTATATGTAAGAAATCGAAGAGCAATCCACAAATAGGCAGGGGGCAAAGAACGCTTTCGCCTTCGTCATTCCGGCCTTGAGCCGGCATCCAGCCACGGCGCGTCTGCGCCGTGAAAAGGCCTTCTCGCCGCGCAGACGCGCGTCGGCTGGATTCCGGCTCAAGGCCGGAATGACGGAAACGGGATAGGCCCGAATACAACGACGGAGGGGAATTCACCCCTTAGCCACCATCACATATTGGCGTAAACCGGCCCCTCGCCGCCCTGCGGCGGCACCCAGTTGATGTTCTGGTTGGGGTCCTTGATGTCGCAGGTCTTGCAGTGCACGCAGTTCTGGGCGTTGATGACGTAGACCTCTTCGCCGTCCTTCTCCACCCATTCGTAGACACCGGCCGGACAATAACGTGTCGAAGGCCCGGCATAGACGTCGTGCTCGGAGCGCTTCTGCAACTCCATGTCCTTCACCTGAAGATGCACCGGCTGATCCTCCTCATGGTTGGTTGAGGACAGGAACACCGAGGACAGGCGGTCGAAGGTCAGCACGCCATCGGGTTTCGGATAGGCGATCGGCTTGTGCTTCGAAGCCGGTTCGAGGCTTTGCGCATCCGTCTTGCCATGCTTCAGCGTGCCGAAGACCGAGAAGCCGAACAGCTGGTTCGTCCACATGTCGAGACCGCCAAGGCCGACGCCAACAAGCGTGCCGAACTTCGACCAGAGCGGCTTGACGTTCCTGACCCGCTTCAGGTCCTTGCCGATATCGCCGTCGCGCCATTCGGCCTCGATCTCCACAACCTCGTCATGGGCACGGCCGGCCGCAATCGCCGCGGCGATCTTTTCCGCCGCCAGCATGCCTGACAAGACCGCATTGTGGCTACCCTTGATACGCGGCACGTTGACGAAACCGGCGGAACAGCCGATCAGCGCGCCGCCCGGGAAAGTGAGCTTCGGCACCGACTGGTAACCGCCTTCGGTGATGGCGCGCGCGCCATAGGAGATGCGCTTACCACCTTCGAATGTATCGCGGATGGCCGGATGCGTCTTGAAGCGCTGGAATTCCTCGAAAGGATAAAGATAGGGGTTCTTGTAATTGAGATGCACCACGAAGCCGACGGCGACGAGATTATCCTCGAGGTGATAAAGGAACGAACCGCCACCGGTCTTGAAGCCAAGCGGCCAGCCGAAGGAATGCTGTACGAGGCCCTGTTTGTGGTGTTCCGGCTTGACCTGCCACAGTTCCTTGATGCCGATGCCGAATTTCTGCGGCTCGCGATCCTTCGACAGGTCATATTTCGCGATCAACTGCTTGGCGAGCGAACCACGCACACCCTCTCCAACAAGCACATATTTGCCGTGCAATTCCATGCCGCGGGTAAAGGCGGGGCCGGGTTCGCCGTTCTTTTCAACGCCCATGTCGCCAGTGGCGACACCAATGACCGCGCCTTCGTCATTGTAAAGCACTTCGGTGGCGGCAAAGCCCGGATAGATCTCGACGCCGAGCGCTTCCGCCTTTTCCGCCAGCCAGCGACAGACCAGCCCGAGCGAGACGATGTAATTGCCGTGATTGTTCATCAAGGGCGGCATCATGAAATTCGGCAGGCGGATGGAGCCGGCCGGGCCTAAAAACATGAACTGGTCGTCCTTGACCTCGGTCTTGAAGGGATGCCCCTCCTCCTCGCGCCAGCCGGGCAGAAGACGGTCGATACCGATCGGATCGACCACCGCGCCGGAAAGAATATGCGCGCCGACTTCGGCACCCTTTTCCAGAACGACAACCGAAAGCTCCGGCTCCACCTGCTTCAGCCGGATCGCCGCGCTGAGACCCGCAGGACCCGCGCCAACGATCACAACGTCGAATTCCATCGCTTCGCGTTCGGGCAGTTCCATCGCTTCCGTCATCTCATCCTCTCAGATCGCCGGTCCCATCCGGCTGTTATTATATCCGCTTTCCACCATCGGCAGGGCATTGCCGGTGTAAGGCAAAAAGCCCGTGCGCAACAAGGAGTTCGCCTCCCCCTGTCTTCGCAAAGCAAGACGCCTTTGTCGAGCTTCTATAGCGGCAAAACATGTCGCACGCCACTTTATTGTCAGACAACCTGACGACTATTTTATTACTTTTACGTTCACGTAATATGAAGAATAGGGGTGACATGTTTAGGCGTCAAGAGCCGTTACCGTTTGGCCAGCGCCGATTACTCCCGGGCAAGGCGCTGGCGGCCGCCATTGCCATTCTGGTGATCGGGACTACCGTAGCAAGACGAGCGATCCGAGTGGGGGGCACGGCACATGAAAACAGCTATCGTCTTCGACTGTGAATTTCTCTGCATTCAGGGGTCGCAAAGCCGGTTCTGGTGTGCGGCAATCGATCCTGATCCCGTTATCGCCCAGATCGGCGCGGTGAGGATCGGCCTTGAAGCCGATTTCCCTGTTCTGGAGACCTTCAAATCCTATGTCACGCCTGTTGACCGGCATGGCGACAGATATGCGCTCGATCCATATTTTACAAACCTCACCGGAATTACCGAAGAACAGATCGACGAGAAGGGCACAAGCCTTCACAAGGCACTGGCGGATGTGGAGACGTTCTCACAAGGAGCGAAATTGTGGTCCTGGGGGAAAGACGAGCTGAATATGATGGCGATCAGTTGCTATATTGCCGGTATAAGCCCGCCAATTCCCGCATCCCGGTTCGATAACGCCGTCAAGCTGCTGCTTGCCGCCGGAATGCCCGTGGAGGACCTTGCCCGAACACCGAGCAACAGACTTGCGGACTATTATGGTGTCGATCACCCCGTTCTCAAAGGACATGATGCGCTGGATGATGCCCTGTCGGTTACCTACACGCTTCAGTATCTTCTGCGGTCCGGGAAACTTCTGCCCTCGGCGTTTGACCGTTAGGGCCCGATAGCTGATACCAACCCTCACTCCGGGGCGTTATTCTGGCGAGGCCTGCGACAGGGTTTTCCACTCGTCATTCAAAACGGCATAGATGAACTCGTCACCCCACGTGCCATTGAAGCGGTCATTCTGAATGAGATGTGCTTCCCGGCGCATTTTGAGACGTTCGACGATCCCGATCGAGCCGCGGTTCAGGGTGTCCAGCCGGGCAAAAATCCGGTGAAATCCAAATACGTCGAAACCCAGCCCAATCATCGCCCGCACGGCCTCGGTGGCGTAACCCTTTCCAGAGAAGGACGGATTAAAGATATAACCGACTTCAGCCTGCAGCGCTTCCCGGCTGGCGATTTTCAGAAGTACCTCGCCAATCAGCGCGTCATCATCGCGCCGGATCACCGCAAGCCGCAGCGTATCGCCATCCTCTGTGAACGAACCCGCCACTATCTCGGCGAACTGGGCCGCGAGCGCCGTCTTCCCGGGCGGTGAGGCGTATAGAAATCTGTAGACGTCGCTGCGACTGTGATAGTCGGCATAAGACGGGAAATCCTCATCCCGGAACGCGCGGAGGATCAGACGTGCCGTCTGTAGCGACGAAAAACTTGACTTGTCCATGAATACCTATTGCCGATAACCCCGCCCATATAGGTTTCGAGTGGACAGATGCAAGCCGGCTCAGGGCGAGTTACGCCCTGCCGGGATCGCGCAAATGTGGTCCGGCCGGCCACAGGATGGTTGTTCCCGTGGCCATTTTCACCTTGCCGGACTGTCCGTCTCCGAAGCCGTCAGACCTGTCCAGCGAAAGGGCAAGGTCGGCGATAAGATCGTCGGGATGTTCGATACCGATTGACAGCCGGATTGTTGAGTCAAGCACGCGCCTCTTTTCAGGCAAAAATACGCGCGCTACTTTCCAGTTCGCGACTGACCCTTGCGTAGGGAGCGGGTCCGAAGCTGATGCGCCCCACCCCGAGCTTCGCCAATGCGCGAACCTCTTCCATGTCCCCCGATGTCATGACGTTGATCGGCAGCGTCGTCTGCCGGCATATTTTTTCGATGAGCTTTTTATCCTTCAGCCCCGGTACGAAGAAGCCATCCGCGCCTGCTGCGGCATAGGCGGCCTCGCGGGCGAATACTTCGTCCAGCAGGGACGCGTGATCCACCCCTTCCGCTGCCTTGAGAAAAACATCCGTTCGCGCATTGATGAAAACCGGAATACCGGCATCGATTGCCGCGCTGCGGACCGCCCGAAGCCGATCCGACTGGTGGCCGATGTCATGCAGACCCTTGCCGTGCACCACCTGATCCTCGAAGTTCAATCCGATGACACCGAGGGCAAACAGGCGGCCTACATTTTGCCTGACAGCGGTGGGATCATCTGCGTAACCGCCTTCAAAATCCACGGTGAGAGGCAGATCAACACATTTCGTTATGCGCGCGACGACCGACAACGCGTCATCCAGCGGCATTTCCTCGCCATCCGAATAACCCTGTGCCGCAGCGACGGACCAGCTTCCGGTCGCAATAGCCTTCGCCCCGCCACGCGCAACGGCCACCGCACTCCCCGCATCCCAGATGTTATAGAGGACGATGGGATCGCCCGGAATGTGCAAGCTGCGGAATATTTCCGCACGTTCGATTTGACTGTTCATCGCGGTCTCTCCTTTGATCGATATTGCTGAGCTTTCGCTCATCCAATCAGTCGTTACGGGCGCCCGAAGCCGCCGCAACAATTCGGAAACTGCTAACACCGGCCGCGCGTTGCGACCGCCGATTTTCGGGCGTCGATTTCCTTATTTGCAAACATCGCGTGACAGTCTCAGGCGTCTCGCTCAGATCGCCCATTCCTCATCCGTCGTGAAAACAATCGTCAACCAACGATCCGCCCCCTCACCGCCAAGCGCATCGCCGATCTCGTCGCGGATCGCATCCCATTCCTCAAGCCGTCGGGCCGGCCAGTTCTTCGGCACAATGAAGAAAAGCTCGATCTGTCGGCCACGGCCGACGCGGGCGACATAGGAATAATGCGAGGCGAAGCCGAATTTTTCGACAGTCTCCGTCGCCACCCGATCCACATGCTGCTTGAATTCCAGCGGCGTGACCAGAAGGATATCGGCGAGCGCCTGTTTCACATTACCGAGCGGCATGGGAATGATGACGAGGCAGACCAGCGCCAGCACGGCCGGATCGATATAGGGAGAGAGCCATGCCTGCGATGTTCCGGTCAGCCCGTAACCGATGGCAAAGGCGACGAACAGCGCCATGCTCAAAAGCGCGCTCATCAACCAGCTTTTGGCGTCCAGCGCCACGAAGGCGGATTTCAGCCTGCGGTTCTGTCTTTTGACGAACCATGCCATGGCGAGAGAGACGGCGAAGCTGAAGAAGGTGACGATGATGGCATAATCGAACTCGATCGAGCGCCCGCCATCCATCAGGCTGTCGATGGCATTGATCAGCGCATAGATCGCCGCGCCCATCAGAAGCGTGCCGTTAAGGCCGAGCACCATCGGTTCCAGATGCCAGAAACCCATGGTGAAACGCTCCACCAGCCGGCCACCCGGTCTTGGTGCCGCGGAGGCCGCGATAAGTCGCGCCACGAGCAGCGCCAGCACCGTCATGAAAGCATCGGTAAGCGCATAAACGCCATCAAAAACCACGGCGAAGGAGCCGGAGAACAAACCCGCGCTGACGCCGAACAGTGCCAAAAGGACCGTGACGGCGATGGAGAATTTAAGCAGAGATTGTTCTGTCATGACGTGTATTTGACCTTCAAAAGCGGACGCCACCTTCCTATAAACAGCACAGACACTACTCACAAGACAGGACAAACCCCATGGATTTCGGCATTTCCGGCAAACGCGCCCTCGTTCTCGCCTCTTCTCGCGGCCTTGGGCTGGGCATTGCCACGGCGCTCGCCAAGGAAGGCGCAAACGTTCTTCTCGTCGGCAGAAGCGGCGAAAAACTGGACGCGAATTGCAAGACCATCAACGCGCTCGGCAAAGGCAAGGCCGACTGGGTGTGGGGTGATCTTGCCGATGACAATTTCGTCGACGCCATGGTTGAAGCCGTCAAGGACAAGCTCGGCGGCATCGATATTCTCGTCAACAATACCGGGGGACCGACGCCTGGTCTCGCACAGGAAATGACGACCGAGAAGCTCGACACCTTCTTCCAGTCGATGGTGCTGCGCGTCATCACGCTTACCAATGCGCTGTTGCCGCAGATGAAGGAACAGGGTTTTGGCCGCATCCTGACCGTCGCCTCATCAGGCGTGTTCGAACCCATTGCCAATCTGGCGCTCTCCAACACCCTGCGCGGCGCACTGGTGGGCTGGAGCAAGACGCTGTCCAGTGAAGTGGCCGGTTTCGGCATCACCTCCAACCTGCTTCTGCCCGGCCGCATCCACACCGACCGCATCGACGAGCTGGATGGCGCCAACGCCAAGCGCCTGGGCAAAAGCGTCGAGGAAATCCGCGAAGCTTCGGTCAAGAGCATTCCGGCCGGTCGCCTCGGCACGGTGGAAGAATTTGCCGCCGCCGGCGCTTTCCTCTGCTCGGTGCCGGCAAGCTATATCACCGGCACGATGTTGCGGGTGGATGGCGGCGCGGCGAAGTCGAACTGACAGCTGCCACGCACAAACCGTCAGGAGACCGCTTCGTAGATCACGAAGCGGTTTCGGCCGGTATTCTTGGCTTCATAAAGAGCCGTGTCGGCGCGGCGCAGTACGTCGCTGGCGCTCTCGCCGGGATTGGCAAAGGCGATGCCAGCCGAACAGCTATAACGGAAATCCGGCATATCCCCGAGCGGTGACGCATCAGCCAGCGTCGACAGCAGCCGCTGCATGACGGCCTCGGCGATATGCATCCGCGAACCGCTGAGGACGAGCAGGAACTCTTCTCCGCCGATCCGGCCGACGAGATCGTCGCGCCCGACGCTCGCGGAAAGCCGCGCGGCGAAATCCTTAAGAACCAGATCGCCACAGGCATGTCCGAAACGATCATTCACCGACTTGAAGTGATCGATATCCATGATGATGACGGCAAGCGCCTGCGCCTTGCTGGGACCGAGCATGTGATTGAGGCTATCCATGGCGTAACGGCGGTTGCCGAGACCGGTTAGTTCGTCGCTCAGCGCCGACTTCAGCGCCCTGTCGCGCTGCTGCCGCAGATCGCGCAACTCGATGCCGAGTTCGGAAACATCGGTGACGACACACAACATCCAGCCGCCCGGCAACGTCGTTTCAGTCGTCAGCATCCAGCGCCCGTCATTCAGGCTGGTCTCGATGGTGCGAAAGGGCAGCTTGCCGCGCCTCGTCCTGGTGGAGCGCAGCCACAGTTCAAAATCGGAGGTTTCGATGGCGGTGCCGGTGGAACTGCTGTAACCGCTGCGCATCAACTCCACCCAACTCGGGAAGTCATCCTGCCCCATGCCCAGCGCCTCGCGGAACACGGTGTTGGCAAAACGCAGCTCGTCGCCACCGTCGAAAAGGGCATAGCCCTGCTGCGACGCTTCCATAAGTTCCATGAGATGGCGATTGAAGCTTTCCGCATCACCGCGAACAAGGGGCGGCCGCTCTGACGGTGCTTCTTGACGAGCGGAAAGGGCCAGCTTTCGGGACATCGAGGCTTCCGTTTAAAAACGCAACAGATAAAAAATAAATCTACACTTCAGCACTATATTTCTATCTTATACTCTCTGCATGCAAAAAAATATTTAATAAGGGCAGGAAAGTCCAGCCCCGAATGCGACGGTTGCTTCATACAAATGTCACAATAAACGTGGGAGCAACGCTTGCCATTCCGTCGAGCTTATGCAATCAACCGCCCTCCTCTGACATCGGGACGCCAAAGGCATCCCTTATTTTCACGCCGGGCCACCCAAGGGCCGGGCGAATATTTCTTTCGACGACAAGGATATGGCGATGACGCAAAAACGGGCACTTGGCCTCGATTTCGGCACGACCAACACGGTCATGGCTCTTTCCAACGGCGATGGCGACAGCCGTTCCATGCGTTTCACCAGCAACGCCGGCACGGATGACAGCATGCGCACGGCGCTCTCCTTCATGAAGGATGCCGGCCTCGGTGCTGCGGCGCTGCATGTGGAAGCGGGCCATGCCGCCATCCGGCAATTCATCGACAATGCGGGCGATTGCCGATTCCTGCAGTCGATCAAGACCTTTGCGGCCTCGCCGCTGTTTCAGGGCACGCTGATCTTCGCCAAGCGCCAGAGCTTCGAGGATCTGATGGAGGTGTTCCTGCGCAAGCTGAAAACCTATGCGGGTGATGAATGGCCGGGCGACGTCTCAACCGTCATCGCCGGCCGGCCGGTGCGTTTCGCCGGCAGCAATCCGGACGAGGCACTGGCGCTTGCCCGTTACAACGAGGCGCTGACGCGCGCCGGTTTTCCGGAAATCCACTATGTCTATGAGCCGGTGGCTGCGGCTTATTATTTCGCCCAGAGCCTGAAAAAGGACGCCAACGTGCTGGTGGCGGATTTCGGCGGCGGCACAACCGACTATTCACTGATCCGTTTCGAGACCCATGCCGGCAAGCTTTCCGCCACCCCCATCGGCCATTCGGGCGTCGGCGTGGCGGGTGACCATTTCGACTTCCGGATGATCGACAATCTGGTCTCGCCTGAGATCGGCAAAGGCAGCAAGTTCAAGAGCTTCGACAAGGTGCTGGATGTGCCCTCGGGGTATTACGTGAATTTCGGCCGCTGGAACCAGCTGTCGATCTTCAAGACCTCGAAGGAATTCACCGCGCTCAAATCGCTGGTGCGTTCGGCGCTGGAGCCGGAAAAGCTCGAACTCTTCATCGATCTCGTCGACCATGATGAGGGTTACCCGCTCTATCAGGCGATTTCCGCCACCAAGATGGCGCTTTCTTCGGCGGAAGAAGCGGAATTCAACTTCACGCCGCTCGGCAAGGCCGGGCGCAAGATGGTGAAACGCAGCGACTTCAACGGCTGGATCGCCGACGATCTCGCCAAGATCGAAGGCGCACTGGACGAGATTCTGGAAAAAACGCAAGTGGCGCCTGATGCCATCGACAAGGTGTTCCTGACCGGCGGCACCTCCTTCGTGCCGGCGGTGCGGGAGCTTTTCACCCGCCGTTTCAATGCCGACCGGATCGAAAGCGGCGGCGAACTGCTATCGATTGCCCATGGTCTGGCCATGATCGGCGAAAGCGGTGACATTCAGCGCTGGACAGCGTGATTTACGGGTTCCCCGGGCGGGGAACATGGGATAATTTCCTACCATGATCGCCGCCCACGACCTTTCCCCGGCCGAACTTGCCGCCCTCCTGCATTTCCATGCGGATGCGGGTGTCGACTGGCTGCTGGAAGACCAGCCGCTCGACCGTTTCGCCGAATTTGCCGCCGCCCGTCCTGCCCGGCCGATGCAGGGACAGGAGACCGGCGCAGCCGCGCGCCAGTCCGGCCAGCAGCCGATGGAACGCGCCGGCGACGCCCCCCATCAACAGCGCCCGCAGCAGCAGCCGAAACGCCAGACGCCGGCGCGTGCCACGCCAGCAGCCCCCGCGGTTCAGCAGAATGTTGCCATGCCGGACGAACAGGCCGTGGCGGCAGCGCGTTTTGCGGCTGAAAGCGCAAGGTCGCTCGCCGAGCTGAAAACCGCGCTTGAGGGTTTCAGCGGCTGCAATCTCAAGAACAGCGCCCGCAGCACGATCTTCACCGAAGGCGATCCCTCATCCGCCATCATGGTCATCGGCCCGATGCCGGATGCCGATGACGACCGCGAAGGCCTGCCCTTTGCCGGCAAGACCGGGCTTTTGCTTGACCGTATGCTTTCGGCAATCGGCCTTGAACGCGGCACCATCATGCTCGGCAATGTCGTGCCCTGGCGGCCACCCGGCAACCGCCCGCCGACCCAGGCGGAAATGGATATCTGCCGCCCCTTCATCGAGCGTCAGATCGCGCTGGCGGAGCCGAAACACCTGTTGCTTCTTGGCAACTTCACCGCACGTTTCTTCTTCGGCGGCACGGGAACGATCCATACGCTGCGCGGACAGTGGCGTGATGTCGCAGCCGGACATCTTGTTTTGCCGGCGCTGGCCAGCCTGCATCCGCAGGAACTTTTGAACGCTCCGGCCTCCAAGTCATTGGCATGGCAGGATTTATTGGCGTTTCAGGCCAAGGTTACGCAGGGCTGATTGCCTTATTATTGCTCAGTGTAAACGAATTATGAAAAAAGCCATGCGCAATTCGCATAACAGCGACGCATTTGGCCAGCTTGCCGAATCCATGCTGCGCTGCGATATACCACAGTGTCTTGGGAGGAATTCGGTTTAAGGAACCAAGGCAATGACCACTCGCTTCCGTCCGGTACATTCCGGCTTTGAAACGCTCCGTCTGGCGGGCCTCGGCCCACGCTCCAGTCAGGGCTACCATCGTTTCGGCGCTGCCGCTAACGAACAGATGACCGCACGCGCTGCCATGCAGCAGGTCCGCGTGACGCGTCCTTCAGCTGTCTTTGCGGATTTCCGCGAGCGCTGAGAGCATTCAGGCCAGTATAAAGCTGGTCCATATATATGATTGCGCGCTGGCGTCTTTCTTCGGGAAGGCGCCTTTTGCTTTTGCGCGTTTTTCAAAAGAGTCGGACAAGTTCCAGAGGGTTTTCGCGGCATGGTGACAGGCACTACCCGTCCCTTCAGCCGCTTCCACATTCAGTTGCCCTCTCACCCCCCGCAGGCACTGCGAGCTTCCACCTCGTCATTCCGGCCTTGAGCCGGAATCCAGCCGACGTGCGTCTGCGCGGCGAAAAGAGCCCTTCCAGCCCAAGGACTTGGGCTGACTGGATTCCGGCTCAAGGCCGGAATGACGGAAGTGGAAGCATTTTTTGAGTCCGGCGGACGAAACTGCCGCTCGATACATTATGAAAAAGAGACCATTTGTGAAGGTGATGTTCCCTCACCCCTGCGGCGTCGAAGCCTTGCGCGCCGCCCGTCTCGCCAGCCCCAATTGATGCTCGCGGAAAATGATGAAGATGCCGGCGAGGATAACGATCGCCGTGCCGATCAGCATGGTGAGCGTGGGGATATCTCCGAACAGGACGTAGGAAACCGCGATCCCGAAGACGATGGAGCTATATTCGAAGGGTGCGATGACCGAGACTTCCGCATGGCGGTAGCTCTCGGTCAGGAAGATTTGCGCAACGCCGCCGCAGATGCCGCTGGTGATCAACAGCATGGCCTGCGTCATGCTCAGCGCGCTCCAGCCGAAGGGCACGCTGACCAGCGACAGCAGGGTGGCGGTGAGCGAAAAATAGAGCACGATGGTCGGCGTTTTTTCGGTATCGACCAATTGCCGCACCTGGATCATCGCTAGGCCGCCCAGCGCCGCGCCGAACAGCACGGCAATCGCCCCCAGCCCTTCACCGGCGGCAAAGCCGCCTTCCCGCAAAAGCGTCATCTTCGGCCATAAAATCACCAGCACGCCCATCATGCCGACAAAAACCGCGCTCCAGCGATAAACGCGCACCTTCTCATGCAGGATGAAGGCGGCAAAGACGACGGCCAGAAGCGGCGACGCATAACCGATGGCGATGAATTCCGGCAGCGGCAGCATGGTCAGCCCGTAAAAACCACATGCCATGGACAGGATGCCGAGAAAACCGCGCTTGAAATGGCCAAGAAGATTATTGGTGTGCAGCGCGCTTGTCAGCGCATGCAGCCAGGCGAGATAAACGACAATTGGGATGATGGCGAAAGCGGAGCGGAAGAACGTGATCTGACCGGCCGGCACATCCGGACCGGCGGCCTTGATACAGGTCTGCATGACAAGAAAAAAGCCAACCGAAACCAGCTTCATGCTGATCCCGCGGAAGGGATTGGTCGGTTCGGCGTTCATTGGCAGTTACTCATATCGGCTGCGCAAACACGCCATCTGGGGATTTTTCATGCGGGGAGGACGACGCAGGGGAATTGGATTTGCGCAAGGCTAGAACATTCCTCCAGCCCTTTACATCAAAAAATGTTATTCACCCATGAATTCGGTTGATTGTTGTGCTGCTTCGCTCCCGACATGCCCGTCGATCAATATTCGTAGAGGACGGGGAAAACGATATTAACCGATTGCCGCTTTTCAGTTTTTGGTAGCGGCCTGAGATTTGGTATGCGCTTAACGGCGATCATAAGCCGTCTTTTTATGGACGGCGTTCCCTCGGCAGAACGAATTTTTCGATGCGAGATCGATCCATCGGCTTTCACCGTCAATTCAATAATGGCTTCCCCCTGCTGTTGCGGCTCACTGCTACCCGCCATCGATGTGAAAATGTTTTTGCGTTGCCTACCAAGGTCTCGATGTACGTTACGCATCCACTCTGCCATTTCAGCAGAGGTTCGAGAACGATGGGTTATAGCCGCGTCAGCGAAGGCTGGCGCCGAAGCCAAAATCGACAATGACAACATCACAATAAAAAAAAGCAGCCGCGCCATCATTTAAAGCCCTTAAAAATCTGTGTCAGCCAGTCGGCGACACAACTACTAAAAAAATTGTAACTAGATATCAATTTCGCCGCTGTGCTGCGGGGAAATAGTTTTGGCGGATCGATCGACATAAGTTTTTCATAAAATTAGAAACACTTCAGCAATCGTTCAACATTTGCTGCGATGGTCGATGGGTCCGGCAGCGGGGGAGGATCGTCTGCATGGCCGGTAAAGCCTTTATGGCGGGACAGAATGTCCTCCGATGCGCACATGAACGTGACGAATACTCCACCTATTTTACATCCCGGCCTTATGACGACATGATGGCGGGAAGACCACGCTAAGTTATTCAGGAACAGTCATGCGAACAGACACGGGCCAGATCGTTCACCTGGCAGATTACCGCCCCACCGATTTCGTTCTGGAGCGGGTGGATCTCACCTTCGAACTCGACCCCAAGAATACCAAG
>Ga0209070_100218_pt1 | contig 63906 bp, 60 predicted proteins | sample SynthPrep_5_END__FD_187205 | JGI IMG/M metagenome (GOLD analysis project Ga0209070, IMG submission 187205) | Synthetic microbial communities from Ohio, USA - SynthPrep_5_END_DS10_MetaG (SPAdes) (version 2) | ecosystem: Engineered > Bioreactor > Aerobic > Activated sludge | place: USA: Ohio... | reverse complement strand
TGATCTGCTGGTGATGGATGTGGGGTTGCTGGGGAGGTAGGGGGATAGTTGTGTACTCCGGAGCAGAGCGAGAATGACTGTCTGCTATCGGCCAGAAGCTGCCGTTCACGCCTGCTCGTTTTCGCCCTGAATCATTCGCCCGATACTTTCCCAACTCGGATAGGGAGTTGGCGTCAGCGATATTCGGCGCTAGCCATACTGCACGCCTCTCATACACCCAGATTTCTACTGCTGAAGCATCAAACTGCGCCATAAGATCACTGTCGGTGCAACAGGTAAGAGGTCTGTTTGTGGCGCTATCTGTTTCGACAACTTTTTTGCAGCCGACTCGCTCAGCTCGGATGACGAGTGCTGGTGTGCTTCAAATTGCTCGGGCGCAGTCGGCATTGATAGGCGGGTAGTCATTTGATCGTAACGACGACCTTGCCTTTGGCCCGTCCCTGTTCGACGTATTTCAGAGCCTCTGCCGTTGATTCAAAGGAAAACGTTCGATCAATCACCGGATTGATGATGCCCGCCTCAACCAGTGCGCTGATTTGTTGCAGTTGGGTGCCGTTGGCGCGCATGAACACGAACGAGTACTTGATGTCCTGCTTGCGTGCCCTGCGCCGAATGCCGAGGCTCAGCAGACGCATAACCTGCTGCAATGGCCAGGATAACCCTTGCTCCTGTGCGAACAGCGCAGTGGGCGGCCCTGAGATGGAAATCAGTTGGCCGCCGGGTTTGAGGACCTTGAGTGACTTGTCCAAGACATCGGTGCCGAGGCTGTTCAACACCACGTCGTAGCCGTGTAAGACATTTTCGAAATTCTGCTTTTTGTAGTCGATGACCACGTCAGCCCCCAGCAGCTTGACCCATTCGACATTCGCGGTGCTGGTGGTTGTGGCGACAAAGGCACCCAGGTGTTTGGCAAGCTGGATGGCAATGGTGCCGACGCCGCCGGAGCCTGCGTGAATCAACACCTTCTGGCCCTTTTGTAGCCGGGCGGTGTCGACCAGCACTTGCCAGGCAGTCAGTGCCACCAAGGGCAGGGACGCGGCTTGCGCCATGCTGGTATTGGCTGGTTTCAGGGCGATCGCGTTCTCGTCCACGGCAATCCTTTCGGCGAACGTGCCGATCCGTCCTTGCGGCGGGCGAGCGTACACTTCGTCACCTGGTTTGAAGCGTGTCACATGCGAGCCGACTGTCACCACTACCCCCGCCAAGTCGTTGCCCAGAATCAGCGGAAACGAGTAGGCCAGGATCAGCTTGAACTCGCCTGTGCTGATCTTCGAGTCCAGCACGTTGACACTGCTGGCATGGACCTCGATCAAGACGTCGTGGGCACCCACTTCCGGGGCTGACGCTTCGCCGAGGCGTCCGGGTTGCTTGCCGTAGCGATCAATAAGAAATGCTTTCATCGAGGTGCGGCTCTTGTCGGTTGTAGGGAGCGTAGTCGGTGCGTGGTCAGGCATCGAGGAACGCCTGCGCCTTGGCCACAAAATCAACGTGGTGCTGGAAAATCCCGCCGTGACCGGCATCCTGATAAATCACCAGCTCTGCGTTGGGGATACGCTTGGCCAGTTCAAACGAATTGATGCTGGGCACCATGATATCGGTGTCGCCGTTGACGACCAGCGCAGGTGCCCGCAAGCGTTCGAGGTCTTGCGGCGGCTGTTTGCCCCACGCGGTGATCGCTTTCAACTGGCGCAGGAAAGCACGGGGCGTCGGGCCTTGGTCACGATTGTTCTTACGGGCTTGCAGGCGCTGCAAATACTGCGCGGCAGATCGACGGCCGTTGGCCGTAGAAGTGAAGAACAGGTAGAATTTCGGATCGCGCAGGGTCAGCAGGCCTTTGAGAATCAATGGCCACGACACCGCGCCAACTTTGCCGATACCGCTGCCGCCAGCCGGCCCGGTGCCGGTCAGAATCAACCGCCGCACCCGATCAGGCGCCTTCAGAGCGATGTCCTGAGCGACGAAGCCGCCGAGGGAGAATCCGAGCACATCAACGGTTTCCAGCCCCAGCGCACGGATCAACTGAATCGCATCGTCGGCCATCTCGCCAACGGTCAGTGGCGCGGTTCCACCCGAGCCGCCGATGCCACGATAGTCGGTGGTAATGACGCGTCGGGTTTGCGCCAGGCCATCGATGATTGCGGGATCGAAGTTATCGAGCACCGCGCCCCAATGGTTGAACATTACAAGGGGCACACCGGTAGTGGGGCCGATATCGCGGTAGGCGAATGGAATACCGTTGACCGTGATCGATTGGTTCGAAGCGTTGATGAACGACGTTGGCGAACCCGAAGGGGGATTTGTCTGGGCTGAATTCATTACCACTCCCGATTTCTGGACGGATTCGATGCAACGCCTTGCGCTTGCATCGAATCCGCCCCAAATGCTCACTACCTGAAGATCACTCTGGAGTCTGGTAACGCTGAGCAACCGCGGACTGACGTATTTGCCCGATCAGGCCCAGTCGTGCGCCCTGCAGGGCATCCCAACGCTCCGCTTCGTGCAGCGGCGGAATGGTCACGGGTTCGCGACGATCGAAGCCGACGAGAGCGGCATCCACCAGATCGCCCACTTCCATGATTTCACTCAGGGTGTTGATGTCGACGCCGGAGCGATCCCATATTTCCGTACGCGTGGCGGCCGGCAGCACGGCCTGCACGTAGACGCCTTGAGGCGACAGTTCCAGGCTCAAACCTTGGGACAGGAAAAGCACAAAGGCCTTGGTCGCACCGTAGACCGTCATGCCGAATTCCGGTGCGAGGCCTACAACCGAACCGATGTTGATGATCGAACCTTCACCGGCCTTGGCCAGGCGTGGAGCGATGGCGCTGGCGAGCCGAACCAGCGCCGTGGTATTGAGGGCGACCAGTTGCGCCACTTTATCGGTGCTTTGCTCGACGAAATGACCGGACAGTGCAGCGCCGGCGTTATTGACGAGGATCCCGATGTGGGCGTCGTCGCGCAGACGGTTTTCAACGTTGCTCAGATCGCCGGGTTGAGTCAGGTCCGCCGGGATCACATCGACGTTGACGTTGTGTTCGCTGCGCAAGCGCGCGGCCAGTACATCCAGGCGCGCCTGATCGCGGGCAACTACCACCAGATCGTGGCCGCGTTGTGCAAAGCGTTCGGCGTAGACGGCGCCAATCCCGGTGGAGGCGCCAGTGATCAAAACAGTTGGGCGAGTGCTCATGGGGTATCTCTCTTTCAGGATATGAGAAACAGAACGAGCTCAGCTTGCGCTGATGCTCGATTCAGCCAGTGTCGGGTAATCGATGTAGCCTGCCGCGCCGCCGCCATAGAGGGTGGCGGGATTGAACGCGGACAACGGCGCACCATGTTTCAGGCGTTCCACCAGGTCCGGGTTGCCAATGAAGGGGCGACCGAAGGCGATCAGGTCTGCCTGGTCTTCAGCGAGCCGCGAGGTGGCCAGATCGAGGTCATAGCCGTTGTTGGCGATGTAGGTGTTTTTGAAGCGCTGGCGCAGGGCGGCGAAATCGAAGGGCGCCACGTCACGCGGGCCGCCGGTCGCGCCTTCGACCACGTGTAGGTAAACCACGCCGAGGGCGTCGAGTTGTTCTACGACGTAATCGAATTGCGCCTGCGGATCGCTGCTGGATACGCCATTGGCCGGCGACACTGGTGACAGGCGTACACCGGTGCGGTCGGCACCGATCTCACTAACCACAGCCTCCGTCACTTCGAGCAACAGACGAGCACGATTTTCAATCGAGCCGCCGTAAGCATCGGTGCGCAGATTGGCGTTGTCCTTGAGGAATTGATCGAGCAGGTAGCCGTTGGCACCGTGAATTTCCACGCCATCGAAGCCAGCGGCGATCGCATTGGCCGCCGCCTGACGGAAGTCGCTGACGACTCCCGGCAGTTCGCTGATGTCCAGTGCGCGAGGCTCGGAGACGTCTTCGAAGCGGTTGTTGACGAACACTTTGGTGGCGGCGCGTAGCGCAGAAGGGGCCACGGGGGCAGCGCCGTTTTCCTGCAGGTCGACGTGCGAGACGCGGCCGACATGCCACAGTTGCAGAAAGATTTTTCCTCCCTTGGCATGCACGGCATCAGTCACGGCGCGCCAGCCATCGATCTGTGCCGGCGTGTAGATTCCCGGGGTGTCTTGATAGCCCTGTCCCTGCCGGGAAATCTGCGTGGCTTCGCTGATTAGCAAGCCGGCGCTGGCGCGCTGGCTGTAATAGGTCGCCGCGAATTCGCTAGGGACGAAGCCTTGACCGGCGCGGTTGCGTGTCAGCGGCGCGAGAATGACGCGGTTTGATAGCGTGAGGCTGCCTAGTATGTAAGGAGTGAACAGAGTCTGCTTGGTCATCTGATGAATCTTCCGTGCCCGTTGATGAAGATCAGTGGTGCTTGCAATTAGGATGATGATCGAAATCTAAACTGTCAACAATTTTGATTATAGGTGACATCTATGTATCATCGGACTTAGGATTTCCCGGGAAACACGAGGTATTGCAAGTGAGAGTAACCAAGGCCCAGGCGCAGGCAAATCGAGAGCGCATCGTTGAAACCGCCTCAGAGCTGTTCCGTGAGCGGGGCTTTGACGGCGTCGGCATTGCTGATCTCATGGCGGCCGCCGGTTTCACTCATGGTGGTTTCTACAAACATTTCGGGTCGAAGGCAGACCTGATGGCCGAAGCCTCGGCGTGCAGTCTGGCCAAATCGCTGACAGCCGCCCAAGCTCTGGATGTTCCGGGCTTCATCAACGTCTACGTGAATAGAGAGCATCGCGACGGACGCGGCAGTGGTTGCACGATGGCCGCGCTGTGTGGCGACGCGGCGCGTCAGGCGGACGATGTGAAAGCGACGTTTGCCGAAGGCATAGAACACACCCTGCAGACGCTAGAAGAGAAATACCCGACAGGAACGGATCCTGAGCCGGGTGAGGGCAGAAAGAAAATGATCGACCTGCTTTCACGTGCCGTCGGCGCGATTATTTTGTCGCGCGCTTGCCCGGATGACTCCGCACTTGCTGATGAAATACTTGAAGTGTGCCGGGCAGAAATGGTTGCTTCATTGCCGGTCGATGAGGTGGAGCCGGTGTAGAGACGGCGCTCATTCAAAGAGTAGCTTCAGTAGAAGTGCGATGATTATGCTCGGAGCAGAAAGCTGATTTGAGTCCAAAACGATGGGGCGCGAATGACGGTTTTTGGCCGATTGCAGCCTGTCAGGGCTTCCTAAGTTTGATCTATCTCGAGCACCAGCACCCAACGGTTAAATGGCGCCGAGCCAGCCAAGCCCAGCACGTCAAAAAGAACCCATCTCCGAGTTCTTACCGAAAAAGCCTGTACGGTTTGCCCAGCGGTAACGCTCTGTGCGTTGCTGGTCGATATGACCTCACCAGACGTGCTTCCAATGTAAGGCGAATTTCCAGGGTCAAGCATGCCGACTTGCAACATCCCGCAGGCGTCCGGAAGGTCCAGAGACAATGTTTCACCCGCTTCCAGACGCCCTACGACCACTCCATCAATAAAGATTGCCAGCGGGATAGCCTGGCCATAGGCGCTATGAAACAGTCCTTTTTTCCGTTTAATCGTGATTTCCATGTACTGTCCTTAAGGTGCTCACCACACAGAGTCTAGGTGCATTTTTACGGCGCACTGCGAGAGAGTGGACTGGAGTCCGAAACTCCTCTACTTAATTAGACAGGTGGAATGGCCGGTGTTGGCCGAAAGCAGACCCTGAACTACATAGGTAAAGCCGGGAGTTTAGACCTGCTCCGGAGTTCATCGATTTCATGGGAAGCAAAGTCGCCAAATCGTAACTCCCGCATACGACGATTCGGCGAGCAGTCCGCTAGTGACTGGAATTTCTGTTATTTAACGAGGGCACGGTGCTTCGCGGTCGAGGAGTCTTGCCGTCATCAGCACGCCCAATTCGCTCAGTTGGTGAATCGCCAGTGCAATGTCACGGTGCTTACCGCTGAGGTCTTCCGAGAGGTCGAGCAGAAGAGTACCGAGAAAGGGGACAGATTTATTTTTACCAGAAATAAATCTGTCCCCTTTTTCCCCACGGCGCCGCGCCGGGTGACGAGCTGGCCCCAGGGCAAGTGGATATCGAAGTCGCCCAACACGGCGAAACCGTGCTGCTGGTCGACGACGAATCCACCGTGCGCATGCTGCTTGCCGATGTACTGGGGGAGCTGGGTTACACCGTGATCGAAGCGGCAGACAGCGCGGCACGGCTGAAGTTGTTGAGGTCGGATGTGCATATTGATTTGCTGGTGACGGATGTGGGGTTGCCGGGCGGGATGAATGGGCGGCAGATGGCTGAGGCGGGGATGGAGCTGAGGCCGGGGTTGAAGACGTTGTTTATTACGGGGTATGCGGAGAATGCGGTGATAGGGTATGGGCAGTTGGGGGCGGGGATGGGAGTTTTGACGAAGCCGTTTGCGGTGGAGGTTTTGGGGGGAGGGTTCGGGAGTTGTTGGGGAGGTAGGGACGTGTTTAATTAAGATTAGCCAGCCCCATGTCGTTGCTAGCTAATAAACGCCGCTTAGCGCTAAACGGCATTAATACCAAAAAGTCTAAATTGACGGCGTTTTATTTATGCAAGCGGAATAAAATGAACCCAAGGCGAGCGGCCCAACTTTATTCAAAATAACGATCCTTGATGTTGTCTCGTACCTAAAGTTTCGAGTGGAATGCCATAGAGTGAACTCATGCCGTTGCGGAAATCTTTAATGCCTCCATAGCTAGGGTGACGAATGGCAATGACTTCAACTTCAAACCGGTTTGCGTAGTTAAATGCGTCCTGGCCAATTGCAACTACCCTGCGCACTTTTAGCCATTTGATCAACATGCCATTTAAAACGTCGACTTGTTGGAGTTCACGAGCTGTGAATTTACGGTTAGTAAAAGGATTGCCCGGTTCATGGGGGTGGAATGGGAAAACGTTCCATAGCAGTGGTGGCAGCTCAAGTGAGCGCAATACTGACCAAATTTCCGAGGCGGTACGTTCAGAAACTGCCGGGCCCCTCGTTGCCTGCTTGAAGTTTGAACCGGGATAGCGCTGCGTCATTTCAGGGAGGTGGTATTCGTCCGTAAGTGCCAAACCGGTTCTTCTTCCTCCGCGGTACCCGAGGTCGCGTCCCATCCAAATGGTGTCCACACCAATTTCTAACGCTGCCTTCAGATACCCACGAAGATTTCGTCGGCGTGCAGACGCAGCATCGGCGCGATCATGGACCGGACAGGTATCGGCATAGGGATTGAATACGTTGTCTAATTTCAGTTCTGACAGGGCATTCACAAAAGCTGTTGGGGTCATGGGATCAATTCTTCGCGGGAGGAAAAAAATCAATAGTGTGCTTGAGCACGTCGACTTTCACGGTCCCTCCACGATGCTCCTGCAACTGTAGGAAAACACTAAAGCCCTCAACTATAGCTTTTTCCCACTGCCAAAGCTGACAAATTTGGACCTCATAACCCTGTACCATGCTGCTTATTTGCTTGAGAACGCGATAATCTAAGCCTCGGCGCCGTTCGTCGGTATAAAATTCCTGCTCCTTCGCATGGTTAAAAATCCACGTCGCGATGCCTTCTTCGATAATCATTGCGCGGGCACCATCTTCATTCTCATCCGTCTTCGGATTCGATTTGCGCTTACGCTTGAGCAACCCTCTCAGAACTGGTGACCATCCTAGAAATGCCAAATAAGCAAGATGAAAAACATCATGGAATCGATAGTCATCAGGCTCATTACTATTATCTGTTAATCGATCCCCAATAAAAACACCATTCAGGCTCTGAACTACGTAGCCGTGTTTTCTATCGCCTCTTTCAGTGAACGTTATTTCAAGTGTTGGAGGAAACTGTTCATGCTCAGCATATCCTGCATCAAATGGGGCCGGATAAAGCCCATCTTCCCCTGGCCACCGACTATGGATTTTTGCCAGGTTGGAGCGAGCTACGTCTTCTAGTCTCAGATCAAAGCTGGCGCAGGTGATAGCTAGTTCGGCGAGATGTAGTCCCATGTTTTCGGCCCGGATATGAGGAACCATAGATTGGTATTCTGCGAAAGAAGTATTAGCTAAAATACCAACATGATACGCCAGGTATCCAAGTTGGGATGAACGGTTGATAGAGCCAGGAGTTCTCCGGATCTCCATCAAACTATCAATGTGACGAAAGGTTACTGGCTCCATGGGGTCCTGTTCGGACTCTTGATATTTTACGCGCAGTGACCTGATACATTGATCGCCGATTTGGTTGGCGTCTACATTCAGAAAACCCGCAATGTTTACTAGATACCAAAGGGCGTCGCCAAGCTCTTCACCAGCTAAATCGGTCTCTGTGGCTGCAAGTTTGTCGCGTCCGGACTTTTTAAGTGCAGATAAAAGTCCGCCAATTTCACCGAAGTATCCGAATATTATTTTTTGAAATCCATCCTCATCTTGTTGGAACTGATTGGTAGCATAAGCTTTGAGTTTGTAGTCATGAATAGAGAGTGGAGCAGGCTGGCGCACAGGCTTAGACATGGAAATTTCCTTTCTCCATTTATTGCGCCTCTCATAAGGCTAAGGCGTTCGGTGTTGCTGGTGGTGCTGAGTTTATTAGATATACAGCTTTTGTGTGTTGATATTTTAAGTTTGATGATGTTTTTTTGGTTGTTTGTTCTTGGAGTGGTGATTAGTGGGTTTAATGATCTTTTGCTCGATTGTGCGTGATTATCTAGACTTTACGAACGATAAATTATAGTGAGCACGCAGCGTATGCTGAGCCTAGGGCCAGCATGCCGGGCGCCCGAGATTTCCTCTTTGAGGGAGATTAATAAACCACTCTGTCACACTATTTCTGGCAGAGTCTGAGAAGACTGATCTGTAGTTTCTTCCGTTTGGAACTAGATCGTCTCCGTCAAGGTTGCGCAAATTAGGCGGCATTATTGGCGCATTCGCCCCCCAATAGACAAAATCCGTGCCGATCAACACATTGTCTGAACCAGTGTCTCGCGCCAAGTTTTCGGCGTGTACCATGCCATCGTCGAGACTGTGATGAGAGTCCTCTTGTATCCATTGGTTATTTTCAATGTGATAAATATTGTCTCCATATGCTGCTGATCTACTAGTATAGAGATTCACTTTTTTCAGAGAGAATCTAGGGTCGTTCCAATATTGCTGAAATGTCATTTTTTCTGAAATTCTCATGGCAAAGATTATTTTGCCTTGCATATTTAGCTCTGCGCTTCCGCAGCCAATTATAAGATCTCCTACTTGTGCGCCTCTCCTTATCTGGGGCTTACATGTGGCAAGTGTACAGACCCCGTGAAAAGGGTTTGGGGCGAAGCCATAATCTCTTGAAAGTTTATATGAGTAGATTCTTGGCAAGTTACTCATTGGCATTTGATCCTTTGGATTTCGCGCTTCCCGTCTGCAGATCCGTTAGGGGTTTCCCAAACCTTTCTACCTTTAAATGCGTCTGCTACCCCGGGACTTCCGATGCACACGACTGAAAAAGCTATGTCATCGAAGATCTGTGGCAGGGCATGGATGTTCTCCACGACAGCAATAATTCTGTTTCCCTGGCTGCAGGCGTAGCCAGCAGCATTAATCACGTCAACGGATTCCTGATTAGGAATGAGAAATACGCAAATTTCCGCGTTCTCAATGCAGCTTCTCACCGCTTCAGGAACACTGCGGCTTCCAGCTTGAGCTGCCTCAACCACCTCTTGATCAGCTGACGCCGTACACACGTTGAATCCTTCCTCCGTGAGCTGCGCAGTAATAGGCGGTACTTCTTTTTCTAAACCAAAGGTGAAAACGAGGCAGGCCTTTCTATTCAACATGATTAATTCCTTTTTTGGTTGAATTCCCGAGTTTGTATTTGAACAGTGAATCTTGGTTGCAAGTACGATATGGGTCTATCGTACCGATGCATGCCTGGTAAATTACGTACTTGATACTCTAGTTACTTTGATGTGAAATCTAGCGCATGATGGCAGTTTGCTACAAGTGGGTTACGAAAAAAGTGTGGGCATTCGGGGGAGGCGTTCTGAACGTTTGTGATCTAGGTATTTGATTTTCAAGAAGAACCACTGAAAAGTTTCCACTTTTCATGATTTTTTGAAATTTTATGTGGAAATGTGTATGTCAAAAAAGAACCTTCTGACAGTTTTATCAGTTTTTGGTCCCTACAACCTAATTCGTATGGACAGCTATCCATTGGTTGCTTAGGATTTTCTGTCCTTGTCAAAGGGTGAATCGCCAAATCGTCTGATGCGGCAGGCGACGATCCAGCGACCAAGCGTGAGAGTGCGATGAGTGGAAAAATAATCAGCCAATACAAGGCGCTTCACGTTCTAGTAGTTTGGCTGTCATGAGCACACCCAACTCACTCAGTTGATGAATGGCCAACACAATATCGCGGTGCTTACCGCTCAGATTTTCGGACAGGTCAAGCAGCAGCGTACTAACTGAGCTAAACGTTTCGTAGCTGTTGGTAATGAGAGCTTCGTTACTGGCGTCTGGGGCTACACAAAAGAGCGCCGTCGAATCCGATGAACCTTCAAACATGTTTGCATTCCTGTTTTTAGGCCACCACCCCTCAGCTACTAAACAAAAGGGAGGTAGCTGTACGCAGGTTAGTAGACCGGGGAATCCAAACGAAAGCCGGCGCGCCCGGAGGCGCCCTGCGCACAGCCACCATCAAGTGCAGACGGGAGGTCTGACTGACTGAATCTTGTGCACTTTGTCTGGCATTACCATCAGGCTACTAAACCTGATCACCGAAAAATTCAGCGACCGCGCAACCATAGATTCCACCACCCCAGCGCACAAGCCGGCGGATTCTGACGCAGGCGTAGGCAATCGGGCAACCCAATCCCCAGCTTTGGGAAATGTCCTAGGACATCGCCCTCACACCGTCACCACCACCTTGCCCACCTGCTGGTTCGCCTCCAAATACCGATGTGCGTCCTGCACCTCATCCAACGCAAACGTCTTCGCAATCACCGGCGCCAACGCGCCCGACGCGAGCCCATCCAAAATAAACGCCTTGGCCCGCGCCAACGCAGCCGGGTCTGCGACGATCTCGGCGTACAAATACCCCTTGAGCGTCAAACATTTCCCCAACACGGTAAACAACGGAAACGGCGTCGGCTCGGAACTTAGTGCGCCGTACTCCAGCAAGATCCCGCCCTGAGCCATGCTTTGGGTGAGTGCTTCAAAGCCCGGCCCGCCGATAGGGTCGAACACCACGCGGGCGCCTTTGCCGTCGGTCAGTTGCATCACGCGTTGCACCAGGTCTTCTTCGTCGCTGACGATGACGTGGTGGGCGCCGGCATCGAGCAGGGCTTGTTGTTTGGCGCGGGTACGGGTGACGGCGATGGCGGTGGCGCCGACGCTGCGGGCGATCTGGAAGGCGGCGAGGCCGACGCTGCTGGAGGCGGCGGTGACCAGTACGAAGTCGCCTGTGGTGAGTTTGGCTTGTTCGACCAGGGCACCCCAGGCGGTGACGTATTGCATCCACGAGGCGGCGGCTTGGACGAAGCTGAGGTTGTGCGGGTGTTTGACGGTGAGGTGGGCGGGCACGTTGGCGACTTCGCCGTAGGTGCCCCAGCGGGCGATGTCGAGCGGTGGGATGACGCTGACGGCGTCGCCCACTTGGAGGTCGATGACGTCGGCGCCGACTGCGGTGACCACGCCGGCCGCTTCGTAGCCCAAGCGGCTGGGGAATTCGGCTTCTTGCAGGTAGGCGTGGTTGCGGAACATGACTTCGGCGCGGTTGAGGCCGAAGGCTTTGACGTCGATTTGCACTTCATCGGCGGCGGGGGCAGGGACGTCGATGTCTTCGAGTTTCAAGACGCTGGCGTCGCCGTAGGCGTGGATTCGGACAATGCGTGGCATGGGGGGCCTCGGTGTTGATCGATGAGGCGTTCAATGTAGGCCACTCCAATCGCCAGTGCCAACATAGCGCCACTGGGCTGGGTCGATGCGCTGAGCAAGGTGCCGAACAGTGGCCAGGGGGGAAGTAACTTATCGATATCACGGCTTTGTGGGCAGGGTCATGAAAGAAATGGGCGCGCTCCCGTATCATCCGGTGCCTCGCAAGCGCATCAGGAGAGCGGCATGTGGATTGGCCATCGGTTCGAGCGTACCGCGCAAGATGACGTGCTCATCCACTCCCACAACAGGGTACAGAGTGGTGCTGTGTGGCTGGTGGGCGGGCTGGCCGTGAGCGTGCCTTTGTCGTTTGTGGTGTGTGGAATCATTGAAGGGTATTTGCCGCTGGTCGGCCTGGACCCACTGTCCTCGCTGCTGATCGTGCTCGCGTTGCTGTTGATGCCTGCCCTTGGCCTGTTCCTGATGTTTTACACCGGCATTCGCGAGATCTTGCGCCTGTCGCGGCACGACGGCGAAGGCCAACGTCTGACCCGCAATGCCTTTGGGCGCCGTGAGCGTGTGCGTCAGGCCTTTCGGCTCGACCACCCCAGCCATCTCGAACTGCGCCGCCGTCCGCAGGCCGAGCCGGTCTACACCCAGCTGTGGCTGGTGATGCGCGATGGCACCGAGCACCGCCTGACCACCGACAACGTTCCGGTAGTGCCGGGCAGCCCACGCACCGAGCGGTGGCTGGTGGAGTTGGCTGGCTATCTGAATGTGGCGGTGCCGTCCGACGTGATCGATGCATCGGCGCCGCGCAAGCCGCCGCCCTATCGGCCTGCTCCATCCCCGGCCAAGGTCGCCCGTGCGCGAAAAGAAAAAGAGCCTGCTTCTTTACCTGAATCGACCGAAACCATCGGCAGGCCCGCACGGGGTCTACTGGGCTTGCTGGGTGCGTTTCTGGGGGTGTTGGAGCTGTCGCAGGTCTTCGCACTGGTGCCCGCCTTGTTGACCGGGCGGCTGCGGGTCAGTGGGTTTCGATCACGTGCAACGACCTTCGACTGGGCCGATCACCCTGTGAGCTTTTCATTCAACCTGTTTATCGGTGTCGTCGAGGTGGTGATCATTGGCTACATCGCCTGGGCCTGTCTGCGTATTGCGATTCAAGGCCGGTTCAAGTCCGGCCCCTGAGTGCGATTTGCGCAAAAGCCGCCCCTTTCTATGCCAGCCGGTCTACCATGCCCTCCCGGCAGTGGTTCCACGCGCTACCGATCTCTCTCTCGCAAGGTATTGCCCATGTCCATCGACCAAATCTCCCTGCCGAAAGGCGTAGGCCCCCACGCCAGCAAGCTCTTCGACGCCATCACCGGTGCCGCCACCCACGAAGCACTCAACCGTGCCGGCGGTAAAGCCGAAGGGTTTGTGCTCGGGCTGGAGTCCACCAAGGCCATCAAAAGCCAGATCGCCGAGTCGTTGTATGTGATTTACGACGACGCGGCGACTCACCGTGCAGGTGAATTGAAAGGCTGATACAGCGTGGTTCCAAGGAGTGCATATGACATTGACCGTCGAAACCCTGCTCAACCTGGCCATGGCCAACCCCATCAACGCCGAGATCACCGCGCGCCTGCCTGACCTCGGGGTGGACCAATGTTTCCTCACGGCGGGCTGCCTGTTCCAGGCGGTGTGGAATCATCAGTCGAACTTGCCTGCTGCCCAGGGCGTAAAGGACTACGACGTTTTCTACTTTGATACGGACTTGTCCTACGAGGCCGAGGATAGGGTAATCCGTGCGGCCGAGCAGTTGTTCCAGGACCTGGGCGTGAATGTGGAAGTGAAGAACCAGGCGCGGGTTCATCTTTGGTACGGCGAGCGCTTCGGCCGGCCTTATCTACAGTTGCACACGGCCAAGCAGGGGATTGACCGGTATCTGGTAGCGGGCACCTGCATCGGCCTGGAGATTGCCACGGGCGAGTTGTATGCGCCGTATGGGTTGGAAGACATCGCACAGGGCGTGCTGCGCATCAACCCGCTGCATCCGGAGCCAGCGTTGTTTGCGCAGAAGGCCAGAAGTTATCAGGCGCGCTGGCCTTGGCTGCGGATCGTGGAGCCGGGTTCAGCCCAGTAAGCCTCCCAGTACGCCGCAGCCGGCAACGACCAGCCAGGGTGGCAAGCGCCATACCATCAGTGATGTCAGGGCGACCACTGCCAGGCTGAAGTCCAGCGCAGTGAAAATCGCGCTGGTCCACACCGGCTGGTACAACGCCGCCAGCAATAGCCCCACCACCGCCGCATTCACCCCGGCCAGTGCAGCCTGGGTGCGTGGACTGCGGCGCAAGCTGGCCCAAAAGGGCAGGGCGCCGAAGAGCAGCAGAAACGACGGTGCGAAGATCGCCAGGAGGCCGACCGTGCCGCCCAGCCAGCCGGTCGGGGCGTGGTTCATCGAGGCGCCGAGGAAGGCGGCGAAGGTGAACAGCGGGCCAGGTACGGCCTGGGTGGCGCCGTAGCCGGCGAGGAAAACGTCGTTGCTTACCCACTGCGGCGCCACCACGTCGGCTTGCAGCAGAGGCAACACCACGTGACCGCCGCCGAATACCAGTGAGCCGGTGCGATAAAAGGCATCCACCAGGGCCAGGGTGGGATTGGGCAGCCAGTTGACCAGGACCGGCAAGCCCACCAACGCAATCACAAACAGCCCCAGCCACAGGGCGCCTGCGCGGCGGTTGATGGCGATTGGCAGCGCGTCATGCTCGGCGCCGGGTTCGAGCTTGAACAGCAACAGGCCGGCCACGCTTGCTGCGATGATCACACCGACCTGGCCCCAGGCAGACGGCGCCAGCAGTGCCACGCCTGCAGCAATCAGCATCAGCGTGAAACGCGCCACGCCCCGGCACAAGTTGCGTGCCATACCCCAAACCGCCTGGGCCACCACGGCCACGGCGACGACTTTGAGGCCATGCAACGCACCGGTGGGGATTACGGCACCGTAGTGCGCAAGACCCAGGGCGAACAGGATCAGCGCAATGGCCGATGGCAACGTGAAACCGGCCCAGGCCGCAACGGCACCGCCGTAACCCGCGCGGGACAGGCCTAGGGCGATGCCGACCTGGCTGCTGGCCGGGCCGGGCAGAAATTGGCACAACGCAACCAGTTCGGCGTAACTGCGCTCGCTCAGCCAGCGTCGCCGTGTGACGAACTCATGCCTGAAATAGCCGAGGTGCGCAATCGGGCCGCCGAAGGAGGTGAGGCCCAATCGCAGGAAGATCAGGAACACCTTCCAAGGATGGGTAGAGGGGTGAGCCAAAGTGAGGGGTCTCGCTCATGACAAATCGGGCTAACGTGCGAGCACCTTAGCGAAATTTGATGACGTGAAGAAGCGGTGTCGGTTTGCCCGATGTGCCGCTTTGATTGAATTTTTGCCCGCGCGCTTGAGTCATTTAAGCAGGCACGGAAAAAGCCGGCCCTTCACAACCGCTGACTACAGCCAAGGACAGACGATGACTTTCTTTATTTTTCTGCTGGCTTGTGCCGCCGCCGCGAGCACCGGCCTTATTTTCAAGCCGGGTGCCTGGTACGAATCCCTGGTCAAACCCAGCTTCACCCCACCTAATTGGTTGTTCCCGGTGGCGTGGACGATCATTTATCTGCTGCTGGCCTGGGCCGGTTACCGTCTCAGCCTGATCCCTGGCAGCCAAATGGTGTTGGCGCTGTGGGCGGCGCAGATAGCGTTGAACACCTTGTGGACGCCGGTGTTCTTCGGCGCCCATCGCATCCTCGCGGGGATGGTGATTCTGGCAGTGTTGTGGTTGACCGTCGCGACGATGGTGGTGCTGGCGGTGCAGTTGGACCTGATCACCGGCTTGATTCTGTTCCCGTACCTGGCGTGGCTTTGTGTGGCGGCGGCGCTCAACTTCTCGATTCTGCGGAATAACCGCTGATGGCCGTTAAAGCCTGGCCCGCCAGCGAGCCTGAACGGGCCGAGATGCGCCGCTTCAATCAAAAGCTTGCCTGGTTGCCGCGCTTCAAGATCCGCAATCGCGTCACGCCGCGTTTGATCCAGGCGCTGTTGCGGGTCAGTCAAAAGATCAAGCAAGCGCCTTTGGCTGACACCCACTACGTCGACTCGGTCCCCGTGCGCATCCTGCGCCCCGGCGGCAAGCCCAAGGGCGTGGTGCTGGATATCCACGGTGGCGGCTGGGTGATCGGCAATGCGCAGATGGATGACGACCTCAACCTGGGCATGGTCAACGCCTGCGACGTGGCGGTGGTGTCGGTGGATTATCGGCTGGCGGTCGACACGCCGGTCGAAGGGCTGATGGACGACTGCCTGGCGGCCGCGCGGTGGCTGCTCACCACTGAGGAATTTGCCGGCCTGCCGGTGATCGTCGTCGGCGAATCGGCGGGCGGGCACCTGGCAGCGGCGACGTTGCTGGCGTTGAAGCAATGGCCCGCGCTGCTCCAACGGGTGAGCGGGGCGGTGTTGTATTACGGCGTCTACGACTTGACCGGGACACCCAGCGTGCGCGCGGCGGGGCCCGACACCTTGTTGCTGGACGGCCCGGGTATGGTCGAGGCGCTGCGCCTGCTCACGCCGGGGTTGAGTGATGACGCGCGTCGGTTGCCGCCGCTGTCACCCTTGTATGGCGACTTCGAAGGCCTGCCCCCGGCGTTGATGTTCGTGGGGGAACTGGACCCGTTGAGGGATGACACGCTGTTGATCGCTGAGCGGTGGCCGGGAGCTGAGGCGCATTTGTTGCCGGAGGCGGCGCATGGGTTTATTCATTTTCCGGTGGTGATGGGGAAGGAAGTGCTTGCCTATAGCCGTGAGTGGATAAGCCAGCGAGTGAACGGGGAAGTACTCAACCTTCCATCGTCCGAGTAATCTTTCGCCTTTCAATACAGCGCCAAGGAAACAACGTGCCTGTGAACGCACTGAGTCTACGCCCGGCGATCGTCACTGACCTCCCGTCAATCTACCGAGGGGAGCTGGCCTACATCCAACAGTGGGAGCCCACTCACGAAGCCGGTTGGCGCTCCAAGGTGGAGCACAACCTCGCTCTGTGGGTCGATAACTTCGAGCTGCTCACGGTAGCGATGCTTGACGGTGAATTTGTCGGGTATTCGTTATGGAGACCCGAGGACAGTTTCGCCGAGCTCTACACGATCAATGTCAGTGAAGCTTATCGACGCAAGGGGATAGGTCGGGCATTACTGGATGCCTATGGGGTTGCGGCGCTGGGCAGCGGCTGCACTCACCTGAGTTTAAGCGTGCGCCCAGACAACCCCGCCCGGCTGATGTATGAATGTGCAGGGTTTATCGCGGTGGGGACAGACTCCCATGGCTACCTTCGCTATGAGCGCGCAAATGGATTGGGAACTTAAAAATTGATCGATGAGTCAGGTTAATCAGTTGCTCTTATTCTATAAAAAGGACTCCCCCGTGCACGAATACACCCTCAACTACCTGTTCAACGACGAGCCCCGCACCCATGTGTTCGAACTCAAGCAACCCCAATTGCAGGTGCATGAAGCGGCGTTGCACCTGCTACAGCTGCATTTTGGCGACGCCGAGAATGGCTTGATCCTGCCGCCCGCGGATGCGAGCCCGGATGAAATTCTGGAGCAGGCGCAGGTGGTGGGGATTACACAGATAGCCGTTGCATGAGTTCAAGCCCGATCATTCAGGTGGCCACTGCGGCGGATATCCTGAGGTATTGAGATTCGTGCTGCAAGCCCGTGCCGAGCTTTTCCCCAAGCTCAGCGCGACGGGGATGCCGGTGGACTTGGCGCAGTTCGAGGCGATCTATCTGCAGGGCGATGGGCAATTTCTGCTGGCCCGCGATGAGGGCGAGATAGTCGCTGCGATTGGCTACCTACCCTATGACGGGCGTTTCCCGCAGTTGGATTACTAGGGCCGCAAGACTGTGGAGGTGGTGCGCCTGTTTGTGCTGCCGGCGTTCCGCCGCTTTGGTCTGGCGGGCGAGTTGTACCGTGCGCTGGAGGCGCAGGCCAAAGCAGATCGGGTCGCGGTGATGTACCTGCACACCCATCCGTTTTTGCCGGGGGCGATTGATTTTTGGCTGCGGCAGGGGTTCGAGGTGGTGGATGTGGACACGGACCCGGTGTGGCGCACGACGCATATGCAACGCATCCTCTAACACCACCACCCACTGTAGGCGCGGGCTCCTACAGTGGGACGCGTTGATCAGTTTGGGCGTAGCCGCAATATCTGCGCCCCATCAAACGGGTCCGTCAGGTAATGCGCCTGCACCCCGAACGTCTCCTGCAAGCGCTGCGGCGTCAGCACCTCCAGTGGTTTGCCCAGCGCCACCAACCGGCCATGATCCAGCACCGCCAGCCGATCACAGGTCAATGCCTGGTTCAGATCATGCAGGGCAATCAAGGTGGTGACGGGCAACCCTTGCACGCCCTTCAAAATGCCAAGCTGATGCTGGATATCCAAATGATTGGTCGGCTCATCCAGCAACAGGATCTGCGGCCGCTGTGCCAACGCACGGGCGATGTGCACGCGCTGGCGCTCACCGCCCGAGAGGCTGCGCCAGGCGCGATGGCTCAGGTGGGTGGCGTCGACGTCGTGCAGCGCCTGGTTGACGATGGCGTCGTCCTCGCAGGACCAGGGGCTCAGCGCCGACAGCCACGGTGTGCGGCCCAGCGCTACGGCGTCGAACACGCGGATGGCGTCGTCGGTGTCGGCCTGCTGTTCCACTACCGCCAGTTGCTGTGCGATGGCGCGGCGCGATAGCTTGCCAAGGCGCTGGCCGCCTAACAGGACTTCGCCGGACGCTGGCGTGCGCAGGCCGGCGAGCAGCTTGAGCAAGGTGGATTTGCCAGAACCATTGGGACCGACAATCCCCAGTGTTTCACCTGGCTGAACCTCCAGATGAATGTCGCTCAGCAACTGCGCCTCGCGCACTTTAAAACCCAATCCTGCGCAGCTCAGCACGGTCATCGCGCATTCCTCCGGCCAATGAGGATCAGCGCAAACACCGGCGCACCGACCAGCGCGGTGACCACGCCGACCGGAATCACCTGGCCTTTGATCAGGGTGCGTGACAGCACATCCGCCGCAATCAAGAACAACGCGCCGCCCAACGCACTGGCCGGCAGCAAGCGCGAGTGCCCGGTGCCGAGCAGCAGGCGCACGGCGTGGGGAATCACCAATCCGACAAAACCGATGGAGCCGACAATCGACACCATCACCGCCGTCACCAGCGCCGCGCAGCCCACCAATACAAACTGCACCCGGCGCACCGGAATGCCGAGGGAGGCCGCCGAGTCGCTGCCGAAGGTAAACGCATCCAGCGCCCGACGGTGCCACAGGCACACGGCCAACCCGCCAATCGCCACTGGCACCGCCAGCCACACCGAAGGCCAGCGCACGCCGCTGAGGTTGCCGAGCAGCCAGAACATGATGCCGCGCGCCTGTTCGGAACTGGCGGATTTGGTGATCAGGAACGCGGTGAGTGCATTGAACAACTGCGACCCGGCAATGCCCGCCAGAATGATCTGGCCGGTGCCGCTGGCCGAACCGCTGGCGCGCGCGAGCAGGATCACCAGCGCAAACGCGGCCATGGCACCGACAAACGCGCCCGCCGACAACGAAATCAACCCGCCGCCCACACCGATCAACGCCACCAGCACCGCGCCGGTCGAGGCGCCGGCGCTGATGCCCAGCAGGTACGGATCGGCCAGCGGGTTGCGCAGCAGCGATTGCAGGATCACGCCACACGTCGCCAGCCCGGCGCCACACGCCGCGGCGACCAGGGCGCGGGTGAGGCGGTAGTTCCACACCACGCCTTCGTCGATGGGGTCGAGCGCATAACCGGCGGCCCACAGTTTGTTCGCGAGTACCTGCAGTACCACGTGCGGCGAGATGGCGGTTTCGCCGATGGCCACGCCCGCGAGGACGGCGGCTAATAGCAGGGCCAGGGCGAGCAGGGTGTGGATCACGCTGGTATTCATGGGTGCAGATCGTAGCCGTCGATGGCCGTGGCCAGTTGTTCAAGGCCGTCGAACGTGCGGATGCTGGCCTGCAGCGCCAGGGCGTCGAGGATGATGATGCGGTTGTTTTTCACCGCGTCCATGTTGCGGGTCACCGGATCGCTGCGCAGGAAGGCGAGTTTCTTTTCATGGTCGTCGGCGGGGTAGCGGCGGCGGTCCATGCGCGCGATCACCAGCACGGTCGGGTTGGCCTTGGCGAGGGTTTCCCAGCCGACGGCGGGCCACTCTTCGTCGGACTGTACGACGTTATGCAAGCCGAGGGTTTCCAGCATAAATTGCGGAATACCCTTGTGGCCGGCCACATAAGGGTCGCTGGCCATCTCGGAACTGGAGAACCACACCAAGGCGCTGGCTTGCTTGAGGCCCTTGCTTTGCACGGTGGCGACGGATTTGGCCAGGCGCGCCTTGAGTTCTTCGTTCAGCTGTTGGCCGCGTGCCTGCACGTCGAAGATCTCGGCGAGTTGGCTGATGCTTTTATAAATGGTTTCGATACGGAACGGCTCCAGCCGCGTGCCGTCGGCACCGACCAGGTTGTCCTTGCCTTCGCAGTCCGAAGGCAACAGGTAGGTGGGGATCTTCAGCTCATGAAATTGCTCGCGGGTGCCAACCACGCCTTGCGGCCCGACCACCCATTCCAGCTCGGCGGCCACCAGTTGCGGGCGTTTGGCGATCACGGCCTCAAAGCTTGGCTCATTGTTGGCCAGGCGCTCGATGCTGTCGTTCTGCGCTTTGTACTGTGGCAGTACGCTGTTGAACCACAGCGAGGTGCCGACCACTTTATTGCCCACGCCCAGGGCGTAGAGCATTTCGGTGGCGGCCTGGCCGATGGTCACGCTGCGGGCCGGCGCTTGCTGGAAGGTGAGGTGGCTGCCGCAGTTTTCCACGGTCAACGGATAGTGAGTGGGCGCGGCCTGGGCCAGGGCACAGAAACCCAGGCCAGCGAGCAGGGCGGTAACACGTGGCAGCATGGGGCAATCTCCGAGTGAACCGTGCGTGCCATTCGGAAATACACCCTTAAGCGCTGCGAGAGCGACAGCAAGAATGTCCTTCCCGGACACCCCGCCGGTTAGTAATTGAGCTTGGGCCGGCAGGTCTCCTGACTGATGCGTCGTCGCCAGGCTCCGGCCTTCCCGGACAAGGTCCAGTGGCATCAGGGAGCAGGCTCAGCACCTACAGTTGCGGGGGCAGTTCCGATTGGCACGGCTGTACCGCGCTTCGGATTCCCTATTAGTCCCGTTCGGGAACCGGCGCGGTATGGTAGTCGATCACGCGGTTGAACGGGAGGCCGTGAACTCAACGGTAGCTCTCTGGCAGTGAGGCTCCTATGATGCTCAGCCCATGGATCGCTTTATCACAAGGAATACACCGTGAAATCATTTGTCGCGCTCGTCCTTATCGCCACCCTGGCCGGTTGTGCCACGCAAGGTAAATCCGAACAGCAGATTCTCGACGAGGCCACCACCGCCTATGTCAAGTCGATGCCGGCCGACTCAGACAAGCTTCGCTTGCACACGATGAGCATCCCCAAAAGCGGTATGTTCGGCGACACCCTGGCGATTTCCATGGCCGGCGACCAAAACGCTGCCAGCCTCAGGGGCGAATTGCTGAATACCAAGCGCTTGGGCGATGTGTTCTTTTTAATCATGGGGGCTGGCACGCCGGTCGACGTTGCGGTGATCGGCAAAGCCGTCGAAGGGCAGGATTTGAAGGGTCTGCAGATTTACTACTCGGGCACCGATGCGCAGAAGGAAAACGTGCGTGCGGCGGTTGAGAAGTCGCAGGCGCAGTTTCATTACATCAATGCGCAATGAGGGGGCGGCCAAAGGGCGCAGGTATCTACACCACGCGGGGTACGGCGCTGGCGGCTTGACGGCCGGCTGCAATCTTACTGTTACTCCCGTGATCCAGAATGTGGGAGCTGGCTTGCCTGCGAAGGCGGCCTGACGGCTAACCCGGCGTCCTGCCGGGTTACCCACGGATTCAAGCCTGCGTTCGGCCAGCGTGTTTGACGGGGCGCCTGAGATCAAAAGCCAGATCAAGATCAAGAGCCAGAGCGGCTCGCTTCGCATCGTGGTTGGCGTTGGGTGTGACGCAGTTCAATATGTGAAGCGTCGGTCAGAGTCGAATGTCTTCAGGACCCTGTATCAGCGCTTCAATCCGCGTGCCGGTGGCGCGCTCTTCGTTGCTGAAGCCGTCGTAGTCGGCCAGGTTGCCGAAGCGCAGGCCGGTCAGGCGCTCTATCTGGATCACGCTGCGCTGGTAGGTCCTGAGCTGGCCGAACACCAGATCCAGTTGGCCCAGTTCGCGGCTCTGGTCGATCATGTAGGCACTCGCGCTAGGCTTGCCGTTGTCGCTGAGGTAGGCGACCACTTTCCAGAACGCCTTGGGGATCTGCACGCCTCGGTACACTCGGTCGTCGTCGGCGAACACCGGGCCGGTAAACACTGTGGCGCGGGCTTTCCAGCGTTGGGTGTTATCGAGGATGTAGTCTTCGAGCTCCAGCCAGGTCTTCTGGTTGAACCCGCTCATCTGCGGCGAGCAGTTGGTGAAATGGAAGGTGTCGAGGTTGGCGGTTTGCGCCTCGTCGCCCCAGTTGGGGTCTTGTCGGCGGACCAGGTGGCCGCGATCCAGGCCATTGCTGGCATACAGCGCTTCGCCCACCTGCGCATCGATGGGCAGGCGGCCGTCATACGCCCAGGTGTCGTTGCTGCGAATGATGTCGACGTGCTGACCACCATCGATGTTGACGCCCACATACAGCGCAAGCCGCTTGGCGCGTGACATCGTGATCGAGAAGTGCGTGTAGTCCAGGCGCTTCTGTGCATCTCCCGCCAAGGCCTCTTCAACCGTGGGCCAGGGCACCCCGAAGCTGCCGAGAAAGTCCTCGGCGTAGCCGCGTCGGTCCTTCAAGTCTCTGGCTGGGGTGACGCGTGGCGTCGCCGCCCGTGCCTCCAGCACTGTGGGGCTCAGTGCGATCAACGGGCGCAGGTCAGCGAGCCTGGGGCGGTATGAAAGGTCGATTTTGGTTTTACGTGCGGGCATCAGTCAGTCCTCCTTGGATAAACACGACTGCAACATAGGTTAATGACAATTGATGACACGCGTTAACCCCTGGGGGCTATCCTGAATCGATGACCCGGACGTTGTCACCTGCCAAATGGAGCCAGCCAATGTGTGTTCGTCAGCCGCATCGCAATCCGATTTTCTGCCTGATCCCGCCCTATATGCTCGACCAGATCGCGCGCAACGGTGATAAAGCGCAACGGGAGGTCGCCTTGCGCACCCGCGCCAAGGACACGACGTTCCGCTCGTTGCGCATGGTCGCCGAACCTGCCAAAGGACCGGCACACATGGCCCTGGCCATGGGGGCCGATAAGCGCCGCTCGATCTACAGCGCCGAGGGCACCGACAGCCTGCCGGGCACGCTGGTGCGTGGTGAGGGGCAACCCGCCAGCGGTGATGCCGCGGTGGACGAAGCCTACGAGGGCTTGGGCGCCACCTTCGATTTTTTCGACCAGGTCTTTGATCGCAACTCCATCGACGACGCCGGTATGGCGCTGGATGCCACGGTGCATTTTGGCCAGAACTACAACAATGCGTTCTGGAACTCGACCCAGATGGTGTTTGGCGATGGGGATGCGCAGTTGTTCAACCGCTTCACGGTGGCGCTTGACGTAATTGGCCATGAGTTGGCCCATGGCGTCACCGAGGACGAGGCCAAGCTGATGTATTTCAATCAGTCCGGAGCGTTGAACGAGTCACTGTCGGATGTGTTCGGCTCGCTCATCAAGCAATATGCCTTGAAGCAAAGCGCGGAAGACGCTGATTGGCTGATCGGCAAAGGGCTGTTCACCAAGAAGATCAAAGGCACCGCCCTGCGTTCGATGAAAGCCCCCGGCACCGCGTTTGACGACAAACTGCTGGGCAAGGACCCGCAGCCCGGGCACATGGATGATTTTGTGCAAACCTACGAGGATAACGGCGGGGTGCATATCAATTCCGGCATTCCCAACCATGCGTTCTACCAGGTGGCGACAGCGCTGGGCGGGTTTGCCTGGGAGCGCGCCGGGCGCATCTGGTATGACGCGCTGCGCGATGCGCGGCTGCGGCCCAACTCCGGCTTTCTGCGCTTTGCGCGTATCACTTACGATGTTGCGGGCCGACTCTACGGCGCAAACAAGGATGAACAGAAAGCGGTCAAGGACGGTTGGAAAGCGGTCGGCATTGCTGTCTGACGCGAGGAACAACCATGCAAATTTCAATCAAGGAAAATGGCGGGCCTGGGTTCTTTCCGGGCCTGGCCAAGCCACAGACGGTGGAACTGGACGCGCTGCCGGAGCAGGACCAGCAGGAGTTGCGGCGGCTTGTCGAGGCCTGCGACTTCTTTCAATTGCCGCAAAGCAATGCACCTGCCACCGGTAATCCGGGCCAGGTGCATTACACCCTGACGGTGAAGGAGGATCAGCGCGAGCACACGGTCTGCGTGCTGGCGCCGGTGAAGTCGCAGGCGCTGGACGGGCTGGTGCAGTGTGTGCGTCGGCATGTGCGCTGCTGATGTTCAGGTGGCAGCGTTAACCTTGCCTGCCAGAGACGCGCCCAGGCTGTAGAGCAACCCGCCCGCGACCACAAACAGCGCGAGCATATAGAACATGGTGTGGGCGGGGTGTGTCGCCAACACCATCCCGCACAGCACCGGGCCCAAGGCTGCGCCAACGTTGCCCAGGTTTTGCGCAGCGTAGTACATGCCCCGCAGGTGATCGGGGGCGATGATGTCGATGAACATGTACTCGGCAGGGAACACGATGATCTCTCCCAGCGTGAAGACCGCCATGGCTACCACCCAGAACATCAGCGAGGTGGACAAGCCGAACCCCGCCAGGCCGACGATGAACATGCCCAACCCACCTGCGAGCCACAGATTCAAGTGCTGATGGGTGATTCGCTTGCCGATCACGTACTGCAGGCTGATCACCATCAGCGCGTTGGTGGCCACCACGCTGCTGATTATCCGGTAGGCCATTTCGGGTGTCGTGGTGACGATCAGATATTGCGAGAGGTAAGCGGTGAATTGGCCGAACACCACGGCACTGAGTGCACCGCCCAGGGTAAAACACACCAGCCGATAATCACTGAGCAGCACTTTGCCGACCGCCAGGAATGGCGCGCCGGGCTGGCTTGTGTCCACGGGCATCGAGTGCTTGTCACCCCACACGGCGTAAACGATAAAAAAACCGGCGCCCAGCATCGCCGACGCCAGGAAGGGCAGGCTGATGGCGAGCGCGGCCAGTCCCGCACCGAGAAAAGGGCCGACGGCGTAGCCGATGTTGGTCAGGGTGTATTTGATCGAAAACGCTTCGCTGCGCGCATCGACGGGCAGTAGGCGGCCAAATCCTGATTTGACTGCGATATCAATGACGGCGTACGCCAGGTTGATCGCGACCAGGCAGGCGTAGAACACCCACAGGTCCCGCGCGGCAAACGCTCCCAGAAACCCGCAGGTGAACACCGCGCAACAGCCCAGGATCAAGCGGTAACCTGGCTGGCTGTCCACCAGGAAACCGCCGTACAGGCTCAATAATGAGCCGACGATCAGTGAACTGCCGATCACCAGGCCGATGTCGGCGACGCCCAATTGGAACTGGCTCGACAGGTAGATCACCAGATAGGGCAGGGTGATGGCCCTGGCGAGGGTCAACACCAGTGACGCACTCAGAAGCAGGTTGACGGTCAGGGGGTAGTTTTTCAGCGTGGTCAGCATCCGAGCCTCAGTGCCAGGTTCATCGGCCATAGCTTACTGTTGATTTGAATTCTGATTTAGGATGTTAATTACAAGTTTGGCTGACCTGAATTCACAAATGCGGGGCGTGCATGTTTTCTTCCGAACGCTTGAAAGGTATTGATGTGTTTGTGTGTGTCGCGGACTCCGGCAGCTTTACCGCCGCTGCCGAGAAAATGAGCCTGACTGCCTCGGCCATCAGCAAAAGCATCGCGCGGCTCGAAACGCGCCTGGGCGCTCGACTGTTCCTGCGCACAACGCGGCGCTTGTCCCTCACCGAGGCCGGTGTGGAGTTTTACCGTACCTGTACGGGGGTGCTGGCTGACCTGGAGGAGGCCGAGCTGTCGCTGCGCGCCGAGCAAAGCGAGCCGCGTGGACGTGTGCGCATTGATCTGCCCAATGTGTTTGGGCGCGTCCGGGTGTTGCCGGTGCTGCTGCCTTTGCTGAAGACTTTTCCGTCCTTGGTGCCGCACATTTCCTTCAGCGACGGGTTAGTGGACCCGTTCAAGGAGGGTGTGGATCTGGTGGTGCGTGTCGGTGGGGCGCAGGGCTGGCCAGACACGATCGAACAGCGTGTGCTCGCGCACGAATGGCATACGTTGTGTGCCTCGCCGGATTACTTGGCGAACCATGGCACCCCGACGTGCGAGCGTGAGCTTGAACGGCATCAGTGCCTCGCCTACGGCTGGGTGGACGGACGCGTCAGCCCCTGGAACTTCGCCGGTGAACAGGGCACTGCACGGCGCTGGCAGATGTCGCCGCACCTGGTGATTGGCAATGGCGATGGCTTGATGCAGGCCGCGTTGGCCGGTTGTGGGATCGTGCAACTGCCGTCGTGGGTCGTCCGGCCATCGCTGGAGGAAGGCAAGTTGGTTGAGGTGCTGCCGCAGCTGGCCACCGAGGGGGCTGCGATCAGGCTGGCCTGGGTAAGGAATCGCCAGGCGTTGCCCAAGGTCAGTGTGGTGCTGGAAGCCTTGGTGGCGGGGCTGGGAGGGCGATAGCCACAACCCGTGCCCGCACCACCCACGTGTGTTACTTGCGGTCCAGCCACACCGTCTGCGCGTTGCAGAACTCCCGCACGCCAAAGTGCGACAGCTCGCGGCCAAAACCACTCTTTTTCACGCCACCAAACGCCACCCGAGGGTCGGAAACGCTGAAGGCGTTGACGAAGATGCCGCCGGTTTCCAGCTGGTTGGCGATATCGCGCGCCTTGGCCGGGTCGGTGGTGAAGATGCTCGCGGTGAGGCCGAACTCGCTGTCATTCGCCAGGGCCACGGCGTGGTCGGCGTCGCGGGCGGTGATGATCGAAGCGACCGGGCCGAAGAGTTCCTGTTTGAACGAAGTCATCTGGTCGGTGACGTTACCCAGTACGGTCGGCTCGTAGTAATTACCGGCGCCGGGTACTTTATTGCCGCCCAGCAGCAGGGTCGCGCCTTCTTCCAGAGTGGCCTGGACCTGGCCATGCAACTCGTCGCGCAGGTCGAAGCGTGCCATCGGGCCGATGTAGGTGGTGGCTGACGTCGGGTCGCCCATCACCAAGGCACGGCTGGCTTCCAGGAATTTGGCGGTGAAGGCTTCCACTACGCCTTCCTCGATGATCAGGCGTTTGGCGGCGGCGCAGACTTGGCCGCTGTTCTGGAAACGACCGATCAGCGCGGCTTGCACGGCGGCGTCGAGGTCGGCGTCGTTGAGCACGATAAAGGGGTCGGAACCGCCCAGCTCCAGCACGCATTTTTTCAGCGCGGCACCGGCCTGGGAACCGATGGCGACGCCAGCACGCACGCTGCCGGTGAGGGTGACGGCGGCGATGCGCGGGTCGGCAATGGCTTTGGACACGCCCTCGTTGGTCACGTTGACCACTTCAAACAGGCCATCGGCGAAACCGGCCTTTTGGAACGCCAGCTGGATCAGATAGGCGCTGCCCATCACGTTCGGCGCATGTTTGAGCACGTAGGTGTTGCCGGCCAGCATCGTCGGCACGGCGCCGCGCAGCACTTGCCACACCGGGAAGTTCCACGGCATCACGGCGAAGATCGGGCCCAGCGGGCGGTATTCGATCTGCGCGCTGCCATTGTCTACCAGGGTCGGCTCAGGGGCGAGCATGGCCGGGCCGTGGGCGGCGTACCATTCGCTGAGTTGCGCGCATTTTTCGATTTCGGCACGGGCCTGGGCGATGGGTTTGCCCATTTCCAGGGTGATCATCTGCGCCATGTCTTCGGCTTGTTCGCGCAACGCGCTGGCCAGGCTCAGCAGCAACTCGGCGCGCTGGCTCACTGGCTGGCGGCGCCAGGCGCGGAAGGCGAGGGTGGAGCGGTCGAGGGCGGCGTCCAGTTGCTGCGCGGTTTCATACGGATAGCTGCCGACCGTTTCGCCGTTGGCCGGGTTGATCGAGAGGGCGTGGGTAGTCGCGTTCATGGCACCGTCCTGCTGAGTGAATTCAGTGGGGTTCAGCGTACGGGGGTATCTCTTTTCTGGAAACTGAATAATATTAAGCAATACGTTCACGATTGGAGAATGATTTGGACCTGGTGCAGCTGGAAATCTTCAAGGCCGTTGCCGAGCAAGGCAGCATCAGCGCCGCCGCGCAGTTGATTCATCGTGTGCCGTCGAACCTGACCACGCGCATCAAGCAACTGGAGCAGGACCTGGGCGTGGAATTGTTCATCCGCGAGAAAAGCCGCCTGCGCCTGTCCCCGGCCGGGTGGAATTTCCTTGGCTATGCGCGGCGCATTCTCGACCTGGTGCAGGAAGCCCGCGCGACCGTGGCGGGGGAGGAGCCCCAGGGCGCGTTTGCCCTTGGCTCGCTGGAAAGTACCGCAGCGGTGCGCATCCCGGCGCTGCTGGCGGCGTACAACCAGAAGCACACCAAGGTTGAGTTGGACCTGAGCACCGGCCCCTCGGGCACCATGATTGAAGGCGTGCTGTCGGGGCGGCTGACGGCGGCGTTTGTCGACGGACCGGTGCTGCATTCCACCCTGGAAGGCGTGGCGGTGTTTGAAGAGGAGATGGTGGTGATTGCGCCGCTGCACCACGCGCCGATCAAACGCGGCCAGGACGTGAATGGCGAAAATATCTACACCTTTCGCTCCAACTGTTCGTACCGGCATCACTTTGAGCGCTGGTTCTCACAGGACGGCGCGGTACCGGGCAAGATCTTCGAGATCGAGTCCTACCACGGCATGCTCGCCTGTGTCAGCGCCGGGGCGGGGCTGGCGCTTATGCCGCGCAGCATGCTCGACAGCATGCCGGGGTCGGCGGCGGTGAGCGTGTGGCCGCTGACGGACAACTTCCGGATCCTGCACACATGGCTGATCTGGCGGCGGGGGACGGTGTCGCAGAGTTTGAACAGTTTCGTGAAGTTGTTGGAGGCACGCAATCTGGTAGCGCAGTAATTCAAATGTGGGAGCTGGCTTGTTTGCGATGCTGGCACCTCGGTGTATGAGGCAAAACTGGTTGATGCTATCGCAGGCAAGCCAGCTCCCACATTTTGATCGTTTTCAGCCGCCAAATTGCAGGGTGCCCATCGCCAGCTTCGCCATCAGTGCGGTCGCACCCAATTGCACCAGCCACAGTGCCAGGCCGCCGAGGAACACACCCAGTGCCACTTGCAGCACCAGGCTCTTCTGGCGCTTGGGTTGCGGTGCGCGTGGGGCGTAGTCATGCAGTTCGTCGCGGTCGGCACGCAGGTCCAGGTCGTCGTTTCTCATAGGTTACTCATTGGGGTAATGTCGGAACACTCTGCCTGTAGGAGCCCGGCTTGCCGGCGATGAGGCCCATGGGGACGCCATCGCCGGCAAGCCGGGCTCCTACAGGATTCAGTCTAGGGGAGCAGGCGGTTTTCCGACAGGCATAAAAAAGGGAAGCCGTGGCTTCCCTTTCCGCAGCGCCGTCAGGTTTAGAGAACCTGAACAATTGCCTTTGTGACTGCATCAATGTTCGACTGGTTCAACGCCGCCACACAGATACGGCCAGTGTCGAGGGCGTAGATGCCGAATTCGCTGCGCAGGCGGGTAACTTGCTCAACGGTCAGGCCGGAGTAGGAGAACATCCCACGCTGGCGGCCAACGAAGCTGAAGTCGTGGCCCGGAGCAGCCTTGGCCAGCTCGGCCACCATCTGCTCGCGCATGCCACGGATGCGCAGGCGCATTTCGGCCAGTTCGGCTTCCCACTGGGCGCGCAGTTCAGGGTTGTTCAGTACCGCTGCAACGATCGCCGCGCCGTGGGTCGGCGGGTTGGAGTAGTTGGTGCGGATCACGCGTTTGACCTGGGACAGGATGCGCGCGCTTTCTTCCTTGGAGTCGCCGACGATGGACAGTGCGCCCACACGCTCGCCGTACAGGGAGAACGACTTGGAGAACGAGCTGGACACAAAGAAGGTCAGGCCCGACTCAGCGAACAGGCGCACGGCGGCGGCGTCTTCGTGGATGCCGTCGCCAAAGCCCTGGTATGCCATGTCGAGGAACGGCACCAGGTTCTTGGCCTTGATCACGTCCAGCACGTTCTGCCAGTCGGTCGGGGTCAGGTCGACGCCGGTCGGGTTGTGGCAGCAGGCGTGCAGCACCACGATGGACTGGGGTGGCAGGGCGTTGAGGTCTTCGAGCAGGCCGGCACGGTTCACGTCGTGGGTGGCGGCGTCGTAGTAGCGGTAGTTCTGCACCGGGAAACCGGCGGTTTCGAACAGGGCGCGGTGGTTTTCCCAGCTCGGGTCGCTGATGGCCACGACGGCGTTTGGCAGCAACTGCTTGAGGAAGTCAGCACCCAGCTTCAGCGCGCCAGTGCCGCCTACCGCTTGCACGGTGGTAACGCGGCCAGCGTTCAGCAGCGGCGATTCTGCGCCGAACAGCAGGGTTTGCACGGCCTTGTCGTAGGCCGCGATGCCGTCGATTGGCAAGTAGCCACGGGCGGCGTGTTGCGCCACGCGAATGGCTTCCGCTTCGGCAACGGCACGCAAGAGTGGAATCTTCCCCTCCTCGTTGCAGTAAACGCCCACGCCAAGGTTGACCTTGGTGGTTCGTGTATCGGCGTTGAATGCTTCGTTGAGGCCCAGGATTGGATCGCGTGGTGCCATTTCGACAGCGGAGAACAGGCTCATTTTTGCGGCAGCTCTATGGGGGGTAGGAGGGACGTGTCGCGCTCCAGCCGAATGCACTAGAGCGGTGCACAAACGGGGAGTTAGTATAGAGACCATCACCGCCTGAGGCGACAGCCGAAACGGCTTTTCGGCCAAGTTTTTCGGTTTATTTGCTGACCGTTAGTCTTATTGCAACATTGATCGGTCAGGGCGCGTAGGGCGATTGCCTTGAAACCCGTCACATTCGCCACCACTTCTATGTCTATCATGGTTTTTTCCTACTATCCGCTCTGATTCTTCGCGGGTGGCGGTCTATTTCGTCCTCGACGGGTTTACAGTCCGGGGGTGACTACACGAGGTACGTTATGTCGGATTTCCAACTCGTCACCCGCTTTGAACCCGCTGGCGATCAGCCGGAAGCCATTCGCCAGATGGTCGAGGGCATTGAGGCCGGCTTGGCGCACCAGACGCTGCTCGGGGTGACCGGCTCGGGCAAGACCTTCAGCATTGCCAACGTGATCGCGCAGATCAACCGACCGACGCTGGTATTGGCGCCGAACAAGACCCTGGCCGCGCAGCTGTACGGCGAGTTCAAGGCGTTCTTCCCGAACAACGCGGTGGAGTACTTCGTTTCCTACTACGACTACTACCAGCCCGAAGCCTACGTGCCATCCTCCGATACCTTTATCGAGAAGGATGCGTCGATCAACGACCACATCGAGCAGATGCGGCTGTCGGCGACCAAGGCCTTGCTGGAGCGTAAGGACGCGATCATCGTCACTACCGTGTCGTGCATCTACGGCCTGGGCAGCCCGGAAACCTATCTGAAGATGGTGCTGCACGTCGATCGGGGCGACAAACTCGACCAGCGCGAACTGCTGCGTCGCTTGGCCAGCCTGCAATACACGCGCAATGACATGGACTTTGCCCGCGCTACGTTCCGCGTGCGCGGCGATGTGATCGACATTTACCCGGCGGAATCCGACCTGGAAGCGATCCGTATCGAGCTGTTCGACGATGAAGTCGAGAGCCTGTCGGCCTTCGACCCATTGACCGGCGAGGTGATCCGCAAGCTGCCACGCTTCACCTTCTATCCGAAAAGCCACTACGTGACCCCGCGTGAAACCCTGATGGGTGCCATCGAAGGGATCAAGGTCGAGTTGGCCGAGCGTCTGGAGTACCTGCGCTCCAACAACAAACTGGTGGAAGCCCAGCGCCTGGAGCAACGTACCCGTTTCGACCTGGAGATGATCCTGGAGCTGGGTTACTGCAACGGTATCGAAAACTACTCACGCTACTTGTCGGGCCGTGAATCCGGTGCGCCGCCGCCGACGCTTTATGATTACCTGCCCCCTGATGCGCTGCTGGTGATCGACGAGTCCCACGTCAGCGTGCCGCAAGTGGGCGCAATGTATAAGGGCGACCGTTCGCGTAAAGAAACCCTGGTGGAGTACGGTTTCCGCCTGCCGTCGGCCCTGGATAACCGGCCGATGCGCTTTGATGAGTGGGAAGCCATCAGCCCGCAGACCATCTTTGTGTCCGCCACGCCGGGTAATTATGAGGCCGAGCATGCTGGCCGCGTGATCGAGCAACTGGTGCGGCCGACCGGTCTGGTTGACCCGGAAATCGAAATCCGCCCGGCGCTGACCCAGGTCGACGACTTGCTCTCGGAAATCACCAAGCGTGTGGCTCTGGAGGAGCGGGTTTTGGTCACCACGCTGACCAAGCGCATGTCCGAAGACTTGACCGACTACCTGGCCGACCACGGCGTGCGCGTGCGCTACCTGCACTCGGATATCGACACCGTGGAGCGTGTGGAGATCATCCGTGACTTGCGCCTGGGCACCTTTGATGTGCTGGTGGGGATCAACCTGCTGCGCGAAGGCCTGGACATGCCGGAAGTGTCGCTGGTGGCGATCCTCGATGCGGACAAGGAGGGCTTCCTGCGCTCCGAGCGTTCGCTGATCCAGACCATTGGCCGTGCGGCGCGCAACCTCAATGGCCGGGCGATTCTTTACGCAGACCGCATCACCGGCTCCATGGAGCGTGCGATTGGCGAGACTCAGCGCCGTCGCGACAAGCAGATCGCGTTCAACCTGGAAAATGGCATCACCCCGAAAGGCGTGTTCAAGGACGTTGCCGACATCATGGAAGGCGCCACCGTGCCGGGCTCGCGTAGCAAGAAGCGTAAGGGCATGGCCAAGGCCGCCGAGGAAAGCGCCAAGTACGAAAACGAACTGCGCTCGCCGAGCGAGATCACCAAGCGTATCCGCCAGCTGGAAGAGAAGATGTACCAGTTGGCGCGGGACCTGGAGTTTGAGGCAGCGGCGCAGACGCGGGATGAGATTGGCAAGTTGCGCGAGCGGTTGCTGGCTGTTTGATCTTGCAGGGGCGGTGATGGCCTCTTCGCGAGCACCTCGGTCTGCCAGAACCCCCCGTGCTGGTGTTACCATTCGCCCCTTGTTTCAATTTTCAGTTATATCGCCCATTCGAGACCTGCCATGACCACCGTCCGCACGCGCATCGCGCCATCGCCTACTGGGGATCCCCACGTCGGCACTGCTTACATCGCCTTGTTCAACTACTGCTTTGCCAAGCAGCACGGCGGTGAATTCATCCTGCGGATCGAAGACACCGACCAACTGCGCTCCACCCGTGAGTCGGAACAGCAGATTTTCGATGCCCTGCGCTGGCTGGGCATTACCTGGGCCGAAGGCCCGGATGTCGGCGGCCCGCACGGCCCGTACCGCCAGAGCGAGCGCAGCGACATTTACAAGCAGTACACCCAGCAACTGGTCGACATGGGCCATGCGTTCCCGTGCTTCTGCACCGCGGAAGAACTGGACCAGATGCGCGCCGAGCAACAGGCCCGTGGCGAAACCCCGCGCTACGATGGCCGCGCGTTGCTGCTGTCGAAAGAAGAAGTGGCCCAGCGCCTGGCTGCTGGCGAGCCTCACGTGATCCGCATGAAGGTGCCGAGTGAAGGCGTGTGCGTGGTGCCGGACATGCTGCGCGGTGACGTCGAGATTCCGTGGGACCGCATGGACATGCAGGTGCTGATGAAGACCGACGGCCTGCCGACGTACTTCCTGGCCAACGTGGTCGACGACCACCTGATGGGCATCACCCACGTGCTGCGCGGCGAAGAATGGCTGCCGTCGGCGCCGAAGTTGGTCCTGCTCTACGAGTACTTCGGCTGGGAACAACCGCAGCTGTGCTACATGCCGCTGCTGCGTAACCCGGACAAGAGCAAGCTGTCCAAGCGCAAGAACCCGACCTCGGTGACCTTCTACGAGCGTATGGGCTTCATGCCGGAAGCGATGCTCAACTACCTGGGTCGCATGGGCTGGTCGATGCCGGATGAGCGCGAGAAGTTCTCGCTGCAGGAAATGGTCGATAACTTCGACCTGTCCCGCGTGTCGCTCGGCGGACCGATCTTCGATATCGAGAAGCTGTCGTGGCTCAACGGCCAGTGGCTGCGTGACCTGCCGGTGGAAGAATTCGCCAGCCGCGTGCAGCAGTGGGCGTTGAACCCTGAATACATGATGAAGATCGCGCCGCTGGTGCAGGGTAGGGTGGAGACGTTCAGCCAGGTCGCGCCGTTGGCCAGCTTCTTCTTTGCCGGGGGCGTGAATCCGGACCCTAAGCTGTTCGAGTCCAAGAAACTCTCGGGTGACCAGGTTCGCCAATTGATGCAGTTGATCCTGTGGAAGCTGGAAAGCCTGCGACAGTGGGAGAAGGATGCGATTACCGCGACGATCCAGGCGGTGGTGGAATCCCTGGAATTGAAACTGCGCGATGCCATGCCGCTGATGTTTGCTGCGATCACCGGGCAGGCCAGTTCGGTGTCGGTGCTCGATGCGATGGAAATTCTCGGCCCGGACCTGACGCGTTTCCGTCTGCGCCAAGCCCTTGATTTGCTTGGTGGTGTGTCGAAGAAAGAAAACAAAGAGTGGGAAAAGCTGCTGGGCGCTATCGCTTAAGCACGCGGTTGAAACGGCGAAACCCCGGTTTTCCGGGGTTTCGACGGTAAGTGATTGTTATCCCGGCAAAAAATTTTGGAAAATGTTGAAAATAAATTTGACACACTTCCAAAGCGCCATTAAGATTCGCCCCGTCCTCACCGATGAGGGGCTATAGCTCAGCTGGGAGAGCGCTTGCATGGCATGCAAGAGGTCAACGGTTCGATCCCGTTTAGCTCCACCAATTTACAGGTTCAAGGTCTGGCCACACCGTCCTTGAATCGATCAGTTCTCAGCGCTGATCAGTTGTACAGAAGGTTTTGTCCCCTTCGTCTAGTGGCCTAGGACACCGCCCTTTCACGGCGGTAACAGGGGTTCGAGTCCCCTAGGGGACGCCATTTTCAACAAGCAGTTCGCAAGGTCTGCTGCGTCGAAAGACGAAAAATTTGGGGCTATAGCTCAGCTGGGAGAGCGCTTGCATGGCATGCAAGAGGTCAACGGTTCGATCCCGTTTAGCTCCACCAATTTACAGTTCCAAGGTTCCGGCCACACCGTCCTTGGATCGATCAGTCTCAGCCTGATCAGTGTACAGAAGGTTTGTGTCCCCTTCGTCTAGTGGCCTAGGACACCGCCCTTTCACGGCGGTAACAGGGGTTCGAGTCCCCTAGGGGACGCCACGATTACCCGCTCTGCGGGATTTTTAGGGGTCATTCAATTATTGAATGGCCCTTTTGTTTGTCTGGCGTTTGGCCAAATCTTTCTTCCATCCCATTCTTCTCTTCTGACCAGCGGTCATGCCTGTGGCTTGTGAAATATTATTATGGTAATAATATTCAACCCATGAACATCGGAGGCAATGATGAGCGATAAAAAAGCGCAAACCCGCGAACGCATTCTGCAGGCCGCCAGCGCCGCGTTGATACAGCGCGGTCCGGCCGAACCGAGTGTGGGTGAAGTCATGGGCGCGGCGGGGCTGACCGTCGGTGGTTTTTACGCGCATTTCGAAAGCAAGGACGCACTGATGCTGGAGGCCTTCACCCAGTTGCTGGCCAAGCGTCGTGCGTCGATTGATGACATGGACGCCCAGTTGACCGGAGAGGAGCGCAGAAGTCTGGTGGCGGCGTTCTACCTGTCGCGCAAGCACCGTGACTCAACCGCCCAGGCCTGCCCGATTCCGGCGACTGTCGGCGAGATGAGCCGCCTGCCGGATGAGTTCCGCCAAGCGCTGAACGAACACTGCGAGCTGATGGCCGCGCAACTCGCCGCCAGTCCTGAAGACACCGATAAAGCCCTGGCCGACATGGCACTGATGATCGGTGGCCTGGCCTTGGCCCGTGCCTTGGGGCCGGGTGAGTTGTCTGACCGTGTGCTGCGCGCCGCCAAGTCGGCCGTGCGCTAGAAGAGGGCTGTCACGATGGGCACGTTAACCTGGATCCGTCGCTTCAACGGCACCCTGGGGCATCTGGCGCCGCAAACGGTGGCCAACAAGATGCGCCGTGCCTTCATGACGCCCCGCGACCTGCCGCCGCGTGATTGGGAGCTGCCGCTGCTGGCGCAATCGGAGCGCATCACCTTGCGTTTTGGCTTGTCCGCCTTGCGCTGGGGCCAAGGGCCGGCAGTGTTGCTGATGCACGGTTGGGAAGGGCGGCCGACTCAATTTGCCAGCCTGATCACGGCATTGGTCGATAACGGTTACTCAGTGATTGCGCTGGACGGTCCCGCCCATGGCCGTTCGCCAGGGCGTGAAGCCCATGTGCTGCTGTTCGCCCGTGCCATGCTCGAAGCGGCAGCCGAGTTGCCGCCACTGCACGCGGTGATTGGCCATTCCATGGGCGGCGCCAGTGCGATGCTGGCGGTGCAGTTGGGTTTGCGGACCGAGGCGTTGGTAAGCATCGCTGCGCCGTCTCGCTTCCTGGATGTGCTGCGCGGCTTCACCAAGATGGTCGGTTTGCCGGCGCGGGCGCGCTCAGCCTTCATCCAGGAAGTCGAGCAAACGTTCGGCATGCCGCTCAAGCACTTGGATGTGGCCCACTACCAGATGAATATCCCTGGCCTGATCGTGCATGCCGAAGACGATGCTTTCGTCCCGGTCAAGGCCTCTCAGGCCATTCACGAAGCCTGGTTCGACAGCCGCCTGTTGCGCCTGGAGCAGGGTGGGCATCAGAAAGTGCTGGCCGACCCTCGCGTAATCGACGCTGTGCTGGCGTTGCTCGCCGGCCGTCGTCTACAGGCGCGGCAAACCGCCTGATACACTGCCCCGGTTAAGTTAATCGACTGGGAGCAAGGCATGGGCTGGGATTTGGCAACGCCGTTTATCATCGATCTGCAGGTCGCCCCTGAAGACATCGACGGCCTGGGGCACGCCAACAACGCGGTGTACGTGTCCTGGCTGGAGCGCTGTGCCTGGCGCCATTCCCAGCGCTTGGGCCTGGACCTGACCGAATACCGCCGCCTGGACCGCGCCATGGCGGTGGTGCGCCATGAGATCGACTACCTGGCCGCCGGCTACGAGGGCGATGAACTGCAACTGGCCACCTGGATCGTCGACTGGGACCAGCGCCTGAAGATGACCCGGCGGTTTCAGCTGGTCCGCCCGCGTGATGGCACCACCCTGCTGCGTGCGCAAACCACCTTTGTCTGCATCGAACTCTCCACCGGCAAGCCCAAGCGTATGCCCGCTGAGTTTCTCGACGGTTATGGCCCCGCCCTGACAGGGGGTTAACGGTTGCTGTGGGAAACCCAGTAAACTGCGCCACGATTTTTGTTGAGTGTTTTCCATGCAAATTGCTTTGGCGCCCATGGAGGGGTTGGTCGACAACATCCTGCGGGACGTGCTGACCCGTGTCGGCGGTATTGACTGGTGCGTGACCGAGTTCATCCGCGTCAACGACCGCCTGCTCACCCCCGCGTATTTCCACAAGCTCGCCCCGGAACTGCTGCACGGCGCCCACACCGCTGCCGGCGTGCCGCTGCGCGTGCAATTGCTCGGCTCCGACCCGGTGTGCCTGGCGGAAAATGCGGCATTGGCCTGTGAACTCGGCTCGCAGGTCATCGACCTGAACTTCGGCTGCCCGGCCAAGACCGTCAACAAGTCCCGTGGCGGTGCGGTGCTGCTCAAAGAGCCCGAGCTGCTCAACCAGATCGTCGAACACGTGCGCCGCGCCGTGCCGGCCCACATTCCGGTCACCGCCAAGATGCGCCTGGGCTTCGACAGTCCGGATGGCGCCCTGGTCTGTGCTACGGCGCTGGCCGAGGGGGGCGCGGCGCATATCGTGGTACATGCGCGCACCAAGACCGATGGCTACAAGCCGCCCGCCCACTGGGAGTGGATCCCGCGCGTACAGGATGTGGTCAAGGTGCCAGTCTTCGCCAATGGCGATATTTGGAGCGTTGAAGACTGGAAGCGCTGTCGCGAAGTGAGTGGCGCCGAAGACATCATGCTGGGCCGTGGCCTGGTCGCGCGTCCGGACCTGGCGCGGCAGATCGCTGCCGCGCGGGCGGGCGAGGAAGTCGTCGAGATGACCTGGGCAGACATGCAGCCCATGCTTCAGGATTTCTGGACTCAATCGGTGGCGCAATTGACCGAGCGCCAGGCGCCGGGGCGTTTGAAGCAATGGCTGGCGATGCTCACCCGCAATTATCCAGAGGCGGTGGAGTTGTTTACGCTGATGCGCAGGGAAACCGACCTGGAGCAGGTCGGGCGTTTGCTGGGCATGCCCGCACAGCGTGAACAGCCGGCTGCATTGCAAGATTAGGTTTACATATATAGGTGTTTCATCTATTGCTGCAAGGGGCGCCGAAAGGTGCCTTTTTTTTGTCTGAGAAATGCGTTTGGCGTCACCAGGCACTACCTGGCCAGCCTGATGTGTTTATTTGTTTTGGGTGTTTTATTTGTGGTGTTGCGAGATATGTGCAAGGGCGTATTAATATCTACCTCGATTGATACCAATCTTTAATTTTTAATGTTCTAGGGGGCTTGCGTGCGCGCTGACTAACATGCTTTTTATTTTTTATATAGCTTTGTTGTTTTCTTTAAGTTGCTTTGTTCGTGGGGTGTTTCTTTACGTTTCCACTCTTGCGGGGGTGTGAGGCGCGTACAGCCTGAATTTTCCTGCGGATGTCCACAGGCAAACGTCTCTGGTGGTCATTTGGTTTCTTTATATAAGTCTCGATTGTTCGGAACTCATCTGCGTTACGCCCCACGAATCTTGCGAGTTTGTTGAGCTCACTGTTGTTCCACACTTAATGTCAATAATTGTCTCTCTCCTGCCAGTGCGGGGAGTGGGCGCAGTTTTAGGAATAAAAACATGTCTAATGTCTCGAACAAGCAATTCCTTCCGATGAATACACATTATGCACAGCTTAATCAGCCTTCCGTGCAAGCTGATAAGTCGCTCGAATTGTCTCCGTCTATGGACAGTATGAATAAGTTTCTTAAGGACAGTGGTCCGGCACCAAAAGAAAACAGTGGGCCGATGAATAAGGAGTCCCTGGAAAAGTTGTTTACCATGTTTGAGTTCATGGTCAAGGCGATGCGTAGCATGCTCGCGGGAATGGGGGTGTTACCCCGCCAGCCCGGTGAACTTGATGCCCAGCCTCAAGTGAAGCCTGGTTTGGATACCAAGACGACCGTGCTGCCTGGCACCGATGCCAAGGTCATTCCGGATGCGAAGGCGGAGCAGAAGGTTGCGCCGGGGGCGGATACCAAGACGACCGTGCTGCCTGGCACCGATGCCAAGGTCATTCCGGATGCGAAGGCGGAGCAGAAGGTTGCGCCGGGGGCGGATACCAAGAAGACCGTGCTGCCTGGCACCGATGCCAAGGTCGTTCCGGATGCGAAGGCGGAGCACAAGGTTGCTCCCGAAGCGGATACCAAGACACTGGTGAAGCCGGGCTCGGAGGTTAAGGTCATGCCCGATGGTCGTACCCAGATGACCACGTCGCCTGACGGCAAGCTCGATGCCCAGCCGGCAAGGCCTTCTCTCATCCCTGAGGATTATAAGAACAAGCTGTCGTCTGATGTGAACGTGACGGTGCAGGTCCAGAACTGCCATTGCCCGCATACAGGTGAGAAAGTTACGCCACAACCGCCAGTGACGCCGGGGCTTGATACGAAGCCATCGCCACAACCGCCACTAATGCCGGCGCTTGATAAGCAGCCATCGCCACAACTGCCAGTGTCGCCGGGCCTTGATACGAACCCGTCGCCACAGCCTCCGGTCACCCCATCCATTCCAGATCTTACTTGCCCTGCACCTGATGACTTGGTTGATGATTTCAGCTGCCATTCCCAAACGCGTTTCGACAACCATCGAGCTAACAGGCCCAGCCTCCGCTCACGTTTTTGAGCCCGTTATCTTGATGGGTCAAACATAAACGCTGGCTCCCTGGTCGTGACGGCCAGGGGGCACTCAATGAGAGTTAAGCCATGGTATCGATAAGCCATAACCGTGTTGCACCGCCAACTATTGAACCTTACCGGGCACCAGACCTTTCAGTTCGTGCATCGCTTGATTCTGCACGAAGAGAAAACATTCGGACTGCAACACCTGTTCCTCCCTCAGAGGTGAAGTCCGATAGTTTCAGTGATAACGCGGGCACTTCCGCCTTATTCAACCTGTTGAGAGAACTGTTCAAGCAGTTTTTCACCCAATTGCAAAGCCTCCTGCGTGGCGACGTGCGTCCGGTTGAGCCAAAAAACAATGATGTACCTGTACCGCCGCGACCTGTGCCACCCACTCCCGATACGAAACCCACCGATAAACAAGGCGGACCTATTCCCGAGCTTTCCAATAAACCTAAAGGTTCAAAGCCCACTAATGTCTTCAGCGGTTTTCGTCAGGGCATGAATGGTAACTGCGTAACGATCTCCGCAATCAAGGCGGCGATGGAAAAGTTTGGCCAAAGCCCTAAGGATATTTACAAGTCTGTCGAGAAAACCGCCGATGGATTTAAGGTCGTGATGCGTGATGACGTGACTGTAAAACTCAGTAAGGCGGAGCTGGAAAGTGCCATTCGCGGCTCGAACTTCGTTGGGGGAACTGATCTCGAAATGCTCAAGGATGCGCACTTCCTGTTTGCATGTTCTGCCAAGCGAGCGCAAAACGAGAATAACGACGGGTGGGCAGGTAAAAATTTTGAAGCCGCCATAAGAAGCCTTAACGAAGGTGAGGATGAGTGTGGGCCGGGGGAGGGCTTCATGCGGCTGGGGCTAAAGGATCATATGAAGCGCGTATCGGCACGTGATTTCGCTGATAAATCTTTGATTGGCATGGTCAATCGGAGCGGGCACTCAGTGGCTGTCGTGGATGGGCATGAAGAGCTCTATGGGCGCAAAGGCGGCCGGCCTACACACGGCCAAGCCATCGCGTTGATCTGACGACAACATATGATCTGGCACGAACTCGTCCAACTTATTAGTAAAAGAGTTAACGATATGAGTACGTTTGCAATTGGATCTTTCGCGCGCTCAAATCCCATGGCAGCGCAGTTGTCGAGCCACGCTGAAATCTCTCGCATTCCAGCATTCGATGCGCCGGAGCGGGGTTTCGGCGAGCATTTCAACGCGAGCTCGCACAGCGCGGTCATCAAGTTGATGATGCTCACGTTTGGCCCAAGTCCTACCGACTTCTTCAACGAAGTAAGGGACAGTGGCGATGGTTATGACGTGTCCATGAAAGATGGTTACACGCTGCATATTTCCAAACAGGAGCTGCAGCAGGCGGCGTCTGCGTCGCGTTTTACCGGCACTCGCAACGATGCAATGAGCAGCGCCCATTTTGCGTTGGCCGTGTTTATCAAACGTAAACAATTAGACCGTGGTACCGCTGCTGATCGACCTGGGTTTGAGTCGGTCTTGAGCAAATCTTTGCAGGGTGAAACGACGCTTAACATGCTCAAAGGCATGGGGTTGTCCGGCCATCTCCAGTACCGCCCCCCTGCCACAGTTATCTCGGAAGGGCTGGCGGGGGTTGCAGACAGCTATGACTTGGGGGCGTCGTTAATTCACGCCGGCAAGGCGCATCAATTTGGTCGGGAGCGTTCACCCGATCGAAGCTATGTGTACACGTTGATGAGCGACAGTGCGCCAAAGCCCCGCAGTCCCCTAGCCCCCAAACCGCCGACGGTCGTCCCCGAGGATGAACTCCTGGATAAAGGTGTCCGCCCCGAGGTTGCCGAGGTGTTGCAGGGAGTCAAGGCGACCTCGCGAAATCGCGGTGAAGTATCCGACTTGAGCAGCCATGCCGCCGTCATCCAGATGATGATGCTCAGGTTTGGCCGGTCGCCCTCCGATATGTTTGAAAAAGTCGAGGCCACGGAGAATGGGTCCATCGTCACTATGAAAGATGGTTTTAAAGTGAGGTTGTCAAAACAGGAGCTGCAGCGCACTACCGAGGCCTCCCGGTTTACCGGTGCTGACGCGCAGATGATCGCCGACGCCAATTTCATGCTGGCAGCCTTCGCCAAGCGCAAGCAAGTTGAAAAGAATGGAGAGTTTGATGCGGCGTTGTCGAGCACCTTGCGCGGAGAACCCATTTACAGAGTCTTGAAGGGCATGGGCTTGATTGGCTTTCTACGGATTGTGTCACCCGATAAGTTGCGTGAGCCAAACAGCGTCGGTGTCACCGATCCCTCTAACTTTTCGGGCGCGTTGGTAGTGGGTGGCATCAAACACAGCGACGGCAAGAAAGAGGCCACCGCTAAAGACTATGGCTACCAGTTGGCTGCGGACTTACCCGTCAACCACTGCGGTAGGCCTGCGCAGTTCCCGGCTGCACCTGTCGGCGTCAAGCCCGACAATATCTGGAGCGGTTTCTATCAAGGTGTTGAGGGTAACTGCGTCACGGTGTCGGCCATCAAGGCAGCGATGATGAAGTACGGGCAAAACCCTCTGGGGATCTTCAAGCGTGTCACCGAAACGCTCGAAGGTTTCACCCTCACCATGCGTGATGGTTGCACGGTGAGTCTCACTCATGCCGAGTTGGAAAGGGCGCGAGCGGCCGCCAACTTTCATGGTGAGGATAAAGGCCTGGTTGACGATGCTGTCTTTCTCTACGCGGCGAGCGCCAAGCGTGCCCAACTGGAAAATCACGAATTTCGCGCGGGCGCCGGTTTCGACGCCGCCCTGAAAACGCTGAACGACGGTGAGGTTCCGGGCGATGCGTTACGCCGCCTCGGCCTGTACGCCTTTACCCGCTCCAGTAGCGTGCAGGAGCTGGCATCAGGCGTGCCAGGCACCTTGGCGAACTTCGGGCATTCGGTGGTCGTGGTTGAGGGGGCCATTGATGAATATGGCATCAAGCGCAAGTTGCCAGGTTCGCCCTGGATGCAACAGGGCGGTCACGCCTTGAAACTGGTTTAACCCCGGCCATCTCCCGCGAGCAAACGCTCCCGGAATCCGATCATAGGCAGCGGTCGACTGTGCAAATACCCTTGGTACAAATGGCAACCCAGGCCCTGCAGGAAGGCCAGTTGGTCCTGGGTTTCCACGCCTTCGGCAATCACCTCCAGGTTCAGGCTACGGGCCATGGCGACAATGGCGCGGATGATCTCGGCGTCGTTGGGATCATGGGTGGCGTCACGCACGAAGGATTGATCAATCTTCAGCGCATCCACCGGCAGGCGTTTGAGGTAGGTCAGTGATGAGTACCCGGTGCCGAAGTCATCCATCGCAAAGCTCACGCCGAGTTTTTTCAGGCGGCGCATTTTGCTGATGGTGTCGTCCAGGTTCTGGATCACGATGCCCTCGGTGATTTCCAGTTTCAACAGGCTGAATGGCAATTCGTGCTGCTTGAGGCTGCGCTCCACCCGCTCCACGAAGTCGTTCTGGCGGAACTGCCGAGGGCTGATGTTCACGCACAGGCTGAAATTCAGCGGGTCGACCAGGCCTTCCCCGATCAACTGTTGGAAGGCCGCACAGGCTTCATCCAGGATCCAAGTGCCGACTTCAAGGATCAGGCCGCTGTCCTCCAGCACCTTGATGAATTCGGAAGGCGACTGCGCCCCCAGTTGCGGATGCTGCCAGCGCACCAGGGCCTCGGCGCCGACGATGCGGTTGCCGCGTGCATCCACCTGCGGTTGGTAATGCACACTGAACTCGCCACGCGACAGGGCCAGGCGCAGGTCGGTCTCCATACGCAGGCGTTCGCTGGCGGTTTTCTGCATGCTGTTGTGGAACATCTGCGTGGTGTTGCGCCCGGAATCCTTGGCGCGGTACAGGGCGATATCGGCCCGCTTGAGCAAGTCCGCCGGCGTGGTGCCGTGGTCGGGAATCAGCGCCACGCCAATACTGGGCGTGACCTGCAGGCGATGGCCATCCAAGAACATCGGCTCCGAAAGCAGCTCGCGCAAGGTGTCAGCCAGTTCCTGTACCTGATTGCTGACTTCCAGGCGGGTGCCATCCAGGCCGCTGAGCAGCACCACGAACTCATCGCCACCCAGGCGCGCCACCGTGTCTTCCATGCGTACGCTGGCTTCCAGGCGTGCGGTGACGATCTTCAGCACCGTGTCGCCGACAGGATGGCCGAGGGAGTCGTTGATGTGCTTGAAGTGGTCGAGGTCGAGGAACAGCAGCGCGCCGCGCAGGTTATGCCGCTTGAGCAGCGCGATCTGCTGGCTCAGGCGGTCCATCAACAAGGCGCGGTTGGGCAGGTTGGTCAGTGGGTCGTGGTAGGCCAGGTGACGGATCTGCGCCTGGGCGTTTTTCAGCAGGCTCACGTCCCGTGCGGTCAGCAGCAGGCAGGGGGTTTCGTTGAGGGTGATGGGTTCAACCGAGACTTCTACCGCCAGTAACTCACCGCGTTTGTTGTGCCAGAGCATTTCCAGGTGATGGATGCGGCCCTTGATCTGCAATTCGGCCAGTAGCGCGGCACGCTGGTTCTCGTCGGCCCAGATGCCGATCTGGTAAAGGGTCAGGCCGATGGCTTCCTCGGCGCGATAGCCGGTCAGGCGGCAGAAGCCGTCGTTGACCTCCACATAGCGGCCAGTGTCGCGCTCGGTGATGGAAATCGCGTCAGGGCTGGAATGGAAGGCCTTGGCGAATTTCTCTTCGCTGGCCTTGAGCGCGGCTTCCGAGCGTTGTTGCTGAGTGATGTCACGCAAGGTGGTGACGATACACGGCTGGTCCCCCACTTTGATCAGCCTGCTGGAAATCACGCAGGTCAGTGCCTGACCATTCTTGTGATGCACCACGATCGCCACATTGCTCAGCGCCTGCTCGCGGATCACTCGCTCGATTCGCTGCAGGCGCTTGCTGGATTCGTCCCACAGGCCGATCTGCTCGGCACTTTTGTCGATTACCTCGGCGGCCGTCCAGCCAAAAGTCTGGGTAAATGCGGGGTTGATCTCGATAAACGCGCCGCTGTCCAGGCTGGTGACGCAGATCGGATCGGGGCTGGCCTGGAACAGGCTGGCGAATTTCTCTTCGGAGGCGGTCAGGCGTTGTTCGCGTTCGACCTGGTCGGTGATGTCGAGCAAGGTGCCGGCCATGCGCAGCGGCGCGCCGTGTTCATCGCGGTACAGGCGCGCGCGGCTTTCGAGGTAGCGTGAGCTGCCGTCTTCCATGGGCACGCGGTAAGTCAGTTGGTAGTTGCCGGCCGGGCCCTCACGCAGAGTGCGGTAGGCGTTGCGCATGCTCTCGCGCTCGTCATCGGGCATGCCTTCGAAGAAGGCGTCGAAGGATTCATGGAAGGGTTCCGGCGGCAGGCCGTGCAATTGGGCGGCGCGGGCCGAGCCATAGAGCATGCCGGTGGGGATGTGCCAGTCCCAGGTACCCAGTTGCGCTGAATCCAGAGCCAGGTCGAGGCGTTCCTGACTGTCCTTGAGGGCTTGCTCGGCGTTTTTGCGCTCGGTGGTGTCCAGAAACGTGCTGATCAGGTAGGCCTCGCCCTCCAGCTCGACCTTTTGCGCGCTTAGGGTGCCGTCGTGGATCTGGCCGTTGCTGGCGCAAAACTGCACCTCCATGGTGATGGGCTCGCCCTTGCGCTGCGTAGCCTTCACCAACTGCGCACGTTGCTCCGGGTGACGCCACAGACCCAGGTCCAGGGTGGTGCGGCCGATGGCGTCGGCGAGCGGCCAGCCGAACAGCATTTCGAAGTATTGGTTGGCTTCGCTGATCAGCCCGTCGGCCTGGCGGGTCAGCAGGACCATGTTCGGGCACAGGTGGAACAACGTGGCGAAGCGTTTTTCGGAGTGACTGAGGGCGTACTCCCGTTCGCGCTGGCGGGTGGTCTCGCGGATCACCCCGATCATGCGGCGCCGGCCCGCCTTGTCGGGTGCCAGGCTGCCATTGATCTCCAGCCAGTGGTGAGTGCCGTCCGGCCACTGGATGTGGTGATGCATGGCCTGTTCGAACGGCTCGCCCGCCAGTACGGCATGAAAGGCCCGCACCACACGGGCGCGATCCTCTGGCGCGAGCAGGTCGAGGTAATCCAGATCCTTGGGCAGCGGCTGGCGCGGATCAAAACCGAACAGTGCCTGGGTGCCGCGCGACCAGCTTATTCTGCCGGTGTCGATCTCCCAACTCCACGCACCCAGCCGGGCAGCATTGAGCGCTGCCAGCAATTGCGGAGCATTGTCCCAGCTTTGTTCCGCCGCTTGAGGATCAAGGGCGTAGATGCGGGGCAAGGGTGGCACGGAATCGACGGGGTTGCGCATTATCAAAGGGCCTTGGCTCAATGGGCGTAAGGCGCGGTTCAGTTCAGACCTTGAGGCCGCACAGTTTCATGCCGGGGTCCCTGGCAGATCGACTTGTGCATCCAATAGGCTCATGAAAGCCCGCGCAGCATTCGACAGCGTCCTTTCGGTGTGCACGATATAGCCTAGCTGGCGACTGAGCTGTATGCCCGGCAAAGCGATACTTGCCACCTGATCATCGAGCATGGTGCGCGGCAACACGCTCCAGGCCAGGCCGATGGACACCATCATCTTGATAGTTTCCAGGTAGTTAGTGCTCATCGCGATGTTCGGCGTGAGGCCCTGGGCCTCGAACAACCGGCTGACGATATGGTGGGTAAAGGTGTTGCCACCGGGGAAAACCGCCGGGTGGCCGGCAATATCGGCCAGGCTGATGCGTCCGTTGCTGATCAGGCTGTGCTCCGGCGCCACCACGAAATCCAGCGGGTCGTCCCAGACTGGGGTGGCGCGCACCAGGTTGTGAGGATCGGGCGCCAGCGTGATCACCGCCACTTCGGCGCGGCCATGGAGGATTTCTTCGTAGGCCACTTCCGAATCGAGGAACTGAATATCCAGCGCCACATTCGGGTATTCCCGGGTAAAAGTGCGCAGCACCGGCGGCAAGCGATGCAGGCCGATGTGGTGGCTGGTGGCCAGGGTCAGGCGGCCGCTGACTTCGCCGGTCAGGTTGGTCAGGGCGCGACGCGTGTCGTCCAGCACGTTGAGAATCTGATAAGCGCGGGGCAGCAAGGCCCGTCCAGCCTCGGTCAGACCGACTTCCCGACCCAGGCGATCGAACAAGCGCACCTTCAATTGTTGCTCCAGGCCGGCAATACGCTTGCTGATGGCCGGTTGGGTCAGGTGCAGGCGTTCACCCGCGCCGGAGAAGCTGCCGGTCTCGGCGATGGCAATAAAGGCGTTGAGGTTGGCCAGGTCCATTGTGGTATTCCAGTTGGTAATCCAAAGCATAAAAAATATGAATTTGAGTTATTTAATGTAGCGCCATACCATCAGCCTCACAAGCCAAAGGGTTATTGAAAAGCCCGGCATAGAGAACACCGCTGATGAGGACCGACTGATGGCCGGCAAAACGCTTTACGACAAGCTTTGGGATTCCCATGAAGTGAAACGGCGCGATGATGGCTCATCGCTGATCTATATCGACCGTCACATCATCCATGAAGTGACCTCGCCCCAAGCGTTCGAAGGCCTGCGACTGGCCGGGCGCAAGCCTTGGCGCGTCGACTCCATCATCGCCACGCCAGACCACAACGTGCCCACCACCCCTGAGCGCAAGGGCGGCATCGAAGCCATTGCTGACCAGGTGTCGCGTTTGCAGGTGCAGACCCTCGACGACTACTGCGACGAATATGGCATTACCGAATTCAAGATGAATGACGTACGTCAAGGCATCGTGCACGTGATCGGCCCGGAGCAGGGCGCCACCTTGCCGGGCATGACCGTGGTCTGCGGTGACTCCCATACGTCGACTCATGGTGCCTTTGGCGCCCTGGCCCATGGCATCGGCACGTCCGAGGTGGAACATGTGTTCGCCACCCAGTGCCTGGTCGCCAAGAAGATGAAGAACATGCTGGTTCGCGTTGAGGGCAAATTGCCGTTCGGTGTGACCGCTAAAGACATTGTCCTCGCCGTGATCGGCAAGATCGGCACCGCCGGCGGTAACGGCCATGCCATCGAGTTCGCCGGCAGCGCCATTCGCGACCTGTCCATCGAAGGCCGCATGACCATCTGCAACATGTCCATCGAAGCCGGTGCCCGCGTGGGCATGGTGGCGGCGGACGAAAAGACCGTTGAATACGTCAAGGGTCGTCCTTTCGCTCCGGCAGGCGCGGATTGGGACGCTGCGGTAGAGGCCTGGAAAGACCTGGTCTCCGACGCCGATGCGGTGTTCGACACCGTGGTCGAACTCGACGCTGCTCAGATCAAGCCACAAGTCAGTTGGGGCACTTCGCCGGAAATGGTCCTGGCCGTTGACCAGAACGTGCCGGACCCGGCCAAAGAGGCCGACCTGGTCAAGCGTGGTTCCATCGAGCGCGCCTTGAAGTACATGGGTTTGCAGGCCAACCAGGCGATCACCGATATCCAGTTGGATCGGGTGTTCATCGGTTCATGCACCAACTCGCGGATTGAAGACCTGCGCGCAGCGGCGGTGATCGCCAAGGGCCGCAAAGTGGCGTCGACCATCAAGCAAGCCATCGTGGTGCCGGGTTCGGGCCTGGTCAAAGCGCAAGCCGAAGCCGAAGGCCTCGACAAGATCTTCCTTGAAGCCGGTTTTGAATGGCGTGAGCCAGGCTGCTCGATGTGCCTGGCGATGAACCCGGACCGTTTGGAATCGGGCGAGCATTGCGCGTCCACCTCCAACCGTAACTTCGAAGGGCGTCAGGGCGCGGGTGGGCGTACCCACTTGGTCAGCCCGGCCATGGCCGCTGCGGCGGCCGTCAACGGTCGTTTCATCGACGTTCGCGAATTGATCTGAGGAATACCCGATGCGTGCTTTTACTCAACACACCGGCCTTGTCGCCCCTTTGGATCGTGCCAACGTCGACACCGACCAGATCATCCCCAAGCAGTTCTTGAAGTCGATCAAACGCACCGGCTTCGGCCCGAACCTGTTCGACGAGTGGCGCTACCTGGACGTGGGCTACGCCTACCAGGACAACTCCAAGCGCCCGCTGAACAAGGACTTCGTTCTCAACGCCGACCGTTACCAAGGCGCCAGCGTACTGCTGGCCCGTGAGAACTTCGGTTGCGGTTCCAGCCGTGAACACGCGCCGTGGGCCCTGGAAGAATATGGCTTTCGCAGCATCATCGCGCCGAGCTACGCCGACATTTTCTTCAACAACAGCTTCAAGAACGGCCTGTTGCCGATCATCTTGACCGACGAGGAAGTCGACGAGCTGTTCAAGCAGGTGGAAGCCGAAGAGGGCTACCAGCTGACCGTCGACTTGGCCGCGCAAACTGTGACCCGTCCAGACGGCAAGGTGTATCACTTTGAAGTGGATGCGTTCCGTAAGCACTGCCTGATCAACGGCTTGGACGATATCGGCCTGACCTTGCAGGACGGCGATGCGATTGCCGCGTTTGAAGCCAAGCACCGGGCGAGCCAGCCTTGGTTGTTTCGCGATGCCTGATTTGCGGTAACCGTGCGGGCCCCATCGCGGGCAAGCCCGACTCCCACATGTTGACCTGTTAACACGGTCAATTGTGGGAGCTGGCTTGCCTGCGATAACGCCCGTACCAACACCACAAAACCCAAGGAAATCACCATGACCACCACCGCCCACACCCAAGTCGTGCAAAAACAATTCGGCGAGCAAGCCTCCGCCTACCTGAGCAGTGCCGTGCACGCCCAAGGCACCGAATTCGCGCTGCTCCAGGCCGAACTGGCCGGGCAGGGCGCTGCACGACTGCTGGATCTGGGCTGTGGTGCCGGTCACGTCAGTTTCCATGTGGCGCCACTGGTCAAAGAAGTCGTCGCCTACGACCTGTCCCAGCAGATGCTCGACGTAGTCGCCGCTGCGGCGACAGATCGCGGTCTGGACAACATCCGCACCGTCCACGGCGCCGCCGAGCGCCTGCCGTTCGCCGATGGCGAGTTCGACTTCGTGTTCAGCCGTTACTCGGCCCACCACTGGAGCGACCTCGGCCTGGCGCTGCGTGAAGTGCGCCGCGTGCTTAAACCGGGTGGTGTGGCCGCGTTCGTCGACGTCTTGTCACCGGGCAGCCCGCTGTTGGACACTTACCTGCAAACCGTCGAAGTGCTGCGCGACACCAGCCACGTGCGCGATTACGCCGCCGCCGAATGGATGCAGCAGCTCAGCGAATCCGGCTTGCATGTGCGCACCAGCAGTCGCCAGCGTCTGCGCCTGGAATACACCTCGTGGGTCGAGCGCATGCGCACGCCAGAAGTACTGCGCGCTGCCATCCTTGAGCTGCAAAAGGCGATGGGCCAGGAAGTGCGCGATTATTACGAAATTCAGGCCGACGGTACCTTCAGCACCGACGTGCTGGTGGTCTTCGCTGAACGCTGATTGATTTTTCCCGACCTGCCCACGGGCGGGTCGCTTGATGAAATGAGGAACGCATGAGCAAGCAGATTCTGATTCTCCCTGGCGACGGTATTGGTCCGGAAATCATGGCCGAAGCGGTCAAGGTGCTGGAACTCGCCAACAGCAAGTACAGCCTGGGTTTCGAGCTGAGCCACGACGTGATCGGCGGCGCCGCCATCGACAAGCATGGCGTACCGCTGGCCGATGAGACACTGGACCGTGCGCGTGTGGCCGACGCCGTACTGCTCGGCGCCGTGGGCGGCCCGAAGTGGGACAAGATCGAACGTGACATCCGCCCTGAGCGCGGCCTGCTGAAAATCCGTGCCCAACTGGGCCTGTTCGGCAACCTGCGCCCAGCGATCCTCTACCCGCAACTGGCCGATGCGTCGAGCCTCAAGCCGGAAGTGGTCGCGGGCCTGGATATCCTGATCGTGCGTGAGCTGACCGGTGGTATCTACTTCGGCTCGCCACGTGGCGTGCGTGAGCTGGAAAATGGCGAGCGCCAGGCCTACGACACCCTGCCGTACAGCGAGAGCGAAATCCGCCGTATCGCCCGTGTCGGCTTCGACATGGCCCGTGTGCGTGGCAAGAAGGTCTGCTCGGTGGACAAGGCCAACGTGCTGGCCTCCAGCCAGCTGTGGCGTGAAATCGTCGAAGAAGTGGCCAAGGACTACCCGGACGTCGAATTGAGCCACATGTATGTCGATAACGCGGCCATGCAACTGGTGCGTGCACCCAAGCAGTTCGACGTGATCGTCACCGACAACCTGTTCGGCGACATCCTGTCCGACCAGGCGTCGATGCTCACGGGTTCCATCGGCATGCTGCCGTCGGCGTCCCTGGACACCAACAACAAGGGCATGTACGAGCCTTGCCACGGTTCGGCGCCGGACATCGCGGGCCAGGGCATTGCCAACCCGTTGGCGACGATTTTGTCGGTCTCGATGATGCTGCGTTACAGCTTCAACCTGGCGGACGCGGCGGACGCGATCGAGAAGGCCGTGAGCCTGGTTCTGGACCAGGGCTTGCGCACCGGCGACATCTGGTCGCAGGGTTGCACCAAGGTCGGTACGCAAGAAATGGGCGACGCAGTAGTCGCCGCGCTGCGGAATCTGTAATCTCTCGGGCCCGCTTGCAGTTGTTGCTGCAAGGCGGCCCACTTTTTAACAAGGTGTAGTTGCGATGAAACGTGTAGGTCTGATCGGTTGGCGCGGTATGGTCGGTTCCGTGCTCATGCAGCGGATGCTGGAAGAGCAGGATTTCGATCTTATTGAGCCGGTGTTTTTCACCACTTCGAACGTTGGTGGCCAAGGGCCGTCCGTGGGTAAGGATATTGCCCCGCTCAAGGACGCCTACAACATTGAAGAGCTGAAAACCCTCGACGTGATTCTGACCTGTCAGGGTGGCGACTACACCAGCGAAGTCTTCCCGAAGCTGCGTGAAGCCGGCTGGCAGGGTTACTGGATCGACGCCGCGTCGAGCCTGCGTATGCAGGACGATGCCGTGATCATCCTCGACCCGGTGAACCGCAAGGTCATCGACCAGCAGCTGGACGCGGGCACCAAGAACTACGTCGGCGGCAACTGCACAGTCAGCCTGATGCTGATGGGCCTGGGTGGCCTGTTCGAAGCCGGCCTGGTCGAGTGGATGAGCGCCATGACCTATCAGGCGGCCTCCGGTGCCGGCGCGCAGAACATGCGTGAGCTGATCAAACAGATGGGCGCGACCCACGCCGCTGTCGCCGATCAACTGGCCGACCCGGCCAGCGCGATCCTCGACATCGACCGCCGTGTGGCCGAAGCCATGCGCAGCGACGCCTACCCGACCGAGAACTTCGGCGTGCCATTGGCCGGCAGCCTGATCCCGTGGATCGACAAAGAGCTGCCGAACGGCCAGAGCCGTGAAGAGTGGAAGGCCCAGGCCGAGACCAACAAGATCCTCGGTCGCTTCAAGAGCCCGATCCCGGTGGATGGCATCTGTGTGCGTATCGGCGCGATGCGCTGCCACAGCCAGGCGCTGACCATCAAGCTGAACAAAGACGTACCGATCAGTGATATCGAAGCCTTGATCAGCCAGCACAACCCTTGGGTCAAGCTGGTGCCGAACAACCGCGACATCAGCATGCAGGAGCTGAGCCCGACCAAGGTCACCGGCACCCTGAATGTACCGGTGGGCCGCCTGCGCAAGCTGAACATGGGCAGCCAGTTCCTCGGCGCGTTCACCGTAGGCGACCAACTGCTGTGGGGCGCGGCCGAACCGCTGCGCCGGATGCTGCGGATCTTGCTGGAGCGTTGATCGCTTTGATGTGTTGAAGAAACCCGCGTTCTGGTGACAGGCGCGGGTTTTTTATTGGCCATCAGCCACACCACAAAAGCCGGGTTAATTGCCTCACCCCCAGCCACCCGGTAAAGTGCCGCTCCCCCCGCAATGCCCGAGGCAGCCTCCATGACCCAGACCTTTGATATCGCCGTGATTGGCGCCACCGGCACCGTGGGTGAAACCCTGGTGCAGATCCTCGAAGAACTGGACTTCCCGGTGGGTACCCTGCATCTGCTGGCGGGCAGTAATTCCGCCGGTGCGTCGGTGCCGTTTCGTGGCAAGAACGTGCGGGTGAGGGAAGTCGATGAGTTTGACTTCGGCAAAGCACAGCTGGCGTTCTTTGCAGCGGGGCCGGCGGTGACCTTGAGTTTCGCGCCGCGTGCCACGGCGGCGGGCTGCTCGGTGATCGACTTGTCCGGCGCGTTGTCGGCCGAACAGGCACCGCGCGTGGTGCCGGAAGCCAATGCCCATGTGCTCGACGGCCTGGAAAAACCCTTCCGGCTCGGCAGCCCAAGCCCGTCGGCGACCCATTTGGCGGTAGTCCTGGCGCCATTGCGCAGTCTGTTGGATATCCAGCGCGTGAGCGTTACCGCCAACCTGGCGATGTCGTCCCAGGGGCGTGAAGCCGTCAGCGAACTGGCCCGGCAAACCGCCGAGTTGCTGAATATGCGCCCGCTGGAGCCCACTTTCTTTGATCGGCAGGTTGCTTTCAATCTTTTGGCACAAGTCGGCAAGCCGGACGCCCAAGGTCATACTGATCTGGAGAAAAGGCTGATACACGAATTGCGTGCAGTGCTGGAAACTCCATTACTAAAGATTTCCGCAACCTGCGTTCAAGCCCCGGTGTTTTTTGGCGATAGCCTGACTGTGTCTCTGCAACTGGGCGCACCGGTCGACCTCGCCGCCGTGAACCGCCTGCTCGACGCAGCGACAGGAATAGAGCTTGTGGAGGAGGGTGACTACCCAACGGCGGTGGGCGATGCGGTAGGCCAGGACGTGATCTATGTAGGACGGGTTCGCGCAGGTGTGGATGACCCGGCGGAACTAAATCTGTGGCTGACGTCAGATAACGTACGCAAAGGCGCCGCACTGAACGCCGTGCAGCTGGCGCAGTTGTTGATAAAAGGCCTTGCGTAAAAGATACTTGGCGGCAATTTGTAGATTGATTCTAGCCAAGCGCTATGCTTGGCCCCAGGCAGGAAAAGTTGCGCGTCGGTGACCTATCGGCTCGCCATGCCTTATGGCAGCGGTTACCAACCTTCTCGCAGGCCGGGGAGTGTTCAAACAAAGGATGAGGCTATGGTTCAAGTTCGCAAACTGGTGTTAGCAATAGCGGCCGCCTCGGCGCTGTCCTCCGGTATGGCGCAGGCGCTGCAGCTGGGGGAGATGACCCTCAAGTCGAAGTTGAACCAGCCGTTGGCGGTGGAAATCGAATTGCTCGATGTCGGCGGCCTCACGGCGTCCGAGATCACGCCGAGCTTGGCTTCGTCCCAGGCGTTTGTGGACGCGGGCGTTGATCGCCAGGCATTTCTCGATGACCTGACGTTTACCCCGGTGGTCAATCCAAACGGCCGCAGTGTGGTGCGCGTCACCTCCAGCAAGCCGCTGCCTGATTCCTACGTCCGTTTCCTGTTGCAGGTGCAATGGCCTAATGGCCGTCTGATGCGTGACTACAGCGTGTTGCTCGACCCGGCCAAGTTCGACCAGCCTTCTCCAACGACCGCCGCGCCAGCCCCGCGCCTGGCGGCTCCGGCCAGCAGCGCGCCGGCCGCGAGCAAGCCGGCGCAGCACACCACCACCTCCCGCGACACCTTGTGGGAAATTGCCGCAAAAAACCGCAACGGCGGCTCGGTACAGCAGACCATGCTGGCGATCCAGGCGCTGAATCCTGACGCGTTTATCGACGGCAACATCAACCGTTTGAAGACCGGCCAGGTCCTGCGCCTGCCTGATCCCGTACAAAGCACCGCGCTGCCGCAACCCCAGGCGATCGCCGAAGTCAGCGCGCAGAATGCCGCCTGGCGCCAAGGCCGACGCGCCGCCACCAACCCGACGGCGGGCAAGCAGCAACTGGACGCGACCAAACGCACCCAGGCCGGCAATGCCCCGGCGAGCACTAACGCCAAGGACAACCTGAGCCTGGTTTCTGCCGAAGCGGCCAAGAAGGGGGCCAAGGGCAAGGCGGGCGATAGTGCGGGGTTGAGCGACAAACTGGCGATGACCCAGGAGCAACTGGACACCACCCGTCGCGACAACGAAGAACTCAAAAGCCGCGCAGCAGACCTGCAAAGCCAGTTGGACAAGTTGCAGAAACTGATTCAACTGAAAAACGATCAGCTCGCGCGTCTGCAGGCTGAGAAAGGCGCCCCGACAGCTCCGGCCACGGCGGCAATGCCTGCGCAGTTGGCGGGTGAGCCGGCGGCCAATGCGGCAGCGCCCGACGCAGCCGCTGCGATCCCGGCACCGGCCGCGCCAGTGCCTGAGCCGGTCAAGGCGGATGCAACGCCTGCCGCCAACGAGGGCAAATTCAACGACCTGCTGACCAACCCTATCGTTCTATGGGTGATCGGCGGCGCTGCAGCGTTATTGGCGTTTTTGCTCCTGCTGCTGGGGATACGCCATCGCAACGCCCGTCGCGAAGAGGAAAAACACCTGCGTATGGCGCGGGCCCTGGCGGAAGAGCCAGTATTCACCTCGAACATCGACCAGGACTTGCCGCCAGACAGCTTCGAAGGCCTGGAAGTGCCGCCGCCAAACGTCAAGCTGGCCGCGGCGCCAGCACCGGCCCCGGTGGTCGCGCCGGCTGTTGCGGTGCCGACCGTTGCTTCCGTGCTCGCGCCGCTGGCCGTTGCCGTGGCCCCGGTGAACTCAAGCGATGCGTTGGCCCAGGCTCAATCCCATATCGACCGTGGCCACCTCAACCAGGCCGCCGACGTGCTGCAACAGGCGATCAGGCATGAGCCCAAGCGCAGCGACCTGCGTTTGAAGCTGATGGAAGTCTACGGCCTGCAAAACGACAAGGACGGCTTTGTGACACAGGAGCGTCAGCTGGTGGCCAATGGTGAAAACCATGCCCAGGTCGAGCAGCTCAAGAGTCGCTTCCCGGCCATGGCCGTGCTGGCGGCGGGTGTCAGTGCGGCGGTGGCCGCTGCTGCCCTGGACGCTCAATACGTCAAGGATTTGCTCGAAGACAAACCGGCGCCTGCGCAGTCGGAGCCCTTTGATACCGATTTTGACCTGAGCCTGGACGATCTCGAAGAAGCTTCCCCGGCCGAGGTCAAGGACGATCAGCAAACCTTTGAGTCGCTTCTAAAGCAGCAGACTGAAGCCAAGGCCAGCCCGGACGACCTGTCGGACTTCGATCTGGACCTGCAGTTGGACGCCCCGGCTTCGGCGCAATCCGATGACGACTTCCTCTCTGGCCTGGAAGAGCAGATGAAGGATGCGCCGGCCGTAGAGCCGCCGACCCTCACACCTGCGGCACTGGACGACTTCGATCTGCCGGAGGATTTCGACCTGTCCCTGGCCGATGAGCCGGAAGTAGCGGCCAAGCCTGATGCATTTGCGTCCGAATTGGACGATGTCAACGCCGAGCTGGACCGTTTGTCCCAGAGCCTGGAACATCCGTCCATCGAGCCTTCCTTCACCGCAGAAGATGCGGCGAAGGGCGACGATGAGCCGGAATTCGACTTCCTCTCCGGCACAGACGAGGTGGCCACCAAGCTCGACCTGGCCCAGGCGTATATCGACATGGGCGATGCGGACGGTGCGCGAGACATCCTCACCGAAGTGCTGACTGAGGGCGACGAGACTCAGCGCGGCGAGGCCAAGGAAATGCTCGGTCGCATTTAACCGGCGACGCCTATCCAGTGTGGGAGCGGGCTTGCTCGCGAAGACGGCATGTCAGTCAATGATGTTGTGACTGATCCACCCCCTTCGCGAGCAAGCCCGCTCCCACATTTTGCTAGGGGCCAATCCGTAACAAAAGTGCCCATCACGCTTTACGGTCTTTATAATGGCCGTCTTTGCGCAACTCATCAGGCTCTCAGTTCTTGGCAAATATAGATAACGCGGCCGCCGAAATGGCGGCCGCAGGCTTTTACCGCATCGCCCTGGGCGTGGAATACAAAGGCTCGCGCTATCGCGGCTGGCAGCGTCAGGCGTCCGGCGTACTGACGGTGCAGGAAACCCTGGAAAAAGCACTGTCGAAAGTCGCTGATTCGCCAGTATCGCTGATGTGCGCCGGGCGCACCGATGCAGGCGTGCACGCCTGTGGCCAGGTGGTGCACTTCGACACCCAGGCTGAGCGGTCCATGAAGGCCTGGGTGATGGGCGCTAATATCAATTTGCCCCACGACGTCAGCGTCAGTTGGGCCAAGGTCATGCCGGCGCATTTTCATGCGCGCTTCAAGGCCATCGCCCGGCGTTATCGCTATGTGATCTATAACGACCAGATCCGCCCTGCGCACCTCAACGAAGAAATCACCTGGAACCACCGCCCGCTCGACGCCGAGCGCATGGCCGAGGCCGCGCAGCATCTGGTGGGTGTGCATGATTTCAGCGCCTTCCGTGCCGGCCAGTGCCAGGCCAAGTCGCCGATCAAGGAGGTCCATCATTTGCGGGTGACCCGTCACGGCAAGATGATCGTGCTGGATATCCGTGCCGGTGCGTTCCTGCACCATATGGTTCGAAACATTGCCGGGGTGCTGATGACAATCGGCACCGGCGAGCGCCCGGTGGAGTGGGCCAAGGAAGTGCTGGAAAGCCGCGTCCGCCGTACGGGTGGGGTCACGGCGCATCCGTTCGGCCTGTACCTGGTGGATGTGGAGTACCGCGACGAGTTCGAATTGCCGGAACGTTTCATCGGGCCACACTTCCTCACAGGTTTCAGCGAACTTGGCGGCTGACGCCCGGAAAAGCTTTTGTTAACATCCGGGACTTTCTCGGTCCAATCCCTGGGGTTTCCACGACATGTCAGCCGTTCGCAGCAAGATTTGCGGGATTACCCGCATAGAAGACGCGCTGGCGGCGGTCGAGGCGGGGGCGGATGCCATCGGTTTTGTGTTCTATGCCAAGAGCCCGCGGGCGGTGAATGTGTTGCAGGCGCGGGCGATCATCGCCGCCTTGCCGCCTTTCGTGACCACCGTGGGGTTGTTCGTCAACGCCAGCCGTTGCGAACTCAACGAAACCCTGGATGCCGTACCGCTGGATATGCTGCAGTTTCACGGCGACGAGACGCCGGACGAATGTGAGAGCTACCAGCGTCCGTACATCAAGGCGTTGCGCGTGAAGGCCGGGGATGACATCGCGGCAGCGTGTGCCGCCTACGGTGGCGCCCGTGGGATTCTGCTCGACACCTATGTCGAGGGCGTGCCCGGCGGCACCGGTGAGGCGTTTGATTGGTCGCTGATTCCTGCTGGCTTGAGCAAGCCGATCATCTTGGCCGGCGGGCTCAACCCCGGCAATGTCGGGTCGGCGATAGAGCAGGTGCGACCCTATGCCGTGGATGTCAGCGGCGGCGTGGAGCAGGGCAAGGGCATCAAGGATCACAGCAAGATTCGCGCATTCATGCAGGCCGTGCGCAACAGCAGTGACCGGATGTGACGGCTGGCAGTCTGCCGCCGTCCATAACTACCACTGTGTAAAACAGCCCGGTGCCGCCTGAGGGTGGCCTGGAAACGAAGTGGCAACCCTGCGCTGGCAGGTTGTCTGGAAGGCTGAGGGGACATGCGGGAAAAGGCCGGTCGAACGTCTGACCCCGTCCAGCATGTTTCATCGCCACATATGAATTTAGCTCAAGGGCATACGCGGGGCTGTGTTCAAGCCACCGGTACTGGAGAAAGAAAGCATGAGCAACTGGTTAGTAGACAAACTGATCCCTTCGATCATGCGTTCCGAGGTGAAGAAAAGCTCGGTTCCTGAAGGTCTGTGGCACAAGTGCCCATCCTGCGACGCGGTGCTGTACCGTCCGGAGCTGGAAAAGACCCTGGACGTTTGCCCCAAGTGCAACCACCACATGCGTATCGGCGCTCGCGCCCGCATTGACATCTTCCTGGACGCCGAAGGCCGCAACGAGCTGGGCGCAGACCTGGAGCCGGTTGACCGCCTCAAGTTCCGCGACAGCAAGAAGTACAAGGACCGTCTGGTCGGCGCGCAGAAGCAGACTGGCGAGAAGGACGCGCTGATTTCCGTCAGCGGCAAACTGCTCGGCATGCCTGTCGTGGTGTCGGCGTTCGAGTTCTCCTTCATGGGCGGCTCCATGGGTGCCATCGTCGGTGAGCGCTTTGTTCGCGCCGCCAACTACGCCCTGGAAAACCGTTGCCCGATGATCTGCTTCGCCGCCTCCGGTGGTGCGCGCATGCAGGAAGCCCTGATCTCCCTGATGCAAATGGCCAAGACCTCTGCGGTACTGGCGCGTCTGCGCGAAGAAGGCATCCCGTTCATCTCCGTGCTGACCGACCCGGTCTACGGCGGCGTTTCCGCCAGCCTGGCGATGCTGGGTGATGTGATCGTCGGCGAGCCAAAGGCCCTGATCGGCTTTGCCGGCCCGCGTGTGATCGAGCAGACCGTGCGTGAAAAACTGCCGGAAGGTTTCCAGCGTAGCGAATTCTTGCTGGAGCACGGTGCGATCGACTTGATCATTCCGCGCGGTGAACTGCGTCCACGCCTGGGCAACCTGCTGGCACAAATGATGGGCCTGCCGACGCCTGTGTACGTCGCGCCTAAGGTTGAACCGATTGTCGTGCCGCCGGTGCCTGCAAACCTATGACCCAGCGTACCCTGGGCGAATGGCTCGCCTACCTTGAGCAGTTGCATCCGTCCGCCATCGACATGGGCCTGGAGCGCTCGCAACAGGTAGCGGCCCGCCTCGGGTTGGGCCGGCCGGCACCGCGCGTGATCACGGTGACCGGCACCAACGGCAAGGGCTCTACCTGTGCCTTTGTCGCGGCGCTGCTGCAGGCCCAAGGGCTGAAAGTTGGCGTCTACAATTCCCCGCACCTGCTGCGTTACAACGAGCGGGTGCAGCTCAATGGTGTCGAAGCCACCGATGAGCAACTCTGCGAAGCCTTTGCTGCGCTCGATGCCGGCCGTGGCGAGATTTCCCTGACTTACTTCGAGATGGGCACCCTGGCGGCGTTCTGGCTGTTCGAGCGTGCGCAACTGGATGTGGTGGTGCTGGAGGTCGGCCTGGGCGGGCGTCTGGACACGGTCAACGTGGTAGATGCCGACCTGGCGTTGGTCACCAGTATTGGTGTGGACCACGCCGACTACTTGGGCAATACCCGCGAATCCGTGGCCTATGAAAAAGCCGGGATCTTCCGCCAGGGCAAGCCTGCGCTGTGCGGCGACCTGGATCCGCCGCACACCTTGCTCGACAAGGTGCGCGAGCTGGATTGCCCGTTTTTCCTGCGAGGTCGCGACTTCAATCTCGAAATCGGTGCGCAACACTGGCAATGGCGTGGGCACGATGCTCGCGGCCAGGCAATAGAGCTGCGCGACCTGCCGCTGCTGAACCTGCCAATGGAAAACGCCGCGCTCGCACTGCAGGCCTATCTGTTGCTGGACTTGCCGTGGAATGCCGGGCAGATTGCCGCCACCTTGCTATCGACCCGTGTGGTCGGGCGATTGGATCGTCGTGCGTTCCAATGGCAAGGCAAGTGCCTGAATCTGTTGCTGGACGTGGGGCATAACCCCCATGCGGCCGAGTACCTGGCACAACGCCTGTCGCGTACGCCGCCGGTCGGTCGTCGCCTTGCAGTCTTTGGCTTGCTGGCCGATAAGGATCTGGACGGTGTAGTTGCACCCTTGCTGGGCAATGTCCAGGCGTGGGCTGTAGCGCCACTGGATACCTCGCGCAGCCGTCCGGCCGCCGAGCTGGAAGTGGCCTTGCAGAACCTTGGTGCGCCGGTGGCGTCGTATGCAAGCGTGACCGCTGCCCTTGAAGCACAGTGCGCCCTTGCCACCCCCGATGATGAGATTCTGTTGTTCGGGTCATTTTATTGTGTTGCCGAGGCGCTCGAGTGGTTGGCCCGGCGCTCCACGGAGGAAGCTGCACATGGCATTACTGGATAGCGCATACAAGCAGCGAATGGTCGGAGCCCTGGTTCTGGTGGCGTTGGCGGTGATTTTCCTGCCGATGTTGTTTTCGCGTCAGGACGAGGAGCGTCAAGTAGTCGTCGAAGCGCCGGCTGCCCCGCAGGCGCCGTCGGTGCCGCAAGTACAGGTTGAACCGGTGGTGGTGCCTGAGCCCCAGGCCTTGCCGGAAGAAGAGCCGGTGCCGAGCGATGCTGAGGTTGCGGCCCAGCAAGCGCCGTCGATGCCGGTTCAGCCGAGCGTGCCGGTGGTCAAGCCGGCGCCTGCGCCGACCGTAGCGGCCAAGCCTGCCGCGCCTGCGCCCGCACCGAAGCCGGTAGCGCCGCAACCTGCGGCACCGGGCAAGCCGGATGTGGGCCAGAGCCGTATTGATCCGAATGGCTTGCCGATCAGTTGGTCGATTCAAGTGGCCAGCCTGGGTAACCGCGAAGGCGCTGATGCTTTGCAGAAGAAGCTGCGCAGCCAGGGCTATAACGCGTATATCCGCAGCGCCGACGGCAAAAACCGCGTGTTTATTGGGCCGCTGATCGAGCGCGCCGAGGCGGATCGCCTGCGGGACTTGTTGGATCGCCAGCAGAACCTCAAGGGTTTTGTGACCCGTTTCCAGCCTGAACGCGGCTGATTTGATCCCTGCTTGACGTGTGGCTGACCTGTAGGAGCCCGGCTTGCCGGTGATGGCATCTATAAAATCGCTATCGCCGGCAAGCCGGGCTCCTACATTCAGGGGTACAACCCGTTGATTTGCAAAGCAGCCGTAATCACAGCTTACCGATAGCCCGACGCTCTGCTAAAATGCGCCGCCTTATCTGTCCGTAGGCTCAAACGTGCCATTTACCTGGGTTGACTGGGCGATTGTTGCAATCGTCGCCATCTCCGCTTTGATCAGTCTCAGCCGCGGCTTCGTAAAAGAAGCACTGTCGTTGCTGACTTGGATCATCGCAGGAGTCGTAGCCTGGATGTTCGGCGGTTCGTTGTCGGTCTACCTGGCCGGATACATCGAGACACCTTCGGCTCGCGTCATCGCGGGCTGCGCCATCATGTTCATCGCCACGCTGCTGGTGGGAGCAATGGTCAATTATCTTATTGGCGAGTTGATACGTGTCACCGGCCTCTCCGGTACCGATCGATTCCTCGGCATGGCCTTCGGCGCCGCGCGTGGCGCGTTGCTGGTGGTCGTGGCGGTCGGGCTGTTGAGCCTGGGGCCGGTACAGCAGGATTCGTGGTGGCAGGAGTCTGTGCTCGTGCCAAAATTTCTATTGGTTGCAGATTGGTCCAAGAACCTCATATTGGGGTGGAGCAGTCAGTGGCTGGCCAGCGGAATCAGCGTACCCGCTGATATACCGTTCAAGGAACACCTCTTACCGGCCAAAACGCCTCAGTAAGCTGTGTTCAGTCAAGATTCATTAAGTAGGGGTTGCGTCGCATGTGTGGCATCGTCGGTATCGTCGGTAAGTCGAACGTCAATCAGGCGCTGTATGACGCGCTAACCGTCCTCCAGCACCGCGGCCAGGACGCTGCCGGTATTGTGACCAGCCACGACGGCCGGTTATTCCTGCGCAAGGACAATGGTCTGGTGCGTGACGTGTTCCATCAGCGTCACATGCAGCGCCTGGTCGGGCACATGGGCATTGGCCATGTGCGTTACCCGACCGCCGGTAGCTCTACGTCGGCTGAAGCTCAACCGTTTTACGTCAACTCGCCTTACGGCATCACCCTGGCGCATAACGGTAACCTGACCAACGTTGAACAGCTGGCCAAGGAGATTTACGAATCTGACCTGCGCCACGTCAACACCAGTTCCGACTCGGAAGTGCTGCTCAACGTGTTCGCCCACGAGCTGGCCCAGCGTGGCAAGCTGCAACCGACCGAAGAAGACGTGTTCGCCGCCGTCACTGACGTGCACAATCGTTGCGTCGGTGGTTACGCCGTTGTGGCCATGGTCACCGGTTATGGCATCGTCGGTTTCCGTGACCCGCATGGCATCCGTCCGATCGTGTTCGGCCAACGTCACACTGACGAAGGCGTCGAGTACATGATCGCTTCCGAAAGCGTATCGCTGGACGTGCTGGGTTTTACCCTGATTCGCGACCTTGCGCCGGGCGAAGCGGTGTACATCACCGAAGACGGCAAGTTGCACACCCGTCAGTGCGCCGTGGCGCCGAAACTCACCCCGTGCATCTTCGAACACGTCTACCTGGCGCGTCCGGATTCGATCATCGATGGTGTTTCGGTGTACAAGGCGCGTCTGCGCATGGGCGAGAAGCTGGCCGAGAAGATCCTGCGCGAGCGTCCTGAACACGACATCGATGTAGTGATCCCGATCCCGGACACCAGCCGCACCGCTGCGTTGGAGTTGGCCAACCACTTGGGCGTCAAGTTCCGCGAAGGCTTTGTGAAGAACCGCTACATTGGCCGTACCTTCATTATGCCGGGCCAGGCTGCGCGCAAGAAGTCGGTGCGCCAGAAGCTCAACGCCATCGAGTTGGAGTTCCGCGGCAAGAACGTGATGCTGGTGGATGACTCCATCGTGCGCGGGACTACCTGCAAGCAAATCATCCAGATGGCCCGCGAAGCTGGTGCGAAGAACGTGTACTTCTGTTCTGCAGCCCCAGCGGTGCGTTACCCGAACGTCTACGGCATCGACATGCCGAGCGCCCATGAGCTGATCGCTCACAACCGTTCGACCCAGGACGTGGCCGACCTGATCGGCGCTGATTGGCTGATCTACCAGGACCTGCCTGATCTGATCGAGGCGGTCGGTGGTGGCAAGATCAAGATCGACCAGTTCGACTGCGCCGTGTTTGACGGCAAGTATGTGACCGGTGATGTCGATGAGGCCTACCTGAACAAGATCGAGCAGGCGCGTAACGACTCGTCGAAGATCAAGACCCAGGCGGTCAGCGCGATCATCGACCTGTACAACAACTGAGTGACAACCGGCCCTGAGGGGCCGGTTTTGTATCTTAAATAAAGAATTGAGTAAGGAGTCGCAGCATGAGTCAGGAATGGGATGCCGGTCGGTTGGACAGCGACCTCGATGGCGTAGCTTTCGATACCCTGGCTGTGCGCGCCGGCCAGCACCG
>Ga0209070_100217_pt1 | contig 64283 bp, 49 predicted proteins | sample SynthPrep_5_END__FD_187205 | JGI IMG/M metagenome (GOLD analysis project Ga0209070, IMG submission 187205) | Synthetic microbial communities from Ohio, USA - SynthPrep_5_END_DS10_MetaG (SPAdes) (version 2) | ecosystem: Engineered > Bioreactor > Aerobic > Activated sludge | place: USA: Ohio... | reverse complement strand
CGCGGCGTACCACGAAGCGGTCAACCACAAAGAACAACCGACCGTCATCCTGGCCAAGACCATCAAGGGTTATGGCACCGGTGCCGGCGAAGCGAAGAACACTGCGCACAACACCAAGAAAGTCGATGTCGACAGCCTGAAGTTGTTCCGCGACCGCTTCGACATCCCGGTCAAGGACGAAGAGCTGGAGAACCTGCCGTTCTTCAAGCCGGAGCCGAACAGCGCCGAAGCCCGTTACCTGGCCGAGCGCCGCGCCGCACTGGGTGGTTTCGTGCCGCAGCGCCGCGCCAACAGCTTCAGCGTACCGACGCCAGACCTGAGCACCCTCAAGGCTATCCTCGACGGCTCGGGCGACCGTGAAATTTCCACCACCATGGCTTTCGTGCGCATCCTGGCGCAGCTGGTCAAGGACAAGGACATCGGCCCGCGCATCGTTCCGATCATCCCGGACGAAGCCCGTACCTTCGGTATGGAAGGCATGTTCCGTCAGTTGGGCATCTACTCCTCCGTCGGCCAGCTCTACGAGCCAGTCGATAAAGACCAAGTGATGTTCTACAAGGAAGACAAGAAGGGCCAGATCCTCGAAGAAGGCATCAACGAAGCGGGCGCAATGAGCTCCTTCATCGCTGCCGGTACTTCGTACTCCAGCCACAACCAGCCGATGCTGCCGTTCTACATCTTCTACTCGATGTTCGGCTTCCAGCGCATTGGCGACCTGGCCTGGGCTGCAGGCGACAGCCGTACCCGTGGCTTCCTGATCGGCGGCACCGCCGGCCGGACCACGCTGAACGGCGAAGGCCTGCAACACGAAGACGGTCACAGCCACATCCTGGCTGCCACCATCCCGAACTGCCGCACCTTTGATCCAACCTACGGCTATGAGCTGGCGGTGATCATCCAGGACGGCATGAAGAAGATGACCGAAGAGCAGCAGGACGTTTTCTACTACATCACCGTGATGAACGAGTCCTACCAGCAGCCAGCCATGCCGGCCGGTGTCGAGGAAGGCATCATCAAGGGCATGTACCTGCTCGAAGAAGACACCAAGGAAGCGGCGCACCACGTACAGCTGATGGGCTCCGGCACCATCCTGCGCGAAGTGCGTGAAGCGGCGAAGATCCTGCGTGACGAGTTCAATGTTGGCGCTGACGTGTGGAGCGTGACCAGCTTCAACGAACTGCGTCGCGATGGCCTGGCCGTAGAGCGTCACAACCGTCTGCACCCTGGCCAGAAGCCACAGCGCACCTTCGTCGAAGAATGCCTGACTGGCCGTAAAGGCCCGGTGATCGCATCGACCGACTACATGAAACTGTTTGCTGAACAAATTCGCCAGTGGGTCCCGTCCAAGGAATTCAAAGTCCTGGGCACCGACGGTTTCGGCCGCAGTGACAGCCGCAAGAAGCTGCGTCACTTCTTCGAAGTTGACCGTCACTTCGTGGTGTTGGCAGCCCTGGAAGCCTTGGCTGACCGTGGTGAGATCGAACCTAAGGTGGTGGCTGACGCTATCGTCAAGTTCGGGATCAACCCGGAAAAACGCAACCCACTGGACTGCTGAGGAGATTTTTTGTGAGCGAACTCATTCGCGTACCTGACATCGGCAGCGGTGAAGGTGAAGTAATCGAGCTGTTTGTGAAGGTCGGCGACACCGTCGAAGCCGACCAGAGCATCCTGACCCTGGAGTCGGACAAGGCGAGCATGGAAATCCCTGCTCCCAAGGCCGGCGTGGTCAAGAGCCTGAAAGTGAAGCTGGGCGACCGCCTGAGAGAAGGCGACGAACTGCTGGAACTGGAAATCGAAGGTGCCGCTGATGCGGCCCCTGCGGCGGCTCCTGCTGCCGCTGCTGCCCCTGCCCCTGCCCCTGCTGCTGAAAAGCCTGCTGCTGCCGAGGCCGCTCCGGCCCCGGCTGCCGCACCTGCCGCTGCCAGCGTCCAGGACATTCATGTCCCGGACATCGGTTCGTCGGGCAAGGCCAAGATCATCGAGCTGCTGGTCAAAGTCGGCGACACCGTCGAAGCCGACCAGTCGCTGATCACCCTGGAGTCCGACAAGGCCTCCATGGAAATCCCTTCGCCGGCTGCCGGCGTGGTGGAAAGCATCGCGGTCAAGCTGGAAGACGAAGTCGGCACTGGCGACTTCATCCTCAAGCTGAAAGTACAAGGCGCTGCACCTGCTGCCGCGCCAGCACCAGCGGCCGCTCCGGCTGCCAAGGCTGAATCGGCTCCGGCTCCGGCTGCTGCCGCCCCTGCGCCTGCTGCCAAAGCCGAGGCTGCTCCGGCCCCTGCTGCTGCCGCTCCAGCGCCAAGCGGCGCCAAGGTGCACGCCGGCCCTGCCGTGCGTCAACTGGCCCGTGAGTTCGGCGTTGAGCTGAACGCTGTGTCGGCCACCGGCCCTCACGGTCGCGTGCTGAAGGAAGACGTGCAGGTCTACGTCAAGGCCATGATGCAGAAAGCCAAGGAAGCTCCGGCTGCCGGCGGCGCTACCGGTGGTTCGGGCATTCCGCCGATCCGTACCGTGGACTTCAGCCGCTTCGGTGAAATCGAAGAAGTGCCGATGACCCGCCTGATGCAAATCGGCGCGGCCGGTCTGCACGCCAGTTGGCTGAACATCCCGCACGTGACTCAGTTCGACCAGGCCGACATCACCGACCTGGAAGCTTTCCGCGTTGCGCAGAAAGCCGTGGCCGAAAAGGCCGGCGTGAAACTGACCGTGCTGCCGCTGCTGCTCAAGGCCTGCGCGCACCTGCTCAAGGAGCTGCCGGACTTCAACGCCTCGCTGGCGCCAAGCGGCAAGGCGATCATCCGCAAGAAGTACGTGCATATCGGTTTTGCGGTCGACACCCCGGACGGCCTGCTGGTACCGGTCATCAAGAACGTCGACCAGAAGAGCCTGCTGCAACTCGCTGCGGAAGCCGCTGCACTGGCTGCCAAGGCCCGCGACAAGAAGCTCACCCCGGACGACATGCAGGGCGCGTGCTTCACCATCTCCAGCCTCGGTCACATTGGCGGCACTGGCTTCACGCCAATCGTCAACGCGCCGGAAGTGGCGATCCTGGGCGTGTCCAAGGCAACCATCCAGCCTGTGTGGGACGGTAAAGCGTTCCAGCCGAAGCTGATGCTGCCACTGTCGCTGTCCTACGATCACCGTGTGATCAACGGCGCTGCTGCTGCTCGCTTCACCCAGCGTCTGAGCCAACTGCTGAACGACATCCGTACCATCCTGCTATAAGCAGGAACAGGCCTCCCGCTCACCCGGGAGGCTTGGTTGCACCGATTTTCGAGCGCCACGCTCGTACCTCAACCCCGCCACTTGGCGGGGCTTTTTTTGCCGGTTTGTTGAACAATAAAAACAGGCTTGTACACCTTCCATCACCCCGATTGCAGAAATCCCTTTCGCGGCCGATACCCCCCTTATAGCACTTAGCCTTCATCCTCTCTTGTCAGCCCGCGCCGCATGATGCAACCTTGCCGCAGGCAACAGAAAAGAGGGCGTGAGCCCGGCGCCGTGCGCGTAATTTCAAGTGAGTTTCCCCCATGAAAAGCCAGCCCGATGTCGCCCGTATGGCGGCCGAGGTAGTGACGCAGTTACCGGTGCCTTCGCGCCTCGGTATGCTGCGTTTCGAGCGGCTGAATGAGGCAAGCTGGGCCCTCCTTTACCTCGACCCCAATTGCGAACGCCAATTCGGCCTGCCGGCGGTCGAGCTGTGCGCCTTGATCGGCACGCCCTACGCCAGCCTGATGGAGCCACAGGCACGCTATCAACTGCACGACACCATCCAGCAGCAACTGACCCAGAGCCCGCATTACCTGGTGCGCTACACCCTGCACACCAACGACGGGCCGATGAGCCTGCTGGAGATGGGCGAATCCTATAAACAACACAATCGCCACCTGCTGCGCGGTTACTTGATGGTGGTCGACGGCCTGTTCAGCGAAATTCCCACCGCTGCCCCGACGGAAGACCTGGAGAACCAGAACAGCCGCCTGCAGATCGCCCTGGAGCTCAACCAGCGTGCCCAACTTGAACAATTGCAGCATCTGGAGCGGGTGCGCGCCCAGCAGGAACTGATCCTGTTGCTGGCCCGCCAGCGCTATACCACCCACAATTCGCTGCAAGAAGCCGCCGAACTGATCACCCGCAGTGCCTGTGATATCTACCAGATTGACTGCGCCAGCATCTGGAACCTCGAAGGCCAGCGCCTGGTGCCGATCTCCGCCTACCACCGCGCCGACGAGCAACACCACCTGCCCGAATCCATTGATGCAAGCTGCTTCCCGGACTACCTGGAAGCCTTGCACAGCAGCCGGGCGATCGACGCCACCAACGCGCTGCGCGACCCTCGCACCCGGGAAATGGCCGACAGCCTGCGCGATAAAGACATCCACGCCATGCTCGACGCGAGCATTCGCGTCGACGGCCATGTGGTGGGCGTGCTGTGCCTGGAGCAAAGCGGCAGCACCCGCGCCTGGCAGGCCGATGAAATTGCCTTTGCCGGCGAGCTGGCCGATCAGTTCGCGCAGGTCATCAACAACCACAACCGCCGTACGGCGACCAGCGCTCTGCACCTGTTCCAGCGCGCCGTGGAGCAAAGCGCCAATGCCTTTCTGCTGGTCAATTGCGACGGCGTGGTCGAGTACGTCAACCCGAGCTTTACCGCGATCACTCAGTACAGTGCCGAAGAGGTCCATGGCCACCGCCTGGCCCAGTTGCCGGCGCTGGAAAACCTCAGTGAATTGCTGTTCGACGCACCGTCAGCCCTGGCCAAGAGCAACAGCTGGCAGGGTGAATTCAAGAGCCGCCGCAAAAATCTCGAACCCTACTGGGGCCAACTGTCGATTTCCAAGGTGTATGGCGACAACCGCGAGTTGACCCACTACATAGGCATCTACGAAGACATCACCCAGACCAAGCTGGCCCAGCAGCGCATCGAGCGCCTGGCCTACACCGACAACCTGACCAACCTGGGCAACCGCCCGGCGTTCATCCGCAACCTCGACGAACGCTTTGCCCGCGACAGCGACAGCCCGATCAGCCTGTTGCTGGTGGACATCGACAACTTCAAGCGCATCAACGACAGCCTCGGCCACCAGACCGGCGACAAGCTGCTGATCAGCCTCGCACGGCGTTTGCGTAACAGCCTGAGTGCCGGCGGCAGCCTGGCACGGTTTGCGAGTAACGAGTTCGCGGTGCTGCTCGACGACACCGACCTGGAGAGCGGCCAGCAGGTTGCCAGCCAGTTGCTGGCAACCCTCGACAAACCGATGTTCGTCGACAACCAGTTGATCAGCGTCACCGGCTCCGTGGGCCTGGCGTGCGCGCCACTGCACGGTCGCGATCCGCAAACACTGATGCGCAACGCCGGCCTGGCCTTGCACAAGGCCAAGGCCAACGGCAAGCATCAGGTCCAAGTGTTTACCGAAGCGCTGAACGCCGAGGCCAGCTACAAGCTGTTCGTCGAGAACAACCTGCGCCGCGCCCTCACCCAGAACGAGCTGGACGTGTTCTACCAGCCCAAGCTGTGCCTGCGCAGCGGCCGCCTGCTGGGCATGGAAGCGTTGCTGCGCTGGAACCACCCGGAAAAGGGCATGATCCGCCCGGATCAATTCATCAGCGTGGCGGAAGAGACCGGCCTGATCATCCCGATCGGCAAATGGATCGCCCGCCAGGCTTGCCGCATGAGCAAGCAACTGAGCGCCGGCGGCATGGGCAACTTGCAGGTGGCAATCAACCTGTCGCCCAAGCAGTTCTCCGACCCGGACCTGGTGGCCTCGATTGCCGCGATCCTCAAGGAAGAACAGTTGCCGGCCAACCTGCTGGAGCTGGAACTGACCGAAGGCCTGCTGCTGGAAGCCACCGAAGACACGCGCCTACAGCTTGATCAACTGAAAAGCTTTGGCCTGACCCTGGCCATGGACGACTTCGGCACCGGCTACTCGTCGCTGAGTTACCTGAAAAAATTCCCCATCGACATCATCAAAATCGATCGCAGCTTTATCCACGAAATCCCGGACAACCAGGACGACATGGAAATCACCTCCGCGGTGATCGCCATGGCCCACAACCTCAAGCTCAAGGTGGTCGCCGAAGGCATCGAGACCGCCGAGCAGCTGGCGTTCCTGCGTCGGCACCGTTGTGATGTGGGCCAGGGTTACCTGTTTGACCGGCCAATCCCCGGTGCAGAGCTGCTGGCGATGCTCAAACGCTACCCGCGCGGGCCAATCGCCTGACAGCGCTGTAACACTCGGGCACACTGACGGTCTGAAAATTTACCGCTAACTCAACCTGACGAGAGGACTGATCATGGTCTTGCGCTCGGAAATTCTGGTGAACAAAAACGTGCTGCCTACCCAAGAACAAGCTCTGCCTGGCCGTGAAACCCCGATGGCGCTGCCAGAGAATCACTTCGTCAACGGCAACCCGCTGCTGGGCCCGTTCCTTGATGACGTCGGCTTTGCAATCTTCGGCCTGGGCTGCTTCTGGGGGGCCGAGCGCCGGTTCTGGCAGCGCGATGGTGTGGTCAGCACCGTGGTCGGTTACGCCGGCGGCTACACGCCGAACCCGACCTACGAAGAAGTCTGCTCCGGCCTGACTGGCCACAGCGAAGTGGTACTGGTGGTGTATGACCAGGCCAAGGTGAAATACGAAGATTTGCTGAAGATGTTCTGGGAACTGCACAACCCGACCCAGGGCATGCGCCAGGGCAACGACATCGGCAGCCAGTACCGCTCGGTGATCTATGCGACCACGCCGGAGCAATTGGCGGCAGCGAAGGCGAGTGCCGAGGCTTATCAAGCTGAGCTGACCAAAGCCGGACTGGGTGCGATCACCACGGAAATCGAAGAAGCGCCGACGGTGTATTTTGCCGAGGCGTATCACCAGCAATACCTGGCGAAGAATCCGCAGGGCTATTGCGGGATTGGCGGAACGGGCGTGAGCTGCCCGATCTGAAGCCATTTTGTGGTTACACAGATCCCCTGTGGTGAGCGAGCTTGCGCGCGCTGGGGCGCGAAGCAGCCCCAACAAGGCCGCTACGGTTTTTCAGATAGACCGTGGTGACTGGTTTTGGGGCTGCTACGCAGCCCAGCGCGAGCAAGCTCGCTCACCACAACAGCCTGCCCCCCCGCAAATTGATCAGCGTTGCTGACTACTCAGCGATGAGCCAATCCATCTGCCATCCACCCTGGGTCTGACCCAGCTTCTTGGACAGCCACGGCAGCAGCTCACGCAACTCCTCTTCCAAACCCCACGGCGGGTTGGCGATCGCCAGGCCCGAGCCGGTCAGGGTGTTGGGTGTGTCCAACGGATGCACCAGCAACTCCACACGCAGCAACTTCGGCGCACCGGTGCCGGCCAAGTCCTGGTAGAAACGGCGCAACATGCGTTGGTCTTTCACCGGGTACCAGATGGCCGCGACGGTCTGGCGCATGCGGCTCACGGCTTCCTTGAGGGAAGCGGCGCAGCGTTGCATCTCGTCGAGTTTCTCGAACGGTGGATCGATAAGCATCAGCGCACGCTTTTCCGGCACCGGCAGCAGGGCACGCGGTACATGCCAGCCTTCGCCCAAATGTACCTTCACGCGGCGATCACCCTTCATATTGTCCTTGAGCAGCACACCGTCTTCCGGGTGTTTTTCATTGAGCAGCACACGGTCCTGGGGACGAGTGAGGCGTCGCGCCAACTCCGGCGAACCTGGGTAGTAACGCAACTCGCCATCCGGGTTCATCTCATGCAGCACGCGCATGTAATCGGCTGTCAACGGCGGCAGATCGCTTTCGCCCCACAGGCGCGCGATGCCTTCCAGGTATTCACCGGTCCGGTTGGCCTGGTCGCCCTGCAGATCGTACAGGCCGATCCCGGCGTGGGTGTCGAGGTAGGCATCAGGGCGATGAGGCGGGTCAAGGTCAGGTGTTTGAAGACATCGGCGTGGTTGCCGGCGTGAAAGGCGTGACGATAATTCATGGTTGCTCCTGCGCAGGGGGCGAAGTTTACCTTTTACGCGGGCGTTGGTGCAGTGCGGCGTGCCGGGCGGTGCTTATGTCGAAAAGAGAGGTGTGCACCTGAAAAAAGTCTAAATGTTGGTGAGGGTGCGGATTTATTGTGGCGATCCACACGCCAGGGAGGTCCACCACCATCATGAAAGACGCCACCATCGCATTGCACCACGGCTTCAAGTCGGACCCGACCACCAAGGCCGTCGCTGTGCCGATCTACCAGAACGTCGCGTTCGAATTCGATAACGCCCAGCACGGCGCCGATCTGTTCAACCTGGACGTGCCCGGCAATATCTACACACGGATCATGAACCCCACCAATGACGTGCTGGAACAGCGCATCGCCGCGCTGGAAGGCGGTATCGCGGCCCTGGCGGTATCGGCCGGCAGCGCAGCGATTCACTATGCGATCCAGACCCTTACGCGAGCGGGCGACAATATCGTCACCACCCCGCAGCTCTACGGCGGCACCTACACCTTGTTCGCGCACTTGCTGCCCAGCTTTGGCGTCGATGTGCGTTTCGCCCGTGACGACTCGGCCGAAGCTATCGCCGAACTGATCGACGGCAATACCAAACTGGTCTACTGCGAAAGTATCGGTAACCCGGCGGGCAATATCGTCGACCTGGAAGCCCTGGCCAAGGTCGCCCACGCGCGTGGCGTGCCGCTGATGGTGGACAACACCGTGGCCACGCCGATCCTGTGCAAGCCGATCCAGTTCGGCGCCGATATCGTGGTGCACTCGGTGACCAAATACATCGGCGGCCACGGCAATTCCCTGGGGGGCGTAATCGTCGACAGCGGCACTTTCCCCTGGGCCGACTACCCGGAGAAATTTCCCGGTCTCAACAACCCAGAGCCGGCCTACCACGGTGTGGTCTACACCGAAAAGTTCGGTCCCGCCGCCTTCATCGCCCGCGCGCGTACCGTGCCGTTGCGCAACACGGGCGCGGCGCTGGCACCGATGAATGCCTTCCTGCTGCTACAAGGCTTGGAAACCCTGGCCCTGCGCATGGAACGTCATACTGAAAATGCCTTGAAAGTTGCGCAGTTCCTCCAAGGCCATGCCGACGTGGAATGGGTCAGCTACGCCGGCTTGCCGGATCATCCGCACCACGAACTGGCGCAGAAATACCTGCAGGGCAAACCCTCGGCGATTCTTTCGTTCGGCCTTAAAGGCGGTTATGCCGCCGGTGTGCACTTCTACGATGCGCTGCAAATCTTCAAGCGCCTGGTGAACATCGGCGACGCCAAGTCCCTGGCGTGTCATCCGGCGTCCACCACTCACCGGCAAATGAACGAGCAGGAACAAGCCAAAGCCGGCGTGAAGCCGGAAATGATTCGCCTGTCAGTAGGCATCGAGGCGATTGAAGACCTGATCGAAGATCTGCAGCAGGCGCTGGGTTCAACTCAACTCTGAAGCCAGGTAGTCCGCCAAACCGTGATGGCTGACATCCCGGCGGCGCGTGAAATAGGCGACCTTGTGCCGCAAGGTCGTCGGCACGAATGCGGTGTAAAGGTCGGGCCGCTGCTCTTCGAGCCCTTGCAGGAGGTTATCGATCAGAGTTTGGGGCGATTGCTCGGCCAGATGTTGCAGTAAAGGCGCAGGCGCTCGCCACCACGGGCTCGCCTTGGCGGCTGTGACTGGGCCAGAAGTGACGGTCAGCGACTGGCCATTGATCACGTAGCGCTGGAACACCGGCAATAGCTCATCGCCCGACTGCTGAAGGATTGGCAGGAATTGAGCACCATCCCAGAACCGTAAGAACACATCCTGACCATCGGGCAGGTAGACCTTGGTCAGTCCTTGCAGGTGTGCAATCACGGTTTCCAGCGGGTGGGTCGATATGGCCAACCACCCCCAATCCGTGGCATCAGTGCAGGCGGCCCATTCCAGGAAAGGACTGCCCGGCTCGACAATGCATACATAGGGCATGACCTCGTCCCATGTCGCATAGGCCGTGCCGGCCCATATGGGTTGCGGCGGAGCACCGACGGCAAGCGCCCGCCAAGCGTCAAGGGGTTTGGCGTCGCTGGCAGCGCTCAGCACTGCAAACAGTTGTTCGCCAGGCAGCAAAGGTTGATGCATCTTCGTAAATCCCTTTAAAAGTCAGATGGGGCCGCACTGGCCGTTTTTGCAACGCTCGCACTCTTCGCAAAACGGCGCGCTGCGCTTGAGGCTGGCCACCTGCACGCGGCTCAGCGGAGCAGGAATCACCGCCAGCAGTGTTTCCTTCAGTCCAGGCGTTAACGGCGCTGCAGTAGCAGCGGGCGCACTGCCAAGCTGGATTGGCATACTGCTGAAAATCCCGCCCGCAGACAGCGTGATCGACTGCCCGCCCGCCTGAATCGTGACAGTTGCGCCACCATCGATCACAACGCTTTGCCCCGCGCCTATCAGAATGGCCTGCCCTGCCCTTACCTGCCGAGAGCCGCCAACCATCAAGTGGTCGTCTCGCTTCAGGTCTGTCAGACGGTTGCCATGGATAATGCGCAAATCCTCGCCTTGCAGTTCGTGATGCGACTCACCGTCCACTTTTACCCGAAGGTCATGCAGCACGTGTTGGGTCCAGTCCCGCTGGGCACGCAGGTAGATTTCCTCGGCCCCCTTGCGGTCCTCGATGCGCAACTCGTTGTAGCCACCACCACCGGGGCTGCTCTGGCTGCGGAAGATGCTGCGGGTCTTGTCCGCAGGCAGATCGAGGGGCACCTGGGCGGCCGCATTGGGTAGGCAGCCCATGACCAGCGGCATATCCATGTCGCCATTAACGAAGCCTACCAACACTTCCATACCGACCCGAGGGATCAATACCGCCCCATAACGATCATGCGCCCAGCCGCTGGCAACCCGCAGCCAGCAGCTGGAATGGTCGTTATGTTCCCCATCGCGATCCCACGCCAACTGCACCTTGACCCGGCCGTATTCGTCGCAATGGATTTCGCTGCCGGCGGGACCGGTCACCACTGCGTTCTGGTAACCCGATATTTGAGGCCGGGACATAATTAGAGGTGCTCGAAACGCTACGTCCCAAGGCGTTACAACAAATTCATTGCTGTAGCCTTGAGGCGACTCATTGCCAACAGACTCCTCAAGCACCTGAGGTTGGTGCCCTACATGGTGCAACTGGGTAATCAGCCACAAATCATTCCATTCCTGACGAGGATGCCCAGTCATCTTCAAGAACTGCCCAGTGACCAACGCCGGCTGGTCGCTAGCGCCGCTCGCCTGACGGTAATCGCTGCGATGACGCTCCAGCAGGCGTTGCGCCAGGTACTTACCACGCTCACGATCCGTGAAGTACCCAGGGTAGCGCTGGTCGTCCAGGGCGGGCCGCAGCCGACTGGATACTTCGCTTTCCAACGTCAGGCTAGGCTTTTTGAAATCGTAGTCCCGCAGGTTCACACCGGTGGTACGAGTCTTCAGCCGCAGAATAAAGCGCTTGATCGCTGTCTCGTCGGCAACCATCCCGGTACCAGGCGAATACGGTGTGGGTTGATCAGGCCGCGCAAAAACACTTTGATCGTCGCCAAACACCAACAGGTGACGCTCAGGGGTGTGCTGGAAGTGATAGTGAATGCCCGATTCGGCACATAGACGCTGAATGAACTCCAGATCGGTTTCGCCGAACTGAACACAGTATTCACACTCGGGATACTTGCCGCTCAGTTGAAACGCGAAGGCATCACTTTGGATAGCCTGAGCTTGCAATACCTGCGCAATGATCTCGGGTACGGTTTTTTTCTGGAAAATCCGCTGGTGAGTGCTGTGTTCCAGATAAGCCAACTGCGGCACCAGGGTGATCTGGTAACGGGTAAGGCGCCTGCCCGAATCGCCTTGCGCCACCCGATACACCAAGCCATGAATACCATGACCATGAGCGTCAAACCCCAGGAACGCTTGACGGTGTAGCAGGCTCTCAAGGTCTTGATCGGACTGTTCGCTGACCAACTCAAGGTCAAAGCGAAAAGGCAGGCTGATGAACTCATCCCCCACGAAACCGTGGACCTGGAATTCACTGGGCTCCCCGTCGAGGGTCAGGGTAAAGGCGCTTTGGTTGGCAGGAGCGAACATCCGGTGTTTCTCTGCGGGGGGTGGGCTGCCGATTTTGCATCACCCTTGCAACCTGCTGAGCACTCGCCAAGAAAATCAGTAAAACCCTACGTGCGCACGTCCGAATTTTCTTAGGACCGACATAAATTACACATAAAAAAAGGCCCGCAATCCGTAGGACGCGGGCCTTTCTTTCAACTCACTTGGCGCTAAACACCCAGCGAATTACTTATTGAGGTTGTAGTCTTTTTCCGCAGCATCAAAACGCTCGACCATACCGGCAGTCGGTGCGCCCATCTTGCTCACGAAGTAGATCGCCAGGCTGGCGAAGATAAAGCCTGGGATGATTTCGTACAGGCCCAGCAATTCGAAGTGTTTCCACACAATCACAGTGATCGCGCCGACCAGGATACCGGCCAGTGCGCCGTTGCGGGTCATGCCTTTCCAGATCACCGAGATCAGCACCACAGGGCCGAATGCGGCGCCGAAACCGGCCCAGGCGTAGCTCACCAGGCCCAGTACGCGGTTTTCCGGGTTGGCGGCCATGGCGATGGCGATCAGTGCAACCAGCAGCACCATCAGGCGACCGACCCATACCAACTCAACCTGGGACGCGTTTTTGCGCAGGAAGGTCTTGTAGAAGTCTTCGGTCAAGGCGCTGGAGCACACCAACAGTTGGCAGCTCAAAGTGCTCATCACCGCCGCCAGGATGGCCGACAGCAGCACGCCGGCAATCCATGGGTTGAACAGCAGCTTGGCCAGCTCAATGAATACGCGTTCGTGGTTTTCGGTCACAGGACCTGCCACTTCCGGATGCGCCGAGAAGTAGGCAATACCGAAGAAGCCCACCGCCACGGTGCCGCCCAGGCACAGGATCATCCAAGTCATGGAAATGCGACGTGCCTTGGCAATCGACTTCACCGAATCCGCCGCCATGAAACGCGCCAGGATGTGCGGCTGGCCGAAGTAACCCAGGCCCCAGCCCATCAGCGAGATGATGCCGATGAAGGTGGTGTTTTTCAGCATGTTGAAGTTGTCAGGGTTCTGGGCTTCGATCGCCAGGAACGTGGTGTCGACGCCGCCGGTGGCCAGCAGCACGATGATCGGCGTGAGAATCAGCGCGAAGATCATCAGCGTGGCTTGTACGGTATCTGTCCAGCTCACGGCCAGGAAACCACCGACGAAGGTGTAGGCAATGGTCGCTGCGGCACCGGCCCACAAGGCAGTCTCGTAGGACATGCCGAAGGTGCTTTCAAACAGGCGGGCGCCGGCGACGATACCGGAGGCGCAGTAAATGGTGAAGAACACCAGGATCACCACGGCGGAGATGATCCGCAGCAGGCCGCTTTTATCTTCGAAACGGCTGGAGAAGTAATCCGGCAGGGTCAGCGCGTCACCGTTGTGCTCGGTCTGGACCCGCAGGCGACCGGCGACGAACAGCCAGTTGAGGTAGGCACCGACGATCAGGCCGATGGCGATCCAGCTTTCCGACAGGCCAGACATGTAGATCGCGCCCGGCAGGCCCATCAACAACCAGCCGCTCATGTCGGAAGCGCCGGCCGACAAGGCAGTCACCACGCTACCGAGGCTGCGACCGCCCAGGATGTAATCGGAAAGGTTGTTGGTGGAGCGATAGGCCATGAAGCCGATCAGCACCATTGCTGCGATATAGATCACGAACGTGATCAGGGTTGGATTACTAACGCTCATAAGAGTGACGCCCTGGCTTTGTTTTTATGTAGCAACGGTCTGTCAGACGGCCACCCACTGGAAGTAGGTAGACGTAGCTGCGTGCCGCGCATTTATGACTGACGTTTCCCCAGGAAAGCCGTCAGCCGATGAACCGAACTTTCAAAGTGGTTGCACCTTGGGCGCGAATGCTATTCAACAAAGCAAATAAGGTGCAACCAGTTTCGTGAGAATAAGTTGCACCTTGATATGTTTTGTGGAAAACGCCCTGTTTTTGCTCCTTTTCGGAGCAAGAACAGCCGATCTCAGAAGCAAACGCACCAAGGCAGAGCGGAATCCGTCGGCAGTGTCTTTTTTTCCCGATCACGATCGAAAATTTCCTGAATAAAAAGGGTTGCACCCGGTTGCACCTCTGCATGCGCAAAGCTAATCTTGCCGCCAGCTAATGCCACTCGGTAGTGGCACCCATGAGGATAAGAAAATGGCTACGACCACCCTTGGGGTCAAACTCGACGACCCGACCCGCGAGCGCCTGAAGGCTGCCGCGACCTCCATTGATCGCACGCCGCACTGGCTGATCAAGCAGGCGATTTTCAATTACCTGGAGAAACTGGAGGGTGGTGCAACCCTGTCCGAACTCAATGGTTTGAACAGCAAGGACGCCGACGATGCAGGCGAGGTCCAGACCGACCACGCCCACCAGTGCTTCCTTGAGTTCGCCGAGAGCATCCTGCCGCAATCCGTATTGCGCGCCTCGATCACCGCCGCTTACCGCCGCCCCGAGCCGGAAGTGGTGCCGATGCTGATCGAACAGGCTCGTCTGCCGGGCCCAATGGCCGAAGCCACCAACAAGCTGGCCGCCTCAATCGCCGAAAAACTGCGTAACCAGAAAAGTGCTGGCGGCCGTGCCGGTATTGTTCAGGGCCTGCTGCAGGAGTTTTCCCTGTCGTCCCAGGAAGGCGTGGCACTGATGTGCCTGGCCGAAGCGCTGCTGCGCATCCCGGACAAGGGCACTCGCGACGCACTGATCCGCGACAAGATCAGCACCGGCAACTGGCAGCCGCACTTGGGCAACAGCCCGTCGCTGTTCGTCAACGCTGCTACGTGGGGCCTGCTGCTGACCGGCAAACTGGTCGCCACCCACAACGAAGCAGGCCTGACCTCGTCCTTGAGCCGCATCATCGGCAAGAGCGGCGAGCCGATGATCCGCAAGGGCGTCGACATGGCGATGCGCCTGATGGGCGAACAGTTCGTCACCGGCGAAACCATCGCCGAAGCCCTGGCCAACGCGAGCAAGTTCGAAGCCAAGGGTTTCCGCTATTCCTACGACATGCTCGGTGAAGCTGCGCTGACTGAACACGACGCGCAGAAGTACCTGGCCTCGTACGAACAAGCCATCCATTCGATCGGCAAAGCCTCCCACGGCCGTGGGATTTATGAAGGTCCGGGTATCTCCATCAAGCTGTCGGCACTGCACCCGCGCTACAGCCGTGCGCAGTACGAGCGCGTGATGGACGAGCTGTACCCGCGCCTGCTGTCCCTGACCTTGCTGGCCAAGCAATACGACATCGGCCTGAACATCGACGCCGAAGAAGCCGACCGCCTGGAGCTGTCCCTGGACCTGCTGGAGCGCCTGTGCTTCGAGCCGCAACTGACCGGCTGGAACGGTATCGGTTTCGTGATCCAGGCCTACCAGAAGCGTTGCCCGTATGTGATCGACTACGTCATCGACCTGGCGCGCCGCAGCCGCCATCGCCTGATGATCCGCCTGGTGAAAGGCGCGTATTGGGACAGCGAAATCAAGCGCGCCCAGGTCGAAGGCCTGGAAGGCTACCCGGTCTACACCCGCAAGGTGTACACCGACGTTTCCTACATTGCTTGCGCGCGCAAACTGCTGTCGGTGCCGGAAGTCATCTACCCGCAGTTCGCCACGCATAACGCTCACACGCTGTCGGCCATCTACCATATCGCCGGTCAGAACTATTACCCCGGCCAGTACGAGTTCCAATGCCTGCACGGCATGGGCGAACCGCTGTACGAGCAGGTCGTAGGCAAGGTTGCCGATGGCAAGCTGAACCGTCCGTGCCGTGTGTACGCTCCAGTCGGCACCCACGAAACACTGCTGGCTTACCTGGTCCGTCGCCTGCTGGAAAACGGCGCGAACACCTCGTTCGTCAACCGCATTGCCGACCAATCCATCTCCATTCAGGAGCTGGTGGCCGATCCAGTGGCCAGCATCGAGCAAATGGCCACGCTGGAAGGCGGCTTCGGCCTGCCGCACCCGCGTATCCCCTTGCCGCGTGACCTGTACGGCAGCGACCGCGCCAATTCGGCCGGTATCGACCTGGCCAACGAACACCGCCTGGCGTCGCTGTCCTGCGCCTTGCTGGCCACGGCTCACAACAACTGGAAAGCTGCGCCGATGCTCGGTTGCGCCTCCAGAGAGCAAGCGGCGGCGCCGGTACTGAACCCGTCCGACCTGCGTGACGTGGTCGGTCATGTTCAAGAAGCCACCGTCGAAGACGTCGACAACGCTATCCAGTGCGCCATCAGCGCCGGTCCGATCTGGCAGGCCACCCCGCCCGCCGAGCGCGCCGCCATCCTGGAACGTGCCGCCGACCTGATGGAAGGCGAGATTCAGCCACTGATGGGCCTGCTGGCCCGTGAAGCCGGCAAGACCTTCGCCAACGCCATCGCCGAAGTGCGTGAAGCCGTAGACTTCCTGCGCTATTACGCGGTGCAGGCACGCAACGATTTCACCAACGACGCCCACCGCCCACTGGGGCCGGTGGTGTGCATCAGCCCGTGGAACTTCCCGCTGGCCATCTTCAGCGGCCAAGTCGCCGCCGCATTGGCCGCCGGCAACCCGGTACTGGCCAAGCCGGCCGAACAAACTCCGCTGGTCGCCGCGCAAGCCGTGCGCATCCTGTTGGAAGCCGGTATTCCGGAAGGCGTGCTGCAACTGCTGCCGGGCCAGGGCGAAACCGTGGGTGCCCGCCTGGTGGGGGATGATCGCGTCAAAGGCGTGATGTTCACTGGCTCTACCGAAGTGGCGCGTCTGCTGCAACGCAATGTCGCCGGCCGCCTGGATGCCCAGGGCCGTCCGATCCCGCTGATCGCCGAAACTGGCGGCCAGAACGCGATGATCGTCGACTCCTCGGCGCTCACCGAACAAGTGGTAATCGACGTGGTGTCCTCGGCCTTCGACAGTGCCGGCCAACGCTGCTCGGCCCTGCGCGTGTTGTGCCTGCAGGAAGATTCGGCAGACCGTGTCATCGAAATGCTCAAGGGCGCCATGGCGGAATGCCGTCTGGGCAACCCTGAGCGCCTGTCCGTCGACATCGGCCCGGTGATCGATGCCGAGGCCAAGGCCGGCATCGAAAAACACATCCAGGCCATGCGCGACAAAGGCCGCAATGTGTATCAAGTGGCGATTGCCGACGGTGAAGAGATCAAGCGCGGCACCTTCGTGATGCCGACCCTGATCGAGCTGGAAAGCTTCGACGAGCTGCAACGGGAGATCTTCGGACCGGTGCTGCACGTGGTGCGCTACAAGCGCAAAGAGATCGACCAGCTCATCGGCCAGATCAACGCTTCCGGCTACGGACTGACCCTGGGCGTGCACACCCGTATCGACGAGACCATCGCCAAGGTGATCGACAACGTCAACGCCGGTAACGTTTATGTGAACCGCAACATCGTGGGCGCTGTGGTCGGCGTGCAACCTTTCGGCGGCGAAGGTCTGTCGGGCACTGGCCCGAAAGCCGGAGGCCCGCTGTACCTGTACCGCCTGCTGTCGACGCGCCCTACGGATGCCATCGAGCAATCCTTCGTACGCGGCGACGCACTGGCCGCGCCGGACGTGCGCCTGCGAGATGCCATGAGCCAGCCGCTGACCGCCCTGAAATCCTGGGCCGACAGCAATAAGTTCAGCGACCTGAGCGCCCTGTGCAGCCAGTTCGCCGCGCAATCGCAAAGCGGTATCACCCGTCAACTGGCCGGCCCGACCGGCGAACGCAACAGCTACGCCATCCTGCCCCGCGAGCACGTACTGTGCCTGGCGGAAGTGGAAGGCGATCTGCTGACGCAACTGGCGGCGGTACTGGCCGTGGGCGGTTCGGCGGTATGGCCGGAATCTGACCTGACCAAGGCCTTGTTCCCACGCCTGCCGAAGGAGATTCAGGCGAAGATCAAGCGCGTGGCCGACTGGACCAAGGACGACGTAGTGTTCGACGCGGTCTTGCATCACGGTGATTCCGATCAATTGCGTGCGGTGTGCCAGCAAGTTGCGCGGCGCAGTGGGGCGATTGTCGGGGTGCATGGCTTGTCCCAAGGCGAGACCGCGATTGCACTGGAACGCCTGGTGATCGAGCGGGCGTTGAGTGTTAACACGGCGGCAGCTGGCGGTAACGCCAGCCTCATGACCATCGGCTAACGGTAAACCCTGTGGGAGCTGGCTTGCCTGCGAGAGCAGCACCTCAGTGCAACTGACGCACCGAGGTGTCTGCATCGCAGGCAAGCCAGCGCCCACAAGAACCGAGTTTGTTCTGGCCTTCCATCACCCAAATCAATCTTGCTATCCAGCCTCTATTCGCGCACTTAGACTCAGGCCAATTCCTCCAAAGGTAAGCCGCCATGTCCGAGACGCTGCTCAGTTCCCGCAATCTGGCTTTCGAGCTGTATGAAGTCCTCGATGCCGAGGGCCTGACCCAGCGCGAGCGGTTTGCCGAGCACAATCGCGAAACCTTCGATGCGGCCATCAGTACCGCGCGCACTATTGCCGAGAAGTATTTCGCTCCTCACAACCGCAAGAACGACGAAAACGAACCGCGCTACGAAGACGGCAAGGCCATCCTGATTCCGGAAGTGAAGCCAGCGGTGGATGCGTTCCTCGAAGCCGGCTTCCTCAACGCAGCCCGCAGCTTTGAAGCGGGTGGCATGCAACTGCCCACCCTGCTGTCCCAAGCCTGTTTTGCGCACTTCCAGTCGGCCAACGCGGCATCTACTTCCTATCCGTTCCTGACCATGGGCGCCGCCAACCTGATCGAGAGCTTCGGCACTGAGGACCAGAAACAACGCTTTCTGCAACCGATGATCGACGGCCGTTTCTTTGGCACCATGGCCCTCACCGAACCTCACGCCGGCTCATCCCTGTCAGATATTCGTACACGCGCAGAGCCAGCGGCTGACGGGACTTACCGACTCAAGGGCAATAAGATCTTCATTTCCGGCGGTGACCACCCGCTGTCGGAAAACATCGTGCACATGGTGCTGGCCAAACTTCCGGACGCACCGGCCGGGGTGAAGGGCATTTCGTTGTTTATCGTGCCCAAGTTCCTGGTCAACGACGACGGCAGCCTGGGCGAGCGCAACGATGTGTTGCTGGCCGGGCTGTTCCACAAGATGGGTTGGCGCGGCACCACGTCCACTGCGCTGAACTTCGGCGATAACGGCAATTGCATCGGTTATCTGGTGGGTAAGCCGCACCAGGGTTTGAGCTGCATGTTCCAGATGATGAACGAGGCGCGGATTGGCGTCGGTATGGGCGCCGTCATGCTCGGTTACGCCGGCTACCTCTACTCGCTGGAATACGCCCGCGAACGCCCACAAGGCCGCCTGCCCGATAGTAAAGATCCCACGACCGCGCCGGTCTCGATCATTCAGCACGCAGACATCAAGCGCATGCTGCTCACCCAAAAATCCTACGTAGAAGGCGCCTTCGACCTCGGCCTCTACGCCGCGCGGCTGTTCGACGACACCACCACCCTGGCCACCGAAACCGAACGCAAACAGGCCCACGAACTGCTGGACCTGCTCACGCCCATCGTCAAATCCTGGCCGTCGGAGTTCTGCCTCAAAGCCAACGAACTGGCGATCCAGATTCTCGGCGGCCATGGCTACACCCGCGAGTACCCTGTGGAGCAGTATTACCGTGACAACCGCCTGAACCCTATCCATGAAGGCACCCACGGCATCCAGTCCCTGGATTTGCTCGGGCGCAAATTGGCGCAAAATGGCGGCGCGGGTCTGAAGCAACTGATAAGACTAATTGCCGAAACTGGTGCTCGCGCGCAGGCATACCCAAGCCTCACCCCACTGAGGGAACCCCTGGAACAGCTGGTCAGCCGCCTGCAAACCGTCACCCTTGGCCTGTTGACAGATCTCGCCCAGGGCAAGGTCAACAGCAGCCTGGCGAATTCGGCGCTGTACCTGAAGGTGTTCGGGCATACGGTAATTGGCTGGCGCTGGCTGGAACAGGCGATTCGCGCCGAAGCAGGCTTGGCCAAGGGTCATGCGGCGGATGTGGCCTTCTATAGAGGCAAGCTCCAGGCTGCCCGGTACTTCCTGACCTGGGAAGTGCCGAGCTGCCATCATGAACTGGCAATCTTGGAGGCCCGCGATGACACGTGCCTCGGCATGCAAGATGAGTGGTTCTAAGGCGTTCCGATCGCCTTGGAAATCACATCGACCGTGGCGCTGACTTGCTCTTGGTAACGGTCGAGTTCCTGCTGGTGCGCCTGCTGCATTTCGATCTGCTCGGCGCACAGGTTCAGCGCCGCCAGCACCAGTAGCTTGTCACCGATCAGGGTCGGGTACTTCTTCTTGGTGGTGGCCAGGGACGCCTTGAGCAGGGTCACGGCGTGCATCAGGGTTTTCTCTTCCCCGGCCGGTGCCTTGATCGAGTAATCCTCTCCGAGAATCGAAACGACCTTTATCCCTTCACTCATGCGCCGACAGGCCCTGCGCTCACACGCTCAACCAGCGCCTGGATACGCGCGGCGGTGGCGCCGTGCTTTTCTTCCTGTTCCATCAGGTTCAGTTGCAGGCTGTCGTTCTCGTCCTTGGCGCGGGCCAGTTCGGCCTTGAGGGATTCGTTGGTGCCCAGCAGATCCTGGTTCTGCTGTACCAGATCGCTGACCAGTTGTTCCAATTGGCTGAGGGATGCTTCTAACATTTTGATTTCTCGGGCTTTTTAAAAGGGCGGTGACGATAAAGAAAATTCACCTCGGATGCCAGGGTTATCCCCGGCGCGCAGCCCGATTTTTAAGGGCCGGGCCGCACTTTCGAGCCTTAGTGACTGCATTTCCCGGATCTGGTTCCTGAATCGATCAAACCCCTCGTCAGATGCGACAAAACCGCACACGCCCCTTTAGACTTTAGTCGTACGACCGATAAAGAGGGACACCCCGTCTGATGGCCGCACGGATCGCGCATCTCCCCCAGGATTCCCGCATGTCGCTTCGTAATATGAATATCGCTCCGAGGGCCTTCCTCGGCTTCGCGTTTATTGGCGCGTTGATGTTGTTTCTCGGTGTGTTCGCCCTGAATCAAATGAGCAAGATACGCGCCGCCACGGAAGACATCACCCTGTCCAGCGTGCCAAGCATTCGTGCCCTCGATGAGTTCACCCAACTGACTCTGCGCCTGCGGGTGCTGTCGTACCGCCTGCTGACCAACCGCGAGCCGGAGGTCCAGCAAAAAACCCTGGAAGCCTTTGAGCTGCGCAATCAGCAGATTCGCACGGCCCAGGGCATCTACGAAAAACTCATCGAGAGCAGCGAAGAGCGCTCGACCTACGACGAATACGTACGCCTGCTGGGCCAGTACCATCAGATTGAAGAGCGCATGAAGAGCCTGTCGCGCGCCAATCAAGTGGAAGAGCTGCGCACCCTGCTCAATACCGAACTGCTGAGCAACTCCGAGCAGGTCAACGCCGTGCTCACCCGCCTGCTGGACATCAACAATAAGATGGCCCTGGCTACCAATAAAGACGCCGAAGACCAATACAACATGGCCTTCAACATGGTGGTGAGCCTTCTGGTGATCGCCACCCTGCTGACACTGCTGTTTGCGTGGCTGCTGACCCGCAGCATCACCCTGCCCATCTCCCAGGCCTTGGAAGCAGCCGAAGAAGTGGCCGAAGGCAACCTGACGCGCCCGATCAAAGTCGACGGCAACGACGAAGCCGGGCGCCTGTTGGCGGCCATGGCCAAGATGCAGGACAAACTGCGCGACACCCTGCAACGCATTGCCGGGTCCGCGACCCAGCTGGCGTCGGCTGCCGAGGAACTGAACGCCGTCACCGACGAAAGCGCCCGTGGCCTGACCCAGCAAAACAACGAAATCGAACAAGCCGCCACGGCGGTGAACGAGATGACCAGTGCCGTCGAAGAAGTTGCCCGCAATGCGGTGAGCACCTCCGAGGCATCGCGCAACGCCACCACTTCTGCCGGCGATGGCCGTGACCTGGTGCAGGAAACCGTCAGCGCCATCGAACGCATGAGCGGCGATGTGCAAGCCACCGCCACCTTGATTGGCGACCTGGCCAATGAATCACGCGATATCGGCAAGGTGCTGGACGTGATCCGTGGCCTGGCCGACCAGACCAACCTGCTGGCCCTGAACGCGGCGATTGAAGCGGCACGTGCTGGCGAAGCCGGTCGCGGTTTTGCGGTGGTCGCCGATGAAGTGCGCGCACTGGCTCATCGCACGCAGCAATCGACCAGCGAGATCGAGCGGATGATCGGCAGTATCCAGGCCGGCACCGAACACGCGGTGGATTCGATGCGCAACAGCACCGAACGCGCCGAATCGACGCTGAATATCGCCAAAGGCGCCGGGATGTCGCTGGATACCATCAATACCGCGATCGTGGAGATCAACGAACGCAACCTGGTGATCGCCAGCGCAGCGGAAGAACAGGCCCAGGTGGCGCGGGAAGTGGATCGCAACCTGGTGAATATTCGCGACTTGTCCGTGCAATCAGCGACGGGCGCCAGCCAGACCAGTGCGGCGAGCAGCGAGCTGTCGCGCCTGGCGGTGGATTTGAATGGAATGGTCGGCCGTTTCCGCCTGTAACTGACCCCGACCGACTGTAGTGAGCGGGCTTGCCCCGCGCTGGGCTGCGAAGCAGCCCCAACAGGAACACCTCATTTTTACAGACAGTATCCGGTGACTGGTTTTGGGGCTGCTTCGCAGCCCAGCGCAGGGCAAGCCTGCTCACCACAAAAGTCTTGATCATCACAGCCTGCCTGCTCACCACTAGAGCCCTGCTCACTAGAGCAAGCCAGCTTCTACATTAGCTCCGCACGAATCAGAAAAAGCTTTTTGACAGCGCAGCAATTCAACAGGTTAGAATCGCTGGCACGCAGACTGCATGGTCAGTTTGCGCCCCGTCTTGTTTGCTCATGGAGTACTGCCTTTGAATGCGACGACCATCAACAGCCTGTTCTTGATCGGCGCGTTGCTGGTGAGTGCGAGCATTCTGGTGAGTTCTCTTTCGTCCCGCCTGGGTATCCCGATATTGGTGATCATCCTGGCCGTGGGCATGGTCGCCGGCGTCGATGGCGGCGGCATCATCTTCGATAACTACCCAACCGCCTACCTGGTGGGCAACCTCGCCCTGGCCGTGATCCTGCTCGATGGCGGTTTACGCACACGGGTGGCGAGTTTCCGCGTGGCACTCTGGCCGGCGTTGTCGCTGGCCACGGTGGGGGTGTTGATTACCACCGGCCTCACCGGCATGGCCGCGGCCTGGCTGTTTGACCTCAATATCATCCAAGGCTTGTTGATTGGCGCAATTGTCGGCTCCACAGACGCTGCGGCAGTGTTCTCGCTGCTCGGCGGCAAGGGCCTCAACGAACGGGTCACCGCCAGCCTGGAAATCGAATCCGGCAGCAACGACCCAATGGCGGTGTTCCTCACTGTCACCTTGATCGACATGCTCGCAAGCGGCCAGACCGGCCTGCACTGGAGCCTGCTGACTCACTTGGTGCGCGAGTTCGGCATCGGCGGCGTGGTCGGCCTGGGCGGCGGCTGGCTGATGCTGCAAATGGTCAACCGCATCAACCTGGCCACCGGCCTGTACCCGATCCTGGTGATCGCTGGCGGCCTGTTCGTGTTCGCCGTAACCAACGCCCTGCACGGCAGCGGCTTCCTCGCCGTGTACCTGTGCGGCCTGGTGATCGGCAACCGCCCGGTGCGCAGCCGTCATGGCATTTTGCATATGCTCGACGGCATGGCTTGGCTGGCGCAGATCGGCATGTTCCTGGTACTGGGCCTGCTGGTCACGCCCCATGACTTGCTGCCCATCGCGTTGCCGGCCCTGGGCCTGGCGCTGTGGATGATTCTGTTTGCGCGGCCATTGTCGGTAATGGTCGGCCTGCTGCCTTTCAAAGCGTTCCACGGTCGGGAAAAGGCCTTTATCGCCTGGGTGGGCCTGCGCGGCGCGGTGCCGATCATTCTGGCGGTGTTCCCGCTGATGGCCGGGCTGCCCCATGCGCAGCTGTACTTCAATCTCGCGTTCTTTATCGTGCTGGTGTCGCTGCTGGTGCAGGGCACGAGCCTGCCGTGGGTGGCCAAGCTGCTCAAAGTCACCGTACCGCCGGACCCGGCGCCGATTTCCCGTGCCGCGCTGGAAGTGCACGTCACCAGCGAGTGGGAGCTGTTCGTCTACCGCCTGGGCGCGGAAAAATGGTGCATCGGCGCAGCCCTGCGTGAGCTGAAAATGCCCGAAGGCACGCGGATCGCCGCGCTGTTCCGTGGCCAGCAACTGCTCCATCCGTCGGGTAGTACCGTGCTGGAAGTCGGCGACCTGCTCTGCGTGATCGGCCACGAACACAACCTGCCGGCCCTGGGCAAACTGTTCAGCCAAGCCCCGCAACGCGGTCTGGACCTGCGTTTCTTCGGCGACTTCGTGCTGGAAGGCGATGCCCAACTGGGCGCGGTTTCCGCGCTGTACGGCCTGAAGTTGGAAGGCATCGACCCGGATATGCCGCTGAGCAGTTTCATCACCCAGAAAGTCGGCGGCGCGCCCATCGTCGGCGACCAGGTGGAGTGGAACAACACCATCTGGACCGTCGCAGTCATGGACGGGAACAAGATTGGCAAAGTGGGCGTCAGATTCCCCGAAGGAAGTCGCCCGGGCCCCGGACTCTTCCTCTAAACTGCGGGGCGACGACGCCCCCGATTCTTCACCTTGCAAGACCGGTCTCTATGCCTACCCTGCGCACGTTCCTCGCCACTGCCCTGCTGGGCCTGACCCTTTGTGTCGGCACCGTTCACGCGGCCGACCCGCCCAGCGCCGACGCCATCCAGCAAACCCTGGACAAGCTGCCCGACCGCAAGTTGCCCGACGCCGACATGAAGGCCCTGCAGGGCATCCTGCAGCAGACCTTGACGTACCTGGGCAACAAGCAGGATTACGAGCAGCGCCTGGTCGACCTCAAGCGCCAGCTGGAAGACGCGCCGCGCGAGACCGCCGACAACCAGCGCGAACTGACCCGGCTCAAGGCCACCAAAATCATCCCGGTCGCCCAGCGCTACGCCACCCTGCCGGTGCCGCAGCTTGAGCAACTGCTGGTGCAGCGCACCACCCAGCAAGGCGACCTGCAAAAAGAACTGGCTGACGCCAACAGCCTGTCCATCGCCGCGCAAACCCGCCCCGAGCGCGCCCAGACCGAAATCAGCAGCAGCCAGACGCGCATCCTGCAGATCAACTCGATCCTCAAGGCCGGCAAGGACAACGGCAAGACCCTCAGCGGCGACCAGCGCAACCAGCTCAATGCCGAACTGGCCGCCCTCAACGCACTGATCCCGCTGCGTCGCCAGGAACTGGCCGGCAACAGTCAACTGCAAGACCTGGGCAACAGCCAACACGACCTGGTGATGGAAAAAACCGCGCGCCTGGAACAAGAGATCCAGGACCTGCAAACCCTGATCAACCAGAAACGCCTGGCCCAGTCCCAACAAACGGTGACCCAGCAGTCCATCGAAGCGCAAAAGGCCGGCGGCAGTAGCCTGCTGGCCACGGAAAGCGCGGCCAACCTGAAGTTGTCCGACTACCTGCTCAAAAGCACCGACCGCCTCAACGATCTGACCCAGAAGAACCTGAAAACCAAGCAGCAACTCGACACGGTGACCCAGAGCGACTCGGCCCTGGACGAGCAGATCAACGTGCTCAAGGGCAGCCTGTTGCTGTCCAAGATCCTCTACAAACAGAAACAAGCCTTGCCACGCCTGACCGTGGACCGCGACCTGGCGGACGACATCGCCAACATTCGCCTGTACCAATTCGAGGTCAACCAGCAACGCGAACTGATCAGTTCGCCAAGTGCCTATGTGGATAACTTGCTGGCCAACCAAGCGCCGGAAGACATCACCCCCCAACTGCGCCGCACCCTGCTGGAACTGGCGATCACCCGCAGCGACCTGCTGGAGCGCCTGAGCCGTGAGCTGAGCGCGCTGCTCAATGAATCCATCACCCTGCAACTGAACCAGAAACAACTGCTCAGCACCGCCACCACCCTGCGCGCGACGCTGGATGAGCAGATGTTCTGGATCCCCAGCAACAAGCCGCTGGACACCGAATGGCTGGAAACGGTGCCGGCGCACCTGAGCAAGCAAGTCGCCACCTTGCCCTGGGCCTCCAGCGTCAGCGAACTGTACGACGGCCTGACCCAGCGCCCGCTGCTGTTCCTGCCGCTGCTGCTGTTGATTGGCGCGCTGCTATGGCGCCGTAAAAACCTGTACCAGCGCCTGAACAAGGTGCATCTGGATATTGGCCACTTCAAGCGCGACAGCCAGTGGCACACGCCCCAGGCCATCCTGATCAATATTCTGCTGGCAATGCCGGTTTCCTTAGGCTTGGCGCTGTGCGGCTACGCGCTGCAAATCGACGCCCGTGGGCAGAACGCCAACCTCGGTTCGGCCCTGCTGCAAATCGCCCAGGCCTGGCTGGTGTTCTATACCGCTTATCGCATCCTGGCGCCGGGTGGGGTGGCGGAACTGCACTTTCGCTGGGAAAAGCCCCAGGTCGAATTCCTGCAAGGTTGGGTGCGCAAACTCGGGCTGGTGGTACTCGCGCTGGTGGCCGTGGTGGCCATCGCGGAACACCAACCGGCGGCGCTGGCCGACGACGTGCTGGGCATCGGCGTGGTACTCACCTGCTACGCGCTGATGGCCTGGCTGCTCGGCCGCCTGTTGCTCAACAGCCCGACCCATGAAAAGGCCTCACTGTTCCGCAAGGCCGTGGGCCTGATGTTTACCGCGCTGCCGGTCGCGCTGTTTATCGCCGTGTGCTTTGGCTACTACTACACCGCGCTCAAGCTCAGCGACCGCCTGATCAACACCCTTTACCTGCTGATGTTCTGGCTGGTGATCGAAGCCACCTTCGTCCGCGGCCTGGGCGTCGCCGCGCGGCGACTGGCCTATGCGCGTGCCCTGGCCAAACGCCAGGCCGCCAAGGAAGCCGGCGACGGCGAAGCAGTGATCGAAGAACCGACCCTGGACATCGAACAGGTGAACGAACAGTCCATGCGACTGATCCGCCTGGCCTTGCTTGGCGGCTTTATTGCCGCGCTGTACTGGGTATGGTCTGACCTGATCTCGGTGTTTTCGTATTTGGATAACGTCACGTTGTACGAATACACCAGCGGTACGGGTGCCAATATCAGCATGGTGCCGATCAGCATCGGCGACTTGCTCGGTGCGCTGATCATCATCGGCATCACCTTCGCCCTGGCGCGCAACCTGCCCGGCCTGCTCGAGGTGCTGGTGCTGTCCAAGCTGGACCTGGCCCAGGGCAGCGCCTATGCGACCACCACGTTGCTGTCGTATGTGATTGCCGGCGTCGGTTTCGTCTCCACCTTGTCCACCCTCGGCGTGAGCTGGGACAAGTTGCAATGGCTGGTGGCGGCGCTGTCGGTGGGCTTGGGCTTTGGTATGCAGGAGATCTTCGCGAACTTCATCTCCGGCATCATGATCCTGTTCGAACGCCCGGTGCGCATCGGCGACACCATCACCATCGGCAACCTGTCGGGCACGGTGAGCAAGATCCGCATCCGCGCCACCACGATCACTGACTTTGACCGCAAGGACATCATTGTCCCGAACAAAACCTTCATCACTGGGCAACTGATCAACTGGTCGCTGACCGATACCATCACCCGCGTCACCCTGAAACTGGGCGTGGACTACGGCTCGGATCTGGACCTGGTGAAGGAACTGTTACTCAAGGCTGCCAGGGAAAACCCACGGGTCCTGAAAGAGCCAGAACCCCATGTTTACTTCCTCAATTTCGGCGAAAGCACGCTCGACCACGAACTGCGCATGCATGTGCGCGACCTGGGTGACCGTAACCCGGTGCTGGACGAGGTCAACCGCTACATCAACCGTGAGTTCAAGAAACAGCACATCAACATCTCGTTCCGGCAGATGGAGGTGTACCTGAAGAATATGCACGGTCAGGAATACAAATTGGTGCCGGTTGAGGATGACCGCAAGACCATCGCAGGGCCTGAGACAGAGCAAGACGCCCCCGAGCCGCCACCCGGCAAAGTCGACGATGCGCCGGAACCGCCGCCGAGCAAGCTCGACTAACTCCGCTATCCCCAGCAGAATGCTCGGACATTCTGCTGGAGATGGCCGGTGAAAGCCCTCGACGAACTGACCTTCGACAACCGCTTCGCACGCCTGGGCGACGCATTCTCGACCCACGTACTGCCTGAGCCCCTCGACGCACCGCGCCTGGTCGTAGCGAGTGAGGCTGCGATGGCCCTGCTCGACCTTGACCCCGCTGTTGCCCAAACGCCGGTATTTGCCGAATTGTTTGGCGGCCACAAACTGTGGGCCGAGGCGGAACCACGGGCGATGGTCTATTCCGGGCATCAGTTCGGCGGCTACACCCCGCAGCTGGGTGACGGCCGTGGGTTGTTACTGGGTGAGGTGTACAACGAAGCCGGCGAGCACTGGGACCTGCACCTCAAGGGCGCCGGGATGACGCCTTACTCACGCATGGGCGATGGTCGCGCCGTGTTGCGCTCCTCAATCCGCGAGTTTCTGGCCTCCGAAGCCCTGTACGCGCTGGGCATCCCCAGCAGCCGCGCGCTTTGCGTGATCGGCTCCGACACCCCCGTGTGGCGTGAGAAACAGGAGCGTGGCGCGATGCTATTGCGCATGGCGCACAGCCATATCCGCTTCGGCCATTTCGAATATTTCTACTACACCAAGAAGCCCGAGCAGCAGGCGCTGTTGGCCGAGCATGTACTGAACCTGCACTACCCCGAGTGCCGCGAACAACCCGAGCCATACCTGGCGATGTTCCGCGAAATCGTCGAGCGCAACGCCGAATTGATCGCTAAGTGGCAGGCTTATGGCTTCTGCCATGGCGTGATGAACACCGACAACATGTCGATCCTCGGCATCACTTTCGACTTCGGGCCGTTTGCGTTTCTGGATGACTTTGACGCGCACTTCATCTGCAACCACTCGGACCATGAAGGGCGCTATTCCTTCAGCAATCAGGTGCCGATTGGGCAGTGGAACTTGAGTGCATTGGCGCAAGCACTGACGCCGTTTATCAGCGTCGACGCCTTGAAAGAAGCCCTTGGGCTGTACCTGCCGCTGTATCAGGCGAACTACCTGGACCTGATGCGCCGCCGCCTGGGACTCACCACCGCCGAAGACGATGACCAGCATCTGGTCGAGCGGTTGTTGAAGCTGATGCAGAACAGCGGCGTGGATTACACCCTGTTCTTCCGCCGCCTGGGGGATGAGTCGGCGGCGTTGGCGGTGACGCGGCTGCGCGATGACTTCGTCGACCTGGCCGGGTTTGATGCCTGGGCCGAGCAGTACAAGGCGCGTGTTGCACGGGATGGTGACTACGGCGAGGAACAGCGCCGTGCGCGGATGCATGCGGTGAACCCGCTGTATATCTTGCGCAACTATCTTGCGCAGAATGCCATCGCTGCCGCCGAGTCCGGGGATTACAACGAAGTACGACGGCTGCATGAAGTGCTTTCCAGGCCGTTTGAGGAGCAAGCTGGGATGGAGCAATACGCACAGCGGCCGCCGGATTGGGGGAAGCATTTGGAAATTAGTTGTTCGTCTTAAGGAGGCGTATCCAGAAGATCGCCCACCGTCTTGGTTATGATCAGATGAACATGTCCACCGGCACCTTGAAGAACTCCGCCAGCCAACGAATCTGCCGAACGTTCAGCTGGCGTTTTCCACTCAGGATTTCTGAGACAACCGATTGAGCGCCTACGCCAGGCAGATCACTTTGCGTCAAACCATGCTCCTGCATCATTGACCGCAGTACATCAACTCCGCTCGCCTCAGGTATAGGCCAATGCTCTAAGTCGTAGACCTCAACCCAGTCACCGATGATATCGACCAGCCCCATCAGCGGATGGGTTTCATCTTCCCCCACGATATCCAGCAATTCGTCGAGCGCCTCTACCAACAGATCGTAATCAGCCTCGGTTTTCGGCTTACGCAACAAGGGGGACACGAACTGCCAATGCTCGGCAACCTGCTCGATCAATACACTCATTTTTCCCATTACTCCTTCCATTTACCCTTGTCGTATTCACGATGGTCCAAAATATGCCGGATATAGAGGCGCTGCATTCGATAGCGCACGATGGCAACAAGGCGGAGCTTGTTACCTCCAATATTGAACACATGCAGTGCCCCAACTTTATCCACAGCAGGGAAAACTGCTCTCAACGTCGCAAAATCTTCAGGGCTGATGACTTTGACCTTACGATGCCACTCATCCAGAGCACTCGCTGAGTGAGGCCATTTTTCCTTGGCATTTCGTATTTGCTTCGCACTGATCACTCGCATGCAACATCCCTATCGCATCTTGCTATGAAGGTTAAACCCGAACGCTGACTATCGCAATTTGCTATAGAACTGATCGGACCGGTGGTGCCTTGTCGAACACGCTTTCACAGCCTAGATAGGCACGCGTAATCGGCGCGCAAAAATCTGTGAGCATATGCAACGTCGCTTAGAACTTGATAACACCTGCGCCCGACTCCACATTGAGCTCCACTGACTGCTTTCGTTGGAGCCCCACCATGTCCGAACCTCTTGTAATCCCCTGCCCCCACTGCAACGGGCTCAACCGCATCCCCGGTGAACGCGTGGGTGATGCGCCAAAGTGCGGGCGCTGCAAGCAGCCGGTTTTGTTGAAGAAGCCGTTTGAGCTGAAACAAGGCGACTACGCCAGCCAGATCAAAGGCGACCTGCCGTTGCTGGTGGATGTATGGGCCGACTGGTGTGGACCGTGTAAATCGTTTGCGCCGGTGTTTGAGCAGGCCGCTGGACAGTTGGAGGGCAAGTGCCGATTGGCCAAGCTGGACAGCGAGGCCAATCAGCAGTTGTCGGCGCAGCTGGGGATTCGCTCGATTCCCAGTTTGATTCTGTTCAAGAACGGTCGCGAAGTGGCTCGCCAGAGTGGGGCGTTTCCGTTGCCGCAGTTGATGGCGTGGTTACGCAGCCAGGGCATTTGACACCCGACCTGTAGGAGCCGGCTTGCCGGCGATGGCGTTCTTGAGGGCGCCATCGCCGGCAAGCTGGCTCCTACAGTGAGGCATTCCAGCGTTAGGCCACGGGTGTTTCGCGGTCCATCATCTGGCCGACCAGCAATACGCCCAGTTCGCTTAATTGGTGGATTGCCAGGGCTACGTCGCGGTGTTCGCCGGTGAGATCGTTGGACAGGTTGAGCAACAGGGTGCGAACGGATGAGAAGGTTTCGTAGCTGTTGAGGACCAGGGTTTCGGTGGGGAGGTTGGGGGTGACGGTATAAAGGTTAACCATGGATCGTCTCCGAGCAGGAGCCGCAACCGACCGCTACTAAACGGGGGTGGCAGCTGTACGCAGGTTAGTAGACCGGGAGACGCAACCGGCGCGCTCAAGAGCGCCCTCCGTACAGCCACCATCAAATTCAGGAAGGTCCTGATCGACGATTTTGCTGTACGTCTCAACACGGGCTACTAAACCCGACCACTGAGAATTCAGCGGCCCGAGAACCTTAAGAGAAGCCCATCCAGACGCACAAGCCGGGCGATTCTGGCTTACCTGTAGGCATCGTTACAAGGCATAACCCCATTGCCAGACCCGTCCTACAGCCTCTGGGGGACAAATCCAGCGGCTGGAATGCAGAACCAAGTGTGGGAGCTGGCTTGCCTGCGATGCAGGCGACTCGGTCTGCCTGATACACCGAGGCGATGCGATCGCAGGCAAGCCAGCTCCCACACTGATCGCATTTCAAACTCAGGTCCGCGCTGCCTTTCAGATCACGCGTTTTCCAGCAGGTTATGCAGCTCCACAAATTGCTGTGTGAGCTTATGCCGTGGGTCCAGGTGGATCAGCGGCTTGCTCTCCTGGTGCGATTCACGCATGCGTACGGAACTGGCCAGGTACACCGGCAACACCGGCAGGCCCTCAGCAATCAACTCATCCAGCATCTGCTGCGGCAGGCTCGCCCGGGCCTGGAACTGGTTGACCACGATGCCTTCCACTTCAAGGCCTTCGTTGTGGTCCTCCTTCAATTCTTCGATTTCCGCCAGCAGACCATACAGGGCCTGGCGCGAGAAGCTGTCGCAATCAAAGGGGATCAGCACACGATCAGCGGCAATTAGCGCCGAAACCGCATAAAAATTCAGGGCTGGCGGTGTATCCAGGTAGATCCGGTCGTAATCCTCGCTCAGATCATCCAGCAGCTTTCTCAGCTTGTTGATCTTGTGCTTGGCCTCAAGCTTGGGCTGCAGGTCGGCCAACTCCGGGGTCGCGGTGATGACGTGCAGGTTGTCGAACGGGGTTTCGTAGATATCTACCTTGTTCTTCTTGGAAAATGGCCCGGAAGACAGGGTTTGCTTGAAAAAATCCGCGATACCCATGGGGATATCGTCGCCGGTCAGCCCCGTGAGGTACTGGGTTGAGTTGGCTTGTGCATCGAGGTCCACCAACAGGGTTCGATAACCTTCGCTGGCGCTGACTGCCGCCAGGTTGCAGGCAATGCTGGACTTGCCAACGCCGCCTTTCTGATTGAACACCACACGCCGCATGGAAAAACCTCCGTGTATCAATGAATATCCGAGTGTAGAGGGCAAAAGCGCCTGTTAGCTACCTCGTTCATCCATGCACTGCTGCATCACGGGCGATTGGTGACCTGTCTTTAATACGCAGCCGACAGATTAAAAAGAACGGTCCGACAATCCAATCAGTCCTCTGGTAAAGGACAATCTGTAAATCCTTTCCACTATTTTGTAATCAACCGTGCACAAATTTTTACCAAAGTTTGCTAGAACCCCACGGCACCGGGATAATGCGCGCCATTCGACTATTGTTCCCTGTCCCGGTATTCGGGGCCAAAAGTCGCACATGGAAGCCCGCAGGGGCGGGATAACTTCTCAGTGATCAATTTCAACATCGCCCAATGGCGCGCCTGGGCCCCTGGGCTCGATAGCGTGGACGACTGGCGCGCCTGGTGCCTGGCCCCGATGTTGCTGCCTGCCAGCGAAGCCTGTCCCGATGTGTCATTCCTGCCGGCCATGCAACGCCGCCGCCTGAACCGCCTGGCGCGCATGGCGTTCAGCGTGGGCTGGCCACTGGCCGAGGGTTTGCAGGACCTGCCGCTGGTGTTTATCTCCCGGCATGGCGAGACCCCGCGCACCCTCGACATCCTCAGTGACTTGGCCAACGACCAACCGCTGTCGCCGACCCAGTTCAGCCTGTCGGTGCATAACGCGGTAATTGGCCTGTGGTCGATCCTGCGCAATGAAACCAGCGAAATGACTGCCCTCGCCGCCGCGGGCGACGGTTTGGAACATGGCATGCTCGAAGCCGCCGCGCTGCTCAACGAAGGTGCCCCGGCCGTATTGCTGGTGATCACTGAAGAACAGCCGCCCGAAGCCTACGCCAGTTGGATCCACGACGTGCCGTTCCCCTACGCCCTCGGCCTGTTGCTGACACCGGGCGACGAGTGGCAACTGGAACTCGGTACCGGCACTGTCCAACCCACTCAAACCCAGTGGCCCCACGCCCTGAACCTGCTGCGCACCCTGCTCACCGAACAGGTCGCCTGCCAACATGCCTGGAAGAACCGTGTATGGAACTGGCAACGCAAGCCCTGAACGAGAAACCACGGGACGCCTACTATTGGCGCCTGTTCGCCACCGCCGCCAGCTTCGCGCTGTTCGGCTTCGGTGGGCTGTGCCTGCGTTTACTGGTGTTCCCGCTGCTCAGTTGCCTGCCAGGGGACGCTGCAAAACACCGCAGCCGCGCCCGTCACACGATCAGTTGGCTGTTCTGGTTCTTTATTCGCCTGATGCAGCGCGCCGGCGTGCTCACCTACAGTGTCGAAGGCCCGGAAAAACTCGGCCGCCCTGGCCAGATGATCATCGCCAACCACCCGTCCTTGATCGACGTGGTGTTCCTGATCGGCCTGGTGCGCCAGGCCAACTGCGTGGTCAAGCAGAGCCTGTGGCAGAACCCCTTCACCCGTGGGCCGGTGCGCGACGCGGGCTATATCAGCAACGACGGCAGTGCCGAGATGCTCGATGCGGCGGCGGATGCCCTGCGCAGCGGCCAGACCCTGATCATCTTTCCCGAAGGAACCCGCACCACACCCGGCGCGGCGCCTGCCTTTCATCGCGGCGCCGCCGCCATTGCGCTGCGCGGTGCGACAATCATCACCCCCGTGGTGATCAAGGTCAGCCCCACCACGCTGACCAAGGCCGAACCCTGGTATCGCATCCCAAAATGCCGCGTGCACTTCAGTTTGCGGGTGGGTGCCGATATAGAACCACAGGCGTTCGCATCAATGGGGCCCGCGCCCCAGGCCTCACGCAAGCTCAACGATTACCTGCATCACTTTTTTATTAAGGAGCTCGCCGAAGATGAGCGACCAACACCGCCTTGAGCACGACATAAAGACCCTGATCATCGAGGCCCTGGGCCTGGAAGACATCAGTGTCGACGACATCGGCAGCGAGCAGACCCTGTTCGGCGAAGGCCTCGGCCTGGATTCGGTAGACGCCCTGGAATTGGGCCTGGCGATCCAGAAAAAGTACGGTATCAAGATCGATGCCGACGCCAAGGACACCCGCAATCACTTCACCAACGTGGCCAGCCTTGCGGCGTTCGTCACGGCCAGACAGGCAGCTTGAGACCGGACCATGCAAACTCGTGACGATATTTTCAACACCTTGCGCGATGCCCTGGTGGAACTGTTTGAACTGCCGCCGGAACGCGTCACCCTTGACGCCAACCTGTACCAGGACCTGGAAATCGACAGCATCGATGCCGTCGACTTGATCGACCACATCAAGCGCCAGACCGGCAAGAAGATCGCCGCCGAAGAGTTCAAGGCTGTGCGCACCGTGAACGACGTGGTTGAGGCGGTGTACCGTCTGGTCACGCCTGCCGCATGAGCCGGCTGATCGGCCTTGGCCTGTTGTTGGCGGGGCTGCTGTACCCCTTTGCGGTGTATTACGGCACCGAACACTTCGCCCCGTGGCAATTCGGCCTGCTGCTGGGCAGCCTGTGGCTATTGCGTGCATTGACCGGTGCGCGACGCCCCGGCAGCCGCTGGATGGCGCTGGCGGTGATCTTGTTTTGCCTGCTGCTGGCCTGGTTCGACAACCCGCACTTGCTGCGCTGGTACCCGAGCCTGGTCAGTGGGTTCATGTTGGCGTTGTTCGGCTTGAGTCTCAAATACGGCCCGCCGATGGTCGAGCGCCTGGCGCGCATGACCGACCCGGTGCTGCCCCCACATGCCATCGTGTATACCCGCCAGGTCACCGTGGTGTGGAGCGTGTTTTTTCTGTGTAATGGCCTGCTCGCCGCCGCCCTCACCCTGTGGGCGCCGCTGAGCTGGTGGACGTTGTACAACGGCCTGATCGCCTACGGGCTGATGGGGCTGTTGTTTGCCGTGGAATGGCTGGTACGACAAAGGGTTCGAGGCCGCGTATGAATGGGTTGAAACTTGAGCACTTGCTGCTTGAGCCGCTGGAACAGCGTCCGGTCACCACCGAACCTGCAATGAATCATGCCCAATTATGGGAGCATTCCCTGAGCCTGGCCGCAGGCCTGCAAGCGCGCGGTATCCAGCGCCTGGCCGTGTACCTGGAAGACGCCGGCCTGCTGGCGATTGCCCTGCTGGGCGCGTGGCGGGCCGGGGCCAGCGTATTGCTGCCCGCCGATTTGCAACCTCAGACCCGCCAACGCTGGGATGAGGCCGTCGATGCCTGGCTGACCGAAACGACAGACCTGGACGCGTTGTACCAGGCGCCACTGAGCGCTGCGGCACTCGATCTGGACGCTTGCCAACTGAGCCTGTGCACCTCCGGCTCCAGCGGCGAACCCAAGCGCATCGACAAAAACCTGCGCCAACTGGCCAACGAAGTCGAGGCCCTGGAAAACCTGTGGGGCCCTAGCCTCAAGGACGCTTGCATCATCGGCAGCGTCGCCACCCAGCATATCTACGGCTTGTTGTTCCGCGTGCTGTGGCCGCTGTGCGCCGGCCGCACCTTTGTGCGCAAGCAACTGGCCTTCCCTGAAGACATGCAGCGCGCCAGCCGCGAGCACGCGCACTTTGCCTGGGTCGCCAGCCCGGCGCTGCTCAAGCGCATGGGCGACAACCTTGACTGGCCGGCGCTGAGCCAGGTGTCGCGAGTGTTTTCATCCGGCGGCGCGCTGCCCGTAGAAGCCGCCGGCAGCCTGTACGACCGCTTGCAACAATGGCCGACCGAGATCCTCGGCAGCTCGGAAACCGGTGGCATTGCCTGGCGCCAGGGTGCGCAGCCGTGGCAGCCGTTTGCCGACGTGCAACTGAGCCAGGACGCCGACGGCGCCCTGCGCATCGCCTCGCCTTACCTGCCTGAGGGGCATGTCGAGCAAACCGCCGACGCGGCACGCATCCATGCCGATGGCCGTTTCGAGTTGCTCGGCCGCCTGGATCGCATCGTCAAGCTGGAAGAAAAACGCATCTCACTGCCCATGCTGGAACACGCATTGATGGACCACCCCTGGGTCGCGGAAACCCGCCTGGGCGTGGTGCAGGAAAACCGCGCGTCACTCGGCGCGCTGGTGGTGCTGAGCGTCGAGGGGCTGCATGCCTTGCGCAATCAGGGGCGACGCACGCTCACCCAGACCCTGCGCCAGCATCTGAGCCAACATTGCGAAGCCCTGGCGTTGCCGCGCCGCTGGCGGTTGTTGAGACAGTTGCCCCTGAACAGCCAAGGCAAACTGCCCCAGGCCGATATCGAGGCGCTGCTGCTGGCGGCCCGCCCGAAGGCGCCGGAAGTGCTGGAGCAGGTTGAAGCCGACGGCGAATGGACCTTGCAACTGAGCGTGCCGCCAGACCTGGCCTATTTCAGCGGACACTTCCCGGTCACGCCGGTGCTGCCGGGTGTGGTACAGGTGGAATGGGCCTTCAACCTGGGCCAGCAACTGCTCGATCTGCCGCCGACCTTTGCTGGCATGGAAGTGCTCAAGTTCCAGCAATTGGTGCGCCCTGGCGATGCGATCGAACTGCACCTGCGCTTTGATGCGCAACGCGGCAAGTTGTACTTCGCCTACCGCAATGGCGTTGCGGCGTGTTCCAGTGGCCGGATTCAACTGGAGCCCGCGCATGCATAACCCCTGCGCCCTGATCCCGGTCTACAACCACGAAGCCGCCGTACCGGCCGTGGTCCGCAGCCTGCTGAAAAGCGGCCTGCCCTGCCTGCTGGTCGACGACGGCAGCAGTCCCGCCTGCGCGGCCGTACTGGCGCAATTGGCGACGCTGGATAACGTCACCCTGCTGACCTTGCCCAGCAATAAGGGCAAGGGCGGTGCCGTCATGGCCGGTTTCCGCGAAGCTGCACGCCAGGGCTTCAGCCATGCCTTGCAAGTCGACGCCGACGGCCAACATGACCTGCGCGAAGTCGAGACCTTCCTCGACACCTCACGCCGGCATCCCGATGCCGTTATCTGCGGCTACCCCGAATACGACGACAGCGTGCCCAAAGGCCGCCTGTACGCGCGCTACCTGACCCACGTGTGGGTATGGATCAACACCTTGTCGCTGCAGATCCGCGACTCCATGTGCGGCTTTCGCGTATACCCGCTGCCCCCGGTGCTGGCACTGATGGACTCGGCCTACATCGGCACACGCATGGATTTCGACTCCGACATCCTGGTGCGCCTGGCTTGGCGCAACCAGCCGATGCGCTGGCTGCCAACCCAGGTGCATTACCCGGCTGACGGCCTGTCGCACTTCCGACTGTTCCGCGACAACGTACGCATCTCCGCCATGCACACCCGGTTGTTCTTCGGCATGTTGGTGCGCGCGCCGATGATCCTGTGGCGACGGTGGCAGGCATGAGTGACAGCACCAAGCACTGGGCCGACCGCGAGGAGCGCGGCAGCTATTGGCTGATGAAGCTCACGGCATTCGCCGCCAAGGTCCTTGGCCGTCGGCTGCTGAGCCCGCTGCTGTACGGCATCGTGTTGTACTTCTTCCTGTTCGGCCGCACCGCGCGCCAGAGCGCCTGGCAGTACCAGCAGCGCCTGGCCGACTGGAGCGGGCGCGACGAACTGCGCCCCAGCCAGTGGAAAGTCTTCGGCCAGTTCATGGCGTTTGCCGACTCGCTGCTCGACAAGCTCGACGTGTGGAACGGCAAGCTGCGCCTGGAGCAGATCGAGATCAACGACCCGGCGCAATTGCGCGGGCAACTGCGCGGCGAGCGCGGGCAGATGCTGGTGGGCGCACACCTGGGCAACCTGGAAGTGTGCCGCGCGCTCGCCGAGATTGGCGAGCAGGTCACCATGAACGTACTGGTGCACACCAAGCACGCCGAGCAATTCAATCGCCTGCTGGGCGAAGCCGGGGCGACCCACTTGCGTCTGATCCAGGTCAGCGAGTTGGACCCGGCTACCATGTTGCTGCTCAGCCAGCGCCTGGACGACGGCGAATGGCTGGCCATTGCCGGCGACCGCGTGCCGCTGCACGGCGGGCGCACGGTGCGCGTGGATTTCCTCGGTCATGACGCGGCCTTCCCCCAAGGCCCGTGGCTGCTGGCCGGCCTGCTCAAATGCCCGGTGAACCTGCTGATGTGCCTCAAGCACACAGGCCGCTATCGCCTGAGCATTGAGCCTTTCGCCGAAATGATCGAATGGAAGCGCAACACCCGCGAGCAGGTCATAGCCCTGTGGACCGCGCGCTACGCTGCACGGCTGGGCCAGTTCTGCCTGGAAGCGCCCCAACAATGGTTCAACTTTTACCCTTTCTGGAAGACCGATGACGACGCATCTTGAGCCGGTAACCTTTGGCGAACGCGCTTTGCGCATCGAAGACGTGTTGGCCCTGGCCAACCGTCAGGCGCCGACCCAATTGCAGGGCGACGCCGCGTATCGCCAGCGCATTGCCAAGGGCGCGCAGTTCCTCGACTCGCTGCTGGACAAGGAAGGCGTGATCTACGGCGTGACCACCGGCTACGGCGACTCGTGCGTGGTGGCGGTGCCGTTGCAGCACGTCGAAGCGCTGCCGCGTCATCTGTACACCTTCCACGGTTGCGGCTTGGGCAAGTTGCTCGACGCCCAGGCCACCCGCGCGGTGCTGGCGGCTCGATTGCAGTCGCTGTGCCATGGCGTGTCCGGCGTGCGCGTGGAGTTGCTGGAACGCCTGCACGCCTTCCTTGAACACGATGTGCTGCCGCTGATCCCGGAAGAAGGCTCGGTGGGCGCCAGCGGTGATCTGACCCCGCTGTCCTACGTGGCCGCGACCCTGTCCGGCGAACGGGAAGTGATGTTCCGTGGCGAACGGCGCCAGGCGGCTGACGTGCACCGCGAACTGAGCTGGGAGCCGCTGGTGTTGCGTCCCAAAGAAGCCCTGGCGCTGATGAACGGCACCGCCGTGATGACCGGCTTGGCCTGCCTGGCCTTCGCCCGCGCCGACTACCTGCTGCAACTGGCCACGCGCATCACTGCGCTGAACGTGGTGGCGCTGCAGGGCAACCCGGAACACTTCGACGAACGCCTGTTCGCCGCCAAGCCGCACCCTGGGCAGATGCAAGTCGCCGCCTGGCTGCGCAAGGACCTGGCCATCGACGCGCCGACCGCGCCGTTGCATCGCCTGCAAGACCGTTACTCGCTGCGCTGTGCGCCCCACGTCCTTGGCGTGCTGGCTGACAGCCTGAACTGGCTGCGTTCGTTTATCGAGATCGAACTGAACAGCGCCAACGACAACCCGATCATCGACGCTGAAGAAGAGCGCGTGCTGCACGGTGGACATTTCTACGGCGGGCATATCGCCTTCGCCATGGACAGCCTCAAGACCCTCGTCGCCAACGTCGCCGACCTGCTCGACCGCCAGCTCGCGCTGCTGGTGGACGTGCGTTACAACCACGGCCTGCCGAGCAACCTGTCCGGCGCGCCAGCTGATCGCGCCATGATCAACCACGGCTTCAAGGCCGTGCAGATCGGCACCAGCGCCTGGACCGCCGAAGCCTTGAAAAATACGATGCCGGCCAGCGTGTTCTCACGCTCCACCGAGTGCCACAACCAGGACAAAGTGAGCATGGGCACCATCGCCGCCCGCGATGCGATCCGTGTGTTGGAGCTGACCGAACAGGTCGCCGCCGCCACGCTGCTCGCCGCCAATCAGGGTGTCTGGCTGCGGGCCCAGGCTGAGGATGCGCGACCGTTGCCACCCGCATTGGCGGCGATGCACGACGAGCTGGCCAAGGACTTCCCACCCGTGATCGAAGACCGCGCCCTTGAGGGCGAGTTGCGCCTTTGCCTGCAACGCATTGCCGAGCAACACTGGAGGCTGCATGCGTAGCCAGGGCGTGCTGCATTGCGACACTGAAATCCTCGTGCCGTTTTTTGACGTCGACACCATGAACGTGGTGTGGCACGGGCATTACGTGAAGTACCTGGAAGTGGCGCGCTGCGCGCTGCTGGACAAGATCGGGCATAACTACACGGCAATGCTCGAATCCGGCTACGCCTGGCCGGTGATCGACATGCAGCTGCGCTACGTGCGTGGCGCGGTGTTCGGCCAGACCCTCAACGTGCGCGCCAGCCTGGTGGAGTGGGAGAACCGTTTGAAGGTCAATTACCTGATCACTGACCTCGCCAGCGGCGAGCGCCTGACCCGCGCCAGCACCGTGCAGGTGGCGGTGGAAATCGCCAGCCGCGAGATGCAGTTGGCCTCCCCCAAAGTATTCACCGACGCCGTCGAAAGGGCCCTGAAATGAGACCCCCTGTAGGAGCCGGCTTGCCGGCGAAAATCGTCAACGATAACGCGGGCTGCCTGACACTGCGCAGCGCCCTCAGGTTTTTCGCGAGCAAGCTCGCTCCTACAGGGATCGGGTTGTTGCTGAGCTTCTGTGCCCATGCTTTTGACTTGCAGCAGCTGAGCGACCAGCTTGCAAAACCCTCAGTGATCCACGGCAGCTTCACCCAGGAAAAACACCTGCGCGCCCTGCCCCAGCCCTTGGTCAGCAAAGGCACCTTCGTCCTCGCCAAGGACCACGGCCTGCTGTGGCTGCTGAAAACCCCACTGCAACAGGACTACCGGATCAGCGCCCACGGTATCGCCCGCCGCGACGCCAATGGCTGGCAACTGCTGCCGAACAAGAGCGCCGGCGCTGAGCAGAATCGCCTGTTCCTCGCCGTGCTCCAGGGCGACAGCAGCGGCTTGCAGCGTGACTTCGAATTGCAGCTGCAAGGAGAGGCGAAGCAATGGAAGCTCACGCTGATCCCGCGTTCACTGTTGCTCAAGCAGGTTTTCACCCAGATCAACATCGACGGCGGCGACTTGGTGCAGACCATCCAACTGTTGGAAACCCAAGGCGACAGCACCGTTTTGCGCATGCAGGACAGCACCGCCAGCCAACCCCTGAGCGAAGCGGAGCAACACGACTTTGCCCAGTGAGCGCCTGCTGCCGCGCCTGTTCCTGATCCTGCTGGTGGCCGTGCTGGCCCTGGCCGGCTGGCAGTGGCGCCATGGCGCGCCGTTGTCGGCCAACCTGATGGAACTGGTACCGGGCAACACGCCGGATGCCCTGGAGCAGCAAGCCGAACAGCGCATGCAGGAACCGCTGAACCGCGAGATGCTGGTGCTGGTGGGCCATGCCGACCGCCAGCAAGCCGTGGCAGTTGCCCAACAATTGGGCGAGCGCTGGCAGGCCAGTGGGCTGTTTGAAAAAGTGCAGTGGAACCTGCAAGCCGACTTGCCCGCACTGCGCGAGCAATTGCTGCGCGGGCGCCTGGCGATGCTCTCGGCCAAGGACCGCGAGCAACTGATCGAACAGCCCGACGCGTTTATCCAGCAGCGCGTGCAAGCGCTGTTCGACCCCTTTAGCGGCTTCAGCCTGGTGCCCAGCCAGGATGACTGGCTGGGCCTCACCGGACGTATCCAGAACAGCCAGCCGCAACACGGTTCGGTGCAGTTGGATATCGGCAGCGGCGCGTTGATCGCCGATGCCGACGGCAAGAGCTGGGTGCTGCTGCGTGCGCGCACCACCGGCAATGCCTTCGACATGAAACTGCCGCTGCAGGTGGCGGACGTGCTTCAGGCCAGTCGCGCGCAAGCCAGCGAACACGGCGCGCAATTACTCGCCGCCAGCGGCTTGCTCTACGCCGCCAATGGTCAACAGCAAGCCACGCGCGAAATCACCTGGGTCGGCGGCGGCGCAACCGTCGGCATCCTGTTGTTGCTGTTGCTCGCCTTCCGCCGCTGGCGCGTGTTGCTGGCCTTTGTGCCGGTGCTGGTGGGCATGCTGTTTGGCGCGGTGGCCTGTGTGGCGCTGTTCGGCCATATGCACGTGATGACGCTGGTGCTGGGTTCCAGCCTGATCGGCGTAGCGGTGGATTACCCGCTGCACTACTTGTCGAAAAGCTGGAGCATGAGCCCGTGGCGCAGTTGGCCGGCGTTGCGCATCACCTTGCCGGGCTTGAGCTTGAGCCTGGCGACCAGCTGTATCGGTTACCTGGCGCTGGCCTGGACGCCGTTCCCGGCGTTGACGCAAATCGCCATCTTCTCAGCCGCAGGCTTGGTCGGCGCCTACCTGTCCGCCGTGTGCCTGTTGCCGGCGCTGCTCAAGGGCGTCGAGTTGCGCCCGGCACAATGGCCGCTGCGCATCGCCGAATGCCTGTGGCTGCTACGCGCCTCATTGCTCAAGCGCGTGCCGAGCCCGGTGCTGCTGGCCTTGCTGCTGCTGTTTTGCGCGGGTGGCCTGTGGCACCTGAACAGCAAAAACGATATCCGCCAATGGATCGGCGCGCCGCCGCAATTGCTGCAAGAAGCGCAGGCCGTGGCGCGGATCACCGGGTTCCAGCCCACCAGCCAGTTCTTCCTGGTGCGGGCGGACAACCAGCAACAGTTGCTAGAGCGTCAGAGCGCGTTGGCGCAGCGCCTGGATCAATTGGTGAATATGGACAAGCTCCAGGGCTACCTGGCGCTCAATCAACTGGTCAGCCAGCCCGCCGAGCAACAACAACTGCGTGATGCGCTGAACAACCTGCCACAACACTGGCAGCCGCTGCTCGACCTCGGCGTACCCGCCAGCGCCCTGCAAGCCGAAGTCGCGCACCTGCAAGCGCTGCCTACCCAAGATATCGACGCTGCGCTGGCCGGCCCGATGGCCGAGCCTTGGCGCACGCTGTGGCTCGGTAAGGTCGATGGCGGCGTGGCGGCCATGGTCAGCCTGCAAGGCTTGAACAACCCCGCCTTGCTACGTGTGCAGGCGCTGGACTTACCCGGTGTGCAACTGGTGGACCGCCTGGGCGACTTGAACCGGGTGTTCGCCGACACACAGATCAGCGCCGCTGAACTGAAGTTGATGTCCTGCGTGTTGATCGTACTGTTGCTGATCCTGCCGTTCGGCTTCGGCGGTGCCTTGCGTATCGTCGCACTGCCGCTGCTGGCGGCCCTATGCAGCCTGGCCAGCCTTGGATGGCTGGGGCAGCCGCTGACACTGTTCAGTCTGTTCGGCCTGCTACTGGTCACGGCGATCAGCGTCGACTACGCGATCCTGATGCGCGAGCAAATCGGCGGTCCTGCGGTCAGTCTCTTGGGCACCTTGTTGGCAGCGTTGACGACCTGGCTGTCGTTTGGGCTGCTGGCGGTGTCCAGTACACCGGCAGTGAGTAATTTCGGCTTATCGGTCAGCCTGGGGCTGGCATTCAGCTTTATGCTGGCACCCTGGGCCGGGCAACAGAAGCACGCCTTATGAATGTGATTATCGCCAATGTGGCAAGGAGCCCTCGTGCCCACAGTTGAAATGGAACGTCGCCAGGTGGTGGTGATCGGTGCCGGTCCGTCCGGGGCCATCGCCGCCGCGCTGTTAAAGCGCAAAGGGCATGATGTATTGATCATCGAGCGCCAGCATTTCCCACGGTTCTCGATCGGCGAAAGCCTGCTGTCGCACTGCATCGATTTCATCGAAGAAGCCGGCATGCTCGACGCCGTACAGGCCGCAGGGTTCCAGGTGAAAACCGGCGCCGCGTTCGCCTGGGGCGAGCGCTACAGCGCATTTGATTTCAGTGACACCTTCAGCAACGGCAAGCCGACCACCTTCCAGGTGCAGCGCGGCGAGTTCGACAAGTTGCTGGCCGATCAGGCCGCCAAGCAAGGTGTGGAGATCCGCTACGGCGAAACTATCGTCGGCGTGGATTTCAGCGGCGAGAGCCGCTACCTGCATGTGCGCCGTGAGAACGGCAGCGAGTACCACCTCAAGGCCAAGTTCGTACTCGACGCCAGCGGCTATGGCCGCGTGCTGCCGCGTCTGCTGGACTTGGACCTGCCGTCCGACTTCCCCGTACGCCAAGCCGTGTTCACCCACGTCGAAGACCGCATCGAACATCCCGGCTTTGATCGCACCAAGATTCTGGTGACCACCCATCCGACCCAGCGTGACATCTGGTTCTGGACCATTCCGTTCAGCAACGGGCGTTGTTCGGTGGGCGTAGTCGCGGCCAAGGAGCATTTCGACGGTCGCGATGGCGACCTCGACGCCTGCCTGCGCGGCTTTATCGCCGAAACCCCGAGCCTTGCCGGCGTGCTGCAAAACGCCGTGTGGGACACCCCGGCGCGCACCCTCGGTGGCTACGCAGCCAACGTCAAAACCCTGCACGGACCGGGCTTCGCGCTGCTGGGCAATGCGGCGGAATTCCTCGACCCGGTGTTTTCTTCCGGGGTGACCATCGCGATGCGCTCGGCAAGCATGGCGGCCGCTGTGTTGCACCGTCAGCTCAAGGGCGAAACCGTGGACTGGGAGAACGAGTTTGCCGTGCCCTTGAAACGCGGCGTGGACACCTTCCGCTGTTACGTCGAAGGCTGGTACGCCGGGACGTTCCAGGATGTGATCTACCACCCGGACAGCTCGCCGGAGATTCGCCGGATGATCAGCTCGATCCTCGCCGGCTACGCGTGGGATGAGCGCAACCCGTTTGTCAGCGAGCCCAAGCGGCGGTTGCGGATGTTGTCGGAGATTTGTGCGAGTGAGCCGGTATGAGCAGTCAGTACTTAAGTAAGAACTACGTCGAAGAAACCAGGTTCGGCTTTTGGTTCCTGCGCAGCCACACCTGGCAGCACCATGTGCTGCGCGTGGCGATCAACGACCTGCGCAGCCTGTTTACCGACCCGCTGCCCGAGGCCCCGGTACTGCTGGACGCCGGTTGCGGCCAAGGCAAATCGTTCCAATACTTGCAGCAGGTGTTCGCTCCCGAGCGCCTGATCGGCCTGGATGCCGACCCGCACAGCCTGGAACTGAGCCGCGAAGAAGCTCAGCGCCAAGGCTTGGCCATCGAGCTGATCGGCAGCGACTGCGCCACCTTGCAAGTGCCGGACGAAAGCGTCGATATCCTGTTCTGCCACCAGACCTTTCACCACCTGGTCGAGCAGCACCGCGCGCTCAAGGAGTTCTACCGTGTGCTCAAGCCGGGCGGTTATCTGCTGTTTGCAGAATCCACCGAAGCCTATATCGACACCTGGGTGATTCGCTGGCTGTTCCGCCACCCGATGCATGTGCAGAAAAGCGCCGATGAGTACCTGGATATGCTCCGCGAGCAGGGCTTTGAATTCGGTCCGCAGAACATCTCGTACCCGTACTTGTGGTGGAGCCGCTCCAGCGATTTCGGCCTGCTGGAACGCTGGGGCCTGCGCAAGGCGCCGCCGGTGGGGCAGCGCGAGGAAACCCTGGTCAACTGCGTGGCACGCAAACCCTTAACGAGCGCAGCCCCATGATGCGCATGCTGTTGATCGGCTGCCTGTTGCTGCTGAGCGCCTGCGCCAGCCAGCCGCCGCTGCCGGAGAAAACCCCAACCCTGGCCTTGCCGCTGCAATTGCATGTGCAGCGCCTGGCCGACGGCCAGAGCCAGGACTGGCTGTTGGTGATCCAGCGCGAAAGCGGCGGCATTCGCTGGTCGATGATGGACCCGCTGGGCATTCCCCAGGCCCGACAAAAACTGATCGATGGCGAGTGGCAGGCCGACGGCTTGCTGCCGCCCAATCCCCAGGCGCGCGAGCTGTTTGCCGCGTTGCTATTTGCCCTGACGTCGGCCGATGACGTGCGCGCGCTCTACCCCAGCGCCCAGGCCATGGACCTGACGCGCACCCTGCCGGGGCATTGGCAGATCGTGTATCAATCGTCCGAGGTCTTCAGCGTGAACATGGCCGGCCAGCCCTTGAGTTACCGCATCACACCGCTTGGAGCCGCTCGATGAGCGCTTACCTCAACGCCCTGGGCGTGATCTGCGCCCTTGGCCGCGGCCAGGACGAGGTCAGCCGCAGCCTGTTTGCCGGGGACTGCTCCGGCATGCGCCCTGAAAGCGGCTGGGTGCCGGAGCGCGTATTGCCGGTGGGCGCCGTGAAAGGCGACTTGGCAATCATCCCGCCCGAGCTGGGCCAGCAAAGCAGCCGCAATAACCAGTTGCTGCTGGAAGCGGCGTTGCAGATCGAAGGCGATATCCGACAGGCGATCCACACCTACGGCGCGTCACGGGTCGGCGTTGTGCTCGGCACCAGCACCTCGGGCATCGACGAAGCCAGTCGGGGCATCGCGCACTTTTTGCGCGAACACCAGTTCCCCGGCGACTACGACTACCAGCAGCAGGAACTCAGCGCGCCGGCGAATTTCCTCGCCGACTGGCTGCAACTGAGTGGCCCGGCCTATGTGATCTCCACCGCCTGCACCTCCAGCGCCCGTGCCTTGATGAGTGCCCAGCGCCTGCTGGACCTGGGCGTGTGCGATGCAGTGATCTGCGGCGGCGTCGACAGCCTGTGCAAGCTGACACTCAACGGTTTCAGCTCATTGGAAGCGGTGTCGAACGAGCGCTGCAATCCGTTCTCGGTGAACCGCAACGGCATCAACATCGGCGAAGCGGCCGTGCTGTTTGTGATGAGCAAGGAACCCGCGCCCATCGCCCTGCTGGGCAGCGGCGCCAGTTGCGATGCGCACCATATCTCCGCGCCCGAGCCCACCGGCAAAGGCGCGTTGCAGTCAATGCGCAAGGCCTTGGCCAGCGCCCGATTGCAGCCCGAGCAGATCGGTTACCTGAACTTGCACGGCACCGCCACCCAACATAACGACGCCATGGAAAGCCTGGCCGTCGCCAGCCTGTTCCCGCACGGCGTGGCCTGCTCATCGACCAAACCCATGAGCGGTCACACCCTGGGCGCAGCCGGGGCGCTGGAAGCGGCGTTCTGTTGGTTGAGCCTGGCTCACAACCGCGTCCCACCCCACGTGTGGGACGGCCAGGCCGACCCGGCCCTGCCCGCCTTGCAGTGGGCGCAGGCTGCAGAAACCCTAGGAAAGCGCTGCCTGATGAGCAATTCGTTTGCCTTCGGCGGCAACAACGTCAGCCTGATTATCGGAGAGGCCCCATGATCGATTGGCCACTCGCTGAACTGCTGCCCCATGCGGGCGACATGATCCTGATCGACCAGGTGTTGTCGTTCGATGAAGAGCAGATCCACACCCGCGTCACGGTCAAACCCGGCGGCCTGTTCAACCGCCCGGACGGCAGCCTGCCGGCCTGGGTCGGCATCGAGTTGATGGCGCAAAGCGTCGCCGCCTACGCCGGTTGCCGCGCGCGCCAGAAAGGTGAAGCGGTGGAACTGGGCTTCCTGCTCGGCACACGCAAGTTCGAGTGCAATGTGGAACACTTCCCGGTCGGCGCCGAGCTGGCGATCCACGGCCTGCGCTCTTTGGAAGACGACAATGGCATGGGTGTGTTCGAATGCCACCTGACCGGCGACGGGATCCAGGCCAGCGCCCGCTTGAATGTATTTCGACCGCCCCAGGCGGCCAACTATTTAGATGAATCGAAGGACGTAACGCCATGACTGAATCCGTACTGGTCACCGGCTCCAGCCGTGGCATCGGCCGCGCCATCGCACTGCGCCTGGCTCAGGCCGGGCATGACATCGTGCTGCATTGCCGCAGTGGCCGTAGCGACGCCGATGCAGTGCAGGCCGAGGTTGAAGCCCTGGGCCGCAAGGCGCGGGTGCTGCAATTCGATGTGGCGGATCGTGCTGCGTGCAAGGAAATCCTCGAAGCTGACGTTGAGCAACACGGCGCCTATTACGGCGTGGTGCTCAACGCCGGCCTGACCCGAGACGGCGCCTTCCCGGCCTTGTCGGACGACGACTGGGACGTGGTGATGCGCACCAACCTCGACGGTTTCTACAACGTGTTGCACCCGGTGATGATGCCGATGATTCGTCGTCGCGCGGCCGGCCGCATCGTGTGCATCACCTCGGTTTCCGGGCTGATCGGCAACCGTGGCCAGGTCAATTACAGCGCCTCGAAAGCCGGTTTGATCGGTGCAGCCAAGGCCCTGGCCATCGAGCTGGGCAAGCGCAAGATTACTGTCAATTGCGTCGCTCCGGGCTTGATCGACACCGCCATGCTGGATGAGAACGTGCCGGTGGAAGAACTGATGAAGATGATCCCGGCGCAGCGCATGGGCACGCCGGAAGAGGTGGCCGGCGCGGTGAATTTCCTGATGTCGGCCGAGGCTAGCTACATCACGCGCCAGGTCCTGGCCGTGAATGGAGGCCTGTGCTGATGAAACGCGTCGTCGTCACCGGCATGGCCGGCATGACCTCCCTGGGCAGCGATTGGGACACCATCGCCGCCAACTTCCGCGCCAACCGCAGCGGCATCCGGCGCATGGATGAGTGGGACCGCTTTACCGAACTGAACACGCGCCTAGCCGGGCCGATCGACGATTTTGTCGTGCCCGCACACTGGACGCGCAAACAACTGCGCAGCATGGGCCGGGTGTCGCGCCTTGCGGTGTGGGCGGCAGAGCAGGCGTTGCAGGACGCGGGCTTGCTCGGCGATGAGTCAATCAAGGACGGGCGCATGGGCGTGGCCTGTGGCTCGTCCACCGGCAGCACCGACGAGATCAAGGCGTTCGGCAACATGCTGCTGAACTCGGTGGCCGAGGGGCTGAATGCCAACTCCTACGTGCGCATGATGCCGCACACCACGGCGGCGAATATCAGCATCTTCTTTGGCCTGACCGGGCGGCTGATCCCCACGTCCAGCGCTTGCACCAGCGGCAGCCAGGGCATTGGCTATGCCTATGAAGCAATCAAGTTCGGCCGCCTGCCGTTGATGCTCGCCGGCGGCGCCGAGGAGCTTTGCCCCACTGAGGCCATGGTATTCGATGCGCTCTACGCCACCAGCCTCAAGAACGATGCGCCTCAGACCAGTCCACGTCCCTATGACAGTGGTCGTGACGGTCTGGTGATCGGTGAAGGCGGCGGCATGCTGGTGTTGGAGGAACTGGAGCACGCGTTGGCACGCGGTGCGCATATCCACGCCGAGCTGGTGGGCTTCGGCAGCAACGCCGACGGCCAGCACACTACCCGCCCAGAGCAGAAAACCATGCGCCGCGCGATGGAACTGGCCCTGGAAGATGCCGGGCTTGAGCCATCCGCAATCGGCTACGTGAACGGTCACGGCACCGCCACCGACCAGGGCGATATCGCCGAAACACTGGCGACCAGCAGCCTGTTCGGCAGCCGCATGCCCATCAGCTCACAAAAGAGCTTTCTCGGCCACACCTTGGGCGCGTGCGGCGCGCTGGAGTCGTGGTTCAGCATCGAGATGATGAACCGCGACCAATACGTGCACACCTTCAACCTGGATTCGGTCGACCCGCAATGCGGCGAGCTGGATTACCTGCAAGTTGAATTCCGGGAGATGCACCACGACTACGTGATGAACAACAACTTTGCCTTTGGCGGCGTCAACACCTCGCTGATCTTCCGCCGCTGGTCCTGACTTTCAAATCGATTGGAGAATACGGAATGTCTTCCTTGCTACGCGTCACCCTGATCACCCTGGCCCTGTTGGTCACCGCCGGTTGCACCAGCAAGCCGATCCTCAACACCCAGCACAACCTGCCAGCCGACGCCCAGGTCAGCGAAGAAAAAATGAAAACGGTGATCGTCAACGCCCTGCAAAAACGCGAGTGGACGGTACAACGCCTGAGCCCGCAGCTGGTACAGGCCGAGATCAACGTGCGTAACCAGTATTACGCAGCCATCGACATCCGCTACACCCGCAACAGCTACGCCATCACCTACCGCGACAGCCGCGCCCTGGGCTACAAGGACGGCAAGATCCATCGCAACTACAACCGTTGGGTGAACAATCTGGACAGCGACATCATGGCGGGGTTGCGCAGCAATGGCGTGAATGAGGCGGGGACGGCGGCGCAGTTGTTTGAGCAAACCGGCACCACCAAGTAAAACGAATTCAGGCTCTACAGAAACGACAAAGGGCGCCTTTCGGCGCCCTCTTCACAAACAGGTTGGCTTGTCATCGCCGCTTCCTGCCTGGCTCTGCGATTGCTGGTTGCCCAGGATCCTCAGAGTCTCACAAGCCCCTTTCGGGAACGTGGGCAGTATGCCTGAAAACAACTTTACGGCAACCTGTGGCAAAGTGCCGTTCATCCCTCAGCGCAACCCCAACGCGCTGCGCACCGCCGCCTTTATTGCTAGAAGCTGATCAGAAGTGAGCTCAGCGATTTTGTAAGTTCGTTTGCCATGACGATCTTTGCTTTTGATTCGGTCGAGCCTTCCCAAGCTGACGGTTGCCACAATGTCACATTTCGCCCAACAGATAGGGCTTGCTCCTTGAAGATGACTATCAAGCTGGCAGTGGTGATCCAGAACCGTCTGCGGCGCAGTAGTACTCAACGGCACAACCGTCACCAACAACTTATTGGTTCGGTGCTTGCGTATCACAATGACCGGGCGGATCTTTATGATTTCCGGGACCTCATAGCCTCGAAAGTCACAAATCAACACGCTGCCCTCCTTGGGCTGATAGAGAAGTGCCATCCATATCACTCGCTTGAGAAAAAGCGATTCTGCATAACTGTCCCGCGAATCGCTAAGCAGCTTGCGTTACCTGATATGTGAGCACGTCTACACCAAGGCCTTGCGCGTCAACAACTCCACAAACGCCTCTGCCATCGGCGTCTGCGCGCCCTTGCGTTGCACCAGCCACACCGCCGTCATCGCCTCCTGATCCAGCAGCGTGCGATACACCACGCCATCGATCCGAATGCGCTGGTAGGACGCCGGCAGTACCGACACGCCCAAGCCCGCCGCCACTAGGCCGATGATGGTCATCGCCTCCCCGGCCTCCTGGGCAAAGTGCGGGCTGAAGCCGGCATCACGCGCCAGGTTGAGCAACTGGGCATAGAGGCCGCTGCCGTAAGTGCGCGGGAAAAACACAAACGGCTCCTGTGCCAATTGCGCCAGGTGCAAACCACGCTCGCTGCCCGCCACCAACGGGTGACCAGCATTCAGCACCGCCACCAGCGGCTCACGCATCAACTCGACCACACTCAGCGAATCCGGCAATGGCAGCGGCCGCATCAGGCCCACTTGGATAGACTCATCCACCAGCGACTCAGCCACTTCGGTACTGCTCATCTCCTGCAGGTTCAGATGCACCGCCGGGAACGCCTGGCGAAACGCAAAGATCGCCTGGGGAATGCTGGAATTGAACGGCGCCGACGAGGTGAAGCCAATCTTCAGTTCGCCCAGCTCACCCAACTGCGCACGGCGCGCTACGTCCGCCGCCTTGTCGACCTGTGCCAACACCAATCGCGCCTCTTGCAGGAACAACCGCCCCGCTTCACTCAGTTCGACCCGACGATTGGTACGCTCAAACAACCGCGCCCCCACTTCCTGCTCCAGCGCCTGGATCTGCTGGCTCAGCGGCGGTTGCGAGATGCCCAGCACCTGCGCGGCCCGGCCGAAATGCAGTTCTTCGGCGACGGCGATGAAGTACCGCAAGTGACGCAATTCCATGGGAGCCTCATTAGGTCGTTAAAGCTATCAAACAGGTCGAACAATATATTGGAAAGAATCATTAGGGAGCTATATTCTTTTTTGCATTGCCTGTCCTGGCACGCTCTTCCTCCCCGAGGTCCCCGTGAAAGCTGCTGTTGCTCCACTCGCTCAAGACGTACCGCCCACCGCCCTGGATGAGGTGGTGGCCCAGCTCAATGACGCGTACATCGAAAAAGGCACGCCGATGTTCATGCGCACGGTGCTGGCGTTGTTTTCCGGCGGGTTCGCCACTTTTGCGCTGCTGTATTGCGTGCAGCCGATGATGCCGGCGCTGTCCCAAGAGTTTTCCATCAATGCGGCACAAAGCAGCCTGATCCTGTCGGTGGCCACGGCGATGCTGGCGTGCGGTTTGTTGATCACCGGACCGATTTCCGACCGCCTGGGGCGCAAGCCGGTGATGGTCTCCGCGTTGTTCTGCGCCGCGCTGGCGACCATCGCCAGCGGCCTTATGCCGACCTGGGAAGGCATCCTGCTGATGCGTGCACTGGTGGGTCTGTCGCTCAGCGGCCTGGCCGCCGTAGCCATGACCTACCTGAGCGAAGAGATCCACCCGCAGCACATCGGCCTGGCCATGGGCTTGTACATCGGCGGTAACGCGATTGGCGGCATGAGCGGGCGGCTGATCATCGGCGTGTTGATCGACTTCGTCAGTTGGCACACCGCCATGCTGATTATCGGCGCCCTGGCGCTGATCGCCGCCACGGTGTTCTGGAAAATCCTCCCAGAATCGCGCAACTTCCGCGCCACCAGCCTCAAGCCGCGCAGCCTGGTGGATGGCTTCGTCATGCACTTCAAGGACGCAGGCCTGCCCTGGTTGTTCCTCGAAGCGTTCCTGCTGATGGGGGCGTTCGTGACCATGTTCAACTACATCGGCTATCGCCTGCTGGCCGATCCCTACGACCTCAGCCAAGCGGTGGTCGGTCTGCTGTCGCTGGTGTACCTCTCGGGCATCTACAGCTCGGCGAAAATCGGCTCCTTGGCTGACCGCCTCGGCCGCCGTCGCGTGCTGTGGGGCACCATCGTGCTGATGCTGGCCGGCATGGCCCTGACCCTGTTCACCCCCCTGTGGCTGGTGGTGCCGGGCATGCTGATCTTCACCTTCGGCTTCTTCGGCGCCCACTCGGTGGCCAGCAGCTGGATCGGCCGCCGCGCGGTGAAGGCGAAGGGGCAAGCGTCATCGCTGTACCTGTTCTGCTACTACGTAGGGTCGAGTATTGCCGGGACGGCGGGTGGGTTCTTCTGGCACTTTGCCGGGTGGAATGGGATCGGGGCGTTTATTGTGGCGCTGTTGATTGGCGCGTTGCTGGTGGCGTTGAAGCTGGCGAAGTTGCCGCCGTTGGGGCAAGCGAAGGCCTGAGTTTCTCTGGCTTTTAATGTGGGAGGGGGCTTGCCCCCGATGAGGGTAGATCAGTCATAGTTGTACTGACTGGTACACCGCCATCGGGGGCAAGCCCCCTCCCACATTTGTTTTGCGTGTTATTCGTGATACTGCGCCGACAACTCATGCACCGCGCGCAGGAATGCACCAGCGTGCTCCGGGTTCACTTCCGGGGTGATGCCATGGCCGAGGTTGAACACATGCCCGGTGCCTTTGCCGTAGCTGGCGAGGATGCGGCCAACTTCGGTGCGGATGGCTTCCGGCTTGGCGTACAGCACGGTCGGGTCCATGTTGCCTTGCAGCGCGACGCGGTTGCCCACGCGCTGGCGAGCTTCGCCAATGTCGCAGGTCCAGTCCAGGCCCAGGGCGTCGGCACCGGCGTCGGCAATGCTTTCCAGCCACAGGCCGCCACCCTTGGTGAACATGATTACCGGCACTTTGCGGCCTTCGTGTTCACGGATCAGGCCGTTGACGATTTTGCGCATGTAGGCTAGGGAGAACTCCTGATACGCTGCCGCCGACAGGTTGCCGCCCCAGGTGTCGAAGATCTGCACGGCTTGCGCGCCGGCCATGATCTGGCCGTTGAGGTAGGACGTGACCGACTGCGCCAGCTTATCCAGCAGCAGGTGCATGGCCTGTGGGTTGTCATAGAGCATGGCCTTGGTCTTGCGGAAGTCTTTCGACGAGCCGCCTTCGACCATGTAGGTGGCCAGGGTCCAGGGGCTGCCGGAGAAGCCGATCAGCGGCACGCGGCCGTTAAGCTCGCGGCGGATGGTGCTGACGGCGTCCATCACGTAACCGAGGTCTTTGTGCGGATCGGGGATCGGCAAGGCTTCGATATCGGCCAGGGTGCTGACGACTTTCTTGAAACGTGGGCCTTCGCCGGTTTCGAAGTACAGGCCTTGGCCCATGGCGTCAGGGATGGTGAGGATGTCGGAGAAGAGGATGGCCGCGTCCAGTTGTGGGTAGCGGTCCAGCGGCTGCATCGTGACTTCGCAGGCGAACTCCGGGTTCATGCACAGGCTCATGAAGTCACCGGCGTTGGCGCGACTGGCGCGGTATTCCGGCAGGTAGCGACCGGCTTGGCGCATCATCCACACAGGGGTGACGTCCACGGGTTGCTTGAGCAGGGCACGAAGGAAACGGTCGTTCTTGAGGGCAGTCATGTCGGCATCCGCAAAAAAAGTGCGGGCATTTTCTCAGAGCCAGACGCAAAAGGCACGGAATGCGCCGTGCCTTTTGTCTATCGGGTCAATTTGTCGCGGAGAACGGAGTAACCCCGACCTGTAGGAGCCGGCTTGCCGGCGATGGCGTCCTCAAGATCGCCATCGCCGGCAAACCGGCTCCTACAGGGCTGCGGTGATCAGACTTGCAGGTAATCCAGGATGCCTTCGGCGGCATTGCGGCCTTCGAAGATCGCGGTTACCACCAGGTCGGAACCGCGCACCATGTCGCCACCGGCGAAGATTTTCGGGTTGCTGGTCTGATGCTTGTACTGGCCTTGTTCCGGGGCCACGACGCGGCCCTGGCTGTCGGTCTGGATCTGGAACTGTTCGAACCACGGCGCCGGGCTTGGACGGAAACCGAAGGCGATGACCACGGCGTCAGCCGGAATGATCTCTTCGGAACCCGGGATCGGCTCGGGGCTGCGACGACCACGGGCGTCCGGTTCGCCGAGACGGGTCTCGACCACCTTCACGCCTTCGACGCGGTCTTCACCGACAATCGCGATCGGCTGGCGGTTGTAGAGGAATTTCACACCTTCTTCCTTGGCGTTCTTCACCTCTTTGCGCGAGCCGGGCATGTTGGCTTCGTCACGACGATAGGCACAAGTCACCGATTTGGCGCCCTGGCGGATCGAGGTGCGGTTGCAGTCCATCGCGGTATCACCACCGCCCAGCACCACGACCTTCTTGCCTTTCATGTCGACGAAATCTTCCGGCGACTTTTCAAAGCCCAGGTTGCGATTCACGTTGGCGATCAGGAAATCCAACGCGTCGTAAACGCCCGGCAGATCCTCACCGGCAAAGCCGCCCTTCATGTAGGTGTAGGTGCCCATGCCCATGAACACCGCATCGTATTCTTCGAGCAGTTGCTCCATGGTCACGTCTTTGCCGATCTCGGTGTTCAGGCGGAACTCGATGCCCATGCCGGTGAACACTTCACGACGGTTGCTCAGGACGGTTTTTTCCAGCTTGAACTCGGGGATACCGAAAGTCAGCAGGCCGCCGATTTCCGGGTTCTTGTCGAACACCACCGGGGTCACGCCGCCGCGCACCAATACGTCGGCGCAGCCCAGGCCGGCAGGGCCGGCGCCGATGATGGCGACGCGCTTGCCAGTCGGCTTGACCTTGGACATGTCGGGACGCCAGCCCATGGCGAACGCGGTGTCAGTGATGTACTTCTCCACCGAACCGATGGTCACCGCGCCAAAGCCGTCGTTAAGGGTGCAGGCACCCTCGCACAGACGGTCTTGCGGGCACACCCGGCCGCACACTTCCGGCAGGGTGTTGGTCTGGTGCGACAGTTCGGCAGCGGCGAGGATGTTGCCCTCGGCCACCAGCTTCAGCCAGTTGGGAATGAAGTTGTGCACCGGGCACTTCCATTCGCAATACGGGTTACCGCACCCCAGGCAACGGTGGGCCTGGTCGGCCGAGTGCTGGGGTTTGAAGGGGCCCGACATCGATGAACTGGAAGTCGTTATTCAGACGTTCAGCCATGTTAAAACCTCATCAAACTCTTCAGGCGCATATCACTGCGGGTTGGCACGGATGCTGGAAAGCAACGATTTCAGGTTGGCAGCCTTGGGCTTGACCAGCCAGAAACGACGCAGGTAATCATCGAGGTTTTCGGCGAGGTTACGACCCCATTCGCTGCCGGTCTCCTCGACGTACTCGTCCAGCACGTGCTGCAAGTGGTTCCGGTAGGACTCCATGGCTTCGCCGCTGATCCGCTGGATCTCGACCAACTCGTGGTTGACCTTGTCGACGAAGGTGTTGTCCTGGTCGAGCACGTAGGCGAAACCGCCGGTCATGCCCGAACCGAAGTTGTAACCGGTCTTGCCCAGTACCGCGACAAAGCCCCCGGTCATGTACTCACAGCAGTGATCGCCAGTGCCTTCCACCACGGTGTGGGCACCGGAGTTGCGCACGGCGAAACGCTCACCGGCAGTACCGGCGGCGAACAGCTTGCCACCGGTGGCGCCGTACAAGCAGGTGTTGCCGATGATGGCACTGTCCTGGGTCTTGTAGACGCTACCTTTAGGCGGAACGATCACCAGCTTGCCGCCGGTCATGCCCTTGCCCACGTAGTCGTTGGCGTCGCCTTCCAGGTACATGTGCAGGCCACCGGCGTTCCACACGCCAAAGCTCTGGCCCGCAGTGCCTTTGAAGCGGAAAGTGATCGGCGCTTTCGCCATGCCCTGGTTGCCGTGCTTGCGCGCGATTTCGCCGGAGATGCGGGCGCCGATGGAGCGGTCGCAGTTGCAGATATCCAGGGCGAACTCGCCACCGCTGGCATCGTTGATCGACGAACCGGCGATTTCCACCATCTTCTCGGCCAGCAGGCCTTTGTCGAAGGGCGGGTTGCGCTCGACGCCGCAGAACTGCGGTTTGTCGGCCGGAATGTGATCGCTGCCCAACAGCGGCGTCAGGTCCAGGTGATGTTGCTTGGCGGTCTGGCCTTCAAGGATTTCCAACAGGTCGGTGCGACCGATCAGCTCTTCAAGAGAACGCACGCCCAGCTTGGCCAGCCATTCACGGGTTTCTTCGGCGACATAGGTGAAAAAGTTCACCACCATGTCGACGGTGCCGATGTAGTGATCTTTGCGCAGCTTCTCGTTCTGAGTGGCGACGCCGGTGGCGCAGTTGTTCAGGTGGCAGATGCGCAGGTATTTGCAGCCCAGGGCGATCATTGGCGCGGTGCCGAAGCCGAAACTTTCGGCGCCGAGGATCGCGGCCTTGATCACATCGAGGCCGGTTTTCAGGCCGCCGTCGGTCTGCACCCGTACTTTGCCGCGCAGGTCGTTGCCACGCAGGGTCTGGTGGGTCTCGGCCAGGCCGAGCTCCCACGGTGCGCCCGCGTACTTGATGGAGGTCAGCGGCGAAGCGCCGGTGCCACCGTCGTAGCCGGAGATGGTGATCAGGTCGGCATAGGCCTTGGCCACACCGGCGGCGATGGTGCCCACGCCGGCTTCTGCTACCAGTTTCACCGAGACCAGCGCCTGCGGGTTGACTTGTTTCAGGTCGAAAATCAGCTGCGACAAATCTTCAATCGAATAAATGTCGTGGTGCGGCGGTGGCGAAATAAGCGTCACGCCCGGCACTGCGTAACGCAGCTTGGCGATCAAACCATTGACCTTACCGCCTGGCAGTTGGCCGCCCTCTCCGGGCTTGGCGCCCTGGGCCACCTTGATCTGCAGCACTTCGGCGTTGACCAGGTATTCCGGCGTCACACCGAAACGCCCCGTCGCGACCTGCTTGATTTTCGAGCTCTTGATGGTGCCGTAGCGCGCCGGGTCTTCACCGCCTTCGCCGGAGTTGGAACGCGCACCCAGGCGGTTCATGGCTTCGGCCAGGGCTTCGTGAGCCTCGGGCGACAAGGCGCCCAGGGAGATACCGGCGGAGTCGAAGCGCTTGAGGATCGACTCCAGCGGCTCGACTTCGCTGATGTCCATCGGCGTGTCAAGGGTCTTCACCTTGAACAGGTCGCGGATCATCGACACCGGGCGGTTGTCCACCAGCGAGGTGTATTCCTTGAACTTGGCGTAGTCGCCCTGCTGCACGGCGGCTTGCAGGGTGTTGACTACGTCCGGGTTGTACGCGTGGTATTCGCCACCGTGCACGAACTTGAGCAGGCCGCCTTGCTGGATTGGCTTGCGCGCACTCCAGGCTTCGGCTGCCAGCGCTTTCTGCTCGGCTTCGATGTCGACGAAACGCGCGCCCTTGATACGGCTTGGCACGCCACGGAAGCTCAGGTCGCACACCTCTTCGGACAGGCCGATGGCTTCGAACAACTGTGCACCACGGTACGAGGTGACGGTGGAAATACCCATCTTCGACAGGATCTTCAACAGCCCCTTGGTGATGCCTTTACGGTAGTTCTTGAACACCTCGTAGAGGTCGCCCAGCACTTCACCGGTGCGGATCAGGTCGCCCAGCACTTCGTACGCGAGGAACGGGTACACCGCCGAGGCGCCGAAACCGATCAGCACCGCAAAGTGATGCGGGTCGCGGGCGGTGGCGGTTTCCACGAGGATGTTGGAATCGCAGCGCAGGCCTTTCTCGGTCAGGCGGTGATGCACCGCGCCGGTGGCCAGCGAAGCGTGGATCGGCAGCTTGCCAGGCGCGATGTGACGGTCGGTCAATACGATCTGGGTACGACCGGCGCGCACGGCCTCTTCGGCCTGGTCCGCGACGTTGCGCACAGCAGCTTCAAGGCCGAGGCTCTCGTCGTAGTTCAGGTCGATGATCTGGCGGTCGAAGCCTGGGCGGTCCAGGGTCATCAACGAACGCCACTTGGCCGGGGAAATAACCGGCGAGCTGAGGATCACGCGGGAGGCGTGCTCAGGCGATTCCTGGAAGATGTTGCGCTCGGCCCCGAGGCACACTTCCAGGGACATCACGATGGCTTCGCGCAGCGGGTCGATCGGTGGGTTGGTCACCTGGGCGAACTGCTGGCGGAAGTAGTCGTACGGCGTGCGCACGCGCTGGGACAGTACGGCCATCGGCGTGTCATCGCCCATGGAACCGACCGCCTCGTAGCCTTGCTCGCCGAGCGGACGCAGCACTTGGTCGCGCTCTTCGAACGTGACCTGATACATCTTCATGTATTGCTTGAGCTGGTCGACGTCGTAGAACGCCGAACCGTGGTCGTTGTCTTCCATGGTCGCCTGGATGCGCAGGGCGTTCTTGCGCAGCCATTGCTTGTACGGGTGACGCGACTTCAAGCGGTTGTCGATGGCGTCGGTGTCGAGGATCTGACCGGTTTCGGTGTCGACGGCGAGGATCTGGCCAGGGCCAACGCGGCCTTTGGCAATCACGTCTTCGGGCTTGTAGTTCCACACGCCGATTTCCGACGCGAGGGTGATGAAGCCATTGGTGGTGGTGACCCAACGCGCCGGGCGCAGACCGTTACGGTCGAGCAGGCACACCGCGTAGCGACCGTCAGTCATGACCACGCCGGCCGGGCCGTCCCACGGTTCCATGTGCATCGAGTTGTACTCGTAGAACGCACGCAGATCCGGGTCCATGGTTTCGACGTTCTGCCACGCTGGCGGAATGATCATACGCACGCCACGGAACAGGTCGATGCCGCCGGTGACCATCAGTTCGAGCATGTTGTCCATGCTGGAAGAGTCGGAACCCACACGGTTGACCAGCGGGCCGAGCTCTTCCAGGTCCATCAAGTCGTTGGCGAACTTGGTGCGACGGGCCACGGCCCAGTTGCGGTTGCCAGTGATGGTGTTGATCTCGCCGTTGTGGGCGAGGAAGCGGAATGGCTGGGCCAGCGGCCATTTCGGCAGGGTGTTGGTGGAGAAGCGCTGGTGGAACACGCAGATTGCGGTTTGCAGGCGCTCATCGCTCAGGTCTGGATAGAAGGCGGTGAGGTCCGCCGGCATCATCAGGCCTTTATAAATGATGGTCTTGTGGGAAAAGCTGCAGATGTAGTGGTCGGTGTCGGCGGCATTGGAAACCGACGAACGACGACGCGAGGTGAACAGCTTGATGGCCATGTCCTGGTCGCTAAGGCCCTCGCCTGCGATGAACACTTGCTCGATCTGCGGCAGGCGCTCGTTGGCCAGGCGGCCAAGTACGCTGGTGTCGATCGGCACTTTGCGCCAGCCGACAAGTTGCAGGCCGGCGGCCAGGATCTCGCGGTTCATGTTCTCGCGAGCGGCTTCGGCTTTGACCGGATCCTGGTTGAAAAACACCATGCCCACGGCGTACTGCTTGGGCAGATCGACCGCAAATTGCTCTTTTGCGACAGCGCGCAGGAACTGGTCGGGCTTTTGAATCAGCAAGCCGCAACCGTCACCGGTCTTGCCGTCGGCGTTGATCCCACCGCGGTGGGTCATGCAGGTCAGGGCCTCGATGGCCGTTTGCAAAAGGGTATGACTGGGTTCGCCCTGCATATGGGCTATCAGGCCGAAACCGCAGTTATCCTTGAATTCATCGGGTTGGTACAGACCTGCTTTCATAGACACTTTCTCACCAGGCTGCCTCTTATATCGAGGCAAATTTCTTTTCAATTCAACCGGTTACCTTCCACGCCGAACGTACGCCGGCTTAGCGGGGGCAAAAGGGAGGTCATTGTACACACCGACACAGACGCTCACAAATTTAGCGACGAAATGTCGCAAATCTATGTCGCATTTATGAAAGGTTTAAAGCGATATGCTGTGCTAGTCAAAACTTTTTTAATTCTGACCGCTACGACTCAAAAGCTACTGTGACGCAGACACCACAAAGCGCGCGGCCTGTAAGGGCAGCACGCACTTGCGGATTTTTTTGAGGTGCCGGGAGGGCGGCCTGGGTAAGGCCGCCGAATCTTCAGCGAGTTGTTGCGAGTTCTTGTTGAACGCTGGCAACAGTGCGAGGCCAAGGTTTACCAGCCTGGACCTTCGCTGGCAAGGTTTTGATCGCAGAATCGGCGGCTGCACGGCTGGAGAAGTTGCCGTAGGTGATCACGTAGAGAGGCTTGCCGTTGAGCACTTTCTTGAAATAACGGTACTCGCCGCCCTGCTCTTTCACGAACGCCTGGGCGTTGGCTTCGGAGCTGGTGCCGAGAATCTGCACCACGAAGTTGCCGGTTGGCTGGCTGGCGTACCAGCTGCTGCCAGCGGCGCCGGCTTTGGCAACGGTGGCGGCCGGCTTTTCAGCAGGCTTGGCAGCCGGAGCCGGGGCTGGCTTGGCGACTGGCGCAGGCGCGACCGGCTTGGTCACAGGCGCAGGCGCAGGTTTGGCGGTGGCAACGGTCGGCGCCGGGGTCGGGGTCGGCTTGGCAACCGCAGCCGGCTGACCGGCTGGCACGCCCGCAGGCGGCGCAGTGGTGGTCACGGTTGGTGGAGTGGCGCTGGAGCCTTCCACCGGCACGCCGTCGTCGCCTTCGGAGATGCCACCGGCTTCTTCGGCAAGCGGACCACGCATCACCGGTTGGCCGACCATCGGCAGATTGGTCGGTTGGCCGGAGTTGGCGAATTCGACGTTTGGCGTGGGTTTGCCCAGTGGCAACTGCGCCTGTTCGGTTGGCGCGCCGGCAGTCGTCGGTGCCTTGCTGCGGCCTGGGATCAACCAGGCGGCGGCGACAGCGACCACGACAACGGCGGAAATAGCCAATACGTGTTTCTTAGGCATAGTGAACCCCATCTTTGGACGCTTGACCGCAGTGCGGCTGGCAATCATGGCTTCGATCATCGCATCGCGGGCAACCTGGTTGATGGTGCCAGGCCAGCCGTCGGAGCTTTCGTGAATATCAGAGATCTGCTGAGCGGAGAAAAGTTCGATACCGGCCCCTGCGCCCTCAAGGCGTTGAGCCAGGTATTCGCGGGTTTCTTCCTCTTCGTACGGCTGCAGCTCGATGACGTGGAACAGCTCCTGGTCACCGCTGATCTGCTCGAGCTCGGCGATCAGCGACGACTCACCAAACAGGAACACGTGCGGGCGACCTTCCGGCGTGCCGGCTGCCAGCGCCAGCAGCGCTTCCAGGGCGGATTCGTCGAGCTGCTCGGCGTCATCCACCAGCAGGTAGACTTCCTGGCCGGTCAGGCCCAGTTGCACCACTTGCTTGAGGATCGCATTCGGCTCGGCAGTGGCCACGTCCAGCGCCTGGGCAACCTGGCGCAGCACGCCTGCGGCATCACCGGCACCACGGGCCGATACCACTACACTCTGTACCGACTGTTTGTTGGTGCTGGCCACCAGGGCCTGGCGCAGCAAGGTCTTGCCGCTGCCCAGCGGGCCGGTCACGACCAGCAGCAGTTGGCTGTAGCGCGCGAGGTGGTGCAGTTGGCCAAGCACAGGCTTGCGCTGGGCCGGGAAAAATTTGAAGCCAGGCACCCGTGGAGCAAAAGGGTCGTGGCTTAACTGGTAATGGCCGAGGAACGCCTCGTCGGCATGCAAACTAGTCATCGGGATCTTATTAACCTTTAAGCTGGGCCAGGGCGCGGTAATCCGCTCCCAGCGTGGCCTGTAAAATCTCTTTCGGATAATCGTCGGTCACCACCGCTTCGCCCATATGACGCAGCAGCACCAGTCGCAGTCGACCGTCGATCACTTTCTTGTCTATTGCCATATGTTCGAGGAAATCCGCCTCAGTCATCTCCTCCGGCGGAATGACCGGCAAACCGGCGCGCTGGAACAAGCGGATGCCACGATCACGCTCCTGGGCGCTGATCCAGCCCAGGCGCTGCGACATCTCCAGTGCCATCACAGTGCCAGCAGCTACGGCCTCCCCATGCAACCACACACCATAGCCCATGTGAGTTTCGATCGCATGGCCGAAGGTGTGGCCCAGGTTCAGGGTAGCGCGTACACCAGACTCCCGTTCGTCGGCATTCACCACCAGCGCCTTGGCGGCGCAGGAGCGCGAAATCGCTTCGGTGAGTGCCGCCTGGTCGAGGTTGCGCAGGGCATCCACGTGTTCTTCCAGCCAGGTCAGGAACGGCTCGTCGCAGATCAACCCGTACTTGATGACTTCCGCCAGGCCCGCCGACAGCTCGCGCGGCGGCAAGGTGTTGAGGGTCGCAGTGTCGATCAGCACGGCTTGAGGCTGGTAGAACGCGCCCACCATGTTCTTGCCCAGCGGGTGGTTGATGCCGGTCTTGCCGCCCACCGACGAATCGACCTGGGACAGCAAGGTGGTCGGCACTTGGATAAAGTCCACGCCACGCTGGTAGCAGGCCGCTGCAAAGCCGGCCATGTCGCCGATCACACCGCCGCCCAAGGCGATCACGGTGGTGCGGCGGTCATGACGTGCGGTCAGCAGGCCATCAAAGATCAGTTGCAGGGTTTCCCAGTTTTTGTGGGCTTCGCCGTCGGGCAGGATCACGGAGATCACCGAATAAGCCGACAGGCTGCGGCTCAGACGCTCAAGATACAGCGGCGCGACCGTTTCGTTGGAGATGATCGCCACTTGCCGCCCGGCAATATGCGGTGCGAGCAACTCGGGCTGGTCCAACAGACCTTCGCCAATATGGATCGGGTAGCTGCGCTCGCCTAGATCGACCTTAAGTGTCTGCATGTGTCCCCGCGTTAGAGATGGAGTGACGACCGATGACATCACGTTCTGACGTCACCTGATGGCTCTACGCCACACCCCACAGGGTGATAGCGCGCCGCCGAGAATAGCGCATTTCGAGCCTGGCTTTAACGGGGTGGCAGCCGATGCAGGCGCTCAAGAATGTCGAGAACCACCATCCGCGGTGGCCGCTCATCGGTTTCTACCACCAGATCGGCGATTTCCCGATACAGCGGATCGCGCAGCGTGAGCAGGTCCCGCAGGGTTTTCTCCGGGTTGGCTGTGCGTAACAACGGGCGATTGCGATCGCGGGCGGTGCGGCCCACCTGCTGCTCGACCGAGGCATGCAGATAGACCACCCGACCACCGGCATGCAACGCGCGGCGGTTTTCATCACGCATCACTGCGCCGCCGCCGGTCGCCAATACCACGCCATCGCAGCCGCACAGCTCGGCGATCATCGCCTGCTCGCGGTCACGAAAGCCCAGTTCGCCTTCCTTATCGAAGATCCATGGGATATTGGCACCCGTGCGCAATTCAATTTCCTTGTCGGAATCTTTGAACGGCAGGCGCAGCTCTTTGGCCAGCAAACGGCCGATGGTGCTTTTTCCAGCCCCCATCGGTCCTACAAGAATCAAATTTCGCACAGAATCAACGACTCACAGCAATCGCCTGGTTATTCATAATACGCGGAGTCAGGAATACCAGCAGCTCGGATTTTTTCTCCGCCAGCACATCGCGCCGGAAAAGGCGGCCAAGATACGGCACATCGCC